>Ga0335397_10011920_pt1 | contig 10677 bp, 8 predicted proteins | sample MAT04_FD_205740 | JGI IMG/M metagenome (GOLD analysis project Ga0335397, IMG submission 205740) | Freshwater microbial communities from Lake Fryxell liftoff mats and glacier meltwater in Antarctica - MAT-04 (spades assembly) (version 2) ...
TCGGCATCCCAGGGCAAACGCAAGGCGCCGGCGGGTTGCTCGCCGGCGTTCGGCAGATACAGGAACGACGGCAGCAGCGGCCGTTCGTCCACGGTCCCCGGCGAGACCACCTGCGGAATCGCAAACGGAGTCACCTTCGCATCCGGGCCCGCTCCTGTGTCCACATAAGCGAGGGCGCAGTTCGTCGTTCCCAAATCCAGCCCGATCACAAAACGCGATGCTGCCATGCGAACGATACTCCTTGAACAGACCCGCAACAAATTCCTGACGCGCTCCGCTCTGAAGACTGTGCGTTGCGGTTCCGCGAGGACAGTCGCGTCAGGGTGGCGGGCCTGGGCCGTCCTTGAGGAACTCGCGAACCTTCGCCTCGATCGTGCCCACCGTCTCGATCACCTTCTCCGCGTCGCTCAGCACCACGCGATCCGCGTCCTTTGTTCCGTCCAGCGACTGCGTCAGATCGTGCACCTTCACGGGCAGCACCGCCACGGTCGTCAACAACTTTCGGCAGGTGTAGCGATCCTTCTGGCGGATGCACTCGTCCACCGAGGATTCCAGCGTCTTGAGGCTTTCCTTCAGATCGGGAATCGTGATGAGCGCCGGCCAGGACTGCGTGAGATACTCGCGAGCCTTCGTGTGTGCCTCGCTCTTCGTCGTCCACTCCCCGCGAAGCTTGTCGCGACGGCTGGCCACCTCGGGATTGTTCGGAAGCAGCGTCACAAGCTGGTCGTACACGGTCAGGGCCTCGTCGACGTCGCCGCGTTGCAGGAGCAGCTTGATTCGAGTGTTGAGCGATTCCGCCTGGATTTCCATGGCGGCGGCAAGGGGGTCGTTCTCACGCGCCACCAGGCGGTCGAGGTCCGCGGTGCGGGCGATGAGTTCCGCCTTGCTGCCGCGAAGGTCGGTGATGCGGCGTTCGCAGCCGTCGAGTGTGGCCGTCATCGCGGGGGAAAGCACCACGGACTCGCGAAGGCGGGCGTGGGCCGCGGCCAGTTCCTTTTCATCCGCATCCGTGAGGGCCACGGCGGCCTGGGCACGAGCGAGAGCCTCGCGATTCTTCTGCGCTTCCATCAGCGTCTTCAGCACCGCGAAATAGCCGTTCTGCGAGGTCCGAGCGTCCGCGACATGGCGAGCGAGATCGTTGCAGTCGCGTTCAAAGGCGATCCGTTTTTCATCCGCCGGGTCAAGGTTGAAGGGAATGTCCACCGGATCGCTGCCCAGCACGGGGATGGGCACGCGGGAACTGCGTGTCGGCCCGGCATTGAGCGTCAGAAAAGCGAGGTGCCCCAGCGGTCGGCTGGAGCGGAAGACTCCGTCACGCTGATCGAGTTCGTCGCTCCCGGGCTTCACTTCCCAGCCGATGTCGTTGGCGCGAACCGTTGCCGAGGTGGTGGCGCGAGGCGTCCCCCCCGTGCGACCGACAAGCCGGATGCTCAGCGGGGTCGAAACCGTCGGCAGCTTTAAACCGCGATAACCCAGGACGCCAGCCGCAGGCAGTGCATTCGGATAGCCGGTGAAAACCTTGCAGCGCACGCTGCCATCCTTCGCGGCCTCGACAGTTCTCAGGAGCGTGAACTCGCGAGGCACCGCCGTGAAAGCGGGTGGTGCTTCCTTCACCTTCTCGACGACTCGCCCAGTCGCGGTTCGCATCGGCGGCGGCCCGGGCGGGCGGATCGACTTGCGAACCCCGGCCACAGCGAAGACGCTGCCCGGTGGTAGGAAACGGTCGATCGGGCCGAGGGCGCCGCCGCGGATGCGAATGATTGCCTCACCGGCGGGTCGGCCTGCTGTCTCGACGGTGCCATCCAGGCCGAAGTCGTGATCGAGCATCAAGCCCGCGAGCCTGCCAACGAGTTCCGGCGAGCGAGTCGTCCGCCGTGAAAGCGGCAGGGCAAGACCCGTGAACCCATCCAGTTGCCTTGTCTCGATAACGTGGTCGCTGCCGCGAAGTTCGAGGTGGAGGATCTGCGTCTTGACGCCATCGAGTTCGCGAAGGTGGCTCGCATCGAGGGCCGCCCAGCCTCGCGAGTTGAATTCCTTCGCGATCGCAGGCCACTGCTCCTGAGGCAGGTCCGCGAGATCAACCACCTCGATCGTGCCCAGCGGCCCGAGCATTGGAGGAATCGCAGCGATGATCTCCCGGCGAACATCCGCTCGATACGCCGCACTCAACAGAGGGTGAGGCCGCGTGTGGAGCAGAACCTGCCAGCGATAGGGCGTGGTCGCTTCAGGATCGAGCCCCGTCACGGGCTCAGCGGCCCGAGCCTTCGGGAACAGAAGGACGACAAGCCCCAGTGTGATGATGGCACGTGTGACCATGTGAGAATTGTACCGAATCGTGCGGAAAAAGGGGAACCCAGCCCCGGAGGTTCACAGCGACGTGAAGCGGGGCGCGGCACCATGGAGCCGGGGAAAGAAATCGGGATGATCGGCGTCATCCGAATGCCGGCACCCGGCCCATATGCGGCCAAGATGACAACGCTCATCGCTTCGGGTTGCCTTTTTGCGGTTTCTTGTCGTGGTGGTGATCGTGTTCATCCGGGGCCGGATGGCCCTGGCCTACCTGGTCCTGGGCGAACTTGAACGCCGCCTTCTCCGCTCGCTCCCAGTCGCTTGCTTTGGCCATCCCGATGATCTTGGAGAACGCCTCCAGCTCGGCGGGCGAAAGCTTGCCCTCACGGGTCATCTTCTCCACCCCTTGCTCGACCCGGCCGAGGCGTTCGGTGTCCTTCGTGTTGCACGCCGCGTAGAGCAGTTTCATCTGCTGCATCCCCTCCTTGCTCGTCAAGGGGGGGTACTGCCGACAGCCGGGCCACCAGATGACCAGCAGCGGGATCGCGAGCACTCCGGCCACCCCGACCAGACGCCACAGACGGCGGCTGCTGGGGTTCTCGTCGTCGTGGTTAGTAGACACCGGGCACATCCCCCAGGTTCATGCTGGACAAAGCCGCCCAGGTGTTCAAATTGATCGAGGTGGGGATGAACTGGACGTGCCCGTCCCCGAACAGCACCTGCCCGCCGCCCGCCCATGGGGCGTACATCTGACACACGTGGCAAGTCGGGAAGCTCGGCGGGTGAACGACCCCCGGCTCGCCGTCGGCCGGCCCGCTGTGGCACAGCACCAGTGTCGCTGCGGCGTCGCACTCGGTGAACGGGTAGCGGTTCGGGTCGTTCGGGCACACCTCGGCCCCCGGCACCACTCCGACCCACGTCTTGTCGCTGACGGTGGTATGCTCGCCAATGAAGACCGTGCTGCTCAGGCCGTCACCGACAGACGCGATCCGGGTCTTCGAGTTGCGGAAGAACGGCCCGGTCCCGCGGATGTCCGAGAGGTCCGGCCGGTCGTAGGCCCAACTCTCGTCCTGGCCGTTGTTGGCCACGTAGTGGCTGATGCCGAACTCCGCCAGCACCGCCCCGCTCCCGTCCTTCACCTTCATCGTCGGCCCCGCGTTCGGGGCACCGGGATTGATGAACATCTTCGGGGCGAACTTCACCGATGCCGCGTTGACCGGGTCCCAGCACGGCCGGTCGAGCCGGAGTTGCTCGTACAGGTTGCCCTGCTCCAGGTACGGCAGCAGGAACGTCCCCCACGCCCACCCCGGCGCGGCATCCACAGCCGGGACCGTCTGCCCCGCGTAACCGGACTGGTAGCCGGGCGGAAAGTGGCTGTTGGCCAGCTCGTAGTTGTGCAGGGCCAGCCCGATCTGCTTCAGGTTGTTCGTGCTCTGGAGCCGGGCGGCGGCCTCCCGCACCTTCTGGACGGCGGGCAGCAGTAGCCCAATGAGAATGGCGATGATCGCGATCACCACTAGCAGTTCGATCAGCGTGAACCCGGACCGGCGGATCGGGTTCGCTCGCACACTTGTCATGGTAATCTCCGTGCGGTCATAGGTTTGACGAACAAGCTGATTTATCATCGACTAATCAGTTCGGTAGTATAGGCTAACCTGGCAGCCGGAGGTCGGCAAGGGGGGCCGACTTTTTTCTATGGCGCCGTCCGGGACAGGTGGGAGAGCCGCAATGCAATCGCGGCCCGGTTCTTCCAGTGCCGCGTTCTTGCTGGTCGCCGGCAGCATCCGGTTCACCGTCACGAACTCCGCCCGGCCGTTCTGGTAGAACCGGACCGTGAAGGGACATCACCACCAACTCGCCGGTGCCGAAGCTCGTGTCCACTGTGCCATTGGCAAATCCCGTATTGGGGCCGTCGAACACAATCCCTGACACCAGCGTCTTGTTATCCGCCTGCACGACCGCAGCGCTGACTCCGGCGCTGCCGCAGAGCGTCGTGCTCACCTCGCCGCCGGTCCCGAAGGTGGCGTCCAGGCTGCCGTCTCGGTTGTAGCGGGACAACCCCGGGCTCCCGAGTTTTGTGGTTGGTGCGTTCAGTGTGATTCGCGCGCATAACCTCCGACGCGGCGTGACCTACGCATTGGCGAAGTGTGCCGGCTTCAGGTGACAGACATCGATTCAAAGTGGATCATCATTCGCGTGCATGGCGGCAAGGCTGGCCGCGGGTGTTGCAACGAAACGAGAAATGAGTAGCAAGAGAATTCGGATTGCGGAATGGGAACTCATGGGTCCAGAGACCAACGCTGATGAGTGGAACTGCTGATATTCCGACTTCCGAACTCCGCGCTCCGAATTCCCCCCAGTCGCCCTTTCGCGCCTTTGGGGTCATCGTCGCCCACACGTTCGGTCGGCATCTGCGGGTTCGCCAGATGGGCTGGGTCGCGCTTGGTCTACTCCTGATTGTCACGTCGTCCGTTGCGATCGTCGGCCAGCGGCCCGGCGGCTGGGGCCTCGCGGAGCGTCAGGTTCGCAAGGCTCCGTTCACTTACCGCGAGTACGCAACAGCACTTCTCCCCGCGGCGAGATACGACAGCGTGGAACCGGTTCTCTATCCACGGCCGTGGAACCCTGTCGCCAACGGGCTTCAATCCCTCATCCTCTCCATCCCCTACGCAGTGCTCTCGTCGGAAAAGTTTCTCGAGGACTGGGCCTTTCTCAACTTTTCTCGCTGGGTGATTCTTGGCAGCTACCTCGGCTTCGTTCTACCATTGTTCACTCTCGCGTACGCCAGCGCGGCGCTGGGTGCGGAGCGAGAGAATCGTTCGCTCGTCTGGCTGCTTACCCGGCCGGTGCCTCGGTCGGCGATGTATCTGGCGTCGTACGTGGGCACTCTGCCCTGGTGCCTGCTCTTCAGTGTCGGCGGGTTCGCGGCCCTGTGCCTCGCCGGCGGGGACGTGGGGCGAAAGGCCCTGGCGCTTTTCTGGCCCGCGGCCGTCGGCGGCACCATCGCCATGGCGGCGCTCTTTCATCTGTTCGGCGCGATCTTCCGACGGCCCATCGTCGTAGGGCTCATATACGTCTTCTTCTACGAGGCGCTTGTCGCGGCACTGCCGGGGAGCCTGAAAAAGTTCAGCCTGACCTTTTACATCCGTTCGCTGATGAATCACGAGACTCGGGCCGCAGGCTATCCCGGAGCGATGCTCGAGACTTCCGAACCGGTGTCCGCCGCGACCGCCTGGGTGGTTCTTCTCCTCGCCACGGCTGCTCTCACTACACTGGGAATGTGGTGGTTTGCCCGATCCGAGCAGCGCGACGATGTCTGATGTGAGAAAGGGATCGACGATGAGCACCGCGACACCCGCTGATCCGACACATCGGCCGGAATCCCCGCCGCTCCACGGTTTCCGGGGCGGACCGACGCCCGTTCTCAGCAAGCCGCGCGGGCTGACGATCGCGCTGAGCCGGGAAGCCGGCGCTCGTGGTGCCATCGTCGCACGCAAGGTGGGCGAACTGCTCGGCTGGCAGGTCTTCGATCAGGAACTTCTCGATTTCCTGGTGAACGACGATGCGGCTCGCGAGCAGCTCCTCGCCGACGTTCCCGCCGGAGCACGCGAGTGGGCCGACGCGCAGCTTTCACGATTGCGAGAAGAGGGGAAGCTGAACGTCGAAGCGGATACGATTCCGATGGTGCGGCTGATGCTGACGATCGCGGCGCGAGGTGAAGCGGTGATCGTCGGTCGTGGCGCAGGCTTCTTGCTTCCGACGGAGACCACGCTTCACGCCCGAATCGTGGCGACCCTGGACAGTCGGCTCGCTTACATCAGCGAGAGCCAGCGATTGACCCAAAACGAAGCCAACGTCGAACTGCAATCGCGGGACCACCAGCGAACCCAGTTCCTGGACCGCACCTTCCGTCGCGCTCCGACCGATCCGTACAGCTATGACCTGATTTTGAACTCAACCCGCCTTGGCGTGGAAGGCTGTTCGCGAGCGATCGTGGAGACGATCAAGTTCAAGCACCTGGCTCCCGAGATGGATGGGGAAGATGAGATGGCGTGATTAAAGCCAGGCAGGCTGGCATGGGAAAAAACGCGGCCCGGCCGTCCCCCTCGGCCGAGCCGCACGCCCTCTCGGGCGCTGTTCGCTATCTGCCACGGTCGCCTAGAATCGCAGGCCCGCGGTCAGCATCAGGTTCACGTTGTCCAGATCCGAATCCAACGGCGGCAGGATATTCATCCAGTCGCGGCCATACTGAAGAGCCAGGCCGCCGAAGAGAATCGAGCCGCCCAGCGGCACTTCCCAGTTCACGTGAGCGTCGAAGTAAACCCCGAGGAACGTTGCCTGGCTGCGATAGTAGCCCGTGTCTTCACCGAACGGAACCAGGTCCGCGTGGGCGGTGCCCCAGCGTCCGCCAAGCAAAGCTCCCCAGCGGATGTTCCAGCCAGACTCATAGCCGGGCGTTCCCGGACCCCAGAGCCAACAGTCGCGGCCGAAGCCGTAGTTGAAGCTCGTGCGATGCAAGGCTCGCAGGCGGTAACGCTGCAACGACGGCGGGATCGTGGTCTGCGTTCCGAAGATCGGGTCGATACTAATCGAGCCCTTGTCCAGCGCGAACAGCGTGTCGTCCTGAATGCCGCGGTTGTAGGTGTATGTCAAGCCGAGATCGATGGTCCAGGCCGCGGTTCCTTCAGGGTTGAACAAGAAGGATCGCCCGCCGCCGCCCGCAGTGATGCCTGGAAGAAGGCGATCGGTCAAGTCCGACCCGCTGACGAAGTTGATACCCGTGACGGCGAAGAGTTCGTAAGTGACGGCCCCGTTGCCACCCACCGGGCCACAGCAGCCCGCGCGGTCGGATGTCCATGGACCCGGGTAAGAACCCGCTGGCAGGCTGGACCCGCCCGGCATGACGCTGGCCATCGGCAGCGGCGAGACACCCGGAGGCAGAGGTTCCGACGGATCGGAGCCAGGCACGGAGTTCATCGACACACGTTCGATCGGGTTCTTTCGCGTGGAAAGCGGGCTGGCTGCCGGCAGCACGCTCGGCAAGGCGCCAAGCTCCGGGGCGCCGGCCGCCGGGGCGTATCGCGTGGCGACTCCGCCGGGAGTGGTTTTCTCGTCGGTCGCGAGACCGGAGAAGCCGACAGCCGGGGTCGTCCGTCCCATGCCGGGATAACCCAGCGGCCGGGGATCGAACTGGCCGAGTGCAGGGCCGCTCGCGAGCGTTGCCGTCAGCACCATCGCGGGTAGCCATCGGGTGATCGTCATTGCGCGTCTCGCTCCCACCTGCCGCCGCGCGAAGCCTCGCGGCTGACCTGACCAGCATGGTCCGTGACTCGGCAGTTCTATCGTCCCACCTCGGGGTACGACTTTAACGGTTCTTCCGCCTGAGACGATCGCAGTCGTAGTATGGGCTGGATGGGAATTTCCGGCGGTAGTAAAGCTTGCAACGGAACCCCACGGAGTTCCCGCTTCGCCCACAACCTCGCGCATCGGGCTGGTAACCTGGTTCCATTCGTTACAATAGTTCTCACTCCCCCATCCCTCCCCCACTGACACGGAGTTCCACGTGATTCGCGCCACCTGGATCGCAGCCGCGGCACTTGCGGCCGCTGGCATCGCCGCCTTCGCGTTCTTGAGTTCCACGGACGTCGTCGCGGAATCGAAGGTGCCTTCGATTCGCAAGCCGTTCGGCCTTGAGCAACGCGAACTCTGGACCACTTCCCACGTGAAGGGCTCACCCGAGCCCCCGGCTCCGTATCAGATGGTGCGGACCTTCCCGAAGCTCAAATTCAACGAAGCCCTCGAGATCGCCCCCGTTCCGGGTCGCAAGGCCTGGATCGTTGCGGAGCGCCCCGGCGCGATTTACACCTTCGACGCGGACCCCGCCAGGGCCGAGAAGAAGCTCGTGATCGACGTCGGCCACACGATCTATGGCGCGGTGCTGCATCCCCAGTTTGAAACCAACGGCTATCTCTACGTGACGAGCGTGCCCGATCCGAAGAATGTCACCGACGACGGCACCCGCATCGTTCGCTACACGATTGACCCCGAGACCATGACCGGCGACACGAAGTCCGCGAAGATCCTCCTCACCTACGCGAACGGCGGCCATAACGGCACCTGCCTTCGCTTCGGGCCGGACGGCTTCCTTTATCTCTCGACCGGCGACGCCAGCGGCATTGCCGACAGCCGTCAGACCGGGCAGGACATCTCGGATCTCTATGGCTCCATCCTTCGCATCGATGTGGATCACGAGTCCGGCGGCAAGCCTTACAGCATTCCGAAGGACAACCCCTTCGCGAACACGAAGGGCGCCCGCCCCGAGGTCTACGCCTACGGCATCCGCCAGGCCTGGAAGATCAGCCACGATACCGCCACCGGCCAACTCTGGGCCGGCGAGGTGGGCCAGAACCTCTACGAAGAAATCAACCTCATCAAAAAGGGCGGCAACTACGGCTGGAACGCCCGCGAAGCCCTGCACCCCTTCGGCGGCCGCGGCAGCGGTCCGAAGCCCGAGTTCATCGAGCCGATCTGGGAATATCACCACGAAGTCGGCCGCTCGATCACCGGCGGCGGCGTTTACAACGGCAAGAAGCACCCCGAACTCGTCGGGCACTACCTGTACGCGGATTACACCTCGTCCAAAATTTGGGCGTTGAAGTACGACGCGAAGGAAGGCCGCGTGACCGCGAACCGACCGATCCCCGATAAGAGCCGCCCCGTCATCTCCTTCGGCGAAGACGAGAAGGGCGAGATGTATTTGTTGACCGTCGCCGCGGACGGGAAAGGCATCTTCGGCTTGGCGAAGTAACAACGCGAAAGACGTATTCGTGGGGCACGTTAAAAACGTGCCCCACATTTCAAAAGCACTTCTACAGCTTGACCTCCCGCTTGTCCGGATCGGTTTTTGGTGCAGCCTCCAGCCCGGCGAGCGTTGCTCCATCGGGCTTGTCTCGCCCCACTTTGACAGTGTACTTGCCGGGGGCGAAGACCGGGGGCCGGTAGCTCGTTCCCGGCACGCGGATGGTGGAAACGACTTCGCCGCTCGCTTCTTCAATCACTTGTACCACGGGGTTCTCGGCCCCGGTCACGATCAGTTCGGGGAGCCAGGCCACGGGCTTGCGGCCGTCGTTGTCATCGGCATTGATCGTGATCGGCCAGCCGAGGAACTGGCCGCCGTTGCCAGCCTTGGGGTCCGCGAAGCGGGGCCAGCACTCGAAGGTGATCTGCCGCTTCTTCTTGTCGAAGCGGACGACGCCGTAGCCGTCGCCGCGCTTCTTTTCGTCCGCGATGTCCGGCGGGTTCGCGTAGGCCATCAGGCTCATCTTGTTTCCGAGGCCGTCGGCGAAGTCGCCGGTCCATGGCAATGGGCTGTTCGGCACGGAGTTCGGGCCGGGCTTCTCGTCCAACGGGTGCCACCAGCGGCCGTAGATGGTGTTGACGAGTGCGGGGCTGGTGAAGGCGTAGGGTCCGTCCCCGAACTCCGCGAGGCCGTGCTTGACGACGACCGCGAGGTGCTGGTCTCCGCAGAGATGAACGGCGCGAACGCGGCGGAGATATTCGAGGGCTTGCAGGCGTCCGGTTTGGGGCCAGCCGTTGCAATCGAGGTCCGCGAGCAAGCGGTTGGTTTTTTGGCCGTGCATGTGGACGGCCCCGCAGAATGCCGTTTGCGAGAGGACCACTTTCAGCGTGGCTCCGCGCCAGTCGTCGGACCACTCGCGCAGGAACTTGTGCTGTCGCTCGCCGAGGAGGACGAGGCCCTTCACGTCGATCGATTTCGGGTCGTACTTCGGGTCGTTGATGTGGTCGGGCCGCGGTCCCATCTTGGGGATTTTGCCGTCCGGCCCGGACTTGAACTTGCGGTCCTCCAAAATGGCGAAGTCGATGCCGCCGAGCCGCAGGCGGGTGAAGTAGACGGTCATGCCGCGTTCGACCGGCTTCGGATCGACGGGGTCGGGCAGGTGCCAGGTTTGCTGGCGCTGCACCATGTTGACGTACTCGACGGGGTAGAAGTACCCGCCGTCCGCACCGTCCGGGCGGAGCGATTTCTTGCCGTTCTCGCCCCAAAGGTTCGGGTGGCCCACGTCGTGATCGTCCGGGATGGTGATCGTCGGCCGGTCGCGGATGACATCGCGGAATTGTAGGCCGAACTCAATCCACCCCGCGGTGTGATCGGTGTGGCGATAGGTTTGGTCCCCGGCGAAGAAGAGCAAGTCCGGGTCGCGGGCGAGCAAGTTCTTGAGGATTTCGGGCCGCTCCCCGGTCGTGCGGCTCGAGTTGCACGACATGTTCGCGACGACGATCGAGTCCTTCTCGATGGGGTCGCGGCGGATCGTCCCGTCGAACGTCGCTGCCTTACCGTGGCGGACGCGGTAGGGCACGGTTTTGGTC
>Ga0335397_10011931_pt1 | contig 10669 bp, 10 predicted proteins | sample MAT04_FD_205740 | JGI IMG/M metagenome (GOLD analysis project Ga0335397, IMG submission 205740) | Freshwater microbial communities from Lake Fryxell liftoff mats and glacier meltwater in Antarctica - MAT-04 (spades assembly) (version 2) ...
AGTCGAGGAAGTTGTCGGTCATGCGCGCTGCGCAGGTGCGCCACACGTCGACCGGTGTGTTCAGCCGTCGGAACGTGGGGTCGTCGTCCTCGGCGATGACGGGCAGCTCGTGGGCGGGTGTGCCGAGACACAGCCACACCAGACCGAACTTCATCTGCGCGTGCACCGTGCGCAGGTGGGCGCGAGGCGGCGGCGGTACGTCGTCATCGGCAGACGGGACCCGCACACAGGTGCCCTCGTCGCCGAAGGTCCACCCGTGGTAGGGGCACACGAGGCACCCGTCCTGAACGGACCCCTTGCTGAGCGGGGCCTGGCGGTGGGGGCAGCGGTCGGGTGCGGCCACGATCGCACCCGACGGCGAGCGGTACAGCACCACCTTGGTACCGAGCAGGGTGACAGGCACGGGGTGCACGGTCACGTCGGCCACACGTGCGACCGCGTACCACGCATCGCGCAGCGCCGGGTTGTCGCAGAAAATCGACGTGGGTCCGACTTCGGGCGGTGCTTCAGGGGCGGGCACGGGCATGGTGTGGCAACCTTTCGAGGTGACGGATCTGGCGAGGACTGATGAGAGTGGCGACCGCGGGGCCAACGCAGATCGTGTGGGATGCATCGTGCGGGGTGCCGATGTCGTGACGATGAACGACTCGAGAACGGTGGTGCGCAACGGGGCCGTGGCTGTGGCGGGCGACCACATCGTCGCAGTCGGCAGCTACGCCGAGCTGCGCCGGGCGTACCCGGCGGCGGAGGTGATCGGCGACGGCACCGGCATCGTGACGCCCGGGTACGTGAACGCACATCAGCACCTCACGGGTGACCGTCTGATCCAGTCGTGCATCCCCGATGCGATCGACTCCCAGGAGGCGATCTTCGGTTGGGCGGTGCCGGTGCACTCGGCGCACACCGGCGATGACGACGAGCTGTCGGCCGTGCTCGGGTCGATCGCCGCGGTCACCAACGGCATCACCTGCACCGTCGAGGCTGGCACCGTCGCCCACCCCGAGCGGGTGGCTGCAGGCATCGAGGCGGTCGGCATGCGGGCCACGCTCGGCCAGTGGGGCTGGGACGTCGACGGCGTGCCGTTCGGCGCACCCGCGGCCGAGGTGCTTGCGCGTCAGGAGGCACAACTCGACGCGATGCCCGCTGGTGGGCTCGTGGAGGGTTGGGTGACCCTCGTCGGTCACGACCTGATGACCGACGAGCTGGCAGTCGGCGCGAGCGAACTCGCCCGACGTCGGGGTGTGGGCATCACGTTCCACATCTCGCCGCATGCCGGTGACGCTGTCAGCTACCTGGCGCGCACCGGCAAGCGCCCGCTCGACCACCTGGCCGCACTCGGGGTGTTGGGCCCGCACGTATTGCTCGCTCACGCTGTGCATCTCGACCAGCGCGAGGTCGACCTGGCGTTGGAGCACGACGTGGCCATCGCCTCGTGCCCCTGGGCCTACCTGCGGCTGGCGCAGGGTTTCCTGATGCACCAGCGGCACGGCGAATTCCTGGCTCGCGGGGGGCGCCTGGCCCTCGGCTGCGATGCCGAGAACGCCGGTGACGCGGTCGACGTGTTGCGCGCCGGTGCGCTCCTCATCGGCATCGTGCGCGACAGCGCGAGCGATCCCTACGCCCTCACCGCCCCTGATGCGTTGACACTCGCCACCATCGGCGGTGCGCGGGCGATCGGTAAGGCGGATGTGATCGGATCGCTCGAGGTGGGCAAGCAGGCCGACCTCGTGGTGCACTCCACGCGAGGCCCGCAGTTCACGCCTCGAAGCACCGACCCGGTCCGCCAACTCGTGTGGGCATCCGACGGTCGCTCGGTCGAGCACGTACTGGTGGCCGGACGTCAGGTGGTGCGCGAGGGACGTTGCTGCACCGTCGATCTCGACCTGCTCCGCGACGAGGCCCACAGTCGACGGGACCGTCTGCTCGGGGCGCACGGAGACACAGCATAGGCGACGCTCCGACGTTGGTCAGACCATCAGTCCAAGCGTGCTAGCGTGCCGGCATGAAGCCGAACACATTGATCTTCGTCGATTTCCCCTCTGACGATGTCGCATCCTGCGCCGCCTTCTACGGCAAGGTGTTCGGCTGGATGGTCGAGGGTCGCCCCGCCGGCGTGTTCCACCGCGGAGTGCCGGGCGGGTTCTTCCCCCTCGACGACGGCAGCGATTCCACGGTCGGCAACCTGCACGTGGGCTTCGCCGACGTCGGCAACTATCGACCGCACCCCGACCCTGCCGGCACCGAGCCTCGTCAGGTGGCGAGCGGTGGCCGTGGCGCCCGGGTGTGGATCCTCGTCAGCGACGACGACAGCGAGGATGCGATCCTCGACCGGGCTGCCGCCGAGGGTGCCGAGGTGCTGTGGCGCCACCATTACTGGGCCGAGTTCAACGGCTTCAACGGCGCATTCCGCGACCCGTGGGGCACCGAGATCGTGCTCTGGACCAAGGGCGGCGACAGCCCCGTCATCCCGGAGGGACACACCAGTGAGTGACACGACCCAGCAACCGCAGCCCGGCCTCCCCGAGGGCGTCCACACTGGCGTCACGCACGGTGGCCCGCTCGCCGAGACCCACTCGTTGCGCCCCACCGCCGTGCGGTGGACGCACATCGCGCTGCCGTCCACGAACATGGACGCCAGCGTCACCTGGTACGAGGAGTTCACGCCGTTGCGCCTCCTCGATCGCCGCGAGGACGCCGATGGCCACGGCGCCTGGCTCGGGCACCCCGACATGGCCGACAAACCATTCATCCTCGTGCTGGTGAGCTTCTTCAAGGACCAGGACAAGGGCCAGCAGCCGATCATGGCGCCGTTCGCCCACATCGGCATGGAGATGCCCACCAAGGCCGATGTCGATGCGATCGCCGAGAGGGGCAAGGCTGCCGGATGCTTGGCGTGGCCGCCCACGCTGATGCCCGATCCGATCGGCTACATCTGTGCCCTCACCGATCCCGACGGCAACATGATCGAGTACTCCTTCGACCAGGGCGTGTACGAGAAGGCCCAGGAGGTCTGGGGGTCGTGACGCCTTGCGAGGTCTGCACGTCGTACCTCGCCTCCTTCGCCACGGGTGATGCCGAGCGCGTCGTCGCCCACGTCACCGAGGACTTCGTCAACGAGCACACCGCAGCGCTGGGCGCTGGGTGCGAGGGCAAACCCGAATACGCCCGACGCGTCCCGAACTTCCTCGCGTCGATGCCGCAGCTGCGCTACGAGATGGAGGACGTGATCGCCGACGGTGACCGGGTGGTGGCCGCGTACACGTTGCACACCCACGTGAACGATCGTGACGTCGCGGTGCGCGGGGTGATGCGCTTCGTCGTGCGCGACGGCCTGATCGCGAAGCGCACCGACTACTGGGACAGCCTCGTGTTCCAGCAGCAGGCTGGGCTCGCATGAAGGTCCGACGCCGATGATGATCGGTGTTCGCACACTCGGCCACAGCGGCCTGCAGGTGAGCGAACTCGCCCTCGGAGCGATGATGTTCGGCAGCTGGGGCAACACCGACGTCGACGAGTGTCATCGGATGGTGCACCGAGCGCTCGATGCCGGTGTCACTCTGGTCGATACGGCCGACATGTACGACGATGGTGCGTCGGAGGAAATCCTCGGCGCAGCGCTCGTGGGCAGGCGCGACCAGGTGGTGCTGGCCACCAAGGTCGGCAATCCGATGGGCGGCGATGTCGGCCGCTCGGGCCTGAAGCGACGGTGGATCGATCAGGCGTGCGGCGACAGCCTCCGTCGACTGCGTGTCGACCATATCGACCTCTACCAGATGCACCGGCCAGACCCATCGACGCCGATCGAGGAGACCCTCGAGGCCTTTGATCGCCTGGTCACCTCGGGCAAGGTGCGTGCGATCGGCACGTCGACGTTCTCGCCGGCGCAGCTCGACCAGCTGCACACGCTGGCGGGCGAGCGCAGTTGGGTGCGGCCGACCAGCGAGCAGCCGCCGTACTCGGCGCTGGCCAGGGGCATCGAGACCGATGTGCTGCCCAGGTGTCGTCGCTGGGACGTCGGGGCGATCGTGTGGGCACCGTTGAACGGCGGCTGGCTGACGGGCAAGTACCAGCAGGTCGATCAGGCGGCCAATGACGACCAGTCGCGTGCCGTGCGGCAGCCCGACCACTTCGACCACCGTGACACCGTGATGCGCGAAGAGAAGCGATCACTCGTCGAAGCGCTCCTCGGTATCGCTGCCGATTCGGGGATGACCCTGCCGCAGCTCGCGCTGGCGTTCGTGCTCGACGATCCGACCGTGAGCGCAGCGATCGTCGGCCCGCGCACGTACACGCAGCTCGATCAGCTGCTCGCCCTCGGTGCGCTCGCGCTCCCGGCCGGTACGCGCGACCGGATCGATGCGGTGGTCGCACCCGGCAGGAACGTCAACCCCGCCGACGCCAGCTGACCGCGGTCGGCCATCGGCTGGGCCCGGCGAACAGCTTCAGGTCACCAGGTGGGGAACTTGGCCTTGTCGGGTAGGCCACTTCGGGCGGTGATCGACTCGCCCATCCGCTGGCACTCGGCCCACATCCGCTCTTCGTCGATGGTGATGCAGTGACCGTCCTCGACCACCACAGCGCCGTCGACCAATACGGTGTGCACGCCGCGTCCGTCGGCTGACCACACGAGCTGGTTGATCACGTTCAGAAGCGGCCGCCACTCGGGACGGTCGGTGTCGTGCAGCACCAGGTCGGCTTTCAACCCCGGCACCAGCGCACCGATCTGGTCCTCCATCAGCATCGTGCGCGCACCGCCGAGGGTGGCCATCTCGTACGCCTTCTCGGCGGGGAACATCTGGGCATCCTCGCGAGCGTCCTTGAACAGGCCTGCGACGAGATAGGTGGCGCGCATCAGGTCGGAGTAGTTCGATGCGTTGTTGCCGTCGGTACCGATCGACACGTTCACACCACGCTGCACCATCTCGGGGAACTTGCCCACCTGCGTCACGCCGTAAGCGACCTTGAGCGCGGTCGTCGGGCAGTGGGCCACGCTCGCACCCGACTCGGCGATGATGTTCAGCTCGGTGTCGTCGATGCGCACCACGTGCGTCATGGCCACGTTGCGGTCGAGCACACCCAGTTCTGCGAGGTGCACCATCGGTCGCTGGCCGAACTCCGCGATGAATCCGTCGGGGTCGAGCTGGGCTGGCGACATGTGGAAGCTCATCCCGACTCCGTGTTGGTCGGACAGCGCCTTCGCCGCCTGCCACAGCGGGTCGCTGCACGTGGTGTGCCCGACGAGCGTGCTCCACGCGGCGATGCGTCCGTCGGCATGTGAGCGGTGTGCCTGTAGCTGGTGCTCGAGGTGCGCGATGGCGACATCGGTGCTCTGGCGGTACACCGCCGGCTCTGGTGGCAGATCCCACACCCACCGGCCGACCCGGCCGCGGATGCCCACCTCGACCAGGCCGTCGATCACGTCGTCGAGGAAGCGGATGGTGCCGGCCTCGAGGAACGTGGTGGTGCCCGAGCGCAACATCTCGACTGCTGCGAGCTGACCCGACATCCGCTCCTCGGCGGCGTCGAACACCGAGTACAGCGGGCACAGCCACTCGAACACGTTCTCGACGAACGGTGTGTCGTCGGGCACGTAGCCGCGAGTGAGCGGCTCGCCGGTGATGTGGATGTGGGTGTTCACCATGCCCGGCGTGAGCACGAACCGATCGCCACCGAGGATGCGGTCGGCCACGTACCGCTGACGCAGATCACTCGCCTTGCCCACAGCGACGATGGTGGAGCCGCGCACGGCCACTGCTCCGTGACGGATGATGTCGCGGTCGGCGTTCATGGTCACCACCTGCGCGGCCTCGATCAGGAAGTCGACTTGTTCGGGCACTGTCGCTATCGGATCACTCATCTGTCGTTCCTCCTGTGTTCGGGCGGACGGTCCGCCACGTAGACGAAGTTGAAGCCGATCGGCTCGAGCATCCGTGCGCCCTCGAACCCGGCATCGCGCAGCCAGCCGGTGACCCGTTCGTTGGTCACGATCCCACCGCGCGCGGTGTTCGCGAGCATGGTGAGACCCATCTGTACTCCGAACGGAGCGAACTTGCGCCCGTTGTCGGCGAAGTAGTCGGCGATCAAAACGTGGCCCTCGGGCTTCAGCGCGGCGAACGCCTTGGCGACCAGCGAGCGTGAGCGCTCGTCGCCCTCGGTGCGGCACACGTGCCCCAGCACCACCACGTCGTACGCACCGGGTTCGATGTCGATCTCGTGGAAGTCCCCGGTGCAGAACGACACCCGTTCCGACAGGCCGCGCTCGGCGACGGTGTGCACAGCGAGGTCGATCACGCCGGGCAGGTCGTTCACCACGGCGGAACTGTCGGGTGACTGCTCGAGGATCGCGATCGCCCACGGTGCGCGCCCGGCACCGAGGTCGAGCACGCGCAGCCCCGGGCGTCTGGTCCAGCCGAGGCGCATCCCGAGCCGGGTCGCGGCGCGCAGCTGGGTGGGAAACGTCGCCTGCACCAGTGGGCCGTAGAACTCCACGGGAGTGTCGTCGACGGGATGGGCGACCACCCCGGTACGAATCGTCTCGGCCAGCCGTTCCCAGTTGGCCAGCGGACCGGGTGCGACACGCACCAGCCCCACCATCGAGGCCGGTCCGTTCGTGCACAGGTAGCGCTCGGCAGTCTCGGTGAGCTCGTAGACATCGTCGACCTGATCGAGGAAGCCGAACGACACCATCGCGTCGCACAGGTGCTGCAGGTGCATGGATGACACGGCGAGATCATCGGCGATGCGGCCGACCTCGGTCGGCCCGAGTCGCTCGATCGCATCGAACAGGCCGAGCTCGACCGCTGCCACCAGCATCCAGTACGAGCCGACGCCCTGGATGATGCCCCACACAGGCCCGGACGGCGGCGGCTTGACATCGCGCCAGGGCCGGCCGGTGTGGGCCATCGTGTGGCCCCTCTTCAGTTCGGGGTACGGCGAATCGACGGCCATCAGCTGCAGGTGCTCACGGGCGGAGCACGATCTTGCCGAAGAAGTCGGATCGTTCCATCTTCTGCTGCGCATCGGCACCGTCGGCCAGCGCGTACACGCTGTCGACGGGGGCTTGGAACGATCCGTTGGCGTACACCGACCACGCCTGCGCGAACTCTGTGGTGCGGTACGGGTCGGAGCCGAGGATCTGGATGCCCATGTGGAACATGAACCCGAGCGACGGGATGGTGGCGGTGTCACCGGTGGTGTTGCCGCAGTTCACCAGCCGGCCGCGAACGCCGAGGGAGAACATCGACTGGGCCCACAGCGCCGGACCCACGTGGTCGAACACCATGTTCACCCCTGCGCCCTGGGTCTGCTCGCGGGCCCAGGCCGCGACGTCGGTGGTGCGGTTGTTGCATGCCGCATCGGCACCGAGCGCCAACGCCTTCTCGCACTTGTCGTCCGAACCAGCGGTGGCGAGCACCCTGGCCCCGGCGTGGCGGGCCAGCTGGATCGCGGCCATCGACACACCGCTGCCCGCCGCATGCACCATCATCGTCTCGCCCTCGACCAGCCCGCCCACGGGGAACAGCGCATGCCAGGCGGTGAGCCAGGCGGTGGGGAAGCACACCGCGTGCTCCCAGCTCATCGAGTCGGGGATGTGGTGCGCATGGCTGGCCGGCACGAGACACCGCTCGGCGTAGCCGCCGGCAACGGTGCCTCCGATCACGCCGAGCGTGCCGTAGAGGTCCCCCATGCCGGCGAGCTTCGAGCCCTCGGCCACCTCGGCAAGCGACGGATCGACCACCACCCGGTCGCCGACTGCGAGGCCGGTGACCCCGGCACCGAGCTCGACAACAGTGCCCACCACGTCCATGCCGGCGATGTGCGGCAGGGTGAAGCCGGGCATCGCGAACCAACCGTTGCGTTGCACCACATCGAGGTGGTTGAGGCTGGTGGCGGCCACCTCCACGATGACGTCATGGGCGCCGGGGGTCGGGTCGTCGACGTCGACGTACTCGAGGACCTCGGGCCCGCCGGTGTGTTGGTACTGCAACGCTTTCAAGGTTCCTCCAGGAACGAGGTGGGGCGGGGACAGGCGGGACAGCCGGGAGAGGTGGATCAGGCGAGGCCGCGCACGAAGGGCTGGGCGAGTGCGCGGGGCTGACGGGTGCGAGTCGCGAACACGGCGGTCACGAGCAGGGCCACCACGTACGGCAGGCTGGCGGCGAGCTGGGCGTTGATGCGGTACCCCAGCACGGGCAGCGTCTGCTGCAGGGCGAAGAAGTAGCCGAAGACGATGCAACCAACGACCGTGCCGCGCAACGTCCAGCCGCCGAAGATGACCGCAGCGATGGCGATGATGCCCTTCAGCCCGACGTGACCGGGCTCGTAGCCGGAGATCGAGATCTGGCCGAGGACGAGCACACCGCCACCCAGGCCAGAGCAAGCGCCCGCCACCATGATCGCCTCGCGGCGGCGACGGTTCACGTGGATGCCCGACACGTCGGCCGACTGGGGGTTGTCGCCCACCGATCGCACCTCGAGGCCCCATCGGGTGCGGAACACCAGCCACCACGCGGCCGGCACCAGCGGCACGATGAGATACATCGGCCAGGGCTGGCCGAACAGCGCGTTGCCCACCAGGGGGATGTCGGCGAGCAGGGGTATGCGGGTGGGCTTCACCACCGATGTGACGGCTTTCCAGCGGCTGTCGAGGAACAGCGCCAGACCGAGCACGAACAGGTTGAGCGTGAGGCCCACCACGAACTGGTCGATCGTCAGCTGATGGCTGAGGTGTGCCTGTGCGAGCGCGACCACGATGCCGGCCGTCACGCCTGCCACCAGTGCGACAGGCACCATGTCGAACGCCCCCCAGGTGACCGCAGCGGTGTAGGCCCCGCCGATCATCATCGCCTCGATCGAGATGTTGAGCGTGCCGGCCTTCTCGGCCACCCACTCGCCCACGGCTGCGAACGCGAGCACGATCGCGAAGCGCATCGCGCTCTCGTACATCGCTTCGGCCGACAACACGTCGCGGAACACGTCGGTGACGGCTGCCACGACGGCGATCATCGTGCCACCGCCACGACGGGCTCGTCGGTCGACACCGGTGCCGGTGGTGGTGTCACCCGGCGTCGTTGGATCGCGATCACCGCGGGGGGCACCAGGAGTGCGAGCACCAGCAGCGAACGCACGACGTCGACGATCGAGCGCTCGACCCCTGTTGCCGCGAGGAAGCCCGAACCGGTGCGCAGTGCACCGAACACGAGTGCGACCGGGATGCAGGCGAGCGGACGGTTGCGGGCGACGAGTGCGACCAGCAGGCCCTCCCACCCGATGTTGTTGGCGAAGCCGGGGGTGTACCGATAATTGGCCGAACCAGCGGCGAACATCACTGCGCCAGCGAACCCGGCAAAGGCACCGCTGAGTGCAAGGGCCGATGCGCCGGCGATCACGACCGGTACGCCAATGCGCTGGGCGGTGCGCGCATTGCGACCGAGCACCGTGAGGCGGAAGCCCCAGATCGAACGATTCATCAGCAGGGCGACGGCGACCGTCAGCACGACGGCCAACACCACCGACCACGGGAACTCGTTGCCGAAGATGCGAATGAAACCGATGCGCGTGTCGGGGTCGAGCTGACCGCTGGTCTGCACACGGTTCGGCTTGTTCGGGTCGTCGTCGAGGAGGAGGAACGTGCGGGTGAGCAGGTATCCGGTTCCCTGCGAGGCGACGAACACGAGCAGCAGGGTCGAGATCACCTCGGGCACCTTGCGCCAGTAGCGCAGCAGCGCTGCGATCCCCGCCCACAGCGCACCGCCCACGAACCCGGCCACGAGGGCGCCGATCAGCACGAGTGGGCCCGAGCCGTTGGTGGCGACGTACGCAGCCGTGGCGGCCCCGAGGGCGAGCTGACCCTCCTGGCCGATGTTCACCAGGCCGGCACGAGCGGTGATGATCGCGCCGAGCGCCACGATCAGCAACGGTGCCGCTTCGGTGAGGGTGTCGCCCCACCGACCGGGGTTACGGACGCTGCCGTCGATGAGGGCCGTGAACACCTTCCGCCACGGTCCACCCGTGACGGCGATGAGTGCGGCCGAGAGGGCAAGCGCGATCGCGACGGCGAGCACGTACAGGCCGACCAGCTTGGCGGTACTGGCTGCGGTCGACGGGCCCGTTGATGATCCGGGCGACGAGATGGTCGCGGTCATACGTGAGCTCCGTTCGGGTCGGTCTCCACGCCCCCGAGGAGGAGGCCGAGACGTTCAGATGTGGCCTCGCGCCGGTCGAGCTCGCCGATCACACGTCCACGTGACAGCACGACGATGCGGTCGGACAGCTCGAGGATCTCCTCGAGTTCGGTCGACACCAGCAGGACGGCGATGCCCGATGCCGCTGCGGCGCGCAGCCGGTTCGACATGTACTCGATCGCTCCGACATCGAGCCCACGGGTCGGCTGGGCCGCCACGAGTACCTCGGGCCGCTGGCCGAGCTCGCGGGCGAGCACCACGCGCTGCTGGTTCCCGCCCGACAGGCTGGCGAACATCGCATCGGGGCCAGACGCCTGGATGTCGAACTCGCGCATCAGCTCGATGGCACGGCGGCGCATCGCGCGCCGATCGACGATGCCGAAGCGGGTGATCGACTCCATGCGGTCGAGCAGCAGGTTCTCGGCCACCGACAGGTCGAGCACGCAGCCCGAGTCGTGGCGATCCTCGGGGATGACGCCCACACC
>Ga0335397_10011932_pt1 | contig 10666 bp, 12 predicted proteins | sample MAT04_FD_205740 | JGI IMG/M metagenome (GOLD analysis project Ga0335397, IMG submission 205740) | Freshwater microbial communities from Lake Fryxell liftoff mats and glacier meltwater in Antarctica - MAT-04 (spades assembly) (version 2) ...
GCCAGCACTTCCGATCCTACAGATTGCCACTACTAAAAATCTTCGACGACGCAGCTAAGTCCTTGATTTCATTGACCCGAGACCGTCAAAAAAGGCGTGAAATCGCGTTTGGTGTCGAACTTAGGGGGCCTGAGCGTGGGCGAGGTCTGCCGCGACATGAAACTCGGCGAGACGGCCGTGAGGCGCTGGCTGGCGCAAGTGGGTGAAGAGGCTGCAGGCCGCCCTGGCCTTGGCAAGCCGCCGACCTCAGAGCAGCAGCGCATCCGCCAACTCGAAGCCGAAAACAAGCAATTGCGCGGTGACGTCGACATCCTAAAAAAAGCATCGGCCTTCTTTGCCCGGGAACTGCGATGAGCTACCAACTCGTCGCGGAACTGAGCGAGAAGGCCGTGACGGTCGGGACGGTCGGGACGGTCGGGACGGTTGGGACGTTGTGCCGCGTGCTGGACGTCAGCAGGTCGGGCTACTACGGCTCGCGCCAACGCGCCCAGGCGGCCCCCAAGGTGTGCGCCACCAGCATCCAGCTCAAGGCCGAATTTGCAGCCAGCGGCCGCGTCTACGGCAGCCGACGGCTGGGTGCCGTGTTGCGCTCGAAGGGCCTGTGCATTGGGAGATACCGCGTGCGCCGCTTGATGCGCGAGCACCGGCTGCGCGCGCTGTGGCGACGCAAGTTCATCCACACCACCGACAGCGGCCACGCGCTGCCCGTTTCGGACAACGTGCTGGCTAGGCGCTTCAATCCAAGCCGACCTAACCAAGCCTGGGTGAGTGACATCACCTACATCCGCACGCGCAGCGGCTGGCTGTATTTGGCCGTGGTGCTGGACCTGTACGCACGCAAGGTGGTGGGCTGGGCGATGGCGCCAACCATGCATGCCGAGTTGGTCTGTGCGGCGCTACAACTGGCCATCGCGCAGCGCCAACCTGGGCCCGGGCTGATGGTTCATTCCGACCGAGGCAGCCAATACGCCAGCGCGTTGCACCAGGCACTGCTGGCCCGCCATGGCCTGGTTGGCAGCATGAGTCGCAAAGGCAATTGCTGGGACAACGCGGTGATGGAACGCTTCTTCCTGAGCCTCAAGACACAGCGGGTCTGGCAGCGCGACTATGCCAACCACGCTGAGGCCATGACGGACATCGCCGACTACATCGTGGGCTTCTACAACAGCGTGCGGCTGCACTCCAAACTGGGCAACTTGCCGCCCAATGCCTTCGAGCAGAAATCGGCAATCAAACAACCTATCGCTGTGTCCGAAAAAACTTTACCAGCACAGTGCGCAAATCGGGTACTCCCGCTATAAGGCCAACGCTCAGCAATACAACATAGACCGGCCATTGACTTACATCAGAAGCTGGAAATTTCACTTCATCAATCGCGTCAATTGGGGTCATTTTGGTGAGTTGGGCGCAGAACCACGATAAGAACTCATCCGACACCCTTGTTGAAGATTGTCGAAAAACTTTACACTCATCACCAAGCCAAGCCAAGCCAAGCCAAGCCAAGCCAAGCCAAGCCAAGCCAAGCCCTTGATTTAAATAAGGATATTGGAATCGGATGTGTCTGGGCACTTTTTTTGCTCTGCTGCACTGGTTGCGACTCTGCAGCGGACATCATGGGTGAAAAAGTGGAAATCAATATGGGCATCAAGAAAATAGCAGTGATGCTGGCAGCGCTGGTCACGGCGGTGGCGGCACAGGCTGCGCCAGTTCCTGGTCAGGGCACGTGGGAAACCACGCTGGCGGGCCGGGACATCAATCGGCAGGCGGTAGATGCCACGGATGCCAGTGCGGTCTATCTGTATGACATCACCCTGGGCATCACCTGGCTCAAAAATGCCAACATGAACGGTTTTCAGTTCTGGGGCACGCAAATGACTTGGGCGCAGAATCTGTCAATGGGAACAGGCTCTAATGTCATCGACGATTGGCGCCTGCCTATAATGAGAGACACCGGCTTTCCAGGTTGCGACAATAGTAATGCCGGTGGCACTGACTGCGGCTACAACGTCGATACCAGCACCTCGGAGATGGCGTATTTGTTTTTCGTCACTTTGGGTAACAAATCCTATTGCCCACCGAACGATGCTACATGCGCAGGCGGCCCGCAAGCAGGTTTTGGCCTGACCAACACCGGCGACTTCCAGAATCTACAGTCTCTCTACTACTGGTCCGGTTTGGACGCGCCCGACCCTCTCAGCGCGTGGTACTTCGGTACCGACAAAGGCTTTCAGTTCTTCGGCAATAAGGACTTTGGTGGCTATGCCATGGCTGTGCGCGACGGAGATGTGCTTGCCGACCAGGTGCCTGTGCAGGTACCTGAGCCTGAGTCCATGTTGTTGGTGTTGACGGCGTTGGCGGGCCTTGGTCTGATCCGTCGGCGGCAGGCAATTGGCACTTTGCCGCTTTGAACCCTTCGGGTCTTTTGAGGGGGTTTGGGGGCGTTAGCCCCCAACCACTGCAAAAAAGCCCATTTTGCTTTCCTTCTGAAGCCGCGGCATGGCGCGCTACGAGCATTTGCCCATCTGCAAGTGTGCGCTGGACTTGACGGTGCATTTCGAGAAACTGGTGGCCGGGTTTTCGCGCTACCACAAGTACACCTTGGGCACCGAGCTGCGCGTCGGCAGTCGCGCCGTACTGATGCAGGTGCTACGCGCGAACTCGGCTGGCAATGCGCCCAGCGCTTGCTGCACAGGCAACTGGCGGGCAGCTTGTAGTTCTGCCCTGGAAGGGCGGTGTCGAGAAGGCAATAACGAAGAAGCAGAAATTCGGAACTCTCTTCTACCTTGCGATGTGGCAAGGTCTGAGGGAAGAACACCTGAATATTGACTCTACCGAAGAGATTACTTTGAACTGCACGGCCACCGGAATGGCCGTCGTCTTCACCGGCGACATTGCAAAGTACGCTGGAAGCGTAGACCACTCGGAGCAAGACCGATGAACTTTGTGGCAATCGACGTCGAGACCGTCAATGCGGACATGGGCTCCATTTGCCAAATCGGCCTTGCGAAGTTTGTCGATGGACAACTCGCCTAAGAGTGGTGCACGCTTGTTGATCCTTAGGACTACTTCGACGAGGTGAACTCTCCATTCACGGTTTTGAAGCCAGGATGGTTCGAGGCCAGCCGAAGCTGCCCCAGATTGCTGACCGACTTCGTTCGACGCTGGAAGGTACGGTGAGTGTTTGCCACACCCACTTTGATCGGATCGCACTCGGACGGGCTTGCGGCAAGTACAACCTGAATCCGATATCTACCACTTGGCTGGACTCTGCACGAGTAGTCCGCCGCACCTGGAAAGACGTCGCGTGGAAAGGCTACGGCCTCGCCAACGTTTGCCGCAGGATCGGCTACGAGTTCCAGCACCACGATGCCCTCGAAGACGCGAAGGCGGCAGGCTTTGTATTGCTCGCTGCCCTGCGCGAATCACAGCAAGACCTCGACCAGTGGCGCCGCAGGGTAAACCAACCCATTGATCCCGATAGCTCATCCTCTGGCGCAGCGATACAACGAAATGGGAATCCTGAAGGCGATCTTTATGGCGAAGTCATCGTCTTCACAGGGGCACTTGAACTACCGAGAAGCGAAGCGGCAGACCTTGCCGCGCCGGTGCGCCAGTGGGTCCTCTCGTTGCCCATCCCGCTGCGCCTGTTACTGGCCGCGCAGCCCAAGCTGGTGACGCCGGTGCTGCAGGTGGTGCAGCGCGTGATCACGCGCTTCCTGCTGGATCAGGCCGGGCTGAAGGCCGAGCAGGGTGACAGCGGCGCGGTCACGCTGATCCAGCCGAGCTTGCCAATGACGGGCGCGACCGCCAATCTCAACATCCACCTCCACTGCCTGGTGCTGGACGGCGTGTACCGGTGTGACACCGACGGCGAGCCTGTCTTCGTCGAGGTGCCCGCACCGACCGACGAGGCGCTGCAGACGGTGTTGCACAAAGTCATCACCCGATTGACGCAAGCTGCTCACCCGTCGGGGGGTGCTTGTCGAAGAGCAGGGCCAGACCTATGTGGCTGACAGCGACGGCGATTCGGACGAGGCCCGCACGTTGAGGCCGCTGCAGGCAGCCGCCTGGCCTTGCAGGCCGCGCCGGGCCAGCGGCCCGGCCCCTCGCCAGGCACAAACAGTCCACTGGACTGTTTGAGTCCGGGCTCGGCTTACCGCATCGCCTTCGGCCCACGCGCCGGCCAGAAGGTGCTGACGGTGCAGGGCGCGATGCCCAGGGACGCGGACTTCAAGCAATCGCTGTGCGCCGACATCCAGGGCAACAGCGCAGCACGCCGCCGTGCGCTGCGGCGCCGACGACCGCCACGCGCTGGAGCAGTTATGCCGCTAAATGACCCGCCCGGCACTGGCCAACGAACGCGTGCAAACCAACGCCGCCGGACAGGTCGTGCTCAAGCTCAAGACCCCATGGCGAGACGGCACCACGCACCTGGTGCTGTCGCCGCTGGAGTTCATGCAGCGGCTGGCTGCGCTGGTGCTCAGACCGAGGCTGCACCTGATTCGCTTCCATGGCGTTCTCGCACCGAACGCCAAGCTGCGCGCGCAGGTGGTGCCGCAGGTCGTGCCGCAGGTGGTGCCGCAAGAGCCCGAACCACCCGTGCAGGCCGCACCGCTGGCCGAGTGCGAGGCGACCTGTGCGCACCACCGTCCGGTTCGGCTGAGCTGGGCCAAGCTGCTGAAGCGCGTGTTCGAGATCGACATGGCGCACTGCCCGAACTGCGGCGGCGAGCTGAAGATCATCGCGGCGATCATGGAGCAGCCAGTGATCGAGAAGATCCTCACGCACCTGGGTCTGCAGGCCCGGGCTCCGCCCCACGCGCCAGCCCGTGGGTCGCAGCTGCGAGCGGCCTGAGACTCTTCAGCCAAGACGTTTGAGGCGGCCCGGTGACCAGGGCCGCGGGGATCGGCTGCGCCACAGCTTCTCAGAGCCGAGGTTTGGCGGCAGATCGCAAGGGAAAACCCAGAAAACCCGGAGACGGTCGCCACGGATGAAGTGACCTTGCCCCCGCAAAACGTACCCCTTGCTGAGTGTTTCAATGCAAGCAAGGAGAACCGAAATGACGAAGACAGTGCGGGCGCGCTACACGCTGGAATTCAAGCAGGAGGCCGTCAGGCTGGTCGAGGGCGGACAGAGCATCGCTGCGGCAGCCAGGACGCTGGGCGTGGTGGAGCAGACGCTGTTCAACTGGGTCAAGGCACAGCGTGCGGGCAAACTCAAAGGCGCTGACAGTAAGGTCGTGAGTGCCGAGCAGATGGAGATCAGCCGGCTGCGGGCAGAGCTGGCGCGCGTGAAGATGGAGCGCGATATCCTGGGAAAAGCGACGGCGTACTTCGCGAAAGCGCAGAGTTGAAGTACGCCTTCATCAATCGCCATCGCAAGGTGTGGCCGATCTTGGTGCAGTGCCGGGTGCTGGAGGCCAGCGTAGCGGGTTATCACGAGCACTTCGTACGCCGTGCCAGCGCGGCGCAGGGGCGCCACCTGAGCGACGATGCGCTGCTGGTGCACATCAAGGTCATCCACGCTGAAACGCACGGCGGCTACGGCTGGCCGCGGACGTGGAAGGAGCTGCTGGCGCGCGGCATTCGGGTGGGCAAGGAGAGGGTTCAGAAGCTCATGCAACAGCATGGCATCCGCGCCAAGGGCAAGCGCCGCTTCAAGGTCACCACCGACAGTAACCATGACCTGCCGATTGCGCCCAACCTGCTGGTCAGGCAGATCACAGTGGCCGAGCCGGACAAGGTCTGGGCGGGCGACATCACCTACATCCACACCGGCGATGGGTGGCTGTTCCTGGCCGAGGGGACCGACCTGTTCAGCCGCCAGGTGGTGGGCTGGAGCCTGCGTGAGACCATGACGCGCGACATCGTCATCGATGCCCTGCGCATGGCTTGGTTCAAGCGGCACCCGAGCAAGACGGGTGGGCTGATGTTCCACAGCGACCGGGGCAGCCAGTACGCGAGCAACGAATTCCGCGACGTGCTCAAGGAGTACGGCATCACGGCCTCGATGAGCCGACGTGGCGACTGCTGGGACAACGCCTGCAGTGAGACGCTGTTCGGCTCGCTGAAGGTCGAGCGGCTGTATGGGCAGAAGTTCGAAACCAGGCGCCAGGCCAAGGACGAAGTCATCGATTGGCTGCTCTGGTACAACCGTACGCGGCGGCACTCGACGCTGGCTTATGTCAGCCCGATGAAGTTCGAGCAAGACTGGCTTGCCAATCAACCACGGCAAGCTAATTCGTGACTCGGTTATGGGGTACGGATTCCAGGGGCAAGGTCAAAGCTCATTCCGGCTGTGGTCGACCCTCAACAGGCCGCCACCGAATGCAAGGACCGCATCAGTAGGTGTTCAAGAGCATCGCCGGGGGGCCTTTGGGAGAAGAAAGAGCGTTTGAATTTCCTATGCTCCTCGGGACCGGTGATGCCCATCTTCAGCACTTCCTGCTGCAGCAGGAACACCAGCTCGCCGTTCTCGGCATGCACGGTGGGCATGGCGCCGAGCTCGAGCGCGCGGCGAAAGCTGTTCACCAGGGTCTCGTCGTCGCACATGATGGCGTTCTTGTAGGCCATGAAGTGCTTGAAGCTGTTGATGCCTTCTTCGCGCACCAGGGTGCCCATGTCGGCGTGAACGCCCTCGCTCTACCAGGTGACGGCGACATGGAAGCCGTGGTCGGCGGCCGACTTCTGGGACCAGCCGCGCCAGGCGCGGTAGGCATCCATCAGCGGCTGCTGCGGGTCGGGGATGACGAAGTCGATGATGCTGGTCGTGCCGCCAGACAGTCCAGCGGCGGTGCCGCTGAAAAAGTCGTCGGCCGCCACCGTGCCCATGAAGGGCAGCTGCATGTGGGTGTGCGGGTCGATGCCGCCGGGCAGCAGCAGCCGGCCGCTGGCGTCGAGCACCGGCGTGCCACGCGGCGCCTGCGTGACGGCGGCCTCGCCGAGTGCGGCGATCGCGCCGTCGACGCACAGCACATCGGACTTGAACTCGCGGTCGGCGTTGACCACGGTGCCGCCGCGGATCAGGAGGGTGTCGCTCATTGCATCGTTCCTCGCGTTCGGTTCAGGGATTGGGTTCAGGGATTCGGTTCCCGGAGCGTAGTCTGCACCTGCGCGTCGCCTTGCCGGGTAATGTGGATAGAGGACGGGAATGCTAGGTGTTCTTTCCCCGCCCATGGCGGGACCCATGGCGGGGATGCGCGCTATGGAGAGATTTGCATCGCGACCCTCAGAGGAACTACGGTAGACAAGACCCGACTGCGCAGTGCGGTCGCTGGCGCATGTCTTGCACGGCTCCCCCCAATAGAATCGTCTTGTGGTGGGGCTGCCAGATCTGGTCCGCGCGGCCGGCAGCTCTGAGCTGCCCATGGCGGCGGGCGATCGGCGCTTGCGACGAATCGGCGAGAGCCCTGGGCCTGCCCGTGCGATGTGCTGCGACGGCTGCATACGTAGCCCATCAACAACCTAGAGCAACTACTGCCGTGTCGCCTGCGCAATACCCGAGCTGCACGGATTCGCGGCTGGGCTCAAAGCCGACTTATCGGCAGTGCGCGCGGCTTGCACATCGCACTGGAGCAGCGGTCAGGTCAAGGGTCAAGTCAACCAATTCAAGTTTTCAAGCGCCAGATGTGTGGGCGCGTGAAGCTTGACTTGCTGCACCTTCGGGTGCGTGCTCTTGATTCAAACTGAACGCTGGTGTCATGCAAAGTGCGGAAGAACCCCTTTTCGTTCGGTCTATTCGGGGCGCCTTCTTTGGGCGCGGGAATTGACGCCAACCCGACCCAGCATCAACGCCAGGCCGACAGCCATGACCAAGGCAGTGGCCGGTTCCGGAATGGGCGAGGTTACCAAGAGAAGTTGGCGGTTCAAACCGGCAGCGCCTGAGTTGTTGAAAAACACCTCGGTCGCACTGCTGCTGAAGCTCAAGGTAGTGCCCGCCAAACCCACAGCAATTGAATTACCCAACCCAGCGTTGATGTAATTGATGCCGTTCAGGTTCAGCGTAAAGTCGATATTCGTTCCATTGGAACTCGAACTGACCGTCGTCGAACCTAACTGCAAGCCCGTGCCGAGGTCTGCGAAGGCGCCGACGCCGCCGCTGCCCGATGTCAGTAAGGCCAGATTCGTGGAAACGTCAAATGCACCCACACCTTCGGTGGCGTCAGGGCTGATGTACCCGCCGTTCGGCATGCTCAGGCGCAGCGTGGCCGCAGTCACGGGGTCGGAGATGCCCGCCAAGCTGAAGGAGACGTACGCGCGGTACTCGCCAGGGGGACTCAGCAGCAGGCTATTGCCGACGAAGTAGCCGCCGCTGAAGGCGGAACCTGTGCTGACGTAGAAGCCAGAGGTAACCGCATTCACGGTGACGTTGGCTGCTGCCGCGGTTCCGGTGCAAATGATATTGGCGCAAAGCGCGGCAACCGCCAAGGCGCAGTGAAACGGAGCAACTGTCACGGAGCGTGATTTCGCAAGCATTTTAATTTTCCAAAAGTTTTTTATTGTTTTTGATGATAGACCTCTCCATGAAATGCGAACCCCGCGTTCGGGGGGCGCACCGCAAACTCGACACCCGCTGTCTTCTGAGTCCACGGTTGGCGCCGATCTGCCGCAGTTTGTGAAGGACGAGTTCGACGCCTTCCTGGAATGCGGCATCCTGGCCCACGGCTTCCTGCGGCTGCGTTGCGGTGACTGCGGCCACGACAAGCTCGTGGCTTTCAGCTGCAAGCGGCGCGGCTTTTGCCCGTCGTGCGGGGCCCGGCGCATGGCCCAGACAGCGGCGCACCTGGTGGACCACGTCATTCCGCGCGTGCCGGTGCGCCAGTGGGTCCTCTCGTTGCCCATCCCGCTGCGCCTGTTGCTGGCCGCGCAGCCCAAGCTGGTGACGCCGGTGCTGCAGGTGGTGCACCGCGTGATCACGCGCTTCCTGCTGGATCAGGCCGGGCTGAAGGCCGAGCAGGGTGACAGCGGCGCGGTCACGCTGATCCAGCCGAGCTCGTGGATGAAGGGTTCAGCGGCCAACTTGAACATCCACCTCCACTGCCTGGTGCTGGACGGCGTGTACCGCTGCGACACCGAAGGCGAACCTGTCTTCGTCGAAGTGCCCCCGCCAACCGACGAGGCGCTGCAGACGGTGTTGCACAAGATCATCACCCGCACGATGAAGCTGCTCACCCGTCGGGGGGTGGTCGTAGAAGAGGAGGAGGGTTCGACCTATATGGCTGTCAGCGACGCCGATTCGGACGAGGCCCGCGTGCTCAGGCCGTTGCAGGCCGCCGCGTGCACCTACCGCATCGCCTTCGGCCCACGCGCCGGCCAGAAGGTGCTGACGGTGCAGGGCGCGATGCCCAGGGACGCGGACTTCAAGCAGACGCTTTGCTCCGACATCCAGGGCAACAGCGAGGCACGCCGCCGTGCGCTGCGGCGCCGACGACCGCCAGGCGCTGGAGCAGCTGTGCCGCTACATCACCCGCCCGGCACTGGCGAACGAACGCGTGCAAACCAACGCCGCCGGACAGGTCGTGCTCAAGCTCAAGACCCCATGGCGAGACGGCACCACGCACCTGGTGCTGTCGCCGCTGGAGTTCATGCAGCGGCTGGCTGCGCTGGTGCTCAGACCGAGGCTGCACCTGATTCGTTTGGTGTCCGCGTAACTTCGCTGCGCGAAGTGAGCGGACCCCCGCTGCGCGAACCATGGCGTTCTCGCACCGAACGCCAAGCTGCGCGCGCAGGTGGTGCCGCAGGTTGTGCCGCAGGTCGTGCCGCAGGTGGTGCCGCAAGAGCCCGAACCACCCGTGCAGGCCGCACCGCTGGCCGAGTGCGAGGCGACCTGTGCGCACCACCGTCCGGTTCGGCTGACTGGGCCAAGGTGCTGAAGCGGGTCTTCGAGATCGACATGGCGCACTGCCCGAACTGCGGGGGCGAGCTGAAGATCATCGCGGCGATCATGGAGCAGCCGGTGATCGAGAAGATCCTCACGCACCTGGGTCTGCAGGCCAGGGCGCCGCCGCGAACGCCAGCCCGTCGGTCGCAGCTGCAAGCGGCCTGAGACCCTCCAGCCAACACGTTTCAGGCGGCCCCGATGCCGGAGCCGCGGAGATCGGCTGCGTCTGGGCTTTGCAAGGCCGAGGTTTGAGGCCACGTCGCCCGGGAAAACCCGAAGGCAAGCGCTATGAACGACACCCTTTGGGGCTGCGATCAGTGTTCAACGGGCTGGTGCCGCGCCCAACAACCACGCGGGTGCGTGTCCGAGAGCTCGGCGGGGGGTGTTCCGGGGGGTGTTCTGGGAGAAAAAAGGGCGTTTGAAAAGCCTATCCCCTCCGCCGCGGCGGCCTTGTTCGTCTTGCGTGGCATTCATGCTCCTTGAAGTCATGCTGTGCCTTGCACACAAAAATCCTGACAGGCTCGGTTTATTGCACGCGGTGCCGCTCAACCCGTTCTGGATCTTTGCCTCTGTCACCTATCTTGCTGCAACGGCGCGCTGTGACTTCTTTGGATTCGGCGTCGTCTTGCCGCGCTCGACCTGCGCAAGCAGTGTTGCCCACCCGAGTTCGTAAACATTCGGTGATGCCGTCGCCGCGATGGCGTTGCGTCGGGTTTCACAGGCGCAGGTGTTCGGCGTAGTCGCGCCGCAGCGGATACAGCCAGACGTCCTTGATGGGCAGGGTCTG
>Ga0335397_10011937_pt1 | contig 10664 bp, 10 predicted proteins | sample MAT04_FD_205740 | JGI IMG/M metagenome (GOLD analysis project Ga0335397, IMG submission 205740) | Freshwater microbial communities from Lake Fryxell liftoff mats and glacier meltwater in Antarctica - MAT-04 (spades assembly) (version 2) ...
CATCGAAGCCCGCCGTCTTTCGGGCAAGGTGGTCCTCGTCCCCGCACCGACCAACGATGGGAGCATCGGATGAGGACCGAACGATCCGTGATCGTCGCGCCGAACCGGTCGAAATGTCCCCTGCTGACACCATGAAAGTGCGAATTGTTCCGTAGCCCGACGTCGGAGAAGCCCGGGCCGTTTACACAGAATTCCGAACAAGCCCTATGGCCCCGGTGGTTCAGGTTGCGAGGGCGACGGCGAGGTGCCCCGGCACGATGATGACGTGGAGGTGCACTCGGTAGCCCGAGCTGATCAGTCGGGTGACGAGTTTGACCTTGGACGGGCGGGAGAAGGCGGTCTCGGTGATGAACGACTGCCGGTCGGCGATCAAGGTGTCGCGCAACTCCGCGGCGGCGACGCTCGCATCGTGCCCATGGCGTTCCTCGTCGCCGGGCCATCGGTCCGCCGCGATCATGTCGGCCTTCACGAACAGGTGGGTTGCCGGGCGAAGCACCTTGTCGTAAAGGGTGATCTTGCCAGCGCCGTTGGGGCCGGCGAGGAGATGGATGACTGGGTCGGTCACTTCGAGGTGACGGGTTTCCCGCCGGTCTCGACGATCGTTCCGTCAGTGGCGTGGAGCACGACGCGGGCCCGGTGAGCGAGCTGCTGGGGTGCGGATCGGCTCATCGTGTCACCCACGACGCGTGCGGAGTCCAGTAGTTCCCGGTCGACTCGGGTTGGGATTGTTGACGCCATCAGAACCTCCCGTAGCTACGCGTAGCAACACGCTACAAAGCGGTCTTGCTCGCGGGACGGTGGCTCCCCGAAATGTGGGATGGGCTCGATTCATCGAGATAGCTGACAGGCTCGCGGCACCTACTGTCGCCGACGACGACGACCAGCGGCTCTGTGCCGTTCGCCCGATCGGGTTCAGCGATCATTGATCGAACCCGCCATACGGGCGGCCTGAACCCGCAACTGACCTGTCACCAGATTGCGCAGCAGTACCCCGGACTCTTTCAGGACTACTCAGGGCGAACCATGACTTCATACACATTGATGCTCACCGAGGTCGGGTCCATCGGACTCACGTAGTGAGTGGTGATGTCTCCTGCCTCGGAAAACGCCTTCTGAGAAGCCTCAGAGTCGGCCTCGGTCTCCCACTCTACTGAGATCATCCAGTTTCCATCAGCGGTTCTGAAGGTCCGTCGACTGTCAGGAATGTAGCCAGGCTGAGTCGGCTGGAACTCGGTATCCATCCGAAATGCCGCGGTCAGAAATGCTGCCTCGTCGGCACCGTTCTTGAGTCTGAACTGCACGGTCTCCATGAATGTCATCTGCGTTCCTCTATTCTTGCGTCGTTCGATTGAGCGTGTGGCACCAGCTCGACCATCAGGCCTGGCTCGAGCCAGACGTCCATGAGACCGGGCCACCGCCATCCACTGAGAAGTCCACTGGCCCGGCAGCGGCGTTCAATCTCCTGGTCGGTCCACGGGAGAATGATGTTGACATGTGACCCTGCACCGGGAACCCGCTGGTCGAGTTCAAAGAACTTGGGTCTCGGTCGTCCGGTTTCATGTAGCAATGCCGTGGTACGGGGGTAGAACTCCACAAACGGATCTGACCATTCGGTGTATGCGCTGGCGAGAAAGCAAACCCGGGCACCGGGATGAGGGCCGAACGGGGCGCTATGTCCGTCAATGAGATCTGCGAGTGCGGCCGCAGCCGTGTTCGGCTGATCTGCGTAGACCGATACATGGCCGATGAGGGGTCGAGGGTTTGCGCCATTTCCTCCTCCGGACATCAACACCATCATCTCTCCCATCGATATCCGATTCTCAGGTCACCCTAACCATTTGGGCGTCCCGGCAAAGGTCGTGCCAGAGCGCCTCGGCCCCAGTTCGGTGACCGTCACGCTCGACCTCGACTCGCTCGTCATGGCAGGGGTCGAAGGCGAGAACGCCGACGCCGTCGTGAAGCTCACCGGCAGGAATCGTCGCGAACCTTTGTGACCACGTTTGTGACCACGACGCCGACTCCGATCGGTGGGCGATCTCACAACCCTTTGGCGGCGCGGGTTTCGCCGGGGGACTCGAGTGCGGGAGGGGGGACTTGAACCCCCACGTCCTTTCGGACACAGGAACCTGAATCCTGCGCGTCTGCCAATTCCGCCACTCCCGCGGCGTCGCAGAATGTAGCGCAGACCACCCCACCCGGTCCCAACGGAAATCCACCACGGGCTCGGAAATCCGGTTGGCGAGCCGCCGCCGCACCCTCGACGCGGCGTCATCGGTAACCTTGCGCCGTGGGCATCAACAGTTTCGAGCAACGCCTGGAGCGCGGAGTCGAGGGCTTCTTCGGCCGCGTCTTCCGTTCCGGGCTCCGCCCTGTCGAGATGGGGCGCAAGCTCGTTCGCGAAATGGACGCCAACCGCACTGTCGGTGTCAACGGCCGCACGCTCGTGCCCAATGCCTTCCGATTCACTCTCAGCGTCGACGACGTGGCCCAACTCGCCGACATGGAACAGCAACTCCTTCGCGACCTCGGCGAGGCCGCACGCGAGCATGCCCGCGACGAGCAGTACCGCTTCGCCGGTCCCATCGAGATCGAGATGATCGGCGACGACGGCGTGCGGCCGGGCATCTTTCGTGTCCAGAGTCGCTTCAAGGAAACCGAGGGCGGGGCTGGCGTCGGCTCGTTGATCCTCCCCGACGGTGATCGTGTCCCGCTCGGCAATTACGTCGTCAGCGTCGGCCGTGGCCCCGACTGCACGATCGTGCTCGGCGACCCCAATGTCAGTCGACGCCATGCCGAGATTCGTCCGACCCCCGATGGCTTCGCGGTCTTCGACCTTGCATCGACCAACGGCACCAAGGTCAACCAGGTCCGGGTGCCCGAGGCATCGCTCAACGACGGTGATCTCGTGCAGTTCGGTAACACCATCTTTCGCTTCGAATCGCTGTGAGATTTTCTGAGGCGAAGCAGGACACCCATCTCGGTCGAACCGGATGCGACGCCCACCCCCGGTAGCATCTCCTGTCGGTGCCCGAACAACTCCTGACTGTCCTCAACCTCTGCCTGTTGGCACTGCTGTACCTGTTTTTCGTTCGGGTGATTCGAGCCGTGTGGACCGAGACGTTGGAACCAACGGCCCCCAAGCGACCGCGGCCCAGCAAGAAGACACGATCAGCGTCTCCTCCGGCAGCTCCCGCGACCCCGGTGGCCTCACCTGCTCGGTCCGGCCCGGCCGTTTCCAAGCCTCCCGTTCCAAAACCGAGGTCGACAGCACTCCCAACCGAGATCGTTGCGATCAGTCCCGATTCGCTCGCCGGCACCCGTCATCCGCTCACGGCGGAGCTCACCGTGGGTCGAGCTCCCACCGCCACGTTGACCATCGATGACTCCTACCTCTCCGCGGTCCACACACGAATTTTCCGGCGCGGCGATCACTACATGGTCGAAGATCTGGGCTCCACCAACGGCACCTACGTGAACCGTCAAAAGGTCACCGCCGCGGTGGCGGTCGCCGTCGGCGATCGGATCAGTACCGGCAACATCGATTGGGATGTGCGCTGATGCGGCTCGAGGGCGGCTCGGCGACCGACGTCGGTCGCGTCCGTAAGGCCAACGAGGATGGTGTGTTCGTCGGCACTGAGGTGTTCGCAGTGGCCGATGGCATGGGCGGACACCGTGGCGGCGAGGTCGCTTCCGCAACGGCGCTGGCAGCCTTCAGCTCCGTTGGGTCGATCGGTTCCAGCGATGGGCTACTCGCGGCCGTCGATGCGGCGAACCGTGCCGTCTTCGACCAATCGGTCGCCGATCCGTTCCTCTCCGGAATGGGAACCACGCTCGTCGGGTTGGCCGCTATAGCCCCCGATGCGTCCGGTGGAGATCGAGTCGCTGTGGTCAACGTCGGCGATTCGCGGGTCTACCTGCTGTCCGGCGACGAGTTCGTCCAACTCTCCGAAGATCACAGCCTCATCGAGACGATGGTTCGCACTGGCCAGATCACCGAGGCTGAGGCCGTCGCCCACCCTCGTCGCAATGTCATCACCCGTGCACTCGGCATCGAGTCCGTGGTGGAAATCGACGCCTGGGTCATCCAGATCAAGCCCGGTGACCGATTCCTCCTGTGCAGCGATGGCCTCTTCAACGAGCTCTCCGACGACCAGATGATCGCGATCTTGCGGCGAGATGTATCACCTCGCGAAGCCGCCTGGGAGCTCGTCCGCTTGGCGAACGAATCGGGGGGACGGGACAACATCTCGGCAGTGGTTGTCGACGTCGTCGACTCGACGGCCGCAATTGTGGCTGATGTCGACTTCGCCGCCGACGCTGTTGTTGAGGCCGACACCATTGCTGAACGGCTCGTCCGGGTGACCGAACCAGCCGACGAGATCATCATCCGTACCGACACCATGGAGTACTCCGCTACGCCGTCGCCGGTGTTCGCGGACGCCCCTGCACCCGTGATCCCGTCCCATGCCGACGCCGATGCCGGCCCGACCAACCATGGCAGCGGCTCGAGGTGGCGGGTCTGGATGTTCATCGCGGCCATCGTTGCCATCGCCGGCGTGGGAGCCGTAGCGACGGTGACGGTGGCTCGTTCAGGGTTCTATCTGACGGACAACGGTACCGAGGTCCAGCTCTACCAAGGCCGCCGCGAGGGGCTGTTGTGGTTCCACCCGACGCTGGTCGAGGCCACCGGGGTCCTGCTCGCCGATCTCCGAGAAGCCGACCGAGCGATCATTGACCAACAGACGTTCACCTCGCGACAAGAGGCAACGGCGAGAATCGACGAGCTGCGCGCGTTCTCGTTGGAGAACCGGACGACCACAACACTCCCGACGACGTCCACCACGACATCTGTGGCGGGCGATGCGAGCAGCACGACCACCTCTGTCACAGGACCGTGACAACACGTTCATCACCTGGCCCTGACCAGGTTCGAACGGCGCCGAATCGCCGCCGCCGCGCTGAGCTCGGGCTCATTCTCTTCGGGGTGGTCATCGTGGGGATCGCGTACGTGCTCGCGGCGCTCGGTCGCTCGAATGCGCTCCCCGCCAACGTCATCCCGTTCTTGTGCGGCGTATTGGCACTGTTCGTGATGGCGCACGTCGTGGTCCGGCGCTTCGCACCGAACGCTGACCCGATGATCCTGCCGGTGGCGGTCCTCCTCAACGGCATCGGGTACGTGGTCATCGCCCGCTTGAACTCCCAGCTGGCCGCTCAACAAGCGGGATGGACCCTGGTCGGTCTTCTGGGGTTCGCCGCGACGCTGATCGTCATCCGGCGAGTCAGGGTCCTCGAACGCAATCGGTACACCATCGGGCTCATCGGCGTCCTGCTCGTGCTGTTGCCGTTGATCCCCGGCATCGGCGTGTCGATCAATGGATCGAAGATCTGGACCCGAGTCGGGCCGGTCAGCTTCCAACCAGGCGAGTTCGCCAAGATCGCCTTGGCAGTGTTCTTCGCCGCGTACCTGGTCGAACGACGAGAAGTCTTGGGCATGGCGACGTGGAAGGTCGGCCCGTTGCGTCTGCCCGACCCCAAAGCGCTCGCCCCCCTCCTTGTGGCGTGGGGGTTTTCCCTCATGGTCATGATGTTCGAGAAGGATCTCGGCTCGGCGTTGATGTTTTTCGTGCTCTTCCTGGCCATTACGTGGGTGGCGACATCGCAGGCCAGCTACCTCGTGGTCGGGGGGGCGTTGTTCGCTGGGGGAGCGTTCCTCAGCTGGGCCACGTTCACTCACGTACAGACCCGCGTCTCGATGTGGCTCGACCCATGGGTGGATGTGCAGGGCAAGGGGTACCAGATCGTCCAAGCCCAATACGCGCTCGGGTGGGGCGGAACGACCGGCACCGGCCTGGGCCTCGGGATCAGCGGTCGCATTCCGTATCAGGAGACCGACTTCATCTTCGCGATCATCGGTGAAGAGCTCGGCCTGCTCGGCACCAGCGCAGTGCTCGCTGCTTTTCTGTTGTTGGCCGGTACCGGTTTCCGGATCGCCATGGCGTGCCGGGATCCCTTCTCCAAACTGCTGGCAACTGGCCTCACCACCCAATTCGCGTTCCAGTCGTTTCTCATCATGGCGGGGGTCACTCGGCTTCTGCCGTTGACCGGAGTGACCCTCCCGTTCGTGTCCTACGGTGGTTCGTCACTCGTCAGCAACTGGATCCTGGTCGCCCTGCTCATCCGGTTGTCGGACGAGGCCAACTCCCAGTCGGCGGCGCCCCTCGCGGCGGGAACCGATGAAGCAACGACGATCACGGCGCGACCATGAACCCCCGCATTCGACGCTTGTCGGTCTTCGTCCTGGTGCTCTACGTCGGGCTGTTCATCAAGCTCAATCAGATCCAGCTCGTCGACGCGCCGTCGCTCGAGCGACGCGCTGACAACACCAGGGTCGTGACCCGCGATTTCAATCAACCGCGTGGAACCATCGCCTCAGCCGATGGGATGATCCTGGCGCAGTCGGCGCCGACACCCAACGGTCAGTTCGCCTTCCAGCGCACCTACCCGACGGGCGATCTCTTCGCCCATGTGGTGGGGTCGTTCTCCTATCAATTCGGAGCCGACGGCGTAGAACGCCAGTACAGCGATCAGTTGTCCGGTCAGATCACCGAGCTCAAGTATCCGGGCCTCTCTGCGTTGTGGGACAACAGTCCCAACGTCGGCAATGTGTCACTGACCGTACGAGCTGATGTTCAAGCGGCGGCCAAGGCGGCGCTGGGAAATCGCAAGGGATCGGTGGTAGCCCTGGACCCGCGTACCGGCGCCATCCTGGCGTTGTGGTCCTTCCCCTCCTATGACCCGAATCTGGTCTCCGACAACGACGCGGCCAAGGCACGCGCCGTTCGAGAACTCCTCGATGCCAGCCCGGAGAACCCCCGCCTGGCACGGGCGTATCGTGATCGATACTTCCCCGGCTCGACGTTCAAGATCGTCACGGCGTCGGCCGGGTTGACGACCGGCAAGGTCTCCAACGAGGCACCCACATATCCCGTCGAACGAGGCTTCACTCCCCCGCTCACGTCGAGGCCCATCGCCAACTTCGACGGATCCGCCTGCGGAGGAACCCTGGCGGACCTGCTGCGGGTGTCGTGCAACTCGGCGTTCGCCAGGATGGGCTCGCTGACCCTCGGTCCTGATCCGATGATCGAACAAGCCAAGCAGTTCGGTTTCAACGACACCGCGCCGATCGACCTGCCAGGCGCCGCCGCCTCGGCGTTCCCCACATCGTTCGGGAACCGTGTTCGGGCGGGTGCTCCCGGAGAAGCCGACGTGTACGAGAACACCCCAGCGTTGGCCCAAGCAGCCATTGGTCAGAACGATGTATCGGCCACGCCGTTGCAGATGGCCCTGGTGGCAGCGGCTGTCGCCAACGGCGGCGCCATCATGTCCCCCCACGTCTTTGATTCGGTCAGCGATGCCCGCGGACGGATCGTGGACCGACACGCCGACAGCGTGTGGCGTCAACCGCTCAGCGCGGAGAACGCCGCCATCATGCGACGAAACCTCATCGGTGTGGTCGCCGACGGAACTGCCAAGGGGATGGCGGTGGCGGGGCTCGAGGTCGGCGGCAAGACCGGCACCGCCCAGTTGGGTACCGACCCTCCGAGGAGCCACGCCTGGATCGTGGGCTTTGCTGGCCTGCCGGGTCAACCCGCCGAGGTGGCAGTGGCAGTCCTCGTCGAAGGCCAGGTCGGCGCGAGCGAACAGACCGGCGGACGAGTCGCGGCGCCGATCGCACAAGCAGTCATCAAGGCGGCACTCAAGCGCTGACGGGTGGGCCATGCCGCTTCAGGAGGCCAGCCGATCACTAGTGTTGCGAACGCATGTCAACCTCTGAAGGCTCCTCGAACCCGACCCCGACTGTGTTGGGTGGCCGGTACGAGATTCATCGAAAAATCGCCCGTGGGGGGATGGCCGAGGTGTACCTGGCACGGGATCGGTCGTTGGATCGGCCTGTTGCGGTGAAGATGCTGTTCCCGGAGTACGCCACCGACCCGGCATTCGTCGAGCGCTTCCGTCGCGAGGCGCAGGCCGCTGCGAACCTCAGTCATCCGAACATCGCCGGCGTCTACGACTGGGGTACCGAGAACGGCACGTACTTCATCGTGATGGAGTACGTCGAAGGGCAGTCGCTCGCCGAGGTCGGACGGGCGTCGGGTCCTTTGCATCCCCGTCGAGCAGCCGAGATCGCCTTCGAGGTGGCTGGTGCGCTCGGGTTCGCTCACAGCAAGGGTGTCGTGCACCGTGACGTGAAGCCCGGCAACGTCCTGATCTCCTCGAGCGGGGCCTGCAAGGTCGTCGATTTCGGGATAGCGAGGGCCCTCTCGTCGCCCTCGGAGGAACTCACGCAGGCCGGATCGGTCATGGGGACCGCCACCTATTTTTCGCCCGAGCAGGCGCAGGGTTTCCAGGTCGATGCCCGCAGCGATCTGTACTCCCTCGGAGTCGTCCTGTTCGAGATGGTCTGCGGCCGCCCGCCCTTCACCGGCGACACCCCGGTCGCCATTGCGTACAAGCACGTGCAGGAACCGCCGCCCCGACCGTCATCGTTGATCTCGGGATTGCCAGCGGGACTCGAGGCCATCATCGGCAAGTTGATGGCGAAGCACCCGGACAACCGGTACCGCTCCGCCGAGGATCTCCGAGCTGACCTTCGTCGCTTCCTCGACGATGTCACTCCGCTGGCGCTCATTGAACAGCAACAGGGTCGACCCGTTGTACCGATCCCAGTGCCGATCGATCCGAGCGCCACGCAGGTCGCCGTCCCGGTGACCACTGCGCTCGCTGCTGATGTCGCTGGCGAAGAGTTCAGCGACGAGGAATGGGAGGACGAGGAGCCCGCGAAGAATCGCACCGCTGTGTTCGCGGGGCTCCTCATCGTGCTGCTGCTCATTGCCGGAGCGCTGGTGTTCTGGCTGGTGAAATCTCTCAACGACGAGACAGCGTCGACCGCGGATGTCGACGTGCCGTCGGTGGTCGGCCAGAACATCGAGCTGGCGCGGGCGACACTCGTTGCCAAAGGCTTCGTCGTGGAGGTTCGCCCGCCGACTGCTGATCCCAACAACCCGGCTCCCACCTACGAACCCGACACGGTGATCGACCAGACCCCGAAACCTCCGGCGACGTTGGCCAAGGGCTCGACGGTCACCCTCGTGGTGTTCACCGCGCCGGTGCAAGCGGTGATCCCCACGACCCTGCGCGGCATGTCCGAGGTCGACGCCCGCAAGGTGCTGACCGATGCCAAGTTCACCAACATCTCCACGGCCGAGGTTGAGGACGCCGACGTCGAGGCGACCCGAGTCGTCGGCACCACGCCCACCATGGGGACCAGCGTTGCCACGGACGCAGCCATTGTGTTGCAGATCTCCAAGGGCCCACCCCAGGTCGCCATTCCCGACGTGAAAGGCAAGAGTGTCGACCAAGCTCGCAAGGCACTCGAGAAGGCCGGTTTCGTGGTGAACGCCACCACCATCGACACCCCGTCGGCGGATGTGGCGAAGGGCAAGGTCGTCGGCACCGATCCCGCCACCACTGCTCCGAAGAAGGCCACCCTCGATCTGCTCGTGTCCATCGGACCGGCACCGGTCGTCGTGCCAGCGGTGGTGGGCAACACCGAGGCGGGGGCCCGAGTGGATCTCACGGCCAAAGGCTTCGGGGTGACCGTGAAGTTCCAGACAGTTCCGGCGGACGATCCCAACGATGGTCGAGTGATCAGCCAGTCCCCCGACAGTGCGACGGAGGCTGCCGCTGGCAGCAACGTCGTGATCAACGTCGGCAAGGCGTCGAAGTCGACCACGACGATCTCGGCGACCACCACCACGGTGCCGTCCACCACCACCACAACCGCAGGTCCGTGAGCGTGGGGGCGAGTGTCCCCGTCCGAGCGAGGTCGGGCGGAGTCGCCTTGGCCATCGCCATGGCGATCATTGCGTTCATGATCGTGTTGTTGGGGTTGTCGCCGACGCTCAACCCCATCGATGTGCTCCTCGGCAAGGGTTTCGAGGTCAAGACCCCCGACACGGTCGGGCTCGATCAGACGAAGGCTCTGTTGCTGCTCGAGCAGGGGAGTCTGAACGGTCGAGTGGCGTTCGACTACTCCAACGACGTCGATCTGGGCCTCGTGATCCGCCAGACACCCGCCCCGAAGGACCGAGTGCTCCGGGGGGATTCGGTGTCGGTTGTCGTCAGTCGTGGACCGTCCAAGGTCCCGATGCTCGATGTCCTGGCGGTTGCCAAGGAGGATGCCGTGCAGCGTCTCAAGGGCGTCGGCATCGAGACGAAGGTGGACGAGCGTAACGACGAGGCGGTGCCCGCCGGACTCGTGATCTCGCAGGTTCCGAGCGCCGGTCAGATCATCACCGGCGGATCCCAGGTGTCGGTGGTGGTATCGCTCGGACCGGTGACGCGCACGGTCCCCGATGTCAGCAAGCTCCCCAAAGAGGGTGCGCTGTTCAACATCGGTAAGGCGGGCTTCGCTCTCGGAATCGTGTCGTATCTCGATGATCCGAAGTTGCCAGCCAACGCGGTGATCAGCACCAATCCACCGGCGGGCGAAGCCCGACCCCGCGACACCCCCATCGACGTCGTCGTGTCGAGTGGTCCGACACCCGTTCAGGCCCCATCGGTCATCGGTCAGACCTTCGAGGCAGCGGCAGTCAGCCTCCTCA
>Ga0335397_10011943_pt1 | contig 10662 bp, 9 predicted proteins | sample MAT04_FD_205740 | JGI IMG/M metagenome (GOLD analysis project Ga0335397, IMG submission 205740) | Freshwater microbial communities from Lake Fryxell liftoff mats and glacier meltwater in Antarctica - MAT-04 (spades assembly) (version 2) ...
GATCCATGCCGATGGCTTGCTGGCCGTGTGCATCCAGCACGAAATGGATCACCTGGAGGGCAAGTTGTTTGTCGATTACCTGTCGCCGCTGAAGCGGGAAATGGTGCGCAAGAAGCTGGCCAAGCAGCGCAAGCAGGCCGGCGAAGCGGCTTGAGACGGTGAAAAGCGGGGTCGCGTGTCGCGCTGCAAAAACAGCCGCTGCGCAGACAGCCGAGCACGTCCGTTTGGTGTTTACGCCTCCCAGCGCACATAGTGCGCGGCCTGCACCCTGGACCACCCCATGAGAATCGTTTTCGCAGGCACGCCGGAGTTCGCAGTGCCCAGCCTTCGTGCCGCGCATGCGCGGGCCGAAGTGGCGGCCTGTTATACCCAGCCCGACCGTCCGGCAGGACGCGGGCGCGGTCTGACGCCCTCACCGGTCAAGCTTCAGGCCGAGGCCTGGAGCATCCCGGTACTGCAGCCCGAAACCTTGAAGTCAAAAGAAGCCCAGCAAGCATTGCGCGAGCTTGCTCCGGACGTAATGGTGGTGGTCGCCTACGGTTTGATCCTGCCGCGCGCCGTATTGGAAATTCCGCGCTACGGCTGCTGGAACGTCCACGCCTCGCTGCTTCCACGTTGGCGCGGCGCCGCGCCGATCCAGCGCGCGATCGAAGCCGGCGACAACGAGACCGGGGTATGCCTGATGCAGATGGAAGCTGGCCTGGACACCGGTCCGGTGATGCTGACGCAGCATCTCGCGATTGGTGCGGAAGAAACCGGCGGGCAGCTGCACGAGCGCTTGGCCGAGCTGGGTGCCAGCGTCCTCAGCGATGGTCTTGGCCTGCTGCGCGCTGGCATGCGTCCGATTCCGCACCCACAAGCCGTGGATGGCCTGATCTACGCGCACAAGCTGGAAAAGCACGAGGCGCGTCTGGACTGGTCCCAGCCGGCGCAGGTGCTCGCGCGCAAGGTGCGTGCGTATGAGCCATGGCCAGTGGCGGAAGCCGTGGTCGCTGGCGAGCGCCTGCGCATCCGTGGTGCCATCGCGCTGGACCTTGGGCATGCGTCGGAACCCGGCACGTTGCTGGCCGCCACCCGGCAGGGGCTCGACATTGCCTGCGGGCAGGGCGCGTTACGCCTGCGCGTGATCCAGCGCGCCGGCGGCAATGCCATCACCGCAGCGGATTACTTGAATGCGCGTCGCGATCTGGTAGTGCCGTGACCACGGCGCTGCCCGGAGTCGCCGCACGCGTGCTGGCCGCGCAGGTGCTCGATGCAGTGCTGCATCGTGGACGTTCGCTGAAGGCCGAGCTGTCCAAGGTGCTGCCGCAGATGCCCGACGTTCGTGATCGTGCGCTGCTCGAGGCGATCTGTTTCGCGGCGTTGCGGCAGCGCGCGCGTTACGACGCCGCCCTGCAGCTTTGGCTGCAGAAGCCGCTGGGCGACAAGGACGCCGAACTGCGCGCATTGCTGCTGGTGGGTTTCGCCCAGATCGATGCGATGGGCCTGCCGGCGCATGCGGCGTTGTCGGCGACGGTCGAGGCGTGCCGCGTGCTGGGGCGCCCGCACCAGGCCGGGATGGTGAATGCGGTGCTGCGTCGTGCGCAGCGCGAGGGATTTCCGCAAGCCGATGCCTCGGCGGCATGGCCTGCCTGGCTGCGCAAGAAGATCAACCTGGAGTGGGGCGCGCACGCGTCGGCCATCTTTGAGGCCAGCGCCTGTGCCGCGCCATTGTGGTTGAGAGTGAACAGCAGCCGCGTGTCGCGCGATGACTACGCATTGCGATTGCATGAGGCAGGAATAGCGTCCACGACCGACGCCGATCTGGCCGATGGCTTGCGCATCGATGCGCCGGTCGCGGTGGCGGTGCTGCCGGGCTTTACGCAGGGAGACGTGTCGGTGCAGGACGCCGCCGCGCAAGCGGTCGCCGATGCCTTGGCGCCAGCTACCGGCGCTCGCGTTCTCGACGCCTGTGCCGCGCCCGGTGGCAAGGCCGCGCATCTGTTGGAACGGGACCCTTCGCTGCGGTTGCTGGCCATGGATCTGGACCCGCGGCGGCTCAATCGCGTGCGCGAGACATTGCAGCGTGTGGGCGCAAGCGCCGAGTACCTGGCCGCCGATGCTACCGACGTAGCCTCGTGGTGGGATGGCGAGCCGTTCAATGCGGTGCTGCTGGACGCGCCATGTTCGGCGACAGGCGTGGTGCGCAGGCAGCCCGATGTGCTGCTGCATCGTCGGCCGGAAGACCTGGCCGCGCTGGTGTCCCTGCAGTCGCAGTTGCTGGACGCCGCATGGAAGACACTGAAACCCGGCGGATCTTTGCTGTACGCGACATGTTCGATACTCAAGGAGGAGAACGAAATCCAAGCGGATGGATTCCTCGCGCGCACGGTTGATGCGCGTGCGCAACCTCTCGGCGATCGCTACGGGCATGCAGCCGGTTGCGGACGCCAGCGTCTGCCCGGCGAAGCGGGCATGGACGGATTTTTCTATGCGCGTTTTCTAAAGACCGGCTGACCGGGAAATCTCTGATCGCAGCATCAGCCGTGACCGGAGCCCCATTCCGGCTGTTGTGGCAAACAGACAGCAGAAAATGACCTTTACTCGCAAACGGATTTGCGACAATGCGCTTGTTGTCTGTAGCGGGCGAAGTGGAGTTCCAGCGCAATGAATGCGAGTTTCCTGTCCGCGATGTCGCGACCGCTGCACCGGCAGCGTGTGGCCGCCTGGTCCTGTGCAGTGGCAACCGCATGTGCGGCGGCCCTGGTGTTCCTGCCCAAGGGTTTTGCAGCGTTCGGCGCGTTGTTGCTGGTGTCGACATTGATGGCGCCGGTGGCATTGGTGCCTGCATGGAAGCAGCGACGCTCAGCCATGGTCGTGCTCGCCGTCCTGGTGGGCCTCGTGTTGCTGCTCACGATTTCGTCCATGCATTGGACCGGACAGGGCTGGAACACGATCGACAATCCCGCGCGTTTCCTGCTGCTGCCGTGGAGCGCGCTGGCGGCGTTCGCATTTTCGCCACCGCGAACCTGGTTGTGGGCCGGTGCGATGGTGGGGATCGTGATCGGCTTCTGCCTGGCGCTGATGCAAATGGCGGCCGGCATGGAACGCGCGGGTGGAGGCGCCAATCCCATCGTGTTCGCCAACACCATGCTGGCGCTCATGGTGCTTGCCCTGCTTTGCCGGCCCGAGGGCAGGCGTTGGAATGTGTTGCTGCCGGTGGTGGTGATTACGAGCCTGGGCGCCGCAGCCACCCTGATGTCTGGCAGTCGGGGAGTGTTGCCAGGCCTGGCCTTGCTGGTGTTGTTCGCGTGCGCAGGCAGTGGAAGTCGCAAACTATGGACGCGCCTGGGCCTCACCAGCGTGGTGCTGCTGGCGCTGGTCGTCGTCGCATTCACGACACTGCCGGGCATGGCGCAGCAGAGCCGCCTGGGGGACATACGGGCCGACGTTGAGAACTACGCTCTGGGCAATGTCGATTCGCCCATAGGTGCAAGGCTCGAGTTCCTGACCCTCGCCGGGCGTGCTTTCGTCGAGCATCCATGGACTGGCGTGGGGATCGATCGTTTCGGCACGCTGGTGGCTGAATTGCCCGCCTGCGACAGCGTCGAACTGCATCTGTGCAGCCTGGGGCATGCGCACAACGACATTGCCCAGTGGTCGGCGACCATGGGGATTCCCGGCTTGCTGGTGCTGCTCGGGCTGTACCTGGTGCCGCTGCTGCTATTCGTTTCCGCAATCCGTTCGCGCGCCACGCGCGTGCGACCAGGCGCGGCCTGGGCAGGGGTGATGCTGGTGCTCACCACCTTTCTTTCCGGCATGACCCAGTCCGTGTTCTCCCACGCGCTGACCACGACGATGTACGCGGTGCTGACCGGGTTGTTGCTTGGCCTCGCGTGGACGGAGTCGGCTGGAAAAACCGATACACGACGCAGAAGCGAACCGGTGGGGCCAGCAGGCGAGCTGGCTTCAACCCGCAGTGGCTGAGTCGCGCAACGGACAATACGCGGTCTGCGGAGTAGTCTGTCCGCGCCGTTCATCGTCGGAACACCTTCACTGGTGAACATGCAGCTCTGCCGGCGGCAGTGCTACAGGGACCGGTGCGATGATCGCTGCAATGCTGCAAAGCCAATGTTCTACCCTTATGCGTCCACGGCCCCGCCTCCAGGTTCGACCATGAACATCAGTGTGATCGTCAGCACCTACAACGCCGAAGCCTGGTTGGACAAGGTGCTGCGCGGCTATGCGGCGCAGACCCATGCCGACTTCGAAGTGATCGTCGCCGATGACGGCTCGCGTCCGGCTACCCAGGCACTGGTCGAAAGCCACGCGCGCGAATTCCCGGTTCCGCTGCGGCATATCTGGCATGAAGACCAGGGCTATCGACGCCAGGAAATCCTCAACCAGGCGATCCTGATCGCAAATCACGACTACGTGCTGTTCACCGATGGCGACTGCATTCCGCGCAAGGATTTCGTGGAAGTGCATGCGCGGCATGCACGACGCGGTCGATTCCTGTCCGGCGGCTACTGCAAGCTGGGAATGGCACTGAGCGAACGGATTTCCAGCGACGATATCGTCGCGGGGCGGTGCTTCGACCTGGCGTGGTTGCGGTCACAGGAGCGCATGAACCTGTCCAACCGTCTCAAATTGGGCGCGGGTCTCAGCACCGCCCCGCTACTTGATGCCATCACCACCGCCAAGCCCACGTTCAACAACTGCAACTCGTCGGCATGGAAGGACGATCTGCTGGCCATCAACGGCTATGACGAACGCATGAAGTACGGTGGCCCGGATCGTGAGCTGGGCGAGCGCCTGGAAAACCATGGAATCATGGGCATGCAGATCCGGCATCGGGCCGTGTGCGTCCACCTCGATCACTCGCGGGGATACAAAACCCAGGATTCGGTCCAGAACAACCTTGAGATCCGTGCAGAAACGCGGCGCCTGAAAACCGTCTGGACCCCGTACGGGATCGTCAAGCAGGAATAGGTTCGCCGCTGCCGATCAGGACGAACGCAATCGGCGTTGCGACCGCCATGGATTTCGAAGGCTACAACGATCTCCAGCCGGCAATTGCCGAATCGGGTGGGATGTCGCTCACTCGACTCTCCGCGCCGTTCGCGCCGCCCAGGACGATGATCCTTCCCGGGCCGATCGGCCGCCATTTCTCTGGCGAAGCATTGCCGAACATCACCACCAGCGGGCAGCCCAGTGCTGCCGCCGCATGCGCCGGCCCTGTATCCACCGAGACCATGCTGTGCGCCTGTTCGATCAGCGCCAGCAGCCGAGGTATCGGCAGTTCCCGCGCCAGGTTGTGCATGCGTGCCGGTGCGCCGGCTGCAACACGTATTTCCTCCAGCACAGGATGCTCCATCGGCGAGCCGCACAGGACGATGCTGGCTTCAGGCAGTGCGCCCCACACCGCTTGTGCCAGAGCTGCCCAGTGCGACGGCGCCCAGTGTTTTGGATGCGCGCGGGTGGCAACGGTGCCGCGTTTGTGGGTGCGCTTGTTGCCAGGCTGGAACAGTACCAGCGGGCCGTCCAGCCGCCTCGAGTGACGCCATTGGTTGGCGTCGCTTCTGTTCTCGTCAGTGACGACGAGCTGCGGAAAGCGAAATTGCGCGGTATCGACATCATGGCGAGCGGGATAACCCGCGGTCGGGTTGCGCTGGCCCATCGACAGCCAGCGGTCGGGCCATAGGCGGGTGACGCCGTCGCGCTCATCATCGCTGGGCAGGCGGCGCACGATATCTTCTTCGACCACACCAGCGCGCTTCAGCAGCGTCTCCATGCCTGCGTCGGTGTCGCACAGGTACACCGGGCCGCGACCACGCGCCCGCAGCCATCGCACCAGCGCCCATTGGCTGGGACACAGCAGATAAGGCGTTTTGCGGCTGGTCAGCATTTGCAGATGACCGAGAGCTGGTTCGTTGGTCAGAAGTGGTGGGGTCCAGCTTCCGGAACCAATGACATCCACCTTGCTGCCGTAGCGCGCGGCCAGGAGCCGGATCATCGTGGTCACCATCACGATGTCGCCGAACGCGCCGCAGCGCACCACCAGCGGCGGCGCACTCATGAGTACTCGGTCCTGCGGCAGCTCCTAGACGTCGGCATGCTTCCCCAATGCGTGCAGGTGCTGGTATTTCTCGATCACCGCGCGCGCATGGCTGGCGTGGAATTGCCACCCCGCCCGGCCCTCGCGCCATGCGCCCCGCAGCAGGTAAGCCTTGAGCCAGTAAGCGGCGACGTGCGTCCAGGGCGACACCACCGAACAACGCCGGCCTTCCTCGTGCTTCTGCTCGGCCCATAGCCGCGCGTAGCGACTGTTCTTTTGCCGATGCTGTTGCAGCGAGCGCGCAGTGTTGTGCTCGATGACGGCCGCGCAGTCGAGCACGCGCTTGCCGGTGAGGTCGGGTCGTTCATGCACGCGCATCGGCAGGTAGCGATGATCGGGACGCACCAGCCGCTCGGCTCGTTCGTCGCCACGCAGCAGGGTGCCCAGGAACCAGTTGCGGCGAGTCAGCCGCCAGACGTCGGCCTGCTCCACGCGGCCTGATTGGAACATCCCGCGCAACACTTCAGCAGTGCCGTCGGCCAGCCACTCATCCGCGTCCAGCAACAACAACCACGGCTGTGCAGCGCGCGAAATCGCCTCGTTCTTCTGGGCAGCGAAACCCAGCCAGTCCTGGTGCTCCACGCGTGCGCCCGCCGCACGCGCCACCGCCACGGTGTCGTCGTCCGAGCCACAATCCAGCACCAGGATTTCGCTGCAAAGCCCCCGCAACGATTGCAGGCAGCGGCCGATGCGATCGGCCTCGTTCTTGGCAATCACGACGCCGGAGATAGGAAGTGGTGAGGGCATGAGAGGGTTTGTCACGGGCATCGCACTTTATCGCCGAATGCTCGTGAGCATGCGCGTGAACGATGTAAGTCGCGAAGCTATCGAAGCTTCGGTCTTCCAAGCTTCGCTGCTCGCGCCCGAAGGCAGTCCCCGTGGGACCTTGCTGCTACAACCAGACCGGCTGCAGCGATAGGCAGCCCTCACCAACGCAGGCGCCGATGCGCCAGCGCGCGGCTGAGTTGCCGGTACAAGGCCTGCGCGTCGGCTGCGGGCAGGAACCGGATCTGCAGCGGCGGCGACAGGCCGCTGGCACCGGCCGTATCCATCCATAGGCTGGCGGTGCCCAGGCGCTGGTCCAGCGGCGAGCGCACCAGTCGCAAAGCCTGCAGCTTGTCGATTTCAGCGAAGCGCCAGTGGCGCGACCACCAGCCGCCGCGAATCGCGATCACGCACTCGTCCACGGTATACGCCGCGCGACGTGCATGCTGGCGCGAGGCATAAGCCGACCACGGCAGCCACAGCAGCGGCAACAGTCCCCACGTGCTGCCGAAGTAGATCAACAGCGCGCCGGTGACGATGACCATGACCAATGCGGACGGCAGGAACAGACGCCACCACGCCTGTGCTGGTAATGAAGTCCACTGCGCACGCGGCCATTGCGCCTGCGGCAGCAGCCGCTGGATCAGTGCGTCGCAGGCTTCAGGTGTGGCGATGGGCGCCAGTTCCTTGAGCGCACGCTGGCCTTCCTGGCCCTGCTGTTCGGCCACGGCGGTATCGATACGCAGGCTGCGACGTTTCATCAGGCGGTGCAGCACGCCCTCGTGCAGGGTCCAGGCCTGGATGCGCCGCCGCGCCACACTGGTGCGCAGCTTTGACAGCAGTCCGCGCTGCACGGTCAGCCGGCGCTGTTCTTCGCTGAGGCGAAAACCGTGGTACTGCACGAGGGCAAGCGCCACCGACAGCACCCGCAGCAGCGCCAGGCCCAGCAGCACCAGCGCGATCGATGCCACCGCGGTGCTGGCCCATCCCAGCTGCAGGTGGCTGGCATAGCCAAACAACTGCCGCGAGAAATCCTCGATGAAATTCGCCATCACCCGGTCGGGGAATACCTGCCAGGCCGCGCCGAACGCGGCCACCATGACAATCATGCCGCGGTTGGACACCAGCCCCAATCGCACCACTTCGGTGGTGGGCAGCGACAGCAGGCTGTCCGCTGCAGGAGTCCCGGCGTCGACTAGGACGCTGCGGCCGCGATGCTTGACCAGGGTTTCCAGCGCCAGCGCTTCGTCCAGGCGCAACACCCGCATCTGGGCTTCGGGCTTTTGCCCGCCCGCCGATTCCAGCCGCACTTCGGCCACCCCGAACACCCGATGCAGCAGCGACTGGTGCAGCACCACGTTGTGGATGCGCGAATACGGAATCTCGCGCAGGGTGCGGTGCAACCAGCCGTCGCGAATGCTCAGGCCGTCGCTGCCGACGCGATAGCGATAGGTGAAGTACTGCATGACCGAGTACGCCACCAGCACGCCGACCGCGACCAGCGGCCCCACGCCATTCCAGAAACTGTCGCGGCCACCACCACCGAATACCAGCAATGCCACCAGCGGCACCAGGAACTGCCTGACCTGCTGCAGCAGCACGAACAGCCATGACCAGGGATGCAGGCGCCGCTCGACCAGCGGCAGGGTCTCCGGAACCGGGTCCATCATCGAACGTCCATCACTGCGCATTCTGTTGGCGCGTCCATTACAGCGCGTCGTCGTCGTGATCGAGCTGGCGCGCGAGCCGGTCGCGCAGGCGTTCTGCGTCCGTGCCGTCCATGCCTGCAACGGTCACGGCCGCCATCCGCGTGCCGGCGGTGTGGATGACCAGCGTGGCCAGTCGCAGGCCGCGTTCGATCGGACCGCGTTTCAGGTCCAGGTGCTGCACGCGCGAAATGGGCACGCGACTTTCGGTCTGCCACCAGCGACCGCGCTGCAGGGCGAAGCCGTCTTCGTCCAGTTTCCACAGCGTGCGGCGATGCCGCTTGACCCCGATCCAGGCCCCGAACGCGGCGCCGATCAATGCGCCAAGCGGTGCCAGCAGCCATGGCGAGCCGACCCTGGTCACGAGGGTAAGCGCAACCATGGCCACCGCAATGGGAATAGCGAAGCCCATGGCGCTCCCCAGGGCTGCGAGTTTGGCGCCACGTGCGGGCAGGTGGTGCCAGTCCGCGTCTTGCGGCGCTGTGGCCACGCCATCGGTTGCCTGGTCCGTTTCCATCAGTGCGGGCCGGCTGTCGTGGTGGAAGCTTCACGTTCGAGCATTCCTTCTCCATCCGCGCGGCCAACCCGGAGGCGCTGCAGGCGCGCGGACAAGTGGCGAGTGCGCTCGGATATGCCGTGGATGGCCCGCGCAGGCACTGACCGGTTTCCTCTACTCATGCAGCTTCCCCAATTGATCGTATGACGGACGCGCAGGGCCGGTATGCGGCGGTGACGCAGGCACTGAGTTTCACATGCCGCGCCGGGGACATACCAACCTGGCGTTTGACGCAAGGACCGCAGCGCGCGGATCAGCTCAAGCAAGCAGACGGATCCTTATAGGGATTGGGCTCGCCGCTGCCCGTCGGGCGGGCCCCGTAGCGCTTGTAGGTCCACTGATACTGTGCGGGATCGCGCCGCGCGATGCGTTCGACCATGGCGTTGAGTGCAGTGGCGGCGATGACCGGGTCTGGATCGGCGATGTGCGGCGGCGCAGGTTCCACCCGCAACGCGAACTCCAGTCCGGGGCCAGTGCGCTCGCACCACGCGAACAGCACCTGCGCGCCGGTGCGTTCGGCCAACCGCGACACCAGGGTCATGGTCAGGGCCTGCAGGCCGAAGAACGGTGCGAATACGCCGTCACCGAGCTTGGGTTGCTGGTCGGGGAGAATGCCGACCGCGCCACCGTTCTTCAGTACTTTCCACAGCTGGCGCACGGCCGGTCCTTCGGCACGCACCTGGCGGATGTTGTCGGCGCCGCGCACGCGCAGCAGGAAGGCATCGCCCACCGGCGATTCAGGTGGTGCATACACGATCGCCAGCGGCCCGCGTGAGGCCAGCCACTGGTTCAACAGTTCCCAATTGCCGAAGTGTGGCGCCACCACGATCACGCCACGCCCCGACGCGAGGGCATCGTCGTACAGCGTCCCGCCGTGGCGCTGCGTCAGATGACCCAGGTTCCCGGTGTGCGGTCGGGTCCAGAAGCGCAAGGTTTCCAGCGCCTGGCGCGCAGTGGTGCGCAACACCGCACGATGCAGCGCTTGTCGCTGCGAAGGCAATAATTCGGGATAGACCAGTTCGAGGTTGCGTCTGGCGACCTGGCTCTCGCGCGCGTCGAGCCTGCGCCAGCACCAGGCCAGCACATCGGCTATCGCGCGCAGCCACGGCCACGGGAGCGAGGTGAAGAGGGCCGCCAGACGGTAGAGGATGTTGGCTATGGTCTCGGGTTTCATGGGTCGAGTTTACGGTTGGGCTTGAAGTCGGGCTATTGGGGGAGTCGTGGTTCGCCTTGCTCCAGCGCAATGGAACGAGCAGCATCCCGTCGACCCTCTTTGCCAAAGGAGGACGAAAAGTCATGCTCTTCCCGATTCCCCACTCCCGATTCCAACCCCACTCCCGATGCTCAGTTTGATCCAGCGCGTCACCCAGGCCAGCGTCCACGTCGGCGACGAGCGTGTGGGCGCCATCGGTCCTGGCTTGCTCGCGCTGTTTGCAGTCGAGCCCGGCGATACTCCTGCGCAGCTCGAATGCATGGCCGAACGCCTGCTCGGCTATCGTGTGTTTGCTGACGAGTCGAGCCGCATGAACCGTTCCCTG
>Ga0335397_10011947_pt1 | contig 10659 bp, 7 predicted proteins | sample MAT04_FD_205740 | JGI IMG/M metagenome (GOLD analysis project Ga0335397, IMG submission 205740) | Freshwater microbial communities from Lake Fryxell liftoff mats and glacier meltwater in Antarctica - MAT-04 (spades assembly) (version 2) ...
GGTCCGAGAGTCTCCGGCTGGACATCGAACGTCCGAGTCACTAGTGCGCGCTCGCGCTCGGTGTCGAAGAAATTCACGAACTCGGCGGTCACCTTCTCGAAGCCGAGCACCTCGTTCGAGACGACGTCCTTGACGAAGTTGTCATAGGAGAGACGGACCTCTTGAACCGGAAACGGGTCGTAACCTGCGCCGGGCGAAACGGGCCCCGCTGCGCTCCGCACCGTCTTCACGACTCGCATCGTCGCGGGCGGATGAAACCCTCCGTCCGGCGTGTGCACGATCGCCGACTTGGGCGAGTCGTATTCGATGCTTGTCCACGTGCCGCTCGTGGAGCTGACGCTCACGAGGCGGTCCGGGAGTGTCCCGGCGTTGCGGTACCACTTCGCGGGGACGCAGGTCTTGGTGAGGGTGACGTTGTTGCGCACGCACGTGCCCGCGACGGCGATGTCGACGAGACCGTCGTTGTCGAGGTCGACAAAGCGCGCTTGATCGCTCACGGCGATTCGCGGCCAGGCGCCAGGCGCCTGCGTCGAGATGGTTTCGTTCGTCCTCGGGAGATCGCTCGCGATGACGACGCCCGGCGGGAGCGCGAACGACGACGGCGCGGCCGCGAAACCGCGCCCGGTATCGAGGAAGACCGCCCGCAGCGGCGGCGGCCAATCGCCGACGCCCGTGACGTGCGGCTGATACGCGAGCACGATGTCGACACGGCCGTCACCGTTGATGTCGGTCTGCGCCATCGTACCGACGGGAAACGTCGGAATGCCGGCGACCAGGTCGTCGACGATCCGCGGTCGCGTCACGTCGCACGAACGATCGCGATTGGCGACGAGGTCGAGCGGACCCGAGGGCGCGGTCCAGGTATGCGCAAACCACGTCTCGCCAGGCGCGCTCTCGAAGCCGTATCCGCGGTTCAGGTGGACCCGGTGTCCCCTGGAGCACGTCGTGGTCGGACCGGCCCCCTCCGGATTGGTGTGGGTCGGCGGCTCGGCAGACACGAGATCCGGCAGTCCGTCACCGTTCACGTCGACGAACATCGTGTTGAAGTTGACGTGCGGCGGGTAGAGGCACGCCGCCGTGACCGTGCACTCGTCGGGGCTTCCGTTGTTGAGGATCCGCTGAAGGCCCGCCTCGAAGTCGCTCGCGTTCTCCGCGGGCTCGGCCACGAGGCCGCGCGCGATGTCACCACGCATCAAGTAGGTGCGCGGGACGAAGCGGTACTCGCCGAACAGAAAGTTCTCGCCAGGGCCACCGCCGCCCGCCCTGTCGGAGTCTCCGAGCGGCTCATAGATGTCGCCTTCCGGGTCGACGATGACCATCCACCAGGGCTTCTCCGGCGGGAGGGGATTCGAGATGTGGGGCTCGCCATTCTGACCGCCCGGGGGAAGGGGGACGTTCGTCGGGAAGCCCTGCACAGGCACGACTCCCACGCCCGAGAGCATCATCATGGGCGTCGCTGCCGGGAGCTCGACGATCTTGAGTCGCTCCGCCGTCGTCCAGAGACGTCCAGAGACGAACGTACTGGTTCGGCTCCGTCGTCAGCTTCAATAGCTCGTCGTCGACGAGGACGATCGCGTGATCGTTTCTGACCGTGGACTGGATGAGCGCGTCGAGCGGCCCTTCGACGATCTCCCCGAGATCGGGCGCGTCCATGTTTCCGTAGAGACGGAGCACGGACCTCTGTGGGATGGCCACGGCGCCGCCGGGGTTCCACGTCCGGTGGTCCGCACGGTGCTTCAGCAGGATGACATCCGCTTTCCCGTCCGCGTTCACGTCGACGAAGGGGATTTGCAGCTCACTCTGCGGCCGCGTGGTGTACCGGAGCGGTCCTCCCGGCACGACGGTGCTTCGCGTGGCATACACCGTAGAGGCGACGAGGGCGGTCGACGGCCAGTTGTCGACGAGCTGCTCCGAGGCGTGCTGCGCTCCACCGGCGCGCGCGGTGTTCGTCATGATGCGGAAGCGCATCTGTCCCGCCGGCGGCAGGTCGACGTGAGGTGCAGGAGGGTCGAGCAGACCGACGCCCACGCCGGGTCGAACGTCGACGCTCAGCGGGAGCGCGATGCCGTCGGGATCACCGTCTCCGTCGAGGTCGACGAGGTCCTGCATCGCGGCGCTCGTGAAGTCGGCGCGATCCCACGAGCCGAAGAGCGGGAAGTACGGGAGGCCGGTGGCGGGCTGAGTACTTCCCTCCGCGGAGGCCCCGAGCGTCGGGAGAGTCCAGGTGCCGAGACCGTTCGGCGAGGGGCTCTGGAGCGAGGACTCCGCCCACAAGACGTGCGTCGCGGTCGTGCCGATTCCGGCCGCGTGATAGATGGCATCGGTCGTTCCGTTGCCGTCGATGTCGATGAACTTCGTTCCCGCGCGAAAGCCCGGGGCCTGAACCTGCTCCGGGCTCTCTCGCTGGGGCTCGAACGGGCTCAGCGACTCCCACCACCTCGAGTCGTTCGTGTAGACGGCGGCGGGATCTCCGATCGCGCCCATGTCGACGAAGCGCGGCCCGCTCGCGGGCGCGCCGTCGGAGTAGGTGAACGTCGTCGACTCGGGAGCATCGCCGGCGCGCTGAACGGTGGCGAGTCGCGTCTTGCTGGTCTCGGGGTTGATCGAGTACCCGAGCGAGTACGTCCACTTCACCGTGCCATCGACGAGCACGTCGATCTTGCTGATTCGATCATCGAGGATCGTGTTGCCCTCGAGCAGGTTGATCGGACCCGCTTGCTTCACGGTGTCGAGCGTCGTCGCGACCTTGAACGGCGGGTTCGCGCTCGCGGCACATCCGTTCGAGCCCCACCCGACGCGGGAGAGGATCGGCATCACCTGCGCAGTCTTGTCGTGATTCTGCGCGCGCCAGGCCGAAAAACCGGCGTAGTGGTACTCGTACTGGATCGAGTTGCCGTGCGGGTCTTCCTCGCGAACGAGCAGCCACGCGTGCGTGCCGAGCTCGTTCGTGATTCGCCCTGTCGTCCCGAGGCAGGTATCGAGCCCGTAGTTGCGCTTCCTTCCCGACGGGTCGTGCTCGATGAACATCCCGTCCTGGATGTCCGCCCGGTACTCGTAGCGCACGGCAGAGGCCTCTCGCGCCGGCGCGTAGAGGACGCCGGTCACGCCTACCGGACCGTCCGACGCCGGCACGAGCTCGCCGTGCGGGCTCGTGAAGACCGCCGCGGACTCGTCGTAGACCCGGAACCCATTCGTGTCCGTGACGACTCTCGGAAACCCCTGACGCGTCGAGCGCGAGATCGACGGCGCCCCGAACGACCAGCCGACGCCGACCGCGGACTCGGCGACGCTGCTGCTGTCGTAGGAGAGCGCGAGCGACGGAGTCATCCCCAGCCGGCCCGGCGGAACCTGGATGTCCACCGATCGCGTGAAGCTGCCCTTCGCGCTCACCGGGGCCTTGCGAGACTTGGTGGCCTTCGTCGTGGAGGCGGCCTCGTCGCTTCCACCCTTCACGCCGTTGGTCGCATCCGCGAAGTTCGGCGTGTCCGCGGGCTCTGACGACTCGACGCTGTCCGCGCGCGCGGTACGCGGCGGAGCGAAGGTCGCGAGGAACGTCACGATGGTGAGCGTCGCGACGGGCGCCGAGAAGCGACCGCGGAGAGACCCGAGCAGCACGGCGGAGCGATTCGACCGAAATGCCATGACCATCCTTCGTGGCGCGAGTCCGCGCACGGCAATGAGCCACCAGCGCGGGAGCTGGCCCTGCGCCAGTCCCGCCCCTCGTTCGCCCCGGTGGAGCGGCTCGCTACGCCGTGGCGCGGAACTCACGTTCTCGCGGACGCCGCCGAAGCACGATCAGCTTGAACCGAGCCCCCCCCCCATAGGCAACTGAGATCGCCATGTCGCGCGAAAATGAGTCGGAGCTATGCGCCCGAGCTGCGAGCACGCCGCGTAACGGCTTCCCGAAAGGCGCGGCGCGCACGATGCCAATCCCCGCACCATCTCCGCGATACGCGACTCGCTCATGAGATACGTCGCTCCGCTCGGAGGAGTCCGACTTCGTCATGCGCGCTACGCGCACGTCACGTCATGTGGCGGCTCACCCCTTACGCGCCAGGGGTATTGGCATCGGTGCGCTTTGCATGTACGCGGCGCGCGAAGGACTGCTGACGGCGGCTCCGCGTCGACGAAGCCTCGGGGCTCAGCTCGACGCGAGGTCCTTCGTGTAAACGCGGTACGTCTTGTACTTCTTCGCGCCCATCATCCGGATGCCCGTGTTGATGGCGGCGTTGTCGTCGAGCGTCCAGCCGAGCTCGCCCCAGGTCATGCCGACCTTGCGGCCGCCGTCGTTCATCTCGGCGTAGAGGAAGAGCGAGAGGCCCGCGTACTTCCGGTTGAGCCGGTACTTCTTCTTGATGCCGAGGATGAGGAGGCGGCCGCTCTTCGCGCCCTCCACCTTGAGGCGATAGAGCAGCTTCGCGAACCCGAGCGGGAAGAGCTTCCCGTGCAGATCGGGGATGATCTCGTTGACGTTCGGCATCGCGAGCGCGACGGCCGCGGGCTCGCCGTCGATCGTGACGATCCGCGTGATCTCCGGGACGAGGAAGAGCTTGAGGTCGGCCTGCATCTTGGCCGCCTCCTTCCGCGTCATCGGGACGAAGCCCCAGTTCTCGCTCCACGCGTCGTTGAAGATGTCGAGCGTGATGTCGACGTCGCGGGCGAGGTCCTTCTTCGAGAGCGGCCGGGACTTCACCTCGGGCATCGCGCGGATGTCGTCGCGAGCCTTGCGGACGCGCGGGTTGAGGTCGCCGACCTCGTAGCGCCAGCCGAAGAGGTCCTTCTCCTTCACGTAGCCCGCCTGCTCGATGAGCCCGCCCTGGTAGGAGCGGTGGTGCGGGTTCATGAGGACCGGCGGGTCGTCGAAGCCCTCGACGAGACAGCCTGCCTCCTCGTTGATCGAGAGAGAGTACGGGCCGCGCACCTTCTTCATGCCGCGCTGGCGGAGCCACGACTCGGCGCGCGCGAGGAGCGCGCGAGCGACCTCGGGGTCGTCGACGGTGTCGAGGAAGCCGAAGAAGCCCGTCTGGTCCTTGTGGCGGTCGAGGTGCTCCTTGTCGATCTGCGCGGTGATGCGCCCGACACACTTGCGGCCCTCGTAGGCCGTGAAGATCGTGCCCTCGGCGTGCTCGAAGAACGGGTTCTTGTTCGGGTCGAGGCGCTCCTTCACCTCCAGGTCGAGCGGACGGATGTAGTGCGAATCGCCTTCGAAGATGCGATCGACCACCCCGAGAAAGTCCCGGAAACCCGCGCCACCGGCGCCCATCGCGACCTGCCTGATGTCCACCATGCGCGGGAGGTTGTGCCCTTCGCGCCGGGGAACGTCAATCGCCGGCTGCGAGAGGCCTATTTCTTCATCGCCGCGTAGAAGCTCGCGTCCCGGCGGCGGACGCGCACGAGGAGCTGGCCGTCCTTCGCCGCCTCGCTCAGCTGGGCCGCCGTCGGGTCCTGGACTCCGTCGGCCTCGACGATGACGTCACCGGGCTTGAGGCCCGCGCGGTCGGCCGCAGAGCCGGGCGAGATCGTGGTGATGATCGGCAGGGGCTTCGGCGCGAGACCGAGCTGCGCGGACTGCTGAGGAGTGAGGTCGCGAACGCTGAGGCCGAGCCCCGCCTGCGGGACCCCCTGCTGCTGCACGGGCAGCGTGGGCACCGCGGCCTCGGGCCGTGCGGTGAGCGTCATGTTGGTGCCGTACTTCTTGCCGTCGCGGACGATCTCGAGCTGGATCGTCTGACCGACCTCGTGCGCGATGACCTCGCGAACGAGCTCGCGGCCGTCGATGACCTTCTTGCCGGCCACGGCGCCGATGATGTCGCCGGCCTTGATGTTCGCCTTCGCCGCCGGCCCGCCGTCGGTGATCGAGTTGACGAGGACGCCCGCGCGCGGGTCCACCTTCATCGCCGAGGCGAGCTCGGGCGTCAGGTCCTGGATGCCGACGCCGATCCACGAGCGCTGCACGTGGCCGTTCTTCACGATCTGCTCGGCGGCGCGGCGCGCGAGGTTCGACGGGACGGCGAAGCCGATGCCCGTGCCACGACCGACGATCATCGTGTTGATGCCGAGGACGCGCCCGTCGAGATCGCAGAGCGGCCCGCCCGAGTTTCCGGGGTTGATGCTCGCGTCGGTCTGCAGGTAGTCCTCGATCTGGTTCATGCCGAGGCCGCCGCGGCCCTTGGCGCTGAGCACGCCGGTGGTGACCGTGTAGCCGAGGCCGAACGGCGAGCCGATCGCGACCGTCCATTCGCCGACGCGCGCGGTGTCGGAGTCCGCGAACTTCGCCGCGGTGAAGCCGGTTCCCTCGATCTTGATGACGGCGAGGTCCGTCGCCGGGTCGCGACCGAGGAGCTTCGCGGGAAGCAGCCGCCCGTCACGCACCCGCACGTTGATCGTGAGCGCGTGATCGATGACGTGGTTGTTCGTGAGGATCGCGCCCTCGGCCGTGAAGATGACGCCCGAGCCCGTGCCGCGCGCGATCGGCGAGTCCTGGTTCTTGCCGAAGAAGCGCGTGATCTGATCGGCGCCCTCATCGCGAGCGGTCACGTCGATCTGCACGACGGAAGGGCTCACTCGCTCGGCGACCGACACGAACGCGTCGGAGAGCTTGCGCGCCTCCGCGACGGCGCCGGGCGCCGCTACCGGCGGCTTCTCGACCTTCTCCGGCTTGTCGGCCGGCGCTGGCTGCGCGAGCGCGGACGGCGCCAGAAGCGAGAGTCCGAGAACGAGCGACACGGAAGCGAAAGCGGAGCGCATGAAGGGAACCGTAGCAAACGCTCCGCTCCGGGGGAAAAGACGAGGAAGAAGAGCGCCCTCCTGCTAAAATAAGGTCGATGAAGGGCCGATACGCGATCGTCGCAGCGACCACCGCCATCGCCCTCGCGGGCGTCCGCGCGCTGGTGGCGTGCTCGGAGATCACGCCGACGACGTTCGGCAACCCGAACACCCTCGACCGCAAGAACCTGCCCGGTGAGGGCGGCGTCGAACAGCTCGTGTGCACGGGGCTGGATGGCTCCGCCGGCGCGAGCTTCGACGGGGGCTGCCCGTCGTTCGCGACCGACATCTACCCGTATTTTTCGCCGGCAGGCACCTGGCGCTGCTCGGACAAGGGTTGCCACGGCGGCGCCACCGCGCCGCCGATCGACGGCGCGAACGCGGCCGCCTGCCTGGCATCACTCAAGAAGATCGCCGTGAAGAACGTGCCCTACGTCCTCTCCGACGGGGGCAAGGACCCGAACGCGTCCAGCCTCCTCTGCAATCTCCAGGGGACGTGCGGGAGCCCGATGCCCAAGGCACCCGGCGCGGACCCGACCACCGCGGATCTGTGCAAGGTCGAAGCGTGGCTGAAGTGCGGTGCGCCCCAATAGGGCGTCTTGGACTCGCAGTTCTCGCCCAGACGCGGCAACTTCGTATAGGTTGAGCGCGTGAACCGGCGCGCGAGGGTCAGCGCGATCGCACTCGCGATCCTCATCGGCATTCTCCTGTCGCCCACGCCCTCGCGGGCCGGCGACAAGGAGGACACCGCGACGATCGCGGCCGTCGACAAGATCGTCCGTGGCGACGTCGTCCAGGCCAACTTCGGCGAGGCCAAGAAGAAGCTCCGCGCGCTGCTCGACAAGTGCAAGCGTGGCTGCAGCCCCTCCGCGATCGCCCAGGTGCACGTGGCCCTCGGGCTCGTGTCCGCGCAGATCGGTCAGGCCGACGAGGCGAAGACGTCCTGGTTCGACGCGCTGAACGCGGACGCCAGCGTCCAGCTCCCGGCCACCGGAGTGAGCCCCGCGATCCGCCAGCAGTGGGAGCAGACCCAGAAGGCGTGGCTCGCGGCGAACCCGCAGCCGGACGACTCGCAGAAGGCCGGCTGGGTGAACAAGGGCGGCTACGAGCTCTCGAAGGCCGCGGTCGCCGCCGAGGTCGCCGGCAACTATCCGGAGTGCATCGAGAAGGACAAGGCCGCGCTCCTCCAGGAGGAGAACCTGCGCGCGCGGCTGCACCTCGCTCTGTGCGAGGCCAAGGGCGGCAAGATCGTCGACGCCCTTCGCAACAACTCGAAGGCGCTCGAGCTCGCGCGCGCCAAGAACGACGCCGCCACGTTGAAGCAGGTGCAGGAGCGCGTCACCGAGCTCTTGCCGAAGCTCGCGCACGTGACGTTCCAGATCCCGACGGGCGTGAGCGATCTCAAGATCGTCTTCGACGACCGCGCGATCCCGCCCGAGCGCCAGGCCGGCAACTTCACGATCGACCCCGGCACGCACAAGGTCCACGCCGAGGGCATCCTGCGCGGCGCTCGCGTCTCCTACGACGACGAGAAGGTCGAGGTCGCCGAGGGCCAGACGGTGAGCGTGAAGATCACGCTCAAACCGGCAGCGCTCACGGGCGGCCAGCTCGAGTGCATGGTCGCCGCGAAGACGCAGGAGGAGATCCAACAGTGTCTCCCCTCCGAGCGAAAGCCCCTCGTCGTGCACCTCGGGCTCGACATGAGCGGGTACATGGACACGACCGCGGTGCGCGTCCTCACCCCGGGGATCCGGGCCTCCGTCGTCTCCCCCACCGCGGGCTGGAACGTCGGCGCGAGCTACATCGTCGACATGGTGACCGCCGCGTCTCCCGACGTCGTGTCGACGGCCTCCCGTCGCTTCGCCGACACGCGGCATGCGGCGACGGCGACCGGCGGCTACCAGCCCGGGCGCTTCGGCGGACAGGTCTACGGCAGCTACTCGAGCGAGAGCGACTACGTGTCGCGCACCGTCGGCGCGACCGTGAACGGGGAGTTCCTCGACAAGCAGCTCACGCCGCAGCTCGGCTTCTCGCACACGTGGGACACGATCGGTCGCGCGGGCACGAGCTACGACGTCTTCTCGAACTCGCTGACGGCCGAGGAGATCTCCGCAGGCGCCACGATCATCCTGTCGCCTGTCTCGCTGCTCGTGGTCGGCGGAGCCGTCGCGCTGGAGAGCGGCGACCAGTCGAAGACGTACCGCTTCATCCCGCTCTTCGAGCCGGGCGTCTCGGTGCCGGCCGGAGCCTCCACCGACAGCGTGAACAGGGCACGCCTGCCCGCGAAGGCGCTCGAGCAGCTCCCTCTCGACCGCCAGCGCTTCTCCCTCGGGATGCGCTACGTGCTGCGCATGCGCGGCACGAGGACGCTGCGAGTCGAGGAGCGAGTCTACGACGACACGTGGGGGCTCAAGGCCAGCTCCACGGACGCTCGCTACTTCGTCGACGTGTCGCCGCGCCTGCGCGTCTGGCCGCACCTGCGCGCCCACGTCCAGTCGGGAACGACGTTCTACAGACGCGTCTACGGCGCGACGCTGAACTCGGACGGCTCGGCCACGGTGCCCGAATTCCGCACCAGCGATCGCGAGCTCAGCCCGATGATCGGTGCGACCCTCGGCGGCGGCGTGCGCTTCGCGCTGACCGACGCGGGCTCGAAGTTCCAGCTCGCGGTCGTGTCGACCGCGGATGGGCTCTTCAACTACTACTTCAACGCCCTCTACCTGCGCACGCGGCTCGCCGGCTACGGTACGATTGGTCTGGAGGCGGACTTCGAATGACGAGTCGCTCCCTCATCGCTCTCGTGCTCCCTTTTGCGTCGTTCCTGTCGTGCGCAGATCCGGTTCTGTCCGACGCGGTCGAGGCGCAGGGCAACGAGACCTCCGGCGTCGACAAGGGCGAGTTCCATCGCGCGGGCCAGCCTTGCGTGACGTGCCATCAAGAGGGCGGCCCTGCGTCCGACTCTCCCTTCACCGTCGCAGGTACGGTCTTCGCGCAACCGAAGCGCCAGGTCGGCGTCGAGAGCGCCGAGGTACGGATGACCGACGCCGACGGTACGAAGCACACCGCGAAGACGAACTGCGTCGGTAACTTCTTCGTCAAACCCGACGAATGGCAGCCGCGGTTTCCCATCCTCGTCGAGGTGGCGAAGAACAACGTCCGCCGCTCGATGCGTAGCGCCATCGGCCGCGAGGGCTCGTGCGCAGGGTGCCATTCGACCGACCTCGAGCCCACCGACCCGTTTGCGCAGGTCGGTCACATCTATCTCTTCGCCACCGACGAGCCGGGCAGCCCCGAGGGGGCCGCGGACTGCAAGGTCGACCCCAAGCGCCCGGGGACACCATGATGCTCCGGCGAGCCATGTCTCTGGCATTCATCACGGGGCTCGCCCTCGTGTCGTCGCTCATCGCGTGCGAGGGCCCCGACAAGGGCGAGCTCGAACGCAAGGTGTCGACGCGCGCGTCTCCGGGCTCGTTCCGGACGGCCGGTGTCACCACGGTGGTCGAGCGACGCTGCGGCTCGCTCGACTGTCACGGGACGATCGGGCGCAACCTGCGCATCTACTCCGCGAACGGCCTTCGTCTCCCGAACGAGGCCGGGCTTCGGCCCGGTGCGGGCGAGACCACGCTCGACGAGATCACGGCCAACTACCAGTCGATCCTCACCCTCGAGCCCGAGCAGACGAACAAGGTCCTCGACGGCGCCGATCCGAACACGCTTCTCTTCATGAAGAAGCCGCTCGAGCTCGAGAAGCACAAGGGTGGCCCGGCGATCCGCAAGGGCGACGACGCCGAGCGGTGCCTCATCTCGTGGCTGAAGGAAGACCTCGTCAACCCCGTCGACAAGGACGCCTGCGCGCGCGCGGCGGTCTTCCCCAAGGAATAGGGGTTACGGAGG
>Ga0335397_10011948_pt1 | contig 10658 bp, 6 predicted proteins | sample MAT04_FD_205740 | JGI IMG/M metagenome (GOLD analysis project Ga0335397, IMG submission 205740) | Freshwater microbial communities from Lake Fryxell liftoff mats and glacier meltwater in Antarctica - MAT-04 (spades assembly) (version 2) ...
CCACGGTCGTTGACCTTGTCGGGGACCTCGCACTGCCTCGGTATGGCCTGGGCAACTATGTGCAGGGCGCCCACAAGCTGGAGAAGAAACCAAGCCCCGCGGAACAACGCCAACTGGACAACCTGACCCGTGCCGGCCGACGCTTGATGGGATTTTGCCGGACCAATCTTTTCAAGCGACTGGAGTCGTCCGGACATTCGTTTCTTACATCCATTGAACGCCACATCTTGCGCAATTTCATCTATCTGCATGCGATTGAACTCGGCCTCGACTTGCCCATCGGCACACAAGACGCGGCCCTGCTCGATACGCGCTTTTTTGACGACGAGGAAAGTACAGCCGCGCTGGAATGGGAAGAGGATGCGGCCGTCGCAGGCGGGGGCGCCATGCCGGCCAGCGATTCCGGCGAGTCGGCCTTGCGCTCGCTGGCGCGCACTTCGTACAACACGTTTGCCGCATTGCCCGGCAAACGTTTCAAATGGCTGTCCTCGCGCTTCTTCAAGAAGGACCTGGCTGCCGAACTGGAGGCCGATGCGCAGGCACTGTTGAGCGTCCTCCGATTGGCCGGGCCTTGGGTGGCAGAACGCGATGCCAAACTGCAAGCCTTGCGGCAATTGGTCCAGAAGCAGCACAAGGGGCAGAAGGTCCTAGTCTTCACGCAGTTCGCGGACACGGCACGTTACCTGGCCCAACAGCTTAAGTCGGCGGGTGTCAAGAACCTGGACTCAGTCACCGGCGACACGACAGACCCCACGGCCAGCGCCATCCGTTTCAGCCCCGAGTCCAACGGCATGCGTAAGGCCATCCCCAAAGCCGAAGAGACACGTGTGCTTATTGCCACCGACATCCTCTCGGAAGGTCAGAACCTGCAGGATGCGGCCATCGTCGTCAACTACGACCTCCCCTGGGCCATCATTCGATTGATTCAGCGCGCGGGCCGTGTTGACCGGATTGGCCAAAAGTCATCGGCCATCGACTGCTACACCTTCATGCCGGCTGAAGGTGTCGAGCGCATCATCCAGCTGCGCGAGCGGGTGCGCGATCGCCTCAAGGCCAATGCCGAGGTCATTGGCACGGATGAGGCCTTCTTTGAGGACGATGACGACGCCGAACAACTCCGCAACCTGTATGACGAAAAGGCTGGCAGCCTGGACGACCCGCAAGACGACGAGGTGGACCTGAGCTCATTTGCATGGCAGGTGTGGAACAACGCCACCAAGGACGACGAAGGTTTGCGCCTGCATATCGAAAATTTGCCCAACGTGGTCTACACCAGTAAAGCCCACGCCGAGCAGGACGGCGTACTCGTGTACCTGCGCACCGCGGAAGACAACGATGCACTCGCCTGGCTGTCGACCCAGGGCAAGGTGGTTACGGAGTCCCAGCTTGACATCCTGCGCGCTGCCGCCTGCCAGCCCGACACCCCCGCCCTACCGCGCCTGGCCAACCACCACGACCTGGTGCTGCAGGCGGTCGAGTCGCTGGTCGCGCAGGAGCGCACTGCGGGGGGCAATTTGGGCCGCCCCAGCGGGCCAAGAGCGAGAAGCTACGAAAGGCTCAAGCGCCTCGCCGACCAGCGCAAGCGCACCCTCTTTCCGGACACCGAACTGGAGCTGGCGGTGGACGATATTTACCGTCGCCCCCTCAAGGAGCCGGCGTACGACAGCCTGCGCCGACAGCTCAAGTCGGGTATCGGTGACGACGATCTGGGCGAGCTGGTGAAAATCCTGCGCTCCGAAGGCAAACTGGTACAGGACGACGAAGAAGCCGCCCGGCGCGAGCCCCAGATCATCTGTTCCCTGGGCCTCGCCTAGGCCCTATGCTCTGACACCATGAATGTCACGCTTGCCCAGACCCTGCTAGAGCAGTTCAAACTCAAGGACCTGTTCATCCAGGCCTTGAGCTGGCAACAGCCCACCATCACGCGGCCCATTGCCGTGGAAGCACAAGGTGTGGTCTACAACGCCCGTATGCTCGCCCAGCTGGCGGGTGCGGCCGTCTTCGCGATCACGCGCGACCAAGGCCCAGCCGGCATCCCCGAGCAGGCCGCACGTGATGCCGTGGAACGCGAAATCGCCAAGCAGTTTCGGGAAAACCTGTGCATTTTTCTGGACCATGAACGCAAGACCACGCAGACGTTCTGGGTCTGGGCCAAACGGGCGCGCGACGAAGAAGGCCGACCCAAACGCTGGCTGCGCGAACACAGCTACTTTGTCGGCCAACCGGTGGACCTGTTCATGCCCAAGCTGCGCGCCATGTTCTTCGAGCTGGCCGAGGTGGTGGACGGTGCCAACCTCACTGTGGTCAAGGTGGCGCAGCGCATGCAGGAGGCGCTGGACGTCGAGAAGGTCACCAAGAAATTCTTCAAGGACTACCAGGCCGAACACCTGGCATTCCTGCAGCACATCGACGGCCTGGCCGATGATCGCGAGCGGCGCTGGTACGCCAGTGTCTTGCTGAACCGCCTGATGTTTGTCTGGTTTCTGCAGAAGAAGGGCTTCCTGAACCACCCCCCTGGCGGCACGGGCGACTACGACTACCTCGACAAGAAACTCGCCGACAGCATGCGCCGTGGCAAGGACCGCTTCTACCAGGAGTTTCTGCAAGCCCTGTTCTTTGAAGCCTTTGCCAAGCCGGAGACAAGCCGCAGCGCAGACGCAAAAGCCTTGTGTGGCGACATCCCCTACCTGAATGGCGGCTTGTTTCTGGAGCATCCGCTGGAGCTGGATGCGGACAAGGCCTTGCGCATGGGAAAGACGCTCAAGGTGCCCGACGTGGCCTTCGACAACCTCTTTGCCCTGTTCCGCAAGTACGAGTGGAGCCTGGACGACACGCCTGGCGGCAAGGCCGACGAGATCAACCCCGACGTGCTGGGCTACATCTTCGAGCGTTACATCAACGTCGTGTCCACCCACAGCCAGAAGGATCTGGGCGCCTACTACACCCGGCCGGAAATCACCGGTTACCTGGCCGAGCGTGCGATCGAGTCCGCCGTGCTGCAGCGTATCAACGCCCCCGCCCTGCCTGAGCTTGGCCTGGGCGCCATCGACTTTGCCAGCGTGCCGGAGATGCTGGCACGTATGGACGACGACACGGCCTTGAAGCTGCTGCAATACGTGTTGCCCGGCCTGAAGATTCTGGACCCGGCCGTGGGCTCCGGTGCGTTTCTGGTCGCCGCGATGAAGGTGCTCATCAACATCTACAGTGCCATCGTGGGCCGCGCCGCGTTGGCGGGCAGCCCGGGCCTGCGCACCTGGCTGGAACGCGAAAAGGCGGAGCACCACAACATCGGTTATGCCATCCGCCGGCGCATCATCACCCACAACCTGTATGGCGTGGACCTGTTGGAGGGCGCCGCCGAGATTGCCAAGCTGCGCCTTTTCCTGGCCCTGGTGGCATCCGCCAAGACGGTGGACGATCTGGAGCCGCTGCCCAACATCGACTTCAACCTGCTGCGGGGCAACTCGCTCATCGGCCTCATGCGGGTGGACGAACACGAGTTCTTCGGCAAGCAGCATGGGCTGTTTGCCACGCCCTTCAGCAAACTGCTGGAGGAGAAGAACCGTCGTTTGAACAGCTACAAGAACAGTAGCTCGCTTATCGGAAAGGTCTCGGACTTGCGCGTACTTCGCGATGAAATTGACGCAAAGCTCCTTGAAACGAATGCCACGCTAAATGACCTACTGGTGGACGACTTCAATGGCATGAACGTGAAGTTCGAACAGGCCACGTGGGATATAAAGAAGCAGGCGTTGGGGAAACCGGTCAAGCGGGCAATTTCTCGGTCCGATATTGATGCGCTAACGCCCTTCCACTGGGGCTTCGTTTTCGATGACATCATGCAGCCGCGATCAGGCGGCGCAGGGCGCAATAGCGGAGGGTTCGACATCATCCTCGCGAATCCGCCATGGGATGTCTTTCAGACCGATGAGAAGGAATTCTTCGCGGACTATGACGCGGCCATCAAGAAGAATTCGCTGCGTATTGAGGACTGGAAAGCACAGTTCAAGAAGTTCATGCAAAAGTCGCAAATCCGCGCGGACTGGCTTGAGTACTGCAGTCGCTTTCCCCATGTCGCCAAGTATTTCAAGACGGCCCCCGAATACGCCGCATGTCATGACACGGGAAAGCTCAACCTATACATGCTCTTCCTTCAGCGCTGCCTCTACCTGTTGCGTGAGGGTGGACACTGCGGCATCGTCATTCCGAGCGGTATCTACACCGACCTGGGTGCCAAGGGCCTGCGGGAATTGCTGTTTGACCGCACCCGCATCGAGGGCCTGTTTGGTTTTGAGAACCGCAAGAAGATTTTTGATGGTGTTGATAGCCGCTTCAAGTTCGTGGTGCTGACTTTCGAGAAAGTCAGTTCGCGACGGGTCCAGCAAAGCGGCGAACGCAATGCTTCGGCTGCACCCGACGATTTGTTCAGCCCGGCAAGGGAACCAGGCACTAAGAGCTTTCCTGCCGCATTCATGCGGCACGATGTTGAAGAATTGGGCAGATTTCCGGCCGAGGGTGCGATCGAAATTCCTGTCAGTCTGGTCAAGAAGCTCTCGCCCAACGCACTTTCCATCATGGAGTTTCAGGGGCCCATGGATGTCCGGATCGTTGAGAGGATGCTTAAGTTTCCGTTGCTAGGACAGCGGCTTCCAGAATCTTGGAACTTGGTGTTGGCTACAGAATTCAACATGACGACCGACAGCCATTTGTACGAGGTCACTCCTGGCAAGGGAAGGCTTCCACTATGGGAGGGCAAACAATTTCATCAGTTTGATGCGAACTTCGGGCGCCCGCGATATTGGTTGGACGAACAGAAATCACGTGCAGAGCTCATGGCGCCGTTGCTGAGATTTATCACACACGAGTTTGAAAGGTTAGGGTTGGACCAGTTGCCAGACCCGAACAAAGTCTGCATGAACTACGAGAGTTTTCGCCTTGCGTTCAGAGACGTCGGGCGTAACACCGACGAGCGAACCGTCATCGCTTGCATCTTGCCCCCAAAGCGCTTTTGTCCTCACACTGTGAGTTTGGAGCAAGTCTACTTCGATGCTGTGTCAGAGATGGGCCACGAATCTGGCACCCATCTGACTCAGCAGCAGCGTCTCTACCTGTGCGCGATTTTCAACAGCTTTGTTTTTGACTGGACGCTACGGAAAAGCGTCACGGCGCACCTGTCGTTCTTTTTTATCTACAACACGCCGGTTCCGCGCCTCGATCCACACCAACCTACATTTCGCAGCCTTGTGCGTCGCGCCGGCCGCCTGACATGTACTACGATAGAGTTCGATGCAATGGCTCGGGAAGTCGGATTGCGCAGCCACGAAGATGGCACGACCAATGAATCCGAACGCGCCCAACTCCGCGCAGAAATTGATGGCCTCGTTGCCCACCTCTACGGCCTCACGGAAGAAGAGTTCATCCACATTCTTTCCACATTCCCGCTGGTCAAGGAGCCCGTCAAGGTAGCTGCCCGCAACGCCTACCGCGACGTCGCCAAAGGCTTGCTGGAGAATTGACGCCATGAATAGTTCAGCCAACCCCAAGGCACCCAGGCTGACGTCCATGGGCGTTGAAAACTACAAGGCCATCCGCCACAGTGGCATGGTGCAGTTGAAACCGCTCACCGTGTTCATCGGCAACAACGGCAGCGGCAAGTCCAGCCTGCTGGAAGCAGCAAGAACCTACCAGCGCGTGATGTGGGAAGGTGTGGACGCGGCATTTGCGTCCGTGCGCGGCTTCGAGCATGTGCGCAACAAGCGCTTGCCCAACGAAGCCAAATCGGTCGCAAAATCCCATGCATTTTCGCTGCGCGTCAAAGCCAAGTTGCCGGGAATTGGCGGGCACTTCGATGCCACGCTGGGTGTCAACACTGATCCCGCTGGCAACCGGGTTTTCATTCAAGAAGAGGCGATTGCCAACGTCAATTCACTTCAATTCGACCGGGCACAAACAGTAAGCACGCTGAACCTGGCGAACGCCAACCCGGGCAAATCGGTCGCCCGCGACTGGCTGGGCGCGGCATCGTTCACCGAATTTGTCCAACGATGGCAGTTTGTGCTTCTCAACCCAGACGTCATGGGAGAGCCCCGCCCGCAAAGCCGGATTGGTGGTCGCACGACGATGGCCGTCGACGGCAGCAACCTCGCCGAGTGCCTGCTGGACCTGTCCGAGCGCAGCCCCACGGCATATGCTGAAGTGGTCGAGGCGATGACCTTTGTGTTGCCCTATGCCGTAGAGGTGCAGGCCAAGCTGGCCGACGATCTGGAGCGGCGGGTGTACCTTGAGCTGGTGGAGGGCGCCGCGGGCAACAAACATTTTCGAGTGCCGGGCTGGTTGTTCTCCACCGGCACGTTGCGGGTACTGGCGCTGGTGGCCTTGCTCAAGGACCCCGACCCGCCGCCCGTGATCTTCATCGAAGAGATTGAAAACGGGCTCGATCCCCGCACTGTGGGTTTGGTCGTCGACTTGCTGAAAGAGGCAACGAGTTCGGGGCGCACCCAGGTGATTGCTACCAGCCACTCACCCTACCTGCTCGACCTGCTGGAGCTGGAAGACCTGGTTCTTTGCCAACGCAACGAACTGGGCGAGCCGAAGTTTGTGCGGGCCGATTCGGATACGGCGCTCAGGGCCTGGCGGCGGGACTTCACACCCGGCCGCTTGTATGCCATGGGGCGCTTGCAGCAGATCGGAAGGCCATCTGTGGCCGTGGACAAGCCGATCACGCCGCAAGAGCCAGTCGGTGGCTGGGACGACGCGGAGGATGACGTTTGATGGCAATCCCGAATCAATCCAATCGCATCGGCATCATCTGCGAAGGCCATATCGGGTTTGAAGACCAACAGGTGCTCACCCACCTCGCGACGAAGATTGTCGGCCACCATGGCATCGTTTGCCTGCCGCAAGGCAGCAAACCACAGCTATTCGCCGAGTGCGGGAAGGTCGCCTGGCAGCTGATCAACACAGACGGCTGTTGCCGGGTCTTGATCGTCTGGGACCTTGAGCCAACACACAACGAAGACGGCGCGTGCCGACACAATGATCGCCAGCAGGTCTTCGCCAACCTGGCAGCGGCAGGGCTTCAGAACCATCCCTGTGTGTTCCTGGTCTGTATCGAAAAGGAACTGGAGACGTGGTTGTTGGCCGATGGTGGTGCCATTGCCACCGTCTTGCATCACCCACCGTACCCAAGGCCCCATGTGCTTGATACGAAATCATTGGGTGCGGGAAATCCCAAGGGGCGCCTCAAGATGATTTTCAAAGATCAAGGACGCGGACGTGAGTTCGACCCGAAGACCGACGGGCCTGCAATCGCAATGGCGCTGCCTGCCAACTTTGGCGCTCTTGGCAAATTCAGAACATTCAAACGGTTTGGATTGAAGCTCAGGCAAACATGCTGAGCGGCACCTTAACCCACGACTAAAAGCACCCGATGCCCATCCCTGCCTGGCTGCTCCGCGCACTTCCCTTCCTCCGCTGGTGGCCGATGGTCAACCGGGCCACCTGGCGTGCCGACGCGATCGCCGGGCTGACCGGCGGCATGGTGCTGGTGCCCCAGGGCGTGGCCTTCGCCACGATCGCCGGCATGCCGCCCGAATACGGCCTGTATGCGGCGATGCTGCCGGCGATCGTGGCGGCCCTGTGGGGTTCGTCCTGGCATCTGGTGTCCGGGCCCACCACGGCGATCTCCATCGTCGTGTTCGCCACCATGAGCCCGCTCGCGCCTCCCGGCAGCACCCAATACATCGGGCTGGTCTTGACCCTGACATTGCTGGTGGGCATCTTCCAGCTGGCGCTGGGTCTGCTGCGCCTGGGCACGCTGGTCAACTTCGTGTCGCACACCGTGGTCGTCGGGTTCACCACCGGCGCGGCGGTACTGATCGCGGCCAGCCAGGTGCGCAATTTCTTCGGTATCCCGATTGCGCGTGGCGCGTCCGTCTGGCAGGTGCTCGAGACCTTGCTGCACCAGCTCGGGCGGATCAACCCCTACATCACCCTGGTGGCCGTGGTCACGGTGGTCTGCAGCCTGCTGGTGCGACGCTGGTGGCCCAGGTTTCCCCACATGATCGCCGCGTTGCTGGCCGGCAGCCTGCTGGCGGCACTGCTCAACCACTGGTTCGGCGGCGCGCGCACCGGTATCGGCAGCATCGGCGCACTGAGCATCGGCCTGCCCCCGTTTTCGCACCCGGATTTCTCGCGAGAGACGATCCAGAAACTGGTGCCGATCGCCATGGCGGTGGCGCTGCTGGCGCTGACCGAAGCGGTGTCGATCTCGCGTGCGGTGGCGCTCAAGAGCGGCCAGCGCATCGACGGCAACCAGGAGTTCATCGGCCAGGGCCTGTCCAACCTGGCGGGCGCGTTTTTCTCGGGTTATGCGTCCAGCGGCTCGTTCAACCGCAGCGGGCTGAATTTCGACGCCGGCGCCCGAACGCCGCTGGCCGCCATCCTGTCGGCGGTCTTTCTGTTGCTGATCATGCTGTTCCTGGCCCCGCTGGCCACCTACCTGCCGCTGCCGGCGATGGCGGGCATCCTGTTCGTGGTGGCCTGGGGGCTGGTGGATCGCAAGCAGATCGTCGAGATCTTTCACGCCAGCCGCGCCGAGACCGCAGTGCTGCTGGCCACCTTCGTGGCGACCCTGACGCTCGATCTGGAGTTCGCGATCTACATCGGTGTGTTGTTGTCGCTGATGCTGTACCTGAACCGCACCTCGCGCCCGCCGCTGGAGGACGTGAAACCGGCCGACCCGCAGCACATCCTGGGTTTCAGCACCGACACCGGCCTGCCCGACTGCCCGCAGCTCAAGATCGTGCGTCTGAACGGATCGATCTTCTTCGGCGCCGTCAACCACCTGCAGGAGGCGCTGCAGATGATCGACGAACGCAACCCGCGCCACCGCCATGTGCTACTTGTGGCGTCGGGCATCAACTTCGTCGACCTGGCGGGTGCCCATCTGCTGGCGCAGGAGGCGCGGCGCCGGCGGGCGATGGGCGGCGCGCTGTACCTGTTCAACCTGAAAAGCGAGCCGATGGAGATGCTGCGGCGCAGCGGCGTTTTCGACGAGATCGGCGCCGACAACTTCTTCAAGCTCGGCGACGACGTGTTCGACACGCTGTACCGCCGGCTCGACCCGGACGTCTGCCGGAACTGCGCGGTGCGGATCTTCCATCCCTGCAAGGACGGCTCGGCAGCGAAACCCGCAACCGCCGCGGTGAAGATCGGGACAGATTTTGACGGGGATCAAGATGGGAATGCGGCGCGGCCCTAAACTGACCCGGCATCGCATCGGGATGAAAACCATCCAATCACCATGAAGTCGACACTTGGCCAGCATCGGACACGGCAGACCGCCGCGGTGATGCTGTTCGTCTGGCTGTTGACCCTGGGTGTGGGAATCGCCAACGCCTGCCTGTTGCACGAGGACCATGCTCAGGCGGGATACGAGCGCAATCCAACCGGTGTGATGGCGCACGCGGGAATGGACGCAGTCCAGTCGGCGCCGGCAACGTCGGCGGGTGCCGGCGACGAGGCCGCACTGATGGACCCCATTGCCTGTCGTACGCAGTGCATGGCCGCCCAGATGGCCGTGCCTGCACAAATGGCCGTTGCCTGCGGCGACCGGCACGACGATCCGGTGCTGGTTGCGACTTGCGGGCCCGCCCGTGTCCTGGCCGATCCAGTGGCCATCGTCTCGGGCATCACGCCCGCACCCAGACCGGAGTCCCCGGTCTACGTCCGCTTCCTGCGCCTGACGTTGTAGGCCCTCTCGGCAGGGTCGGCCGCCGCGCAGGGGTATCCGCGTGGCGACCGGCTCCTCACCCCTTGCGCGCGGTCGTTGGGCCATGCCGCAAGACCCTCTTGTTCCCGAAACACTTTTCCTGATTGGAGTTTGCCATGTCACGACTTTCCCGCACCCTTCTTGTTGTCGCTCTGCTTGCCACAGCCGCCGGCGCACCGAGCCTCACCGGCGCACAGACGCCCCAAAAACCGCCAGCGGCTGCAGCGCCAGGCATGAAAAGCCATGCCGACCAGATGTCCGCCATGGATACGCAGATGAAATCGATGCGCGAGATGCATGAAAAAATGGCCAACGCCAAATCCCCCGAGGAACGCAATGCGCTGATGGCCGACAACATGAAGGCCATGCAGGGCGGCATGGCGGCCATGGGCATGATGGGTGGCGCCGGCATGGCTGGCATGGGCGGTATGGGTGGCATGGGCGCCATGGGCTCGATGCAGGGCGGAAAACCCATGCCGGGCGACATGAACCAGCGCCAGCAGATGATGGAAAAACGCATGGAAATGATGCAGTCCATGATGCAGATGATGATGGACCGGATGCCCGCCACGCCGCAAAAATGACCCGGACACGACGCGCAGCCGGTGTGGCGCCGACCACCGGCCAGCATCGTTCAAACCACACCCAACTTTCTGGATATTCAAGGAGCTCCGTATGCAAAGACGATTCATCATTCAAGCCGGCACGTTGCTGCTCGGCAGCATCGCCATGGCCAGCCCGGTCATCGGTCTGGCCGCAGGCAAACCCGTGCTCGAGGTCTGGAAGTCACCCACCTGTGGCTGTTGCCACGACTGGATCACGCATGTGCAGGCCAACGGCTTTCAGGTGACGGTCCATGACGTCAGCGAGGCGGCCAAGGCCAGCC
>Ga0335397_10011953_pt1 | contig 10657 bp, 14 predicted proteins | sample MAT04_FD_205740 | JGI IMG/M metagenome (GOLD analysis project Ga0335397, IMG submission 205740) | Freshwater microbial communities from Lake Fryxell liftoff mats and glacier meltwater in Antarctica - MAT-04 (spades assembly) (version 2) ...
CGCCCTGCCTGGTAATGGGGTCAATCGCGGTCAGGAAGATAATGTCTGACTTGATCACTTTTTCTTTCGGCCACTGTAAAAATCTGAAAATCACATTCGGCGTAAGCACCGTAGCTTTCACATCAACTCGTAATCCCGCAATCCTCAAGTCGCAGCCCCCGTCAAAACCCAGGTGTAAATTCTCGTCAATTCCAAGATACCGCCTTGCCACAAGCTCCCCGGCCGCCCCCAGGACCTCCAGGCTGTCACCAAACTCGTAAATGTGATGAGAAGTCTTATTGTGACCAAGGCGGCTCCTGGCTACATCTTGAATGTAGGTCCAGGAGCCGGTTAAATCCATCAGGCTTTCTCGACGGCAGTGAGAGAAGTTAACACGCTTTCGTTATTCTTGCTGCCGTTCATCACCTTGACCGCTTCCTCAATCAGGTGTTCGATCATGGCCTCATCCACCGGTATTTTATTATTCTCGCACCAGGTGGCGATGTCTTTTATTGCCAGCAAGCGCTTATCTGCTCCTGTAAGGTCAGTGAAGAACGGCTGCTGCTCAAGGAAGCGAACGGTGGTGTTGACATACGCCTTCAGGAAGGTAAAGGCGTCCAGGCCAAGCTTCTGCTCAAGATACTGGTGAGCCAGGATGAATAACTTTCTCGCGGCGAGCGAGAGCAGGGTGACGATGCCAATGACGACTGCGGTCAGTAAACCTTGTAATGCTGCTGTGATCTGTGGGTCCATAATGATCTCCTGTAACAGTTATTGTACGTTTGTATCATTATAGCACAATTGTTTTAGGGATGTGCGTTCTACCGGACCAGGGGATGGTTTGGAACCTCGCCTGTGCGGGAAGATATGATGCCACGGTCATAGATGTGTGAAATGAGACACCCACCCCGCCCCCACGCACGGCGGTCGTGAGCGGCCGAAGTTCGTGGCGTGGGGACCCCTCCCACAGCGCTCGTGCCGCGTGCGCGATGGTTGCGATGGTCGAAGGTCTGGGTCGAGCCAGAATACTGCGACAGAGACCTTGCCATACCCAAAGCCCACCCCGTGCCGGCGTCTGCCCGTAGGCGCCAGGGCGCTAACGGGCTGTATGGCTAAGTGCGTTCCGACACCGGAACAGGTGACGAGTATGCCTGCGCTCCGCGCTAAAGATCATGTCGTAGTGCGCTACGCGCGCATGTCCTGTGAATAGGAGCAAATCCTATATCTCGATTGAGGAGAGCATCACATGAACACATCTTATCGTTTCACAGGCTTTATGCAGGCAGGCGTTGTCAATAAGCCTAACTTCTATCGCATCGAAGGCAGCACGAACGTGCCCTTGAAGAGCGCGCCTGAAGGCAAGACGGCAGTCGAGCAGTGGTCGAACATGCAGCTCAAGCTCACCAGCATGGGTTATGTGGTTGAGCAAACCAAGGCTTACAACGGACTGACTACAGCAAACGGTCGCTTCTTTGAGCGCGTGATTGTAGCCAAGAAGATCGTTTGCGAAGCATTGCCAGCGATTGAATGGACCAATGTCCAGCCAGATCAGGACCAGATCGACGTTACGGCTAAAGAGGCAGAGCAGGCTATCCAGAACGATCTGGATGCGGCACATGAAGCACGCCTGGCCAAGCGCCGCGCTCAGTACGCAGCCAAGCACAACTAACATCTATCTACGCTCATGGGCAGTAATGCTCATGAGCGTAGCTTTGTTGAACAGAGAGATCTGTATCCCAACAAAGAGGTGTTAGCCATGAAGAACCTTATCGTCACACTCGTGGTCGGCTTTATCTTGTTCGTGTTCGCAGCCATCATCATCGTGCCCATGCTTGCATTGGCAGGCATCAGCATCGACAGGACGATCAACGCAATCAGCAGCTTATAGACAGCAATCTAACGCATGCAGCCATATAGTGCTGTATGCGTTATTTTTGTTCGACTAACACACGCTCACGGACGACGCTGCGTGCCACAGGCTGGCAGGAGCAGGGCGCTAAGGGCATAAGTACATCATTGTGGCACTATTGTTGTACGCTTGTCATGTAGACTGTCCTGTTCAATTAGCACACAGCCGCAGATCTACGTGCCGGCGTCTTAAGTGCTTCCAACGACATGGCAAAAGCGGCAGTCCGCAAGGAAATTCGCGTGATTACGCCCTGGAAAAGTGGCTTACGCCAGGGAAATGGGCGAATTTGGGCAGTTTACCCACAGTTAGCGGATTTATGGGCGGAAAACGAGATAATTGACGTACATATCACCTGTATCTCCCACCTCAACACTTATCGCCGCATTTCGCCACCCATAATTATCAGCCATCGCTCCGTACTACAATCTCACCGACCATCATATATTCCCTACTAATCCGTTTGAGAATTTCATGCAAACATATTTGCGCTGAGTGTATAACGGTCATACCTTAGAACATTTGGACTATGTTTGATTGAGGAGAGAATATGAACGCAGACAAGTTAGCAAAGGCAGCGATGTGATGGACGCCGCTCAAATGGCACTTGGCGACTTTATTGCGACCTTTATGGTCTTGGGAGATGAAATGTAATCGCTTTCGCTTGTCGGGAGCTCAAGTAATAATCATCCGCCGCTGGCTAATGCCGGTGGCGGATTTTTCTTGTTACGATGCCTGATCGGACAGATCCATCATCGTCTACGCTCCGCGCTAAAGACCATCGTTATAGTGCCCTACGGGCGCATGTGGTTATCTTTCGGATTAGGAGCTTCACAATGAAATTCTATCTCAAACGCCTGTTCATCCAGATCGACAGCCTGTTCGCAATCAATATCCACATCTTTGGGCGCGACATCGGTTTCATCAAGCGGGAAGGCAAACCCATCGAATTCTATAACGATCCTGAAGGTCTCTAACCATTTCGCTCATTGGCATAATGCCAGTGATTGTATAAACTGTAGTACAATTGGAGTATAAGTTGGACATTCCCACACTTGCACAACCTGGCAAGCTCAAGTTCCAGCCGCGACCAAAGCAACTGGAACTTGCTATCTCCCTCTTAGCTGAAGGATACATCTACGCTTCAGCGGTTTCCATCGTAGACCAAACCATGAAGGAGTTTGGCATCGAAGTCATTGATGATAGCAACCTGGCTGATATAAAACAGGCCATCATCCTCTTACACCCAGCTCATCTGGGACTTAACTAAAAAGTGCCTTTCGGCACAGGGAATTATTCAATCATCAGGTTCGAAAGAGAACTTGAATTCAGACAATGAAAAGGAAAAGCGTACCATGGAAAAGATTATCCTCTCAGGCAATGTTGGAAAAGAACCGGAAATGAAGTACGTTATCGTCAAGCGCAATGGCGAGGAAACCAGCCAGGCGGTTACCAACTTCTCATTGGCGACGAGCCACATGATGGGGACCAAGACCGAGACCCATTGGTTCCGCGTGACGGTTTGGGGCAAGCTCGCTGAACTGTGCTCCAGCTACATCAAATCCGGCAACAAGATCCAGTTGGTGGGCCGTTTGCAGGCGGATGAGAAAGGCAATCCCCGCACCTTCCAGCGCGCCGATGGTACGACTGGTGCCAGTTTCGAGATCGTGGCCGACGAAGTGGAATTCGCTCCGAAGAGCATGAGCGCCCAGACCGATGAAGCTGCCCCGGCCAGCGACGACGTTGAAATACCCTTCTAAAACGGATGTAATTGGCGTCCTTTTGTCGGCCAATAAAATCACAAAAGGACGCCAAACATGCCAACCAAAATCTGTGCTCACTGCAATACCATTAAGAACCTGGCCGAATTCTACACCCATCCACAAACCACCGATGGGTATCTTGGAAAATGCAAAGATTGCTGCAAAAAAGAAAACATCTCCAACCGAGCGGCCAAACGTGAGCAATATTCATTGTACGAACATACCCGCAATCTAAACCGAAGGGATTACATGCACGATATACAAAAAAAGCATCGTGCATGTAATCCCGAAAAATACAAGGCCCACATGCAGGTTGGAAATGCCATAAGAGATGGCCGCCTGCAACGACAACCATGCCAAAATTGCGGAAATCCAAATGCCCAAGCTCACCACCACGATTACAACAAACCGCTCGAAGTTGAGTGGTTGTGCTTCAAATGCCATAGAGAAATAGCGCACAACCAAGTCGTGGTCTTTGTTCCTATCCCTCACTGATCCCAAGGCTCACCTAACCCACTAACCCCTTCTCTACCCAGAGAGGGGGTTAGTTTCGTTTTAACGTTCCGGTGTCGGAACGCAATCAGATCCTTCTGGAGGATGAAATGAACGAATACACTTTCTCGCACGGCCGGCTCGCACTCAAGACCCCCGACTACATGACGAAGGCCAATCACGCTACCGTGAAAAGCAACGTAACCGAAACCGCTTACCGCACGGCTTACGCCCCGGTGCCGGATGAGAAGCTGCGCACGGTTGAGAAGAATACCCCGGTGTTCTACCCGCTGTTCAAATCGCTTGGCAACACCGCCATGGGCATCTTCAGCCCCTCACAGGACGCAATCAACCGCATGTGCAACTCCATCGAATATCATACCAACGCTCGCATTCAGGAGCGCCTCGAAGAAAGCTATATCCAGACTTCAGAAGAAGTCATCGAAGACCTGATCGAAGGTGATCACATCACCATCACCCCCGACCTTGAGGTTGCCGTACCTGAAGGCAATGCGCTTCAGTGGGCGCGCCAGGTGGTGATGCTGCGCAATCCATGGGAAGCATTGGATCTTTCCTTCCCCCAAATCCAGTTGAGCGAGACCTGTTCAGAGGGCCTGATTGTGCTCATGCAGGACGCCTTGCGCATCGCCAATGAATGCCACGGGCTGATGCAGACCATGGTCTTGGGCAATCTGAAGGATATGGCGCGCCTGATCCTGCGCGCTGCCAAGAGCGATTTCGCCCGGTTCGAGCAGGAAGAGCGCGAGAAGATGCCACATGAGAAAAAGGCGATTGAGCTTTATCGCAAGTGGCACTCGGCTCTCGCATGGATCGGCAGCCAGAAGAAAGCAGACATCTTCCCCTACCTGGCTGTTCAGGCCGCGGGTTGGGTCACCGATCTGCAATCCGCATCCTTGAATGAGCTGGAAAACCCGGATTGGATCCAGTCGTATACCGGAGAAGTGGACATGACCAAAGAAGACCGCATCACGGTAAAGGTGGGCGAGGGCGATGAAATCACCGCTTACGCGGCGGAATTCAACATCATCGACCGCATCAAAGCCTGGACGATAGACGATCCCCTGTTTATCGAGGCCGCCCGCATTGCCGAGCTGGTGGGCTCAGAACTTCCGAAGATCGACCGCAATTTCGGCGAACGCCTGATCCGCGCCATCCAATCCACGATGAAGATGGGCATCACCGAGAACGTGGAGATCGGCCAGTTCAACGTGCTGATGCAAGAGCGCAGCATGCGCTCGCTCGCGGTCACAGAAAGCTTTGACAGCGAAGACGAGATTGAAATGGAATACCACGAAGACGATCTGACGGAAGTATCCGAGTGGGATGTGACCGAGCCGATGTGGATGACCGCCCAGAACGATATGCGCGTCACCGCTGAATACGAGGATCTGAAATCAATCCTGCCCGTTCGCGGCGCGAAGAAAGTCATCCGCGAAACGTGGGAGAAGACGAAGGACGCCGGCGCCTGCAAGCTCGCCTTTCACAGCCCGAAGATCGTAGAGAAGGGCGAGGATGTATTCACGTTCCCCTCTCCCTGCGATGACATCATCCGCTGGCTGAACGAGCACATGGTGGTTGAGCAGTTTCAACCCAAGGCATGGCTGGCGATGTGCAAGAAGAGCTTTGCCTTCAAAGAGGCTGAACTGGTTGAACTGAACACCTGGTACCGCTCGAAGCCGAAGGGTTACAAGCAGACCCTTTACAGCCTGACCCACCTGCTGGGCAAAGACAATGCCCAGATCGCCACCGATTGGCTGTCCGAGCAGGTCTCCCTGATGCCGATTGTGGATGTGGCTTACCTGTTCCTTTCGTTGGAGAGTGATTTCGGGTTTGACGATGAGGACGCGAAGCTGATCAAGACCCACGGCACATACCCGACGCTTTACGATTGGCTCGAACAGTTTGAAGAGGAATGTGTCGAGAACCTCAACCTTGAGGGCCGTTACGATCCGTCTGTGGTTTGGGGAGAAGAGATGCAGCCGGTCACCAACTCAGCCAAGATCGAAGAGATCGGCGCGAAGAACGTCGACCGGATCTGCGAGATGGCCGCGGCCAACTGCGCCAGGTTACGCGCAGCCGGCAAGAAGGTGGACGCGTTCAGTACGCCCGAATTCATCCGCGCCGTGATGGAGACCAACATCAACTCTCGCGTGACGGTGTTCATGGACACGGACGGCAAATGGAAGAGCCTGAGCCAGACCAACGGTTGGGCGGCATGGATGAAGCAGTTCAATCCGTTCGCGTTCAAGGCTTACCTGGCAGCGAGAGCAGTAGGTAAGTCGGTTGATGAAGCCAAGAGCGCCTTCTGGGAATGCGTGAAGACGCCGGCAGCGAAGAAGCTGGAGACCATCACCGGCATGACCGCCGCGGGTCTGACGCTCTCCAGCGGACGGAAGGTGGACTGGGGCATTGCCTTTCTCAAGTTCAAGAACAACGAAATTGAAATCACGCCTGAGAAACGCGCCAGCTTGAAGGAAGCGCTGACCAGCCGCAACCTGGCTCCGCAATTGGTCAGCATTCTGTAAAGAAAATGGCTTTCGAGATATTCTCAAACAGCTACCCCGACAAAGAGAGGCTGGAGAAAGAATACTGAAAGCCAGGAGGGATTGTAACACAGCGCCACCGGTTTATTGCCGTTGGCGCTTTTTCTATTTAAGGAGACCTCGCCCAGGTCAAATCTGTTCCGGTGTCAGAACACGAAACGCCGCCGCCAGTTTGCCCAAATTGCCTTGCGGCTTCAGGGATTACCACTCGGTTGGGCTGCGCAAGAGAGCGGGTGGCCGAGGCACCAGGAAGCACAGATCCCGCCCGACGCCTGGCTTGCGAGTGAGGGCACTCGTGTTGCCCCCAATGGCGTGTGAGGCCCGAGCAGGAGAAAGGGCGAGACTTTCTCGTATCAATGAGCAAAATTACCGACCCCACTCCCCTCCGCACTTTGCCAAATTGACAGACGCAATCTTAATAGAAGGAAACCCAGACTTACTCGTTTTTATGCGCCGTCAATATTTATAACCGGTTCCCTGGCACACCGGGCAATCAACCATTGCACTACTCATGCAAGTGAAACAGGGGGAAGCATTCCTTTCGAATGATTGAGCTGAACCTGCCACATGCCCGTCAATTAATATAATATATTTAGATCCGTGACATGACGGACACTTAACCTTCCCCAAACCTTCACAAACAAAGCATTTTCTTTTCGTAGATCCATTCAGATCGTCCGATCTAAGAGAAGGCGGGTATGGATGTTCGGTATAGCCCCGGCCGTTGCAGATATTGCACAAAGTTTTACCCATTCCAAAGCAAGTAGAACAAGTAACTTTCTTTTGACCGGGTGTATTAAAAAGTTTAAAAGGGAGTAATTTTCCTTCACATAACCACTGTGATCCAGTCCCCTTACAATCAGGACATTTATCATAGCCATTTTGACAAAAACAAGGGCTTCTAGACATCTGCTTTCTCCAATTTATCGTGGGGACTTTACAGAATTGAGTGAAAAGCGTGAATTTGGATATACTATCTACCAAGGGCTTTATGAGCGATGAAATATTGAGAGTTTTAGATACAGGGACGCGGTTTGATATGTACCAGCTTGAAAACAAGATGATCATCGAAAACTCTCGTGGACCCCTTCAAAGAAATAACCATTAGGAGGCGAAATGATTGGTTACTTTATTCAAGCGGGTGACGTCAATGTTGATGAAAATTTTTCTCCTTATGTTTGGCCATATCGAAATATTATTCACCAAAATATTGAAGGAAAGGATTATGGCGTCGGTCTTAAACTTATCGTCATTGAATATATTCTTGAAGGAAAGTTCATAACATTTCCTGAAAAGCGAATATACCTTACTCCAGTACGAAAAAAAGAGCAAGCCCTATCTGTGAGAATTGGTGTTACAAAAGACTTTGGCAACTGGAACGATCTGGATAAGAAGAAATTTATTGTAAATACAACGAATGAGGCATTGCAATTGGTGAGAGATTCTCTGCTCAAAAAAGGGTACACTGATTTTAATTTTGCTCAATTATTGAGTGATCTCGCATATTGCGCAAAACAATATCTGGATCAATCTTAGTCTGTTGAGGAATTTTTTAAAGCCTGTTTCTCTCTGGAATAATCTATTGCAAAGTCTCAGAGATTGGGCAATAACTCCATTACTTGACTTTAGAGATGCGAATATAGCGCTGAAATAGCGCTCGAACCTTAAAAACAGAAAAAGTAGCCAAAAACGGTCTTCAGACGGTGGAAGCAGCCCTGTTTTGCAGGTTTTTCACCCTGAAAACTGTGAAAAAAGCCGGCCCGAACCAAACTTCACCTTTCGCAGTGACAACCTTGACCTACGATGTGGCCGGACGAAAAACGAGCATGTCCGATCCCGACATTTAATTCAAAGACCGTTCTAGCACCCACCTAACTGAACGCATACGAATTAATAAAAGAAGATCCGGAATTATTACCATCTCCCGAACATGGAGAATATTTTGTGATTTGGCGAGGAACCACCCAATACCCAGAGACTTGGTTTGATTGGCAGGATGGGAATATAGGTACAAAAAGCCCGAATAAGGCTACCTTATGGAAGTTAAATCAAATAGCCCAAAGGCTCAAAGCGCAATTACAAGGTGATGATGGTGAAATTTGGGGAACTCAGGATATCGAAGCATTTGTTGATTTCGAACCAGATAATAAGACCGATAGTTTACAAGCAAAGAAATCGGACAATGGAATTTTAGCAAGAATCAAGCGAATTCTAAAAATGTAACTTCCTGGTTGATTCATAAAGGGCCGAATAATCACTTTTTTGACTTAGTAGAACATATCTATTGATTTTATGACACGAAACGCCGGTGATACGCCTCCTCTAGGGCGTATTGCCGGCTGAAGTATGCTCAATTCATCCCGTTATGGAAATAAATAGGTACCAAATTGTCACCACTTTGTAATAACCTTATACAAAACGCCTTGGCCTATTGCATTCATAGAACAAAATCACTACAATTAACATTGTAGTCCGACGGGGAGGGGGCTTAAGAAGCTAAGTTGGATGGCAAGCAGGTAACACATCGCTTAAGTTAATTCCGAATACAGCACATTAGAGCGCAGAATTCACTTCCCGAAAGCAGCTAACCCAAGTCTACAACACCCAGCCCCGCAGGGAATAACAGCAGTACCAACACCTGGCGACGAGTGAAAGAAACTGCTCGTCGCTTTTGATTTGCTGAAGCGGGTCTCTTTTGAAGCAATGCTGAAAGTGCCTTACGGCAGTTGTGGAATAGTTGGAAAACAATAGTTTGATAACATTGACATTTTCAACAAATAGTGGTAAAATTTACCCACACCAGGAACGAAAGAGAGGGAACCGAACGAAGAATTCCCCTCCCATCCGAAGTTCCCCTACTTCTCCAGAAGAAACAAATCCACAACACCAAAGCTGCGAAGCAGCCGGCGACACCCCTTAAGCAAGCACCGAACGCACGGGTCGAGCTTCGCAAGGCATTCCCGGAAAGAACATCTTAACCCAACGTAGTAGAAGAGAGACCCAATTTTAAAAAATGGCTGCGAGTGGAATATCACCCCGCTCGCAGCCTTCTTTTCCTTGAAGCCCATCCCTTCTCCCGCTTATTCAAAATTGCCTTACGGCAAGTATTAACCAATATCACCGAAAGGTAATTTTAGGTTGCCTAATTCCAGAGAACGCAATCTTCGAGAGCAAGCCAGGCGAATGTGTGCTGCGAACGGGCACAAGGTTGGCATATTTAGCCATCGCGGCATTCACCTGCGGGCGTACTGCAAAATCTGTTCAGCATGCGCCAGGATCAACCTGATCCGAGAACTGGGCGAGGAGGCATTTGTAGGAGCCGCATTCACAACCCAATGCAATTCCGACACCGGAATATGAACAAGATCCACAGCATCAACCAGCACCACCTCTTTATACCGGCCAAACGGATGTGTTTCACCATCGCATTCCACAACGTTAGCGTTACCTTGGAGCTGTATGAAGACCGGACAGCGCGAGAGACCATTCCCTCAGACGTTTTGAAATTAGTGGTAGCGGAAACGCTGGAAGGGCTGGACCTGGACGCAAACATCTGGGACGAGGAGAACAGAGATGAAGAAAATCATTGACGTATGTGATCTGTGCGGGGAAGAACGTTTAACTCTGCCCAACACCCAATACACCGGCTGCTACAACCCGTTCTGCGCCATCTCAGGCGTATGGAGCAACGAATGGAATGACGCGAACGTAGGTCGAGCCATCTCGCTGGTAGGTCAGGGACCGATCAACGACCTGTTCAACGTCAACGAGAAGCTGCCCAGGGAAGGCATGAGCGTAATTGCCACCATTTATCCATCAGAGAACTGCGAAGTCGCGCTGGCCCGGTTTACCAACAACCAGTTTATGAGCGGCGAGCAGGTAATTGACGCGGAGTGCTGGGAACAGGTTCAGTTGGTGGAGGAGTTATAAACAGCAGGATAACCATCGCTTGT
>Ga0335397_10011956_pt1 | contig 10656 bp, 8 predicted proteins | sample MAT04_FD_205740 | JGI IMG/M metagenome (GOLD analysis project Ga0335397, IMG submission 205740) | Freshwater microbial communities from Lake Fryxell liftoff mats and glacier meltwater in Antarctica - MAT-04 (spades assembly) (version 2) ...
TGACCGGCGCCAGCGACTCGGCCACCGCGTCGCCGGTGGCCGACAGCGCGTACACCGTGCCCAGGGCGCCCACGGCGACCTCGCGCGCTGCCAGCCCCGGCACCAGCGCCAGCGAGATCTGCCAGTTAAATCCCAGTGGCGCCAGCAGGTGCTGCAGCGCGTGGCCGATCTGCCCGGCCACGCTGTACTGGATGGCCGGCCCCAGGGTCGGGTCCACGCCGGCGGGCGGCCCGGGCCAGCTCGACAGGAACCACAGCACCACCATCAGCACGAAGATCGTGGTGCCGACACGGCGCAGGAAGATGCGTGCACGCTCCAGCAGGCCGATCGCCAGGTTGCCCGGGTTGGGCAGGCGGTAGGGCGGCAGTTCCAGCATCAGCGGCTGGTAGCGGTTTTTCAGCCACACACGCTTGATCAGCCAGCCCACGCCCATCGCCGACACCACGCCGGCAACGTAGAGCCCGAACAGCGTCAGGCCGCGCAGGTTGAAGGGGCCCACGGCGCGCGCCGGCACGAAGGCGCCGATGAGCAGCGCGTAGACCGGCAGCCGTGCCGAACAGGTCATCAGCGGCGCCAGCATGATGGTGGCCAGGCGGTCGCGCGGCTGCGCGATGGTGCGCGTGGCCATGATGCCCGGCACGGCGCAGGCGAAGCTGCTCAGCAGCGGAATGAAGGCGCGGCCCGACAGGCCGACCTTGCCCATCAGCGTGTCGAGCAGGAAGGCGGCGCGGGGCAGGTAGCCGCTGTCTTCCAGCACCAGGATGAAGGCGAAGAGGATCAGGATCTGTGGCAGGAAGATGAGCACACCGCCGACGCCGGCCAGCACGCCGTCCACCAGCAGGCTGCGCAGCGGCCCGGCGGCCATGTGCGTGGTGATGAAGTCGGCCAGCGCGGCGATGGCCGTCTTCACGGCGTCCATCGGCGGCGCGGCCCACGAGAACACGGCCTGGAACATCAGGAAGAGCAGCGCCGCCAGCAGCGCCAGGCCCCACACCGGGTGCATGACGACGGCGTCGATGCGGTGCTGGAAGCGGCCGCGGCGCACCGCCGGGCTGCTGACCACCGCCTGCAGCAGGCGGCGCACCTCGCGTTGCAGCGCGCCGGCGTCGCCGGTGGTCAGCGGGCCAGCCGTCGGCGCCTGCAGCGCCTGCGCGAGGTGGGACTGCAGCGCGTGGCGCAGCGCGGCGTCGCCATCACCGCGCACGGCCACCGTTTCCACCACCGGGCAGCCGAGTTCGGCCGCCAGACGCGCCGTGTTGATCTGCAAGCCCTGGTGGCGCGCGGCGTCGGCCATGTTCAGCGCCACCAGCATCGGGCGGCCCGAGGCCTGCAGCTCGGCGCGCAGCTCGAGCGCCAGCCGCAGGCCCATGCGCAGGTTGGTGGCGTCGAGCACGGCCACCAGCAGGTCGGGGTGGCCTTCGCCGTCGCGGCGGCCGCGCAGCACGTCCAGCGTGACCTGCTCGTCGGGCGTGGCCGGGTCGAGGCTGTAGGTGCCGGGCAGGTCGATCACCGTCACCGTGCGGTGGTGGTCCAGCCGCGCCGTGCCGCTCTTGCGCTCGACGGTGACACCGGCGTAGTTGGCCACCTTCTGGCGCGCACCGGTCAGGCGGTTGAAGAGCGCCGTCTTGCCGCAGTTGGGGTTGCCCACCAGGGCCACGGTCAGCGGTGGCAGGGTGGCTTCAGACATGGCCTGCGCCCGCCGGTTGCGGCTCGACCTGGATGCAGCGCGCCTCGATGGCGCGCAGGGCGAACATCGTGTCGCCCACCTGCACCGCCAGCGGCTCGCGCCCACCCGGGCCGCGCCTGAGCAGGTGCACGGGCTCGCCCGGCAGGAAGCCGATCTCGGCCAGGCGGCGCAGCAGCGCGTTGTCGGCCTCGGGGCTGGCGCGGTGCAGGGCCGTCACGGTGGCGTGGCCGCCGGCGGGCAGGTCGTCGAGGCTGGTCATGGAGGGGGTCGGAGCGTGGCGGCGGATGCCGGTGGAACGCCAACAGTCCGAAGTTTATCTCAAATGAGAATCGTTCGTAATTGATCGGCGACAAGGTGCAGGCCGATCGCCGCCCGGCGCCGCGCGGCCGGCCCCGGCTGCGCGTGACGGCGCCCCGTAAACTCGGCTCTTTGCCCACGCACCGAAGCCCGCGCGCATGCTCACCTTCCAGCAGATCATCCTGAAACTGCAGAGTTACTGGGACGCCCAGGGCTGCGCCCTGCTGCAGCCCTACGACATGGAAGTGGGCGCGGGCACCAGCCACACCGCGACCTTTCTGCGCGCCCTGGGCCCCGAGCCCTGGAAGGCCGCCTACGTGCAGCCCAGCCGCCGTCCCAAGGACGGCCGCTACGGCAACAACCCCAACCGCCTGCAGCACTACTACCAGTACCAGGTGGTGCTGAAACCCGCGCCGGCCGACATCCTCGAGCTCTACCTCGGCAGCCTGGAGGCGCTGGGCTTCGACCTCAAGGCCAACGACGTGCGCTTTGTCGAGGACGACTGGGAGAACCCGACGCTGGGCGCCTGGGGCCTGGGCTGGGAGGTCTGGCTCAACGGCATGGAAGTGACGCAATTCACCTACTTCCAGCAGGTGGGCGGCATCGACTGCAAGCCCATCACCGGTGAGATCACCTACGGCCTGGAGCGGCTGGCGATGTACCTGCAGGGCGTGGAAAACGTCTACGACCTGGTGTGGACGGAGACCGCGCCGGAGCCGGGCCGCACCCCAGGCGGCGCAGCCCCCTCGGGGGGTGGCGAGTCGCGCAGCGGCGAGCCTGGGGGCAAGCTGTACTACCGCGACGTCTACCACCAGAACGAGGTCGAGCAGAGCACCTACAACTTCGAGCACAGCGACGTCGACTTCCTGCTCGTGGCCTTCGGCGCGCATGAAAAGCAGGCGAAGTACCTGGTGGAACAGCAACTCGCCCTGCCGGCCTACGAACAGGTGCTGAAGGCCGCGCACAGCTTCAACCTGCTCGACGCGCGCGGCGCCATCAGCGTGACCGAGCGCGCTGCCTACATCGGCCGCATCCGCAACCTGGCGCGCAGCGTGGCGGCCAGCTACCTCGACAGCCGCGCGCGGCTGGGCTTCCCGATGGCACCGAAGGCCTGGGCCGACGAGGTGCTGGCCCAGATCGCGAAGAAGGCGGCGTGAAATGAAGCCCCCAAGCTCGCTTGCGCTCCACGCAGCGCCACAGGCGTTGCCAGCTCGGCCGTCCAAGTCCGCGCAGGCGGACTTGGAGCCGCGGCTTTCGCCCCCCCAAGGGGGTCGTCCGCCAACGGCCCGGCAGAGCCGGTTCCGTGGCGGGAAACTTGATCGCTTTGCCGATCTTCATGCCCTTCGGGCGGCTTGGCGGGCATGACATGACGTCGACACAGAACCTGCTCGTCGAGCTCTTCGTCGAGGAACTGCCGCCCAAGGCGCTGAAAAAACTCGGCGAGGCCTTCGCCAACGCGCTGGCCGAGAGCCTGAAGGCCCAGGGCCTGGCCGGCACGCACGCGCTGGTGGCCTCGTTTGCGTCGCCGCGCCGGCTGGCGGTGCACGTCGGTCAAGTGGCCGCGCAGGCCGCCGACCAGGCCCGGCAGACCAAGCTGATGCCCGTGACCGTGGCACTGGACGCCAGCGGCGCGCCGACGCCCGCGCTGCTGAAGAAGCTGGCGGCGCTGGGTGTGGACGTCGCTGCCGGTGCCGGCGTGCTGCCGCCGCTGCGGCGCCAGCCTGACGGCAAGGCCGAGGCGCTGTTCCTGGACAGTGTGCAGCCTGGCGCGACGCTGGCCGAGGGCCTGCAGAAGGCGCTGGCCGAAGCCATCGCCAAGCTGCCCATTCCCAAGGTCATGCAGTACCAGCTGGAGTGCGGCGAAGGCGCCGACTTCCAGCCCGGCTGGACCAGCGTGAACTTCGTGCGCCCCGCGCATGGCCTGGTGGCGCTGCACGGCGCCGACGTCGTGCCGGTGCGCGCCCTGGGCCTGGTGGCCGGCCGCACGACGCGGGGCCACCGCTTCGAGGCCCGCCAACCCGTGGTGACGCTGCGCGACGCCGACAGCTACGCCGACCAACTGCAGGACGAAGGCGCGGTGATCCCCAGCTTCGAGCTGCGCCGCGCCGAGATCGTGCGCCAGCTGTCGCAGGCCGCCGGCCGCGAAGGCCTGCAGCCGATCGAGGACGAGGCGTTGCTCGACGAGGTGGCGGGCCTGGTCGAACGCCCGAACGTGCTGCTGTGCCGCTTCGAGGACGAGTTCCTGGCCGTGCCGCAGGAATGCCTGATCCTGACGATGAAGGCCAACCAGAAGTACTTCCCGCTGCTCGATGCGGCAGGCAGGCTGACGAACCGCTTCCTCATCGTCAGCAACATCCGGCCGGCCGACCCTTCGCGAGTGATCGAGGGCAACGAACGTGTGGTGCGGCCGCGCCTGGCCGACGCCAAGTTTTTCTTCGACCAGGACCGCAAGCGCACGCTGGAAAGCCGCGTGCCGCAGTTGGCCCGCGTCGTCTACCACGGCAAGCTGGGCAGCCAGGGTGAACGGGTCGAGCGTGTGCGCACGCTGGCACGCGCCATCGGCGAGCAACTCGGCGGCGCGAACCCGACTGACGATGCGTTTCGCGGCTCGGTGCTGGCCGCGCAGGCCGACCGCGCCGCGCTGCTGGCCAAGGCCGACCTGCTGACCGACATGGTGGGCGAGTTCCCCGAGCTGCAGGGCATCATGGGCGGCTATTACGCGCGCCACGACGGCGAAACCGAGGCCGTGGCCTGCGCCGTCGAAGACCACTACAAGCCGCGTTTTGCCGGCGATGCGCTGCCGCGTGGCGAAGTGGGCCTCGTCGTCGCGTTGGCCGACAAGCTCGAGACGCTGGCCGGGCTGTTCGGCATCGGCCAGCTGCCTACCGGCGACAAGGACCCGTTTGCGCTGCGCCGCCACGCCCTGGGCGTGATCCGCATGCTGGTCGAACGCAGGCTGCCGCTCGACGTGCATGCGCTGATCGCCACCGCCTTCGCCGCTTTCCCGGGCGGCCATGGCCAGGCGCAGGCGGAGGTCGGCTTTTTCCTGCGCGAGCGCCTGGTGGGTTACCTGCGCGAGGGCGGCTACAGCGTGCAGGAGGTCGACGCCGTCGTCGCTGCCGGCCCCGAACGCTGGGCCGAGCTGCCGCAGCGCCTGGCCGCCGTGCGCGCGTTCGCGGCGCTGCCCGAGGCGCCGGCACTGGCCGCGGCCAACAAACGCGTCGGCAACATCCTGAAGAAGAGCGACACCGCGGTGGCCGCGGACGTCGACACGGCGCAGCTCGTCGAGCCGGCCGAACGTGCGCTTCACGAGGCGCTGGCCGCCGCCGCGCCGCTGGCCGACGCCGCCTTCGAGCGCGGCGACTACAGCGCATCGCTGCAGGCGCTGGCGGTGCTGAAGGCGCCGGTGGACAACTTCTTCGATGGCGTGATGGTCAACGCCGACGAGCCCGCGCTGCGCAACAACCGCCTGGCGCTGCTGGCCGGCCTGCACCGCGCGATGAACCGCGTCGCCGACCTCTCGCGCCTGGCGGCCTGAAGACCACAAGGACGCCCAGACCATGCCTTCCACCCACGGGCCCAAGCTCGTCATCCTCGGCCGCGACGGCATCCTCAACGAGTTCCGCGAAGGCCATGTCACCGCGCCCGAGGAATGGCGTCCGATTGACGGTGCGATGGACGCCGTGGCGCGCATCAACCATGCCGGCTGGCATGTCGTGGTGGCCACCAACCAGTCGGGCATCGGCCGCGGCATGATCGACATGTCGGCCGTCAATGCCGTGCACGCGCGCATGCACCAGCTGCTGCAGTCGCACGGCGGGCGCATCGACGCCGTCTTCTTCTGCCCCCACACGCCCGAGGACGAGTGCGACTGCCGCAAGCCCAAGCCCGGGCTGCTGCTCGACATCGGGCGCCGCTACGGCACGCCGCTGGAAGGGGTGCCCATGGTCGGCGACACGCTGCGTGACCTGCAGGCCGCGCTGGCCGCCGGCTGCGAGCCGCATCTGGTGCTGAGCGGCCGCGCCAGCAGCCTGGAAGGCGAACTGCTAGAGGACATGCTGGCCCGCGTGCCCGAGGCGCATGTGCATGGCAGCCTGGGCGGCTTCGCCGACTTCCTGCTCACGCGCGACCACGTCGAGGACAGCGCCGCCGGGGGCCTGTCCTGAGGCGCCTGCAGTGGGCGCTGCGCTCGGCGCTCTTTGTGCTGTGGATGACCCTCACCGTGGTGCCCTGGGGCATCCTGATGCTGATCCTGTCGATCTTCATCCGTGGCACGGCGCTGTACTGGCCGACGATGCGCTGGCTGCGCATGGCGATCTGGGGTGCACGCGTGATTTGCGGCGTGCAGCACCGTGTGCTCGGTATGGCCCACCTGCCCAGCGCCGCCGACGCGCACGGCGCCGTGGTGCTGGCGGCCAAGCACCAGAGCACCTGGGAGACCTTCGCCTTCCCGACGATCATGCCGCACCCGCTGGCCTACGTTTTCAAGCGCGAGCTGCTGCTCATTCCCTTCTTCGGCTGGGCGATGGGGCGGCTGGACATGATCCACATCGACCGCAGCAAGCGCAACCAGGCCTGGGCCAAGGTGGCCGCGCAGGGCAAGAAGCTGGCGGCGCAGGGCATCTGGGTCATCATGTTCCCCGAAGGCACACGCACGCCGCGCGGCAGCCAGGGCGTCTACAAGAGCGGCGCGGCACGTCTGGCCATCGAGTGCGGCCTGCCTATCGTGCCCATCGCCGCCAGCTCGGCCAAGTGCTGGCCGCGTCGGAGCTTCCTGGTGCGGCCGGGCGTCATCGACGTGTCGATCGGCCCGCCGATCGCCAGCGCCGGGCGCCAGCCCGATGAACTGATGCGTGAGGTCGAGGCCTGGATCGAAGCCGAGATGCGCCGGCTCGACCCCGAGGCGTACGCCGGTGCGGCAGCACCCGGCCGTTAGCAGCCGGCCGTTGGCAGCCCGGCCCTGCCCGGCACGGCCCCAGGGCAGCGCCCCTAGAATTCGCGGCCATGCCCGCCGGCCCCGTCCTGTCGTCCCCGCAACAGCTGACGCTGTTCGACGAAGCCGCGCCCGCGGCGCTGCGGCCGCCTGCGGCGCCTGAAGTGGTGGCTGCGCCGGCCGCCGTGGCGCCCGCGCCGCCCCACGAATTTCGCCACCCGCGTTCGCAGCGCGACATCCAGCTCGGCGGCCATCGCGTGGCCTACGAGCTGCGGCGTTCGCGCCGGCGCAGCATCGGTTTTGTCGTCGGCGCCGAAGGCCTGGCCGTCAGCGCGCCGCGCTGGGTGGGCGTGGGCGAGATCGAAGCGGCGCTGCGCGAGAAGTCGACCTGGATCCTGCGCAAGCTGCACGAGCAGCGTGAGCGCGGCCGCCGCCTCGACGCCGCACGCGTCGACTGGCGCGACGGCACGACGCTGCCCTTCCTGGGCGAGACCGTGATCCTGGTGCTCGACGGCCGCATCACCGGCGCCCTGCTGCACGAGGCCGAACAGACGCTGCCCGGCGTGCCGCGGCTCACGCTGCACCTGGGCCTGCCGCACACGGCCGAGCCAGCGCAGATCCGCGACACCGTGCAGGCCTGGCTGCAGCGCCAGGCGCGGCACCTGTTCGAGGAACGCTGCGCGCACCTGAGCCAGCGCCTGGGCGTTTGCATGAAGCGCCTGTCGCTGAGCTCGGCATCGACCCGCTGGGGCAGCGCCAGTGCCGACGGCTCGATCCGCCTGAACTGGCGGCTGGTGCACTTTGCGCTACCGGTGATCGACTACGTGGTGGCCCACGAACTCGCGCACCTGCGCGAGATGAACCACAGCCCGGCCTTCTGGGACGTGGTGCGTTCGGCGGTGCCCGACTTCGAGACGGCACGTGGCTCCTTGCGCCACGAGGTGCTGCCCGTCTTCGGCTGAGCAGGACGTGCCCCCTCCTTTGGGGGTGTCCCAGCCTAGGGGGTTTCCACCCGAGGACGGATGCCGCCACCCTGCGGCCCCTCGATACTGCCGCCCTGGGTTGTCATCACAAGGCAGTACGAAAAGAGAAGGTCCGGGCTGGGAGGCCCGGGGCAGCGGCAGGCGGGGCTTAAGCCCCGCCTGCCGCTTGGCTTTGGGGCCTCAGCGCGCGGGCCGGAAACGCAGCACGCCGTCGTCGCCCGCGGTGGCCACCAGCCGGCCGTCTTCGGCCAGCAGGTGCAGGTGGGCGATGGCCTCGCCCATCGCGAAGGTGGTCTGGTGCAGGTCGAGCTTGCGCCTGAACAGCAGCGGCAGCAATTCGGCGGCGCTCTGCGGCGCCTGCGCGCAGGCCAGCATCACCTCGGCCAGGCGCTCGGCGTGGTGTTGCTCCAGCTGGGTGATGCGCGTGTGCAGGCCGTGGAAGGGTTTGCCGTGCGAAGGCAGCACCAGGGTGGCGGCGGGCAGCGCACGCAGCGCCGCGATCGAACGCAGGTACAGCGGCAGCGGGTTGCCTTCGGGCTCGAGGTAGAACACGCTGACGTTGGTGGAGATGCGCGGCAGCACCATGTCGCCCGCGATGAGCGTGGCCGTTTCCGGACAATGCAGCCCGATGTGCTCGGGCGCATGGCCGTAGCCGGTGATGCAGAACCAGTCGCGGCCGCCGATGCGCAGCACCATGCCGTCCATCAGCCTGCGAAAGCGTGCCGGCACCTGCGGCACCAGGCTCGGGTAGTAGTCGCCGCGCGCCCGCACCTGGGCCAGCGCGCTTTCGTCGACGAGGCCATGCAACGCGTAGAAGCGCGCCACGCCGTCGCCGTCGAAACCGCCGGGCTTGCTGCCCATGCGGCCAGCGTTCCAGTCGGTGGCGCTGATCCACAAGCGGCATTCATGGGCCCCCAGGCTTGTGGCTGCGCCGCCCGGCGTCGTCCAGCGCTCGCACAGCCAGTGCGCCAGCCCGAGGTGGTCGGGGTGCATGTGGGTGACGATCACGCGCAGCACCGGCAGGCCCTGCAGTTCGGCTTCGAAGATCTGCGTCCAGAGCGTGCGTGTCGCCTCGGTGGCCACGCCGCAGTCGACGATGGTCCAGCCTTCGTTGCCGTCGATGCAGTCGCGCAGCAGCCACAGGTTGATGTGGTCCAGCGCAAAGGGCAGCGGCATGCGCAGCCAGCGCACACCGGGGGCCACCTCCAGTGTCTTGCCGGGTGCGGGCAGGGTGTCGCCCAGCGGATAGTTCAACGCTTCTGCCTGTGCGGTGGCCATGGTTTGTATATTCGCGCTTCGCTTTACGTTTACGTCAACGTCAACGTCAGTCTACCCATGCCGGCCCGCACCTACACCATCACCGAACTGGCCACCGAGTTCGACATCACCGCGCGCGCCATCCGCTTCTACGAAGACGTGGGCCTGCTCACGCCGCAGCGCGCCGGTCGCAACCGCGTCTACACGCAGCGCGACCGCACACGCCTGAAGCTCACGCTGCGTGGCAAGCGCCTGGGCCTGAGCCTGCAGGAGATCAAGCAGCTGGTGACGATGTACGACTCGCCCTCGGACACCGCGCAGCAGCTGGCCGCCTTCATGGCCGTGCTCGGCGAGCACCGCAAGCTGCTGGAGCAGCAGCGCGAGGACATCGAGATCACGCTGGCCGAGATCACCCAGCACGAGGCGCGCTGCCGCGGCCTGCTGGTCGGTGCCGCGCCCAAGGCGGGCGCCAGCCGCCCGCGCCGCAAGCTGGCGGCATGAAGTGTCGAGGCGGCTCGGTATGATTGACGTTTACGTAAACGTCAACCGCCCAAACTGCGCTCACCCGGCGCCCACAGGAGACTCCGCGATGAACCTGCCCGGCCTGAACTTCCAGCTCGGTGAAGACGTCGACGCGCTGCGCGACGCGGTGCGCAGCTTTGCGCAGGCCGAGATCGCGCCGCTGGCTGCCGAGGCCGACCGCAGCGACCAGTTCCCGATGCACCTGTGGCGCAAGATGGGTGAACTCGGCGTGCTGGGGATTACCGTGCCCGAGGAATACGGCGGCGCCGGCATGGGCTACCTGGCGCACATGATCGCGATGGAAGAGATCAGCCGCGCCAGCGCCGCCATCGGCCTGAGCTACGGCGCGCACAGCAACCTGTGTGTCAACCAGATCAAGCGCAACGGCACCGAGGCGCAGCGCCGCAAGTACCTGCCCGGGCTGATCAGCGGCGAACAGGTCGGCGCGCTGGCGATGAGCGAGACCGGCGCCGGCAGCGACGTCATCGGCATGAAGCTCAAGGCCGTGGAAACCGCAGGCCACTACGTGCTGAACGGCAGCAAGATGTGGATCACCAACGGCCCCGACGCCGACACCATGGTCGTCTACGCCAAGACCGAGCCCGAGCTGGGTGCCCGCGGTGTCACGGCCTTCATCGTCGAAAAAGGAATGAAAGGCTTCAGCACCGCGCAGAAGCTCGACAAGCTGGGCATGCGCGGCAGCCACACCGGCGAGATGGTGTTCAACGACGTCGAAGTACCGGCCGAGAATATCCTGGGCCAGCTCAACGGCGGCGCCCGCGTGCTGATGAGCGGCCTGGACTACGAACGTGCCGTGCTCGCCGCCGGCCCCATCGGCATCATGCAGGCGGTGATGGACAACGTGGTGCCCTACATCCACGACCGCAAGCAGTTCGGCCAGAGCATCGGCGAGTTCCAGCTCATCCAGGGCAAGGTGGCCGACATGTACACCGTGCTGCAGGCGGCGCGGGCGTTTT
>Ga0335397_10011957_pt1 | contig 10656 bp, 4 predicted proteins | sample MAT04_FD_205740 | JGI IMG/M metagenome (GOLD analysis project Ga0335397, IMG submission 205740) | Freshwater microbial communities from Lake Fryxell liftoff mats and glacier meltwater in Antarctica - MAT-04 (spades assembly) (version 2) ...
GCCAGCCCGCAGGCGTTCCTGGGTCATGCGCCTTGCCTTGAGGTTCTGGTCTAGAACCCTGGTCGCCAGCGCGGCGACCGCGGCAGCCTGCCTGGGGCTTGCGCTTTGGCTAGCGCTGCACCATCCGATTGTGCCGTCGGCCGTTGCCTTGCTGGTTCTGTTGAGTGCGGCAATGGCCGCGCGGTGGCGTGGCTTCTGGTTGGTGGCAATTCCCGCCGCGCTGCCGTGGCTGGATTTTTCGCCGTGGACGGGCTGGCAGGTGGTCGGCGAATTTGACATTTTCTTGTTGGCTGTTTTTGCCGGTGCATATGGGCGATTGGCGAATTCGTTCATGCGTGGGCGGATTACCCGCCCTATGGCGAAGCCAGACGTCCGCCCGGTCATGCTCGCCAAGGATCGCTTGCAGTGGATCTTGCTGTCTGCATTGGCCTTGTCGGGTCTGGTCGCTCTGGTCCGTGGCCTGTGGGACGCCGGCGGCCTGGGCGCAGGCTGGTTTCAATCCTATGCCGATCCGTTGAACAGCCTGCGCGTTGGCAAGAGCCTGTTTTTGGGCCTGCTGACGGTGGCCCTCAGTCGGGACGCCATTGCGCAGGATGCAAGGTGGGCGGGGCGCCGACTGTCAGCCGGCATGCTGCTGGGTCTGGGTACTGTCGTGCTCTCCGCGTTGTGGGAGCGCGCGGCGTATCCGGGGCTGTTCGACTTTGAGCGTGTGTATCGGGTAACGGCCTTGTTCTGGGAAATGCATGTCGGTGGCGCCGCGATCGACGCCTATCTGGCCATGGCCCTGCCATTCGCATGGGGGGCAGTTTCGGCCGCGCGCGGTCGCTGGAGCCGACTGGGCGCCATCACATTGGCGGTCGTGTCCGTTTATGTGTGCATCGTCACGTTCTCGCGCAATGTCTACCTGGCGGTGGCGCTGCCGGCACTGGTGCTGGCCCTGGCCGCCTGGTTGCGCCCCGTCGTTAAGTCCGATGACACGCAGCCGCAAACGCTGGTGGCTACGGTTCGCCGAAAGTCGCAGGCGCGGCTGTCACTCTGGTTATGGTGCCTGTTTGCCGCCGTCGCCCTGGCCATCCCGCAATGGGGTGCCGGCAGTTTCCTGCTTAACCGACTGGAAGATACCGGCAGGGTGATGGAGGCGAGACTGGTGCACTGGCAGCGCGCCCTGGCGCTGCACGACACCACGGCGGAGCAGATCTGGGGTGTCGGGCTGGGGCGGTTTCCGAGTCGATATGACCAGGCCGATCGCAAGAATGGGCTTCCTGGCCAGATCGGCTGGCATGCGAAAAATCCGAATCAAGATCCGAACGCGCAAGGCGAGCGGAACTTTGTCAAGCTCTGGTCCGCACAGGGACGCATGCAAACTGCCGCCAGTTTCGGCCTGACCCAGCGTGTCCCGATTGTTCCGGGCGTGCGGTACCAGGTCGAACTGGACCTGCGCGCGTCCACGCCGACCGTCGTGGTGGCAGAAGTCTGCGAGCGACATCTGCTGTACGACTGGGACTGTCAGTACGCGCTGTTCCATCCGCCTGTCGGGAGCGAAGCCTGGAGTCGGCAGACCCTGGCAATGCAAGGGCCGGCGTTTGGCCCGCAGCCCTGGTATGCACCTCGGATGGGCATGATGATGCTGACCATTCTGAACGCCGGCGGCGAGGCCGATATCGGCCATGTGGCATTGTCGGCAGGCGACGCGCCCGGACTGATCAAGAACGGGGACTTCCAGGACCAACTCGCGCGCTGGTTTCCGGCCGCGCAATACCATTACCTGCCCTGGCATGCAGACAGCCTGGTCCTGGAACTGCTGGTCGAGCGCGGCTGGAGCGGGCTGATCGCTTTTGGGGCGTTGATGACGCTGGCGCTGGCGCGGCTTGCCCGGTCTGGGTCCAGGGGCATGCCCATCGCAAGATTTCTGGGTGCATCCCTGTTGGGCGTCTTGCTGGCGGGAATCTTCGGCAGCGTCATGGATATGCCGCGAGTCGCCTTCCTGGCCTACTTTCTGGCCTTGTTTGCGCTTCAGTTGCCCGCAAACCGTGAAAAACTGCCGCCACGGCCCGATGCGCAGGCCATGGGGTGAACTGCCAGATCACCAATAATGCGAGATTGCCGAGCGCCATCCCATAATGCCGGACAGCACCGGATGCCGTGTAGTATCGGCGTTCGGCAAGTTGCAGGGCGCGCGATCAGCGCCCGGAACCCAAGCCTGGGGGGATGAGGGAGTCAAATGGATACACCGGTACGCGAATGATCAAAATCTTCAATCACTACATTCACCGGCGAACTTTTTACCAGATTCTTCTTGATTTCGGACTTGTACTGGCGACCGTGTTGCTGTCAGTCGGATGGCATGCCATTGACCTGGTCCGTGCCGCGTCTGCAGCACTTCCGTCGGCGGCTTTGCTGGGGACCGGCGCGCTGCTGATCAACGCGGCACTGGGTTTTTACCAGCGTGTGCACAACCGCTCTGTAGCGCAGTCGCGGGCGCGGGCGGTTTTGTCGTTGTGCCTGATTCTTCCGCTGGCCTATCTGGTGCTGCGGTTCTTGCCGCTGGGACTCGATGACCACGATTTCGTGGCGTTTTCTGTCGCCGGCGGGGTGATCCTGATGCTGATGCACCGGGTCCATGTGGGCCACTCGGGCGCTCAGTCGATGATGCGCCAGCGGGTGCTGGTGTTTGGTACCGGAACCCGTGCCAAACTGGTAGGTAGAACCCTGCAGAAATCCGACCCGCATGTGGACCTGGTGGGTTATTACGCCAGCCCGAACGAGTCGGTGGCCGAGGTGTCGGCCTGGGGTATTCTGTCTCCCAACACATCGCTGACCGACATCGTGATGGAGCAGCAGGTCGACGAGATCGTGGTGGCGCTGGCCGAGCGCCGAGGTGGCAGCATGCCGCTGCGCGAATTGCTCGACTGCAAGTTGCAAGGCGTGCGGGTGGTCGACATGGCGACCCATTTCGAGAAGACGCTCGGGCAGATCCGGCTTGATTCGGTGTCGGCCGGTTGGTTGATTTTTGGCGAAGGCTTCAGCCAGGGCTGGGCACGTACGGTGGTCAAGCGGCTTTTCGACATCGTCTGTGCGGCCATCCTGATCGTGCTGGCATCGCCCATCATGCTGGTGGCGGCAATCGCCATCGTCATCGAGAGCGGCAGCCCGATCCTGTATATGCAGGAACGTGTGGGGCTCAACGGACGCCTGTTCAAAGTGATCAAGTTTCGCAGCATGCGCACGGATGCCGAGCAGGACGGGCAACCGCGCTGGGCCACCGCGAAGGATGACCGTGTCACTCGGGTTGGACGCATCATCCGCAAGTTGCGGATCGACGAGTTGCCGCAATTGTTCAGTGTGCTGGGGGGAGACATGAGCCTGGTCGGGCCCCGGCCGGAACGTCCGTATTTTGTCGACAAGCTGACCCATGAGCTGCCCTATTTCGCAGTACGCCAGAGTGTCAAACCCGGCGTCACCGGCTGGGCACAGGTGCGCTATCAGTATGGTGCCTCGGTCGAAGACTCTGCGGAGAAACTGCAGTACGACCTGTACTACGTGAAGAACCACACGCTGTTTCTGGACCTGGTGGTCTTGTTCGAGACCGTGGGTGTCGTGCTGACCGCCAAGGGTGCACATTGAGTGGGCGCACGGTGGGCGATCGTCTGCATGGGCTGGTTTTCGGGATGACGTGATGGAATCCGACAACCTGTTGCTGACGGCCTGGAGTTACGGATTTGCGGCTCTGGGCTACACCGTGCTCACGCTGAGCCTGTGGCGTCGTGGTTATGCGCAGGCCAAGGCCGAATGGGCCAAGCGCACGATGCTGCTGGGGGCCGTAGGTAGCGCCGTGTGGGGTGGTCTGATGCTTGCCTTCCTGCTCAGTGGGATCGGCTTGCTGTTGACCTTGACCCTGTTGGTGGATGGCCTGCGTTATGGGGCCTGGTTCTGGTTTCTCCTTACCCTATTGCATTTGCGCCGGGAGGACAGCTCCGAGGCTGGCTTGGGACTGCTGCGACCGGCGGCCATCGTGTCTGTGGCCTTGGTCATTGCAGGGCAGGTGATCGCGGCCGTGGGATGGCTGGATCCGCAGGTCGCGCGCAAGTTTTTGCTATTTGGCCAGTTGTCGCTGCCGGTGATCGGCATGGTGCTGCTCGAGCAACTGTTTCGCAATGTCGCGGCCGATTCGCGCTGGAACATCAAGCCATTGAGTCTGGGTCTCGCCGGTCTGTTTGCGTTCGATCTGTATCTGTACTCGCAGGCGGTACTTTTCAACGTCATCGACCCGGACGCGTTCAGCATGCGTGGCGTGGTGCATGCGCTGGCTGTGCCGCTGTTGCTGTTGTCCACATCGCGCCACAGCGAATGGTTGTCCAAGATCCAGATATCGCGCAAGGCGGCTTTTCATTCGGCCACCTTGATGATTGCAGGTGCCTACCTGGTATTCGTGTCCGGCGTGGGTTATTACGTGCGCTATTTCGGTGGCGACTGGGGGCGCGCACTGCAGCTGGGCCTGGTGTTTCTCGCGCTGGTGGTGTTGATACTGCTGGCCTTGTCGGCATCGATGCGGGCGCGGTTGAGGGTTTTCCTGGGCAAGCACTTCTTCCGCTACCGTTACGACTATCGGGAGGAATGGCTACGTTTTACCCAGACGTTGTCAGCCCAGAATTCGCCGCAGGAAATGGGCCAGCAAGTGGTGCGCGGGTTGGCAGATCTGCTGGACAGCCCTGGCGGTGCTTTGTGGTTGAAGACGCGTGGCGATGTCATGTTCCGTCAGTCCGCGCGCTGGAACATGGCGTCCAGCGTCTTGCCCGAACCGCAAGCATCGTCGCTGTCCGAATTCCTGCGCAGCAGTGGCTGGGTGGTGAATCTCGAAGAATTTCGATCCTTCCCACGGCGTTACGGCGAACTGGTATTGCCGCCCTGGCTGCAGGAGTTGCCGCAGGCCTGGCTGGTGGTTCCCCTGCATGTTGGTGATGAGCTGATCGGTTTTGTCGTGTTGGCCAGCGCGCGCGCGCCGATGGACGTCAATTGGGAAGTCAACGACCTGCTGAAAACGGCGAGCCGCCAGGCCGCCAGTTTCCTGGCGCTGATGCAAGCCACCGAAGCACTGCTGGAAGTCCGCAAATTCGACGCCTTCAACCGCATGTCCGCGTTTGTCGTACATGACCTGAAAAACGTGGTGACGCAGCTCTCGCTGATGATGAAGAACGCAGAGCGGCTCAAGGACAACCCGGAATTCCGCGAAGACATGTTGATAACGGTGGACAGCGCGGTGGACCGCATGCGCCAGTTGATGTTGCAGCTGCGTGAGGGGGCCACACCTCCCGGTACGGCGTTCGGCGTCGAGCTGGGACAGATCGCCCATCGGTTGGTGGCCGTTGCGAGGGACCGCGGCCGCGTGCTGGAGCTCGATGTGGTCTCGCCGGTCGCGACGCGGGGTCACGAAGAGCGGCTTGAACGTGTAATCGGACACTTGGTACAAAACGCCTTTGATGCCACGCAGGCGGCAGGGCGGGTCTGGCTCAAGCTCGATCGGATCAGCGGCCAGGCGCTGGTAGAAGTGGGCGATACCGGTCAAGGCATGGCCGAGGAGTTTGTGCGCGAGCGCCTGTTCAAACCCTTCCAGACCACAAAACAAGCCGGCATGGGTATTGGTGCCTATGAAAGCTTTCAGTACGTGCAAGAATTGGGCGGAAAGATCACGGTCAATAGCCAGTTGGGCAAGGGAACGGTCATCTCGGTGTTGCTTCCCTTGTTCGAATCGCAACGGCATTCCGATCTACAACCACTCGAAGCGACATGACATCCGAAAAATCCCGTGCATTGCTGATCGTCGAGGACGATCTTGCGCTGCAAAAGCAGATCAAGTGGTCACTCGACCGGTTCGAGTCGGTGACGGCACATGACCGGGAGTCGGCGATTGCGCAGGCCCGGCGGCATCAGCCGGCGGTTGTCACGATGGACCTGGGTCTGCCACCAGACCCGGATTCGGTGTCCGAGGGGTTCAAGCTGCTGGAGCAGTTGCTGGCGCTGGACGGCGACATCAAGGTGATTGTGCTGACCGGTCAGAACGATCGGGCGAATGCCTTGCGCGCGGTCGCCATGGGAGCCTACGACTTTTTTGCCAAGCCGTTCGAGCCCGAACTGCTGAATCTGACGGTCGAGCGTGCATTCCGGTTGGCCGAATTGCAAGCGGAGAACCGGCGCCTGCAACTGGCCCACCAGCCGGATGCGCTGGCCGGACTGACCACGCGGGATCCCGGCATGTTGCGGGTCTGCAGAACCATTGAAAAAGTGGCTCCGAGCAACGCCACGGTGCTCTTGCTGGGCGAAAGCGGAACCGGCAAGGAGTTGCTGGCGCGCGGCCTGCATCAGGCCTCGCCACGCAAGTCCGGCAAGTTCGTCGCCATCAACTGCGCCGCCATTCCAGAGAATCTGCTCGAGAGCGAGCTCTTCGGCCATGAAAAAGGTGCCTTCACGGGCGCCGCCAAGATGACGCTGGGCAAGATTGAAATGGCCAGCGGCGGTACCTTGATGCTCGATGAAATTGGCGATCTGCCGTTTTCTTTGCAGGCCAAGTTGCTGCGCTTCCTGCAGGAGCGAACCATCGAGCGCATCGGAGGCCGGCAAGAAATTGCCGTGGACGTACGCATCGTCTGTGCCACGCACCAGGACCTCACCGCGCTGACCAAGGAAAGCCGTTTTCGCGAAGACCTGTATTACCGTCTGGCCGAGATCGTGGTCGAGATACCACCGCTGCGCAGCCGGGTCGGAGACCCGGCATTGCTGGCGCATGCGTTCGCACGCAAGTTTGCCCAGGAACAAAACCGGTCCAGCCTGTCTCTGAGTGAAGATGCGGTGCGTGCCATCGAGTCGCATGGCTGGCCTGGCAATATCCGCGAGCTGGAGAACTGCATCAAGCGCGCTGTCATCATGGCGGACGGCAACCAGATCACACGCGAAGATGTCGGACTGGAGCTGTCGCAGGAAGCGGATCCATTGGAGAACCTGGATCTGCGCACCATTCGAGAAGCCGCGGAGAAAAACGCCATCGTCGCCGCGATGGGTCGCGTCAACGGCAACATGGTCAAGGCCGCCGAGATTCTCGGCATCAGCCGTCCAACCTTGTACGACCTGATGCACAAGCTGGGTTTGAAATGAAAAGATGGGTTGCACTGAGCAACCACGGAGGTAAAGACATGAATCACACGCGGTTTCCATTTCCATTCAAGGGCATCACCTTGTACGTGCTGCTGGCGCTCACGCTGGCCGCATGCAGTGGCCAGAAGCCGGAAGCCATGCTGGCCTCGGCCCGCGATTACATGGCCAAGGATGACCTGAAGGCTGCGGTGATCCAGGTCAAGAATGCGCTGCAAGAGAATCCCGACCTGGCCGAGGGGCGCTACCTGCTGGGTCTGGCCTTGCTGCGCGGCGGCGACCCGGTAGGCGCTGAAACCGAGTTGCGCAAGGCAATGGCGCTGAAGTATTCGGACGAGAAGACCCTGCCGTCATTGGCGCAGGCAATGCTGGCGCAGGGGCAGTTCGAGAAACTGATCGAGGAACTGGCAGACAAGCCCTTGTCCGAACCCGCGGCCAAGGCTGAACTGCTGACATCCCTGTCGGCGGCCTATCAGGCGCAGGGCAATCCGGCTTTGGCCAAGTCGACACTTGACGCGGCGTTGTCGGCGGACCCGTCCCATGTGCCGGCGCAGTTGATGGCGGTTCGTTGGCAAGCGGGCGGAGGCGACCTCGACGGCGCCATTGTGGCGGTGGATGCCATCTTGACCAAGTCTCCTGCCAGCTACCAGGCGCAGAAACTCAAGGGTGATCTGCTCTCTGCAAAGGCACTGCCAGACGAGGCCATTGCGGCCTATCGCAAGGCTATTGAACTGAAGCCGGATTTGGTTCTGGCACGTTATTCCATCCTCGGTATCCTGATGCAAAGCCGCAAGTGGGAGGAGGCAGACAAAGAACTGGCTGCCGTCAAGCAACAGGCGCCCAATAACCCGACCACGCGTTATTTTGAGACGCAAGTGGCGTATCAGCAAAAGGACTTCAAGAAGGCCAAAGAGTTCGTGTTGCAGTTGCTGAAAATGGCTCCCGATAGCGTTCAAGCACTCGCGTTGGCTGGTGCGATCGAGCTTCAGGTTGGAACGCCGTTGCAGGCAGAGGCTTATCTGTCCAAGGCATTGTCCTCCGCACCACAAGCGAGTATGGTGCGCCGGTTGTTGACCACATCCTATCTGCGCTCAGGTCAGTTGGACAAAGCGGTGGCGACGCTGCAACCGCTGCTCAAGGACGCCGATACCAGTGCTGAGATCAGTGCGCTTGCGGGTGAAACCTTCTTGCAGACAGGCGATATCAAGAAAGCAGAAGAGTATTTTGCAAAATCCACGCGCCAGGATCCGAAGAACCCGCGGGCGAGGACGGCGCTGGCATTGACCCATCTCGCCGCAGGAAATGCGTCCGGACTCAGTGACTTGCAGGCGATCGCCGACTCCGACAGCGGAACCATGGCGGACATGGCGCTGATCAGCGTGAGCCTTCGGCGAGGCGAACTTGACAAGGCGCTCAAAGCCATTGATGGCCTGGAGAAAAAGCAACCGAAAAGTCCTCTGGCGTCGAATTTGCGTGCCCGCACTTTGCTGGCCAAGAAGGATGTCCCCGGTGCGCGCAAGTCATTTGAGCGGGCGATTGAGATCGATCCGATGTACATGCCGGCGATCGCGAGCCTGGCGGCACTGGATCTTGCCGACAAGAAGCCGGAATCGGCGCGCAAGCGCTTTGAAGCGGTGCTGGCCAAGGAGCCCAAGCAGCCCCAGGCACTTTTGGCCCTGGCCGAGTTGCGCGCGCGCGAAGGCGGTGGCAAGGAAGAAGTCGCCGAGCTGATTTCCCGCGCCATCACGGCCAATCCGACCGAGAAAGTGCCGCGATTGCTTCTGGTGGATCTGCATCTGCGAAGCAAAGACACCAAGCTGGCCTTGTCGGCAGCGCAAAATGCGGTGGCCGCGATTCCAGACAGCCACGAGCTTCTGGATGCGCTGGGACGTGCCCAGTTGGCATCGGGCGATACCAACCAGGCCTTGAGCTCCTTCAACAAGGTCGCGGCAATGCAGCCTGGTTCACCGTTGCCGCAAATGCGCTTGGCAGAGGTCCACATTTCCGGCAAGGATAAAAGCGCAGCGACCCAAAGTCTGCGGCGTGCGCTGGATATCAAACCAGACCTTCTCGATGCGCAGCGCGGGCTGATTCTCCTGGCGCTTGATGAGAAAAATTACTCTGAAGCGACTGCCGTTGCGCGCACTGTTCAGAAGCAGCGTCCGAAGGATGCGATCGGTTATCAATTTGAGGGTGACATCGCAGCGGCGCAGAAAAAGTGGGACGTGGCGGCTGAGGTCTATCGCTCTGGCCTCAAGCAAGGGGTGTTCCCCGTATTGGCGACCAAGTTGCATGGCACCATGATGGTCAGCGGCAAAACTGCCGACGCGGACAAGTTCGCGGCCAACTGGTTGCGTGACAACCCGAAAGATGCGGTGATGCGGATGACGCTGGCTAACGCCGCTATCACGACGAAGGATTTTGTGGGGGCAGAGAAGTTCTACAAAGAGGTGGTACAGATCGAGCCGAACAACGCGATTGCCTACAACAACCTGGCCTGGGTAACCGGCGAGTTGAAAAAAGACGGTGGCATCGCCTATGCCGAAAAAGCCATTGCGCTGGTTCCCACGCAGCCGGCCTACATGGATACCTTGGCGATGCTGCTGCTGGACAAAGGCGACCAGGCCAAGGCGCTGGAATGGCAGAACAAGGCGGTGGGGTTGCAGCCCACCAATGGGATTTACAAGCTGAACCTCGCCAGGATCCACATCAAGGGCGGTAACAAGGACCTGGCCCGCAAGGAGCTCGACGAACTGACAAAGCTCGGCGACAAGTTCACTGGTCAGGCGCAAGTGGCCGAATTGCGCAAGAGCCTGTAGCCACATCCATTGATAGGCGGACATTGACGTGTGACCATGCTGTGGTGGCTGTCATGGTATTGAGGACACGATAGATCATGGGCCTGTCGATGTATCGATGGCAGGCACGTGCCCGCGCATTCGCCGTCGCAACGGTACTTGTATTGTTTGCCGCTTTCATTCGCCCGGCCTACGCCGACCTTCCCGACACCGTCGCCCGCATCAAACCGGCTCTGGTCGTTGTGGGCTCCTACCGCAACACCGACAGCCCGCGTTTTCGCATGCGCGGCAGCGGGTTTGTCGTCGGTGACGGCAGTCTGGTCGTCACCAATTTCCATGTCCTGCCCGAGGCCGGCGAGAACATGGCCAACGCCAGCTTGGTGGTACAGGTTCGGCGTACCGACGGTGATCTTTCGATGCGCCAGGCCACAGTCATGCAAGTCGACAAGGTGCATGATCTGGCGTTGTTGCGCTTCGAGGGGGCGCCAGCACCGGTGATGCGCATCGGCGACTCCAACGCGGCACGGGAAGGTCAGGCAGTCGCGTTCATGGGCTTTCCGATCGGGGGCGCTCTGGGGTTTTCTCCGGTCACGCACCGCGCCATGATCTCGTCGATCACACCCGCCGCGATGCCCACACCCACGGCACGCCTGCTCAATGAGGCAACCATTCGCAGCGTTCGTGCCGGCCCGTTCAGCATTTTCCAGCTCGATGG
>Ga0335397_10011961_pt1 | contig 10654 bp, 7 predicted proteins | sample MAT04_FD_205740 | JGI IMG/M metagenome (GOLD analysis project Ga0335397, IMG submission 205740) | Freshwater microbial communities from Lake Fryxell liftoff mats and glacier meltwater in Antarctica - MAT-04 (spades assembly) (version 2) ...
CGAACCGCCACCGCTACAAGCCAACATCCTGCACCTACTCGGCGTCGACCCAACCCGACCACGATGATCACCAGCCAGACGCTACCGAAAACCCACGCTCACGCACGTGCGGAACACCCGGCTAGCTGTTCTGCCGCGACCTGACGATGAGGTCGGCCAGCAGCGCGAGCGCGGCGATCTGCAACCCGGTGAGCAGCACCAGCACCGTCGAGCCCGGCACGCGGAAGCCCAGCCGTACGACGTCGATACCGAGCTTGAGCAGCCCCAGGGCCAGGATCCACAGCGCCAGCGGCATCAGGACCTTGAGCGGGTTGAAGTACATCACCATCCGCAGCACCTGCAGGATGTAGCGATAGGCGTCCTTGACGAAGTTGAACTTCGACTTGCCGGCCCGCTTGGCGTAGTCGATCGGCTCGTACCTGACCTCGTGGCCGTTGGCCAGGAAAGAGACCGTCAGCGTCGTGACGCACGAGAACCCCGGCGGCAGCAGCGGGAGGTAGGGCACTGCGACATCGCGCCGGAAGGCCCGCAGCCCCGAGTTGAGGTCCGGGATCTTCGTCCCGGTCAGGTAGGACGCGATCTTGCGGATCGTCCACTTGGCCGGCACCCGGAGGAGCTTGTAGGTGCCCTCCTCGGACGTGCGCGCCCCGACGACCTGGTCGATCGAGGGGTCCTCGTCGAGCATCCGCACGAACTCCGGGATGCGCTCGTTCGGATAGGTCATGTCGGCGTCGGTCCACACGACGATGCGGCCGCGGGCCTGCTGGGAGCCGATCCGCCGGATGGTCCCGGACCCGCCGTTGCGGGCCCGCGGGACGTAGCGCATGCGGGGGTAGGTGCCGGCCTCGTCGATCGCCTTGAGCAGGTCGCGGGTGCCGTCGGTCGAGCCGTCGTCGTAGACGTCGAGGTCGTAGGTGTACTCGCTGGCGTCGAGGGCGGCCACGGTGCGCGCCAGCTCCTCCTCGATATGGCCGACCTCGTCGTAGACGGGCAGGACCAGCGTGATGTCCACCTGCTCCTCGGGCCCGGTCGTGCGCAGCGGCTCGACCTGGGCCCGCCGTGCAGGCTGCGCCATGGCAGTGGTATGCGAGACGGGGGGAAAGGCGGGCGCGGTCACGAAGAGGTCTCCCTGGTGCGGCTGACGGTCGCCCGATCCTACCGGCGAGGAGCCCTACGCTGACCGGCGTGCCCGACCCCGACCCGCAGGCGACCGTCGTGGTCGTCAACTGGAACGGCGAGCGGTGGCTCGGGTCGTGCCTGGGCGCTCTTGCGCGGCAGCGCACCAGCTACGGCTTCGCGGTGTGGGTCGTCGACAACGCCAGCACCGATGGGTCGCTCGCACTGCTGGCCCGCGACCACCCCGAGGTCCGAGTGCTGGCCAACGCGCACAACCTCGGCTTCGCGGGCGGCAACAACACCGCCCTGCGCGAGGTCACCACGCCGTACGCCGTGCTGCTCAACAACGACGCGACCCCGGAGCCGGACTGGCTCGAGCACCTGCTCGCGCCCTTCGCCACGCCGGAGGGCCAGGGTCTCGCGGCGGTCACCAGCAAGGTGCTGTTCGCCCCGCGCTTCCTCCCGCTGCGGCTCGCCACGCCGCGGCACCGGCCCGGAGGCATCGACCCGCGCGAGCTCGGGGTGCGCGTCGCGTCGGTGCGGGTCGACGGCGAGGACGTGACGACCCGCGTGCTGTGGGAGCGGCTGACGTGGCGACCGGAGGGCGAGGGCGCCGAGCGGTCCGTCTGGACCAGGCCGGCCGGCGACCTGCTCCTCCCGGTCGGGGGCGCGGGCCCCTGGCGGGTCGAGGTGCGGTGGGCGGCCGAGCGGGACAAGGACGTGACGCTGTCCTGGGACGGGGGGTCGGCGACGCTGCCGGTGGCCGCCGCCATGACCGACCAGGCGGTGACGGTCGGGCCGACCGCCGTCGTGGACGTCGTCAACAACGTCGGCTCCGACGTGCTCACCACCGGCTACGGCGTCGACCGCGGCTACCAGGAGGTCGACCGCGGCCAGTACGACCAGCCCGCCGACGTCTTCGCCCTCTCCGGCTGCGCTGTGGCGCTGCGGACCGGGGCCGGCCGGGCGCTCGGCTGGTTCGACGACGACTTCTTCCTCTACTACGAGGACACCGACCTGTCGTGGCGGATGCGGGCCGCCGGGTGGGCGATCCGCTACGAGCCGACCGCCGTCGTGCGCCACGTGCACTCCGCCAGCACCGTGGAGTGGTCGCCGGTGTTCGTCTTCCACAACGACCGCAACCGGCTGCTGATGCTGGTGAAGGACGCGACCGCGCGCCGGGCCCTCGGCGCCGTGCTGCGCTACCCGCTGACGACGGGGTCGATGGTGCTCCGGGCCCTGCGCACCGCCACCAGCACCCGGACGCGGCCGGACCTGCGCCTGACGCGCACGCAGCTGCGCGTCCTCGCCTCGTTCCTCCGGCTGCTGCCCAGGGCGCTGGCCCACCGGGCCGCGGGGACGACGACGGTCCCGCGCCGCGAGCTCGAGCGCCGGCTCGTCCGGCCGTGAGCCGCGCTGCGTCCCACGGCCTGCGCCTGGGCCTTGACGCGACACCGCTGCTCGGAGCGCGCACCGGCATCGGCCGCTTCGCCGGTGCCCTGCTGTCGGCGCTCAACGACGACCGCGCCGGCGACGAGCAGCTGGTCGCCGCCGCCTTCACCCTGCGGGGCCGGCGCGGTCTGGTCGTCCCTCCCGGTGTGCTCGTGCAGGCGCGCGGGTTCCCGGCCCGCGGGCTGCAGGCGGCCTGGGCCCGCACCGAGTTCCCGCCGGTCGAGCTGCTCACCGGCGGGCTCGACGTCTTCCACGCCACCAACTTCGTGCTGCCGCCGCTGCGCCGCGCGCGCGGCGTGGTGACCGTGCACGACCTGGCGTTCCTGCGGATGACCGAGACGGTCAGCACCGCCAGTGCGCGCTACCGCACGCTCGTGCCGCGGTCGTTGCGCCGGGCCTCGGTCGTCCTGACCCCGAGCGAGGCGGTGGCCGACCAGGTCCGGGAGGCCTACGGCCCGACCGCTCCGGTGCTTGCCGTCCCGCACGGCGTCGACGCGGCCTGGGGCGACGCGCAGGCGCCGGACGCCGCGCTGCGGTCACGGCTGGGCCTGCCGGCGTCGTACGTCCTGTTCGTCGGGACGCTGGAGCCGCGCAAGGACCTCGCCACCCTGCTGGCCGCCCACCGGCTGGTGCCGGACGCCCCTCCCCTGGTGCTGGTCGGACCGCCCGGCTGGGGCGAGCAGGTCGACGTGACGGGATGCGTGACCCCTGGCTACCTCGACGACGGCGACCTGCGCCCGGTGGTCGCGGGCGCCGCGGCGCTGGTGCTGCCGAGCCGCGACGAGGGCTTCGGGCTGCCGCTGCTGGAGGCGCTGGCCGCCGGGACGCCGGTCGTCGCGAGCGACCTGCCGGTGCTGCGGGAGGTCGGTGGCGGGCACCCGACCTATGCGGGCGTCGGCGATGCCGAGGCCTTCGCCGACGCCCTCCATGCGGTGCTCGACCGGCCGGGTGAGCCCGGCCCGCGCCGCCGGCACGCCGCCACGTTCACGTGGGCCCGGACCGCGGCCCTCCACCGCGAGGCCTACGCGATGGCGCTGGCCTGAAGGCCTCGGCTCAGCCGGTCGGGGTGACCGTGCTCCGCTGCTTGGCCCGGCAGATCGCCCGCGCCTTGGGGGTACCGCGGCAGAGGTCCCCCGTGACCACGACCGTCGTCGCGTACGTGCGGGCTGTGACCGACGAAGAGGTGCCCGCCAGGCGCAGCGCGTAGCGACCGGCCGGGACCGCACGGCCGTCGGCCCGCCTCAGGTCCCACGAGAAGGCGACCTCCGCGTCCGAGCCGCGGCTGCTCGCGAGCTCGGCGCCCGCGGCGTCGGTCACCGTCGCAGTCCACGCAAGGCCCCCCACGGTCTTGGCCGACAGGGTGACCGGCCCGCGCGAGGACAGCGGGAAGCTGGTGCGGTTGACCACCGGCCCGGCAAACCCCGCGCCCAGGTCGGCCGACACCCTCTGGCGGATCTCCGGCAGCATGGCGTAGGTCGTCGCGCCGGGACACGAGGTGCTGCCGGCGTCGCGGTGCCCGCTGACGACGTCGAAGGTCGCCGTGGTCCCCTTGGCGTACTTGGAGGTGCCGCCGCCGGCCGACACCAGGGTGGCCTTGGCCATCGGGTCCCGGTAGGCCGCGCCGAGCTTCCAGGCGAGCACCTGGGACAGCGTGCCCAGCGTCGCGGCCGACGGCGGGACGGTCGAGAAGTCGCCCAGCAGAGAGACGCCGAAGGAGTTGGCGTTGAAGCCGCCGGTGTGGGCGCCGGCGACCCAGCGGTCGATCCCGCCGGCCCGCCCCTCGTAGGCCCGGCCGTAGCGGTCGACGAGGAAGTTGTAGCCGATGTCGGACCAGCCGTTGCTCTTGACGTGGTAGGCGTAGATCCCGCGGACCATCTGGGCCGCCTGCTCGGCGGTGTAGTCGTTGGAGCTCGCGGTGTGGTGGACGAAGCCGACGCGGGCGGCACCGGTGTAGGACGGGCTGCCCTTGCGGATCGACTCGTCCGCGCCCCACTGGGACCGGCTGATGATCGCGGGCTCCTCCTGGGCCGCGTGGGCCGAGCCTCGTGGTGCGCTCGGGACCGCGTCCGCCGGTGAGGTGCCCGGGTCCACCAGCTCGATCTTCAGATCCTGCGGCGCCGCGCCGTCCATGCTCGCGACGCGCACCTGGATCCCGTCCGACGGGCCGGTCCAGATCGGCGCAGTACCGACCCGGATGGTGCGCCGCGTGTCCGCGCTGCCGTCGTCGGGGGCGTCGTCACCGTCGGCGTCGACGGTCTCCCACCCCGACCAGCGACCCCCGGTCCGCGTGCGCAGCGACACCTCGACCTCGCCCACCGCCGGGTCGTCGCGCCAGGTCACCCCCATCAGGGAGAACGGCGCCGTCCGGTGGAGCGGACTGGTCACCGTGGGGCGCACCCCGCGCACCCGCAGGGAGGCCGACACGTCGCCGGACGAGGGCGCCACGGCCGTCAGGGGCAGCTGCTGGACTGACGCCGCGACCGGGCGCGGCGTCGCGGTGGCGGACGTCAGGGTCGGCAGGGCCACGAGGACCCCGGACTGCACGACGAGCAGGGTGGCAAGGGCGAGCAGGCGGTGCATGGGGAGGTCTCCAGGTGCTCGGGCGTCAGGACTCGGCGGCCCGCGCGGCTTCCCCACCACGACGACCGTGACCACTGTCTCCCATGACGTGCGGGTTGGTGGGCATTTCGCCGTCGAGATGCATCCTCAGCATCACGGCACGACCGTCGTCGACGTGGGCGTCACGTTCCCGTCGGACCGGGCGAACCAGGACTGCCCGGCCGCGGCGACGAAGGTCGTGCTGTAGCGGCCCTCGGCGTCAGCCACGACCGTCCGGCCGAGCCGGAACGTCGGCCGTGACGTCGTACGACCGGCGACCCCGAACGACGGGCGGCCCTCGCGGCGGAAGAACACCTCCACGGTGGCGCCCGGGCGCGCGGTGCCCCGCAGCATCACGGTGCGCCCGATGGACCGGGCGTCGGGCCGCTCTGCGGTCGGGGCGACGGTGGTCCTGTGCAGCTCGCCGACCCGGTCGTCGGTGACCGGGCGGTACTCGTACTCGTCGTCCGCGGCGTAGGAGGTGCGGAACGCCCCGGTCGCGTCGGCGGTCAGGGTGGTCCGGACGAAGACCTCGGTCCCGCGCTTGCGGGACTCCACGACGACCTGGTCCCCGGGCCGGGCCCGGCCCGCGAGCTCGACCTTCGCGCCGAGCAGGGCGGTGCGCGGCCCCGCGACGACCGGTCGGGTGAGGGTCTGGACGTCGCGGGACGACATCCCCTCCGACGAGGCCCAGTAGTCGTGGTCCTCGTTGCCGACGTAGTCGGTGCGGTAGATCCCCGCCGCGTCGAACCGACCCTCGCGCAGCTGGCTCCACACCACGTTGCCGCGGCGGCGGAACCACACCTGCACAGGCGCACCAGGCGCCCCCCCGACCTCGATCTTGACCTGGGCACCGATGTTCACGGCGCTCGGCGCGGTGAGGCGCACCGGCGTCACGGTCGGCGGCCGCATCGGCGGCAGGGTGCTCGCCCTCGTGGTGACGCGGGTGCTCGACTGCTTCCCGCTGGTCGCGAACAGCGTGTAGGTGTCCGCGGCGACGTAGCTGGTGCGGAACGTGCCGTCCGCCCCCATGACGCCCTCGCGGCGCCGGGAGAACGACCCCTCACCGCGGCGCGAGAACCACACGGCCACCGACGTGCCCGGGGTCCCTCCGACGACCACCGGCACGGAGGTCCCGGTGGGGACCGTGTCGGGCACGGTGACGTCGAGCCCGTTGGCGGCCTTGCGCACGACCACCTGGGCGGGCGTCGGTGCGGGCGCCGGCAGTGCCGGCTCGGTGAGGGCGGCCGCGCCTGCGACGAGGGCGGCCATCCGCGAGCGCAGACCCGGCAGCGCGGCGGTGCCCTGGGTCCCGGGGCAGGAGGTGGCCGTGACCTGCCGGTGCCCGAAGACGGTCGGCAGCGTGACGACCTCGCCCTTCGGGACCTTGTTGCTGCCGGCGGAGGTGTACTTCAGCGTCCCCTGCGGGTTGACGCCGGCCGCCGACAGGCGCCACGCGGCGAGCTGGGCGACGGACTCGCGCATGGCGGCGCTCGGCGCCACCGTCTCGTACGTCCCGATCATCGAGATACCGACGGTGCCGGTGTTGAAGCCGCCCGCGTGCGAACCCACCACCGGACGGGCGATACCACCGGCCCGGCCCTCCCAGACCCGACCGAACTTGTCGACGAGGAAGTTGTAGCCGATGTCGGACCAGCCGTTGCTCTTGACGTGATAGGCGTAGAAGCCGCGCAGCAGCCGCGGGACGTCCTCGGGCTGGTAGTCGTTGGAACTGGCCGTGTGGTGGATCGTCACCGCGCGCGTCGCGGGGGCGTACGACGGGCTCCTCCCGCGGATGCGCTCGTCGGCGCCCCAGGCGGCGCGGCTGCGCACCTCGGGTGCCCGGGAGGCGGCGTTGGCGGTCGAGAGGGCCTGCGGTGCTAGGCCCGCCGAGGCGTCGGCCGGTGACTCGCCCGGGTCGACCAGGGACAGGCGCAGCCCCGTGGGCTCGGCGCCGGAGAGCACGTCCACACGGGCCTGCACGCCGTCGGCCTCGTCGACCCACAGCGGCGAGGTCCCGGTGCGGACCGCATCGGCGGTGTCGGGCGTCGCGAGGTCGGGCTGCTCGTCACCGGTCCCGCCCAGCGGCTGCCACGACGACCAGGTGCCGTCCTCCCGGGTCCGGACGAAAGCCTCGACCACGCCGACGGCGGGGTCGGGGGCCCAGGTGACCCCGACGAGGCTGAACGACGCGGCGGACATCTCCTTGGTCAGCAGGACGGTCCTGCGCCCGCCCGCCTGCAGCGCGCCGGCGACCCGGAGGGCGCCTGCCTGCGCGGGAGCGGTGGCCGACCGGGCGGCCGCGGGGTCCACCCCGCCGACGGCCAGCTCGCGCACCACCGGCGCGACAGGGGCTGGGGCAGCCCCGGCCGAGGTCGTGAGCACCGGAGCGGCGAGCAGGCCCGGGACGAGCAGGGCGAGCGCGGACAGGGAGCGGAATGACGGCACAGCGGAGCCTTCGCGCAGACAACAGGTCTGGGGGCGCCGGAGCGCTCCCCTCCCCGTCCTCGGACGGATGGCTCAGGTACTGAAGTGAACTGACGTCACGAATGTCGGAAAGACGCCCCGGACTGCGCGAACGCCGCCGCCAGCGCCTCCCGCCACCCCGGCATCACCGGCAGACCGACCTGGTCCCACGCGCGTGAGGACAGCACGCTGTAGGCCGGGCGCGGGGCCGGGCGCACGAACGCCTCACTGGTCGTCGTCAGGACGCGGGCTGCGTCGGCGCCCAGCTCCTCGAAGATCGCCTGGGTGAAGCCGTGCCAGGTCGTCTCGCCGCCGTTGGTGCAGTGGTAGGTGCCGGGCGGCGCCTCGGAACGGGCCAGCGCGAGCAGCCCCCGGGCGAGGTCGCGGCTCCACGTGGGCGAGCCGCGCTGGTCGTCGACGACCGACACCGTCTCGTTCGTGGTCTCCAGGCGCGCCATCGTCTTGACGAAGTTCGCGCCGGTCGCGCCGTAGAGCCAGGCGGTCCGCACGACGTAGCCGCCGTCGGCGTGCAGCTCGCGCACGGCCTGCTCCCCCGCGAGCTTGGTCCTGCCGTACGCGCTTCGCGGTCCGGTCTCGTCGTCGACGTCGTAGGGCGGGCCGTCGACCCGATCCCCCGGGAAGACGTAGTCGGTGCTGACGTGGATCAGCCGCGCACCGGCCGCCTGGCACGCCTGGGCGAGCAGCGCCGGCGCCGTCGCGTTCACCGCGTACGCCGTGTCCTCGTCAGTCTCGGCGGCGTCGACGGCGGTGTACGCCGCGGCGTTGATGACGACGAGCTGGTGGTCCGGGCTGTCGTCCCGGAGCATCGTGGCCCAGGTGCCGACCATGTCCTTGACGGCGAACGGGTCCGTCACGTCGAGGTCGTCGATGGTCAGGCCGCGGGCGAAGGCGTTGCGCTCGTCCTTGACCAGCTCGAGCAGGTCTGTCGACAGCTGCCCGCCGGCGCCGGGCACGAGCAGGGCCAGGTTGCCGGGTCGGGGCGCCATCAGGCGACCACCGTCTGCGTCGCGGCGTACTTCTGCTCGGTCGCGGCCTTCTGCGGGCGCCACCACGCCTCGTTGTCGCGGTACCAGTCGATCGTGGCCTGCAGGCCCGAGGCGAAGTCCCCGAAGATCGGTGTCCAGCCCAGCTCGGCCCGCAGCTTGCCGCTGTCGATCGCGTAGCGACGGTCGTGGCCGGGACGGTCGGTGACGTGCTCGAACGCGTCCTCGCCCTTGCCCAGGCCCCGCAGGATCGCCTGCACCACCGTCAGGTTGGTCTCCTCGCCGTCGGCGCCGATCAGGTAGGTCTCGCCGCTGCGACCGTGGTCGATGATCGCCCAGACGGCGGAGTTGTGGTCGTCGACGTGGATCCAGTCGCGGACGTTGAGACCGTCGCCGTAGAGCTTGGGCGCGATCCCGTCGAGCACGTTGGTGATCTGGCGCGGGATGAACTTCTCGACGTGCTGGTAGGGCCCGTAGTTGTTCGAGCAGTTCGACAGCGTCGCCGTCACCCCGAACGAGCGCACCCACGCCCGCACCAGCAGGTCGCTCGCGGCCTTGGTCGCGCTGTAGGGGCTCGAGGGGTTGTAGGGGGTGTCCTCGGTGAAGCGGGCGGGGTCGTCGAGCTCGAGGTCTCCGTAGACCTCGTCGGTGGAGACGTGGTGCAGCCGCACGCCGTGCCTGCGGACCGCCTCCAGCAGCACGAAGGTGCCGACGACGTTGGTCTGCAGGAACGGCAACGGGTCGACCAGGCTGTTGTCGTTGTGGGTCTCGGCGGCGAAGTGGACGACCAGGTCGGTCGCGCCGACCAGCCGGTCCACCAGCGCCGCGTCGGCGATGTCGCCCTGCACGAGGTCGACGTCGAGGCCGGCCAGGCTCGAGCCGTCGGTGGCGTAGGTGAGGGCGTCGAGGACCGTGACGACCACGTCAGGCCGGTGCCGCAGCGTCCAGTGGACGAAGTTCGCCCCGATGAAGCCGGCCCCGCCGGTGATGAGGATGCGCATGAGGGTCAGTGTCCCAGAGCCCTGGGTCGTCGTGCGTCAGGCGGCCGTCGCGCGTCAGGCGATCGACACGCGGCTGTGGTCGCCGAGCATGAGCCGGTGCGCGCGGGGCAGCGCGGACGACGGCGAGACCTCGACCTGCTTGCCGATCAGGGAGTCCTCGATGCGGCCGACCCCGCGGATGGTCGACTCCTCGAGCACGATCGAGTGCTCGATCTCGGTGTCCTCGAGCGTGCAGCCGAAGTAGATGGACGTGAACGGCCCGACGTAGGTGTCACGCACGACGCTGTCGCGGCCGATGATCGCCGGCCCACGGACGGTGGACCGCTCGATGACGGCGCCCTCCTCGACCACGACCCGCCCGATGAGCTGGCTGTCGGCGTCGACGGTCCCGAGCACGATCGGCTCGATCGACTCGAGCACCTTGCGGTTGCACTCGAGCATGTCCTCGAGCCGGCCGGTGTCCTTCCAGTAGCCGGTGACCAGGTGCGGGCGGACGTCGCGGCCCTCGTCGATGAGCCACTGCAGCGCGTCGGTGATCTCGAGCTCGCCGCGACCCGAGGGCTTGATGGCGCGCACGGCGTCGTGGATCCCCTTGCGGAACATGTAGACGCCGACCAGCGCCAGGTCGCTCTTGGGCTCCTTGGGCTTCTCGACCAGCGTCGTCACCCCGCCGTTCGGTCCGAGCTCGGCGACGCCGAACTGGGAGGGGTTCTCGACCTTGGTGAGCAGGATCTGCGCGTCGTAGGAGCCCTCGCGGAACTCCTGCACCAGCTCGGTGATGCCGCCGATGATGAAGTTGTCCCCGAGGTACATGACGAAGTCGTCGTCACCCAGGAAGTCCTGTGAGATGAGCACGCAGTGGGCCAGGCCCAGCGGGGCGTCCTGCTTGATGTAGGTCACCGAGATGCCGAGCGCGCTGCCGTCGCCGACGGCCGCCTCGATCTCGGCGTGGGTGTCACCCACGATGATCCCAACCTCGGTCACCCCCGCGTCGCGGATCGCCTCGAGGCCGTAGAA
>Ga0335397_10011962_pt1 | contig 10654 bp, 8 predicted proteins | sample MAT04_FD_205740 | JGI IMG/M metagenome (GOLD analysis project Ga0335397, IMG submission 205740) | Freshwater microbial communities from Lake Fryxell liftoff mats and glacier meltwater in Antarctica - MAT-04 (spades assembly) (version 2) ...
CGGGTACGCCGGCGACCAGCGCATCGAGCTGCCGGGCGTGATCGTGGCGCTGCTCGACACCGCCATCCCCGGCGCCACCACTGGCATGATCACCACAGAGCAGATCGACTGGCTCGACGAACTGTGCACGAGCGCCGATCGGCCGGTGTTCGTGATGGGCCACCACCAGCAATGGATCGGCAGCAGCCCGGACGCCAAACGCAGCGACGACTACTTCGGCCTGCACCCCGATGCGAGCGATGCACTCGATGCGCTTGCTGCACGCCGACCAGGCATCGTCGCGTACGCCGCCGGCCACACCCATCGACACCGAATGCGCCCGATGGCCCGCTCCGGTGTGCCGTCGATCGAGATCGGCTGCACGAAGGACTTCCCCGGCACCTGGGCCGAGTACCGGGTACACGAAGGCGGCATCATGCAAGTGGTGCACAGGATGTCGACCCCCGACGCGTTGGCGTGGAGCGAGTCCTGCCGCGGCCTGTACAGCGACTTCGGCATCGACTACGGAACGTACGCACTCGGCAACCTCGCCGACCGCTGCTTCGACATCTCGTTGCGCTGACCGGCTTGATACTTCCCGACCGCATCGGTCAGACTCTCGGCGATGTCCCTCGCCCTTGCTCCCGCCGCGCCGTCCACTCTGCTCGATCTGCTCGATCGCAGTCGCGTCCGTGACGCTGCCGCCATCGTCGGGTTCGCTCTCCTGACCGCCCTGGCGGCCCAGATCTCGATCCCACTCGGGTTCACGCCGGTGCCACTCACCGGTCAGACCTTCGCCGTGCTCTTGGCGGGCGGAGTGCTCGGCAGTCGCCGAGGCGGGTTGTCGATGCTGCTGTACGTGGCCCTCGGCGCCATAGGACTGCCGTTCTACGCCGAGGGCACCGGCGGCTGGACCGCAGCCACCGGAGCCACCGCCGGGTATCTCGTGGGCTTCATCGTGGCGGCGGTCGTCGTCGGCCTCATGGCCGAGCACGGCCAGGACCGCAAGCTGTCGACCTCGATCCCCGCATTCCTCGCCGGCACGATCGTCATCTACACCGTCGGTGCCGGCTGGCTCGCCTACGACCTCGGCCTCCCGCTCACTGCCGCCGCTGGCGAATCGAGCGCCGTCTCGCTCGGCGTTGCGCCGTTCCTGGTGGGTGACGTGTTCAAGGCCCTGCTCGCCGGCGCGATGCTGCCGGCGGCCTGGCGTTTCCTCGACGACGCCCACTGATCCTGCCGGCAGCGGCCGTTGGGGTGCATGCAGTGGCGTCAGGTCGAACCGGGCCCCGGCCGTTGCAGCAGGATCCACGACAGCGCGCGGTCGGAGCACTACGGTGAGCGTGATGGAAGAACGGTCGGCGGACAGAACGGCGCGCCATCCCACTGTCGAACGTCGCATGGCTCCACCATCGCCGATGCGTCATCCAGCCACGTTCCTGGTCCCTCCTGTCGTGCGGTCCAACCCCCAGCCGTTTCCGCCGCCCGTGCCGCCAGCGCCCCCCACCGGCTCGATCCTCGATCGCCACCCAGTCGCCCCGTCGATCTCCATCACGCACGAACGATCCATCACCGGCGAGCTCGCCCAAGAGCTGTGGGAGACCTACCTCGAGAACCTCGAACCACTGGCCGAGGTCGCCGTACTCCGTCACCTCGACTCCCACGAGGAGATGCTCGCCCAATTCGCGAACCCTCGCATCCTGAAACTCGTCGCATGGCAGGGCGTTCGACCGGTCGGACTCGGCATGGTCACCAACTCCCTCGAGGACGTCGCCGAGATCTCACCGGCGTTCCTGCGCGTGAAGTACCCCGAGTACGCCGCCCGGAACGCCATCTACGTCGGGATGCTCATGATGGTCTCTCCGGATCAGCGCAGCCACACCGCGTTCAGCCGGCTCTACCTCGAACTGTGGCAGGTGCCTGCACGAGCAGGCGGCATTCTCGTCTTCGATGTCTGTGACTTCAACCGCGAGACCTTCGGCGTCGACGAGATGTCCCGCCGCATCGCGAGCAATTTCGCGAGGTCGTCGGTCGAGGTGCTCGATCGACAGACCTGGTACGTCGCACACCTGCCCGAGCCACTTCTCGACGAACGGCGTCGCTGAGATCCTCGAGCTGCCGGCGGCTCCACGAACGTCGCTCAGCGACGACGGCTCACCATGGCGCAACGCCGATCACGGAGCGCCCATTCGGCATCGCCAGGCGCCAACGACGCAAGGAGCTCGGGCACCATGGCCGGGGGAGCTGCTGCGCCGAACAGATAGCCCTGCGCCTGTTCGCATCCGAGCGCAACGAGATGACGTGCCTGCTCCACCGTCTCGACACCCTCCGCCACCAGGTCGAGGTCGAGTGCCGAGGTCATCGCCACGATCGCCGCGACGATCGACGAGTCCGACTCGTGTCGGCCGAGGCCTGTCACGAAGGACCGGTCGATCTTCACCATCGACACCGGGAACCGCTTCAGGTACGACAGTGACGAATACCCGGTTCCGAAGTCGTCGACCGTGAGGCGCACCCCGATGGAACGGAGCGCGCTCATCACGGCGATCGTGGTGACGGAGTCGTCCATCATCGCTCCCTCGGTGAGCTCCAGCCAGAGCGCCTCGCCCGGGAGGTCGTGTGTGCTCAGGGCGTCGGCGACGGTCTCCACGATGTCTCCTGCCTTGAGCTGGCGAGGTGAGAGGTTGACCGAGATGTAGAGATGCTGTGCGTCGACGACATTCCGACGCAGCCAGGCGACGTGACGACATGCCTCGTTGAGCACATGGCTTCCGAGCGGGACGATGAGACCCGATTCCTCGGCGATCGGGATGAACTCGGCCGGCGAGATCATCCGGCCGTCGACTTCCCAGCGGGCCAGCGCCTCGAGCCCCTGCGGGCGTCCCGACGGAAGACTCACGATGGGCTGGAACCATGCCTGGATGTCGCCGTGTTCGAGGGCTCGGCGCAACATGCGCTCGAGCTCGACCCGTCGATCGATGCGCTCCCGCATCGAGTGGTCGAACATCGTCACCGTGTTCCGCCCCGCCTCCTTCGACCGGTACATCGCCGTGTCCGCTTCCTGGATGAGGATGGCCGGCTCTCTGCACTCGCCGTGATCGGCCATCGTGATGCCCATCGACACCGTGACGAACACCTCACCTGCGTCGAGCTCGAAGGGATGGCGGAACGCTTGGCGAACTCGATCCGCGAGCTGGAGGGCGCTGTCGTGATCGATCCCCGAGGAGACGATGACGAACTCGTCGCCCGAGATGCGTCCCACGAGGTCATCGTCGCGCACGCTCGACACGATTCGCTCGGCGGCCATGACCAGGAGTTCGTCACCAACGGTGTGCCCCATGGAGTCGTTCACGAGCTTGAACTGGTCGACGTCGAGGAACATCAGCGCGACCGGCGCGGGCTGATCGACGGACGTCAAGTGCTCGAGGCGGTTCATGATCGCCGAACGGCTGGGGAGACCCGTGAGTTCGTCGTGCGTCGCCTGGCGGAACAGGGTGGCCTCCACGGCGGCCTGCGAGCGCATCGACCCAGCGATTCTCAGCACCGCAACGATCGCGAGCACGCCGCACAGCCCGACCGCCACGAGCCGGTTGGTGGGGTCCTCGCGGAACACCAACAACCCGATCGGTGCCAGGAGCGCTGCGATCACCGCTGCAAGTCGAGCGGGACCGAGCGGACGGACGGATTCAGGGGAGCGATGATCGAGAAGCCGGATCGACGGGTGCTGGGCAGCAGCGCCGATGCACGCCGGCACGAGCAGGTAGGGCACTTCGAGCAAGGTCTTCGAGACGGAGATCACGCCGATCTCACCGAGCGCGTACACCACGTCGCCGACGAGTAAGCCTGCCGTCCCCAGCAGGAACAGCCCGAACGCCATCGAGCGCTCGCCGGTGCCGAAGGCCAGGCGAGCAGCGATCGCGAGCAGGCACATCGACATCGTCGGGTACGCGGCGACCGCCAGCCGGGCCATGATCCAGCTGTCCTCGTCGGCGAGCGTCGGCCCGATCAGGAGCTCGTGCACGATCAGCGCCGCGCCGGCAGCCACCATCACCGCATCGAGCACGGCACCAGGTTCAGGTCGTCCACGGCGCGCACGGACGATGCCGGACAGGGCCGCGCCGAAGAGCACGTAGCCAGGAATCGCGAAGACCCCAGGGAGCAGCGATCGGTTCGTGGTGAGATCGCCTGCGGAGCCCGTCACCTCTGTTGCCACGCTCGCCATCGTCCACAGCACGCCGGTGGTCACGAGCAACCACCATGGCCACCTCAGCGATACGCGATGTCGGCGTATGCCGAGCGCTGCGAACAAGACGCCACCGAGTACCACTGTTGCATACGTCAGGTCAGGGGCGACCCCGGACGTGTGTATCGCAATGGCGACGAGGAGGACGGTGAGCGCGATCCAGGCGGTGGCTCCGGTCGAGCCGTCATGTGGCTGAATCGCTACGGGGCTCGGCACAGAGCGCACCCTGAACCACGGCGGGGTCGGCGGGCGCGAAGGGCTCGGCCTCCCTGAGCCCGGTGTCTGATCCACGTGTGGTCATCGGCGTCTCTGCACAGATCTTTAATGTCGTGGCTGACGCTGTCGTGGCTACTGCTGTGCACCGTCCGGCACGACCGCTGAAGACGACGCTCGTTGCCGCACGATGGTGACCAGGGCAACCAGTACCAGCAACCCCAACCAGAACAGGGGGTTTCCGAGCACGCGGAGCAGCCACTCGGTGAACGGTGCCAACATCTCGATCCGGCGTCCGACGACGGCCAGCGCACCCATTACGCCGGCCACCGACCCGACGATGGCGCCGCACAACACCGCGCTCTCGGTCACCGCACGCCCATGGCGCCGCACGCCGACCTCGCCCGTGGTCGTGATCTGGACCAGCGCCACTGCAGTGGTACCGAGCCCGAACACCAGGACGGACCGGCTGAACAGTCCGAGCTTCGACCATTCCCCCGGGATCGAACCGAACTGGGTTCCCAGGCGTTGCCACGCAGCGTGTGCGGTCCGGTGGAACAACGAGAACCCCGCCAACGCCGTCACCCCGGCGAGTAGCTGCTGGAGCACCGTGAACGCGAAACCCACGACGATGGCTGCCGGAATCGCCTCGACGCCAGGTCGATCGTTGATGACTCGGGCCAGCAACCACGGGGTGACGACCTCGTTGCCGATCCCCCACTCGTAGGCGAGCCAGAAAACGACGCCACACAGGGCGACGCGTCGCAGCGGTTCCGACGCCCGGAAGTCGGCCGTGACTGCGGCGCGCAGGCCCGAGTCAGGAGGCGTGTTGTGAGGCCCCTGCTCGGGAAGCTCGCTGTCAGTCGTCTGGTCGTCCATGGCGTCGGTCGACCATCGCTCACGCGGGGGTCTGCAGTTCATAGTAGGCCTCCGAGTCCATGCAGTTCCGGGTTCGTTGATCCACCGACTCCGGCAATCAGGATGCTGCGACGGATGGGCATCGAACAATGTGATCATTCGGCTGTGCTCACCCGGAGAGTGTCGAACGGTCAGCGTCGGAAAACGGGTTCATCGTCGAGGTTCGCCGGCCACTGCAGGTCGTGATCGTGCACCCTGACCTCGGCACGATGGCGATGGTCCCTGTTCGGGGTCGGCGATCCGCTCGAACCCACGCTGTGACGGTTCAGAGGCGACTCGAAGGTGGCGCGGACCCGACGGCAGCAATAACGCTGCCTCGATGCGAACCTGGCGCTGGCGATCAGCCCGCTGGGGTGGCGCTGCGAACTCGTGGAACCTGACTATCCGCGAACTCTGTGACACCCCCACGTCATCATGGGACACATGGAGATCGCACCGCTCATCGTTGCCGTGTTGCTGGCCGTCGGGGCCGCCGTCGGCGGATATCTGTTCGCCGCTCGTCGTACCGAGGCCGATGACGCTGCCCGAGCCGACGAGCATGCGGCGACCACCGAGTCGATCCAGTTCGCTGTCGATGCTGCAGTTCAGAGCGCTGTTGCCCAGGTACGAGACCAGGCGACTGCCGAGCGCGACGCTGCCGTCACCGCTGCGTTGGAACAGACGGCGATCCTGCAACGCGAACAGTTCGGGGCGATGGCGCTGTCGGCACGGGAACAGACCACGTCGGAGTTGGGCGCCAAGAAGGACGTCATCGATGCCCGCCTCGATCAGGTACACGCCGAGATGCGCGCTGAGCTCACCAAGCTCAGCGAGATGGTCACCACGCTCGGCCGGTCCAGCGCCGAGAACTTCGGGCAGGTCACCAACTCCCTGCGCGCCCACGCCGAAATCGCCAACACGCTCGCCGACTCCACCCGAGCGCTACGTGAAGCACTCGCGAATCCTCAGGCGCGCGGCCAGTGGGGCGAGCGGATGGCAGAAGACGTCCTGCGTCTCGCCGGCTTCATCGAGAACCTCAACTACGTCAAACAGACCCAGATCGAAGGCGGCACCGGGCGCCCCGACTACACGTTCCCGATGCCCAAGGGCCATGCGCTGTACATGGACGTCAAGTTCCCCATGGCGTCATACCTGCGCTACCTCGAGGTCGACACCAACGCCGAACGCGACGTGCACCTGAAGCGGTTCCTCGCCGACGTGCGCCTCCGGGTGAGGGAACTGGCCAAGCGCGACTATTCGGGCGAGAGCGACACGCCCTCGGTCGACTACGTGCTGCTGTTCATCCCCAACGAACAGCTCACCGGGTTCATCCACGAACACGACGCCGCGCTGCTCGACGAGGCGATGGGCCAGAAGGTGGTGCTGTGCTCGCCACTCACACTGTTCGCGTTCCTCGGGGTCATTCGCCAGGCGTTCGACAACTTCATGATCGAGCAGACCAGCGACGACATCTTGCAGCTGCTCGGCACGTTCGGCGCCCAGTGGCGCAAGTACAGCGAGCAGGTCGACTCGGTGAAGAAGAAGTTCGATCAGGTCGACCGCGCGTTCGAACAGCTCACCGGGCCCAGGCGCCGCCAGCTCGAGAAGCCGCTGCGCCAGCTCGACGAACTGCGCCTCCAACGAAACCTCCCCGTCGACGGGGAGCTCTTCGCGACACCCATCACCTCCGATGAGGTCGCCGATGACGACACCGACACGCCACCCGGCGGCACGATCAGGATGTTGGGCGCATGACGCGCTCTGCGATCAGGGTCGAATCACCGCTGGTGGTCGCCGACTGATTGAATCGGGCCCGTGAGCCAGCCATCGTTCGACTTCGGCGACGAAGAACTCGACGACGTTGCGAATCCGACCTATTCGGTCGGCGAACTCGGAGACGCCATCAACGACGCTCTCAAACGGGAGTTCTCCGACGGGGTGTGGGTTCGCGGCGAGATCACCGGATGGAGCGATCGCGGACAGCACGCGTACTTCAGCCTGATCGACGACGCCAACACGTCTGATGAAGGCGGCAACGGACGTGGCAAGGCCGTCGTCAACGTCCAGTTCTTCGCCAACGCCCGCATGCGGTTGCGGCCGATGCTCCAGAAGAACCGGCTGCGTCTCGGCGACGGCATGAAGGTGCGGGTGTTCGGCTACCTCGACTACTACGCACCCAACGGCCGTATCGGTCTGAAGATGACCGGCATCGACCCGAAGTACACCCTCGGCGACATCGCCCAAACGCGCGACGCAATCATCCGACGTCTCGTCGCCGAGGGGCTACTCGATGCAAACAAGCAACGCCCACTGTCGCCGATCCCGTTGCGCGTCGGTGTGGTCACCAGCGTCGGCACTGCTGCGTGGCACGATTTCCACGACGAACTCCTCCGCAGCGCCATGGGGTTCACGCTCACCGTCATCGACACCCGGGTGCAGGGCGAGTTCGCCGAGGAAACGGTCGCGGCTGCCATCACCACGCTCTCGCGTCGGATCGACCTCGACGCACTGGTGGTGATCCGCGGCGGCGGCGCGCGCAACGAACTCGCCGTGTTCGACGCCGAGCAGATCGCCAGGGCGATCGCGACGTCGCCGATCCCCGTGCTCACCGGGCTCGGACACGAGATCGACCGCAGCGTCGCCGACGAAGTCGCCCACACCATGCTCAAGACACCTACCGCGTGCGCTGGCGAACTCATCGCGCGCGCTACGCGCTACTGCTCCGACACCGAGGCGGCATTTGCCTCCATCGTGCGCCAGAGCGGCTACGCACTCGCTACCGCCACCACCGAGCTGTCCGACTCGGCGCACCGGATCGCGCGTCGCACCCACGCAGCGGTCGAACGCGCCGACGAACGACTCGGCATGCGCGTCGACACCCTCGCCCGAACCGCCCCGGCGTCCCTCGCCCGCGCCGACCAACGCCTCGTCGACGCACAGCAGCGCGTGCTCGGCAGGGCGATTTCGATCATCGAGCGATCCGGCGACCGCCTCGAAGTCATCTCGGCGCGTGTCGCCGCCGTCGACCCTGCCGTGCAACTGGCTCGCGGCTGGTCGATCACCCGGCGCTCCGACGGCACGATCGTCCGCTCGATCAACGAACTCGACGTCGACGAAGCGATCACCACCGCGCTCGCCGACGGCACGATCACCAGCACCGTCTCCGCAATTGCCGCAACCACTTCCGCAACCACTTCCGCAACCACCAACACCAACACCGACACCAACACCAACCGTTCGGGCGACGAGCGCTCCTTCGCACGCACGCAAACAAAGGGCTGACCCATGGCTGACGAATCCACCCCCGGCTACGCCGACGCACTCGCCGAACTCGACTCGATCCTGCGCGAACTCGAAGGATCAGACGTCGACGTCGATCACCTGGCCGATCGTGTGGCACGGGCGTCCGAGCTCATCACGCTGTGTCGCTCGAAGATCTCCGCCGCCCAGCTGCGCATCGAACAGGTCACCGCCGACCTCGACACCGTCGCCATCATCGACGTCTGACGTGTCACCCGGTGCCGGGCCGACGGCGTCAACCCGTTCGGGGCGGCCAAGGCGGTCTGGAACGCACTCCACCGCCACACCATTGGCGTGACCTCCACGCCGAACCGACGAACCGTTGGCCCTGACGTGCGTACTCGGTAGCCACCCGCCCACGGACTTCCATACATCGCCGTCGCGAACGAGTTCACATGGTGGGCCCCGGCGCCGATGTGGATCCATGGACCCAGCTCGTCGTCGAGGTCGAGCACCGAGTTGTCCTGGCGAGCCAGGAACCCCGGATGACACACCACGCCATCGGCGCAGACATCGTGATCATTTCGCACCCTTGCCGGGTACGGCGCTGTCGTCGTGCAGACGGTCCGTCGAGTCGGTGGGGGTGTTGTTCGCCTCGATGGTCCTGGTCACAGCGCCCATTCGCACACCCCGACGCGTGACGCCAAACACCCCCGAGGCGCGTGGTGGTCGCAGGCACGTCGCCGCAGGGCCTCGAACACAGCAGTAGCCTCCACGGAGATGCCTGGAACCGCTCCGACCAGCCTCCGATCCATCGCCGATCGGGTCGAGGCCCGCCTCGACGAACTGCTGAGCGCCGAGCGAGAGCGCTGGGCCACCTTCGACTCCGACCTCGCACACCCGATCGACGAGATCCGCCGACTGGTGATGTCCGGCGGCAAACGCCTCCGGCCGGCCTTCACGCACTGGGGGTACGTGGGCGCCGGTGGTGGCACCGACGACCAGATCGACGTCGACGCCGGCGCCGCGTTCGAACTGATGCACGCGTTTGCCCTCTTCCACGACGACGTCATGGACGACGCCGTCACCCGGCGCGGGCAGCCCACCACCCACACGCTCGCTGCCGAGCAACACGCAGCTGAAGGCTGGGCCGGCGAATCGCGCCGGTTCGGCGAGGGCGTCGCGATCCTCGTCGGCGACCTGGCGTTCGTGTACGCAGACCGGTTGATGGAAGGCGCCCCACCCGAGGCGATGCGGATCTGGAACGAGCTGCGTGTCGAGCTGAACATCGGCCAGTATCTCGACATCCTCGGATCGGTGCAGAGCATTCGCGACGTCGACAAGGCCGAACGAATCTGCCGGTACAAGTCCGGCAAGTACACGATCGAACGGCCGCTCCACCTCGGCGCAGTCCTCGCTGCTCCCGAACTCGAGCACGAACTGCTCCCGACGCTCAGCGCCTACGGCCTCCCGCTCGGCGACGCCTTCCAGATGCGCGACGACGTGATGGGCGCTTTCGGCGAGGAGAGCCTCACCGGCAAGTCGGTCGGCGGCGATCTCCGCGAGGGCAAGCCGACGCCGCTGCTCGCCCGCGCCGTCCGCCGAGCGAATGCTGCGCAACTCGATGTACTCGCCGAGGTCGGAACGCCCGGTCTCGACGGCCACGGCGTCGCTCGCATCCAACAGGCGATCATCGACACCGGCGCGCTCGCCGAACTCGAGGACCACATCACGGCGCTCACCGAGGCGGCAGTGGCTGCCATCGAAGGCGCTCCGATCATCGATATCGCGAAGTCCGAACTCGTTGCACTTGCCGAATACGTGAGCTGGAGGAATGTCTGATGAAAGTCGTCGTCGTCGGAGCTGGACTGGGCGGCCTGTCGGCCGCTGCACACTTGGCGAAGGCCGGTCACGAGGTGACCATCGTCGAACGCGACCCCATCCCGGGTGGGCGGGCCGGGATGATCATCGAGCAGGGTTTCCGCCTCGACAACGGCCCCACCGTGCTCACCATGCCCAACCTCCTCGAAGATGCCTTCAACGCGGCGGGCGCCGAGATGAAGGATTACGTCACCATCAACC
>Ga0335397_10011964_pt1 | contig 10654 bp, 9 predicted proteins | sample MAT04_FD_205740 | JGI IMG/M metagenome (GOLD analysis project Ga0335397, IMG submission 205740) | Freshwater microbial communities from Lake Fryxell liftoff mats and glacier meltwater in Antarctica - MAT-04 (spades assembly) (version 2) ...
GGCCATCGAAGCCATCCAGCCGGGCGACGAAGACGCCGCCAACCGCCTGGCGAAGCTGGTGCACGACGATCGTTCGGCGCTCGCGCGCATCATTCATGTGGGGTTGCATCATCTCAACTGGCCGAAGTCCGAGAACATGGAAGCCGTCCAGACCCGCGCCCGGCATGAGATCGTGCGGCTCGAAAGCGGTCTCTTCATCCTCGAAGTCATCGTCGGCATCGCGCCGCTGCTCGGCCTGCTCGGCGCGGTTTCGGGCCTCGTCTCCGTCTTCGCCGCTTTTGGATCGAGTGCGGCCAGCGAAGATCCGCACGGCATCGCCATGGGCATTTCCGAGGCGCTCAGCACGACCATTGTCGGCCTGGCCATCGCCATCCCCAGCCTCATCGCCTACAGCTATTTCGCCAAGAAGGTCGAGACCATGGCCGCGGAGATGGAGTCGCTCATCGCCGACCTGCTGGCCAAGTGCTATTACTTTCAATTCCGCCAGCAGCGCGAGGTTTCCCCTTCGCGGGAAGCGGAGGCCTACGCCCGCGGAGCGGCCGCGCACACCGGGGAGGGACACACCCCGTGAAGTTCTACACCCGGCCGCGGCGCATGCCGCAGGTGATGATCGTGTCGCTCATCGACATCTTCGCCATCCTCCTCATTTTTGTCATCGTGACGACGACCTTTAAGCGCGTCCAGCCGCAGGTCACGATCAAGCTCCCCGAATCGAAGAGTTCCGTCACCGCGGAAAAAAGCGACGAGCCGGTCATCCTTTCCATCGCGGAGAACGAAGACATTTTCCTCGACGCCAAAAAAGTCACCATCGAGGAACTAGGCGCCGCCATCCAAAAGCTCGTCGAGGAAAAGGGCTCGCCGAATCTCGCCATGAAAGCCGACAAAAAAGTCTCCTACGGTTTCCTCATCCAAGTCCTCGACGCCCTCAAAGATGCCGGCGTGAAGGGCAACCTCTCCGCTTTTACCGACGCCAAGAAATGATCCTCGAGATAGTGAAATACGGAACCCCGGTGCTCCGGGAGAAGGGCCGCGAAATCCTGCCGACCGACGAAAAGATCGGCCAACTCGCGGAGGATATGCTCGACACCATGCACGCGGCCAATGGCGTCGGTCTCGCCGCGCAACAGGTCGGTGTCCCGGTGCAGCTCTGCGTCATCGACGTGGCCGGGATCGATGATCGCCCGAGTGCGATGTGGATCGACGACCAGGAAGTGCCGATCGAGGAATACATGCCGCTCATTCTTCTCAACCCCAAGCTCAAGCTCAGCAAAGAAAAGGAGACTGGGAACGAAGGCTGCCTGAGCTTTCCCGAAATCACCGCCGAGATCGTGCGGGCCGAAGGCGTTCGCTGCACGGCTCTCCTGCTCGACGGTCACGAGATCGAATTTGAGGCCGCCGGCCTGCTGGCCCGCGCCTTGCAACACGAAGTCGATCATCTCCAAGGTGTCCTCTTTATCGACCGCATGAACACGGCGACCAAGGTCGGCCTCGCCGGGAGGCTCAAGCGGTTGCAAAAGGAAACGCGTCCATAGCGGACCGCGCGCAGTGCTGAGGCGGGTGCCTGTGGTTGTTCGGAATACCGCTTGGTCCATCCCGAGCCGCTCCCTGCACCGCCGGTCTTCGAGCGATTGCCCCCATATTACTTCCGGATAAAAACGGCGGTCATCCTGAGCTGAGCGGAGGCGGCAAGGCGGGCGGAGCGCAGTCGAAGGACCCCATGCGCCTGGCTGGGACTCACGGGGTTCTTCGACTCCGTTCCTCCCCGCCTTCGCCCCCGAGGAACTCCGCTCAGGATGACCGCGCCTTTGTCCGGAAACTTTTTCCAGGAAATGCTCCTTGCCGGAACGATGCAGAAGATTCCGAGCGGCAGGGGAGAAAACGCAGAGACGCAAAGGGGCGGAGAGCGCAGAGAACGCGATCGGAAGCCGGACCGAATGGTTTGCGGCAATTTCGTGGTCGTCCGTCTCTGCGCCCTTTGCGTCTCCGCGTCTCTGCGTTTTCAATCCAACCGCAACTGCCTCCTTCCGGCCTAGTAAGTCTTGTAATGCACGCTGAGCGTGCGGAAGGCCTGGGAGGCGCTGGTCGCGGCGAAATACACCAGCTCGATCGCGGTGTTGTTCTGGTTCCACTTGTAGCCAACGATCTTTTTGGTGACGTCCGTCGAGGGTTCCTGTTCGGTGCGCCGGGCGACGAGCTGGCCTTCGCCATACTTCTGTTCGAGACGCTTGCGGACGTCCCCCATGAAGCTGTCGTATTGCGAGTCGTTCCAGTCTTCCTTTTGATATTGCAGCTCCACCTCCACGAGTTCGCCCCGCAGGAAATAGAAGACAGTGCGTTTTAATCCCGTCTGGATGAGGCCATCCACATCCCACGCTTCGCGCCCTTCGACCTGGCGTCGGGCCACCACGGTGGCTTTGGCGCCATGGAGGAGGCGCAGCATGCGTTCCGCCGTTTCGCCCCAGCGCAGGCCGAAAGGCGGGTTGATGTCCTCGGCGCGCGCCGACGGCAGAACACTGACGAGTGCCAGAAGCAGCAGGACAGCGGGCCGAACGAGGCGTGGCAGAAAATTTGTCATCAAGGAAGAATCACGGCTGACCAATCGCCCAAAAACAGTCCGGCGGAAAGCGGATGTCAATCCGGTCCTCCCCCGGCTGCCGGGTGGGGTGGGTCAGCTTTTTTTGGCGGTGCTCGCGATGTAAACCTCGCGGAGTTGCTTGAAATCGACCTCGACCGGGGAGTGGGTCATGAGGTCGGTGCCGCGGTTGTTTTTCGGAAAGGCGATGACTTCGCGGATGCTCTCCGCGCCGACCGCGAGCATGACGAGGCGATCCAGCCCGAGGGCGATTCCGCCATGGGGCGGAGCGCCGAAGCTGAAGGCGCGCAGCAGGTGGCCGAACTTGACTTGCTGTGCCTCGGCATCGACCCCGAGCACTTCGAACATCTTCGCCTGAAGATCCTTCTCGTGGATTCGGATCGAGCCGCCGCCGAGTTCCACGCCATTGAGGACAACGTCGTAGGCAATCGCGCGGACTTTGCCAAAGTCGCCGGCATCGAGCAGCGGCACGTCTTCGGCTTTCGGACGCGTGAAGGGATGATGGACGGCGACCCAGTGGTTGTCCTCGGGCGAAAAGGCCAGGAGCGGGAAATCGACGACCCAGAGGAAGTTGAGCGCTTCGCGGCCGGCGACGAGGCCGAGCAGTTCGCCGCAGCGCAAGCGCACCCGCCCGAGCACTTCGCAGACGGCTTCGAGCTTCATATCCGCGCCGAAGAAAAGCACGTCGCCCTCGGTGAATTCCAGGCGGTCGGTCAGCGCTTCCTTCTCCTGCGCGCTGAAGAACTTCACGATCGGTGACTCCCATTCGCCGCCGACGCTCCACTTGATGTACGCAAGCCCCTTGGCGCCGAATTCGGTCTTCACCCATTCCTCCCACTTCTTGAGCTGCTCCTTGCTGAGCAGCGCCGCAGCCCCCTTGGCGTTGAGCGCCTTGATCACGCCGCCGCCCTCGGCGACGGAGCGGAAGACCTTGAACTGCGATTCCTTGAAGATGTCGGCGATCTCGACGAGTTCGAGGCCGAAGCGCGTGTCGGGCTTGTCCGAGCCGAAGCGGTTCATGGCGTCGGCGTAGGTCATGCGCGGGAATGGCGTCGGGACATCCACGCCGCGCGCTTCCTTGAAGATGCGGACGAGCAAACCTTCGATCAGCGTCTGGATTTCGACTTCGGTGATGAAGGACGCCTCGACATCGATCTGGGTGAATTCCGGCTGGCGATCGGCGCGCAGGTCTTCGTCGCGGAAGCAGCGGGCGATCTGGAAATACTTCTCCAGCCCCGCGACTTGCAGGAGTTGCTTGTACTGCTGCGGCGCCTGGGGCAGCGCGTAAAACGAGCCGGGCGTAAGCCGCGAAGGCACGAGGAAATCACGCGCGCCTTCCGGGGTTGGGTTTGAAAGGATGGGCGTTTCGATTTCGAGAAAGCCGGCTTCGTCGAGGTAATCGCGGGTCGCTTTCACGATGCGATGGCGCAGGCGCAGGTTGCGCTGCATGGGCGCGGTGCGCAGGTCGAGGTAGCGGTATTCGAGGCGCAAGTCTTCGTTGACCTTCGGGTCGTCGAGCGGGAATGGCGGCACGTCGGCCTTGTTCAGCACCGTCAGTTCGCTGGCGACGACTTCGATCTCGCCCGTGGCCAGCTTGGCGTTCTCCGTGCCGGCGAGGCGCGCGGCGACCTTCCCGGTGATCTGGACGACGTCCTCGCTGCGCAGCTTGTGCGCGGCGGCGGCGACCGCGGGCTGCTCCTCAGGCCGGAAGACAACCTGGGTCACGCCCTCGCGATCACGCAGATCGATGAAAATCACCCCGTGATGATCCCGGTTCGTATTCACCCAGCCGGCGAGCGTCACAGTCTGGCCTTCGTCGATCTTGCGGAGCTGGTGGCAATGGTGGGTGCGATACATAATGCGGGGCGCGGAATGTAGCGGGATTTGACCCGGAGGGGAGAAGAAAGTGGGGCGGCCCTTGCAGTCCGCCCTTCGGGCCAGGGCCGATGGCAAGTATGCCGCACTTTCTTTCCCGCTCTTGACCTCTGCGCGCTGCCGCGTGACCGTCCGGGCGTGTTTTACTCCCCGATCCTTCGCGGCACCTGTGTCCTCGTCCTTTCGTTTTCTTTACCAGCCCTCAGCTTCGGCGCGATCAAGTCGCAGAAGAAGAACTACCTTCAGGAAGCCGAGGAGGCGATCCGCGGAAACAAGCCCGACGACGCCCTCGCCTCGCTCGATGCAGCGCTCAAGGACGACCCGGACAATGCCGCGGCGCATTTCTGGCGCGGGCGGTTGCGCGCTGGAAAAGGTGAACTCGACAAGGCGCTGACGGATTTCAACGCGACCATCCGTCTCCAGCCGACGGGCGACGTTTACGCGCATCGCGGCTACGTCTATCAAAAGAAGGGTCAGGCGGACGAAGCGCTCGCCGATCTCAACCAGGCGCTGCGGCTCGATACCAGCAACTATCTCGCTCTCTTTCTCCGCGGCCTGCTCCTCGGGGAACGCGGAAATACCAAGTCCGCGCTCGGCGACCTCGATGCCGCGCTCACCATCCAGCCCGACAGCCGCGAGGCGCTGCAAGGCCGCGGGCAGGTTTATGTGATTCGCCGCGAACTGGACGCGGCGATGCGTGATTTCGATCGCTGCATTCAGCTCGATCCGCGGGATCCCGCCGGCCACACCGGACGCGGTGGCGTCAATTATCTGAAGGGTGAATTTAAGGAAGCGATCGAGGACTACACGCAAGCTGTCGAATTGCTGCCGAAAGACGGACGCCCGCTCGCCCAGCGCGGTTACGCCTACGCGGGTGACAATCAACTGGACAAGGCGCTGGCGGATTTCGATGCGGCGCTCGTCCTCAATGCGCAGGACCCGCCCGCCCTGCTGGGCCGCGCCGAGATCCGCCGGAGCAAAAAGCAGTGGAAGGAAGCGCTCTCCGACTACGAAAAATTGCTCGGCATTGCGCCCGGCGATTATCGCGCCTTGCTCGGGTCGGCGTCGGCGCTCTACGCCGCCGGGGAATTGGAGAAGGCGCTCGGCCTCTATGGCGAACTCATCCAGCGCTACCCGACGGAAGCGCAGCCGTTCAATGATTATGCCTGGCTTCTCGCCACCGGCATCAAGGACAGCGTGCGCAACGGTCAGCGTGCCGTGGAGCTGGCGAGCCAGGCCTGTCAGTTGACCGAATACAAAAACCCCGGCTACCTCGATACGCTGGCCGCCGCATTCGCGGAGAAGGGGGAATTTTCCAATGCGGTCAAATGGCAGGAGGAAGCCGTGAAAGCGGCCGGGCAGGAGCCCGCGGAAGTGCAGGCCGACATCCAATCCCGCGTGGAACTCTACAAGCAAAATAAGCCGTATCGCGAAGCGCAGAAGTAGCGCCGGAGGGACGCGCCCCCGCGCGTTCCCACTTTTGAGGAAAGAGACGCGCGGGAGCGCGTCCCTCCGGTCAGAGGCGGCCCAGTTCTTCGATCGGCACAAGCACTTCCTCGCGCGTCGCCAGCGTCTTCACTTTGACCTGCGGCCATTCGTCGCCGACCAGCACGGTGCGCGTCGCGCCGAGATGTTCGGCGGTCTGGAATTGCTTGCCGATCTTCGCGGCCGTGAGCGGAAAATCGACGCGCTGTCCGGCTTCCCGCAGCTTCTGCACGAGTGCGAGCGCGTCGCCCCGCCGCTCCTCTTTCGCGATGATCACGTAGAGATCGCAGGCGCGTTCGCGGGCCAGCCACACTTCCATCTTCGCCTTCGCGGCCGGAGTGTCATTGATCAGGTTTGCAAGGACGACATCGCCCATGCCGAAGCCGAGCGCCGGAAGATCGACTTTCCCGTCGCTCATCAGGCTGAGGAGCTTGTCGTAGCGACCGCCGCCGGCGAGTGCGCGCTCGTTCTTGCTCCGGTCGAAGACCTCGAAGACAACGCCGGTGTAGTAGGCGAGCCCGCGGACGATCGCGTAGTCGATCTCGACAAAAGCGCCGAGCCCTCGTGCCGCCAGATCGGCGACGACCGGTGACAGTTCCGCAGTCGGATCCTTGGAGTGCATGAAGGCGAGCACCTGCGCCGCAGTCAGGCCGAACCTGGCGAGGGCAGCGTCCGTCTTCTCCTGCGGAGCGCGCTCGGCTTTGTCCACGATCTGGAAGAACTCGTATTCATCTTCCGCCCGTCCTCCGGCGCGCGTGAAAAACTCCTGCCACGCCGTGCGACTGCTCAGACGGACGACAAAATCCTGTTCGCTCAGGCCGAATCCGCGCAGCGAGTCGATCAACACCGCGATCAACTCCGCATCGGCCGCCGGCGAAGTCTCGCCGATGATGTCGCAGTTGAGCTGGTAGAATTCGCGCAGCCGTCCGCGCTGCTGCTTTTCGTAGCGGAAGAATTGCGGCACGCAGAACCACTTGAGCGGCTTTTTGAAGTCGCGTTCCCGAGCCGCGACCATGCGGGCCAGAGTCGGCGTCATCTCCGGGCGCATCGCCACGTGGCGGTCGCCTTTGTCCGTGAAATCGAAGAGCTGGCCGACGAGTTCACCGCCGGACTTTTTCTTGTAGAGGTCGATGGGCTCGAGGATCGGTCCGTCGTATTCCACGAAGCCGTAGCGGCGCGCGACTTCGCGCCACGTCGCGAGGATGTAATTCCGGCGGGCGCAATCGTCGGGGTAAAAGTCACGGAAGCCGGGCAGGGTTTGCATGCGGGGCGCGCACGGTAGTCATCGGGAGGGTGGTTTTAAAGGCGAAAAACACGAGGCGCGGAGCGGAAGGTGAGGGCTGGCCGCAGTGTCAGCAGATGGCGCATGTGCCATTGGCCGCTCCCCCCAAAAAACGTCCTTCTGAGAAATGGAGAACCTCTGAACTCGGTCTGGCATCTGAAGCCGCGCTGGAGAAGGCAGGCAGAAATCAGAGGCTCTTCGTTCCTCAGAATGACGGTTCGGAAGAGGGCACCAAACGGCGGAGGCCGTCTTCCCCGTTGCGGATAGCCTGCCCTGCGCGCTTTCGGCGGGCGAACGATGCTGGCAGCTTGTCAATTTCCCGGTTTCCGCCTCCCATTCTCCAAAGTGCTTTCCATTCTCAAAGTCCGCCACTTTCGCTGTTTCACTGCTCGCGAGGCGGAATTCGCTCCGGGCTTGAACGTGATCGTCGGGCCGAATGCGCACGGGAAAACTTCGCTGCTCGAAGCGGCCTGCATACTTCTCCGGCTGCAATCGCCCCGCATCTCCCGGCTCGCGCACGCCATTCAGCACGAGCGGCGCGGGTTTGTCGTCGATGGCTACTTTGCATCCGGCAACGCCGGCGGGCCGCGGCATCTTCAATTCTATTTCAGCCGCGAGCGGAAGAAGCTGGCGCTGGACGAGGTGGAGCAGAAGACGGCACGCGAGTATCTGGACATCGCGCGGCTGGTCTATTTTTCCAACAGCGACATCGAGCTGGTGCGGGGTTCCGGGGAAGAGCGGCGGCGATTTCTCGATTTCTTTGCAGCGCAGCGCGACGGCACCTGCCGCCGCACGCTGCGCGATTACGAGCGGGCGTTGCGCTCGCGCAATCTGCTCCTGAAAGCGCCGGCGCCGCGCTGGCGGGAAATCGCGGCCTTCGATGAGCCGTTGCTCGCCGCGGGCCAGCGAGTTGCCGAGGCGCGGAGCCGGTTTTTGACGGAGTTGCAGCCGGAGGCGGAGGCGGCGCATCACGCCATCAGCGGCGCGCGGGAAAGGCTGCGGATCGAGTATCTGCCCGGCGGAGGAGAGGACTTCCCGGCGGCGCTCGCGGCGGCGCGGGACGAAGATGCGCGCCTGCGGCAGACGAGCGTCGGCCCGCACCGGGACGACGTGCAGTTCTTCCTCAATGACCAGTCGTCGGATTTCGCCAGCGAAGGCCAGCAGCGGACGATCGTGCTCGCGCTCAAGCTCGGCGCGGCGCGGCTGCTCGCCCGGCACTTTGACGCGCCTCCCGTCCTGCTGCTCGACGACATTTTCGGCGAACTCGATCTCCACCGCCGCGCCGCGCTGCTGGCCGCGCTGCCGGCGGACGCGCAAAAGCTCATCACCACGACGCATCTCGACTGGCTGCCCGCCGGCCTCGATCCCCAGGTGCTGCGGCTGGGCTAGAGCGGTTTAAGTAAAGGCCGTTGTAGAGGCGGCTCTGTCGCGCGAAGCGGGACGTGCCGCCTGTGGAGACTCCCCGCCGGTGCAAGGCGGCACGGCCTTCGGCCAGAGCCCGCCTCTACAACCCCCGTCCGCAGAGGGCGGCTACGGGATTTTTTAAACAGCTCTAACTCGGAGGGGCACCCTCCTGCGTGTTCCCCATTCCTGGCCCGGAGAAGTGGGAGCGCGTTCCTCCGACGGTTGGACTACGGACGCGGCGGCAGGCGTTTGCGGAGTTCGTAGCGCGTAAAGGCGCGGGCACTCAGGAAGCCGGTCACGGCGATGACGAGCGCGCCCAGCATCCAGAGTTCCATGCTTTTTACGCGTCCGATGATCGTCGCGGCGCTGTTGCTCAGGAAGAAACCGAGGGCGATTAGAACGCTGCCCCACACCATCAGGGCGAGAGTTTCGATGAGCAGAAAGGTCGTGACCGAAAGTCGCTGGACGCCCCAGAAAACCACGCTGGGTGTGCGCGTGCCGTAGATGAAACGGCAGACGAACAATTCCCACGGCCCGAAGCGCGCGGCCAGTCGCTCGACGGCCGGCCCGACGCGCCGATAGACGCGGTGGCTCTTGATCGTCTCGGAACGCGAGTGGCCGAGCCAGAACCAGATCGAATCGTGCAGCAGCGCCCCGCACAGCCCTGCCACGAGCGCGGGCACCGGCTGGATCGTGCTGAGATGCACGGCCACGCCGGTGAGGATGAACGTCACGTCATTCTCCACGATCGCGGAGAGGAAGATCGCGAGCAGGCCGTATTCGATGAGAAATTCTTGCATGAGCGGATGCGGCGTCGCGCCGCATAAACTAGCGAGACTCCGCATCGACGCGAACGGAAATCCCGGGGCGCGCGAAGGCGGCGTGCGATTCACGAAATCGTTGCGCGATCGGCGCGTTTTTTACGTGTCGCGTTGCGCGCAAACGTGAACACCTTGCGCGCAAACGTGAACACCTTGCGCGCAAACGTGGACCGTAGCTTGCGAGGCAAACGTGCGGATGCGCCTCCCCATCCCGCCTCGTTTGCGGTTCCTTCCGTGCCCTGAAAAACACGATCAGCAACTCGTTCACCGGCTCGCTCCGCCCTTCCTCCGCGAGGTGCTCGCCTCCTTTCGCGCTCAGGCGCTGACGGCCTCCACTGCCGCGGCGGAGTTGGGCCTCGGGCGCACACGCTTCGACCAGCTCTGTGCCGATTATCGGCGCGCCTGCGCCGCACGCCGCCAGCGCTCCTGGATCCCAGGCGCTTCGGGCGGCGATCATGCCGCGCCTTGGCCCGCAGAGGTCGAGCCCCTCCTGCGCAAGCTGCTCTCCTCCCGACCACCGTCCAACTACAGCCTCGCCGCCAGCGCGGTAAAGCGCCGCCTCGGCTGCCATCTCGACCCGGCCACCGTCCGCCGTTTCGCGCACGCCGCGGGTCTCGCCCCCGCCCAGCCTGCGCGCAAAGCCAAAGCCCCGGTGCGTCGTTGGCAGGGCGCTAAGATCGGCGCGCTCTGGCAGCTCGACGCCACCCCTCATCGGTGGTGGCCCGAGGGTTCTCCTCTGCCCCTGCTCAACATGCTCGATGATTGCAGCCGCCGCAGGGTCGGCGCGCAGATCTATCCTTCCGAGTCTCGGCTCGCTTACCTCGACTTCCTCCCGCGCGCCTTTCGCGCCCACGGCCTCCCGCTGCGCCTCTACGTCGATTGCCACAGCTTCTTTCTCTCCAGCGTCCCCGACGCTCTCACCCAACTCGGCGCCGCCCTCCACTTCTACAGCGTCTCCTTCCGCTACGCCTCCTCCCCGCAGGCCAAAGGCAAAATCGAACGCAGCCATCAGGATTGGCAGAACCGCCTCCCGGCACTCTGCGCCGCCGAGGCCATCCGCACCATCGCCCCTGCCAATGCCCTGCTCGCTTACCTCTGCCTCCACCGCGCCACCCACGAGCGCCACCCACGAGCGCCACCCACGAGCGCCACCGCGAACTGGCCATGACCCCGCTCACCGCCTGGCAGAACGCC
>Ga0335397_10011966_pt1 | contig 10652 bp, 10 predicted proteins | sample MAT04_FD_205740 | JGI IMG/M metagenome (GOLD analysis project Ga0335397, IMG submission 205740) | Freshwater microbial communities from Lake Fryxell liftoff mats and glacier meltwater in Antarctica - MAT-04 (spades assembly) (version 2) ...
AGACCCATCGGGCAAAATGTCGTACCTGAATGCCATAATTCAACGCGTCAAGCAGCCGGTAAGCCCTGACCCGCCGCCAGCACCACCCGATGAAAGATCGAGGTTAGCGCCCGCTGAAAAGGAGAAGCGCTTGTCGGAAAGGCCGGTCCCGGAGGATTCGGCAAGGGTTTTTCCACTTATGGTCAGGGCATAACCGTCGATGAAAAGGCCGCCGGCCGAGAAAACGGCCAGTTTTTTGTGGAATGCGTTCAAGGGGGCGTCGTCGATCAGGGACGCTGTTGAGTTTGACATGTTAACAGCTTTCGTGGAGTTTTTGATGATCAGAAGCCAGGCCGACTGTCACTCAGGTGGCGAGAAGAGCGGTCCCGTGTAGGTGAACTGGTTGGCTACGCGGCCTAGTGGGTCCAGGCTGGGGATGTTGATTTTGCCGTCTGGCATTAGAACCTTCTCGGCAACGTGGAAAACCACGATTTCCCCTACAAGGAGGCGATCGCTTCCGGGGTGAAAGGTGCTGTGAAGTACGCATTCCATACTTATGAGCGCTTCCTTTACCCTGGGCGGCTTGACGCGCTGGGAAGGTGTCGGGGTTACCCCCGCCTGCGCGAACTCGTCCGTCTCTGCCGGGAACGGCCTACTGCTGGTGTTTACCGCCTGGGCCATGTGGGATGAAACTGTGTTCACTACGAATTCGCCTGTTTTTTCAATGTTTTCGGCACTGTCCTTGGGCGATCCGTCCTCCTTGTATTCCAAACTCAGGAGGAGCATTGGCGGCTTGGATGAAACAACTGTAAAAAAGCTGAAGGGAGTCAGGTTGTTGACCCCTGCCTCACTGATCGTGGACGTCCACGCGATGGGCCGCGGAACTACAGCACCGGTAAGAAGTCTGAATACTTCCTCAGCAGAAAGGCTCGCCGCTTCCACTGAACGCATGGCAAGACCGGTGTTATACCCAACACCCACATTCGTCATGACTTCAGCGGCCCTTGAATCTCCACCGTCATCTCTTTGGTTCCTGCAGTGACCCGCTAACAGGAACAAGGTCCTGCGGGCAGGGCGAAATAATGACAGTGAGATCTTCCAGCGCCTCGAGGACTATGTGGCTGCCGGGGGTTTCGCCCTCGGCAGTCCAAGGCACGTTCATGAACACATTGAACGGATCGGGCACAAATCCCATATCTTCAAGACCCCCATCAGCCAAGGCCTGCCGGAAATTTTCAGCGCAGTTGTCGTGGTGCCCGACGTGCCCGAGCATCTCGTAGCGGGATGCATCACAGGCAGGGATAAGTGTGTCGTGGATACGACCGGAGGTGTCTTCCGTGAATTCAGCAAGCGGCCGCCGGTTATTGCTGTACAGGCGGTCCCCAACCTTTGGGAAGAGCCGGCCGGTTGCCGCGCGAGTGTGACCCATGAAGGCCCATTCTTCGCTTTTTGGAAACAGAAGCCAGGTGTCGGCCACGCGAGTACCGTGAGGATTGTTGATTTTCACCGGCGCCCCCTTCGGGAGGCGGACCGAAGATCCGGATCGAGCTTCTACTGTCTGCATGGGATACCTTCAGGCTTGAGATGTGCGCAATCGTTTGCGAGGTGTGATGATAGACACTATCGCAAACGATTGCGTCCGTCAACGGATGATTCTCCGGCACCTAGCACGGGCTCGGTCCATATCTGCAATGATCATGAGGTGGTTAAGAAGCGAAGCATGGAAACGAAGCAAACCGGACGACCGCGCGTCACGCTCAGGACAGTCGCGGAAGTGGCAGGCGTTCACGTATCCACTGTGTCCAGGGCTTTGCGCACCCACGCCGATCCTGCCCTCAATGATGCGCCCAGCGCCACCATCACGAGACACATCATCGAGATTGCCAATCAACTGGGTTACAGCCCCGACCCGTATGCGGCGAGCCTGAGAACACAACGGACCAAGTCGATTGGCGTCCTTGTCCCGCGTCTTTCGGACGTAGTCTTGGCAACCATTTACGAGGGAATAGAGCAATACGCCAACTCACGCGGATATCAGGTCGCCGTCGCGAACACTTATGACGATCCAGAGCGGCATCAAAAGCACTTGGACCTCATGTCTAGCCGTCGTGTGGATGGCCTCATTCTGGGCGACGCGCGGTTGGATGCCACCGGTATTGCTCGGCCCGCCGTTCCCACAGTAGTTGTCAACCGTCGCTGCCCGGATTTCGTATCAGTCTCTGGTGCGGACGTTGTGGGAGGGGGGTTAGTGGCGGCCCATTTTGCAGATCTTGGACATGAAAACATTGGTGTCATCGCCGGCCCTCCCTGGGCGAGCACGAGCGTTGACCGTGTGGCAGGATTCCGGGAAACGCTGCGCGAAAGAGGCCTCGAAGTGCCGGACTCGGCAGTCGTTCCGACTTCCTTCGATGTTGAAGGCGGCCGCATTGCCGCCCAAAAGCTCTTATCGCAGGACCCGTGCCCCTCCGCTATTTTCGCCGTCAATGATTATGCGGCCATTGGGGCAATGGGAGAGATGCGGGACCAGGGGTTGGTGCCCGGCGCCGATATAGCGATTGTTGGATACAACGATATAGATGTTGCCCGCGAACTTTTTTACCCTCTGAGCAGCGTCGACAACTCAGTGATCAACATGGGACGTGCTGCCGCCAATGCCCTTATCGACATGCTGGACGGCAATCAGCCTGACTCAGTTCTGATACAGCCTCACCTCAACGTCAGGAAATCGAGCGGTCAGCCGCTGACGTAGAGCCAAAGTCCGCCAAACGACGAAAGACGCGGTCTTCGATGAGACCTCCAGCAAGAAGGCCGCGCAGATCACCGGCCGGCTGGTCGTGCGCCGGATCCCGGAGTTGAACCCGAAAACCGTCGACGGGCAGGAAACGCTCTTCCAGTCGGACGCACCGGCATCACGCGTTCTTCACGACCCTGGACACCGAACGACTGGATACCGTCGCGGCCGACAAGACCCACCGCAACCACGCCATCATTGAGCAGGTCAACGCCGATCTGAAGGACAGCGCGCTGGCCCATACGCCCTCAGGTGTTTATGCTGCGAACTCGGCCCTGGCTGGTTGCCGCGGTCGTGGCCTACAACCTCACCCACGCCGCCGGGATCCTCGCCGCAGGCCCCTTCGGAAATGTCAGGACCGGGACATTCCGCCGCAAACTCATCCACGTCCCTGCCCCATCGCCTCCAGCGCCCGAACAACACGGCTCCACCTCCCGGAAGGCTGACCCTGGCAAACACCACGGCAGACACTGTTCGACCATCTCTATCCGCCGCCGAAAGCAGCTTGAACCCCTTCAACCCAGCCGCACGGCGCAATCACAGCCACCAGTGGAAACCGAAGGGCAGCGAGGTCCGGCACCCTGCATGTTCTCTGCCCGCCCAACGAGCCGAAACCAGATTCAGATCACCAGCCCGGGCAGATTGGTGGATCACGGCTTAGCCCGTCTGCCAACAATGCCGCGGATTCCTGCAGCCGTCTTCCGTCCGAACCCCGGCATGCGCTGATCACCCGGTCACGCCCAGCAAGCAGACCCGTCACGACGAGAACCGCCATTAAGCCCGCGGTTACGAGGAGCGGAAGCGCCAAGCCTCCGCTCACGTCGCGAAGACCACCGAACCTTACAGGCCCCGCCGCAGCGAGACCGTAGCCGACACATTGCGCCGTGCCTGACAATGACGCTGCCTGCGGGTAATTGACGGTCCGGTGGCTGAACAGCGACAAAGCCATGAGACTAAGTTCCCGCACCCGATTGGCCCAAGAAGGACCCACAGCAATTTGAGGTCCGGCAACTGCCAGCCCGAGATACGTCACGAACGTGAGCCCGCCGCTCGTGAAGGATGCAAGCCGCTGGTCCGAACCGCGGTGATGGATCCGCCCTAAACCTCCACCACTGGAGCCGCGAACTGGGCAGCATACAGCCGCGAATAAGCCCCGCCGGCAGCCAGCGACGAGGCACGGGTCCCCTGCTCCACGATCTGCCCGGCCTCCATAACCAGGATGAGGTCGGCGTCGCGGATGGTGGAGCCGGTGCGCGATCACGAAGCTCGTCCGGCCCGAGCGCAGCTCATCCCGGTCATCGCGGTGATGTCCACGCCGCCGAGCTTGATCCGCCCGGCGTCGTGCTCGAAAAAGTCACCTTCTTCCAACCTTCACGCCGGAAGTGCCTCACAGCATCGGGCTCCGGACGCGTTGGCTAACCCACTGCTTCGTGTCCGAGCAGTCTGGTTGCGCTTATCTCTTCGCCGCCACGCATGACAGTTACGAGCCCAAAGTGCCGATCAACAACGACCAGATCAGCGCGCATGCCGGCGCGGAGACTGCCGACCTCGGCTTCCAGGCCAAGGAGCCTGGCGGGGACACAGGTTGCGGCCGCGACAGCTTCAGCGCGGCTCACGCCCGCTTCGATGGTCCGGCGGACCACTGCCAGCAACGTGGCGGTACCTCCGGCGAGGGTTCCGGTTCCCTGCAATGTGGCCATGCCGGCCTGTACGGAGACGGCTGATCGTCCCAGACGATAGTCCCCATCTGGTAGTCCTGCTGCTGCCATCGAATCGGTAACCAGGACGACATTGTCGGCCCCTACCAGCTGGAAGACCATCTGCACGGTTCCGGGGGCCAGGTGGATGCCGTCGGCGACCAGTTCGACGGCAACTCTGCCGGCATTGGCCAGCCGGAGGCACGAAGCCACGGGCCCGGGCTTGCGGTGGTGCATCGGCGGCATTCCGTTGAACAGGTGGGTCACCGTCGGCCGGGCCGTCTGCCGTTCCCACAAAGCCAGTCCCGCGGCTGCCCCTTCGAGTGAGGCTGTGGCCACCGAGGCGTCTGCGTCAGTATGGCCGAGCGATGGCGTGACGCCGTTTTCGATCAGCGCGCTGACGAGGCGGTCAGCTCCCGGAAGTTCGGGGGCGTAGGTCATCGTCTTGAGCCACCCACCCGCTTCGTGGATCATCAGGCGAAGCAATTCGTGGTCGGGATCGCGCAGCCACTCGGGGTTCTGCGCCCCGCACCGGGCATAGGACAGAAACGGCCCCTCGGAATGAATGCCGGCAATCAGCCCCTCGTCCGCCAGCTGCCGCAGCGTCCGGACGCCCCTCAGCAGGTCCTCCGGCGCCGACGTCACCAGACTGGCCAGCAACGTCGTCGTACCGTTCCGGTGAAGGTAGTCAACCGCGGCACGGCAGCCAACGATGTCTCCCGCGGGAAAGTCACCCCCGGCGGCTCCGTGACAATGAAGGTCCACGAGTCCAGGAAGGATGCTGCTCCCGTCCGGAAGATCAACCTCCTCAGCGTCCGGCAGGTCCGAGGCCTCAAAACCGCTCCGCGGTCCCGCGTAGACAATACGGTCACCAAGAACGGCAACCACTGAATCAGGACATGCGGCGCCGTCGCTGATGAGGGTACCGGTAAGAACATATCCCGCGCCGCGACGTCGAATCGTCACGGCCTGCCTCCCTGCGGCACTTTCCGGCCCTGCACCGCCAGGTAGGTCTTGCGGAGGGCCGCGATCGAGGAATCGTATGACTGCTGGGCAACTCCGACGAACAGGCAGTCGATCACCATCATTTGGGCCATGCGGCTGCCGAGCGCGCCGGACCGGAACGGACTTTCTCTCGCGGCCGTGCTGAGCACAACATCGGCGGCCCGTGCCAGCGGCGAGTCGGAATGGTTGGTGATGGCGATCGTCCGGGCCCCTGCTTCGCTGGCGATCCGCATCGCCTCAACCGTATCCAGCGTCGAGCCCGAGTGGGAGATTGTGATGGAGACACAGTCAGGCCCCAGCAGGGCAGCCGACGTCCAGGCCGCGTGGGCATCCGACCAGCTGTGCGCGGTCAGCCCGATCCGATGCAGTTTCTGCTGGAGGTCCTGGCCGACCCAAGCGCTTGCACCCACGCCGAAGATGTCGATCCGCCGGGCCCCGGAGAGGGCGGCAACGGCATCCGAGAGCTTGCCGACATCCAGCGCCTCGGCAGTGTCGGCGATGGACATCGTTTCATTGAAGGCAATCTTGGACACCACGTCCTGCAAAGAGTCCGTCTTGGCGATGTCCTCATACATTTCGACGGTAGCGTTGGCGACCGTCTGCTCGCGCGTGGTCTCCCGGGCCAGGTCCATCCGGAAGTCGGAGTAGCCCTGGTATCCGATCTTCTTGTAGAAGCGAACCACCGACGTCGTGGAGGTGCCGCACTTCTCGGCGAGTCCGCCAATGGAAAGCGTGGCCGCGAGGGCCGGTTCGGCGAGGACCGCATGAGCGATCAATTGCTCCGAGGTCCTCAGGGAAGGCAGCGCCGACCGGATCCTGACCAGGACCGTCCGCGATGATTGGGGGTCCGGCACGGCGCTCATTAGAAACCATCCTTCGAATGCGGTGTTCAGCGGAATCCCGCGTGTAAATAGATTACACAGACGAGAGCAATACAGTAAGTGTTTGACACGAAGCGGCTGACACCGTAAGTTCGCCGGAGACGGAGATCACAAACCGTCTTTCGAGAGATGGGAAATCTTTGTGAGTTCAATACACCACACCAGCGCTCAGTTGAGCAGCGCTTGGCTAGACATCAGCACCGAGGTGAGAAACCCTCGCACGCTGGACCTGGATCAGCGCAGCACACTCGGCATCCTGGAAGCCCTCAACGACGAGGATTGCACCGCCCCGGCTGCCGTCCGGCAGGTGTTGCCCGCAATGGCGGCCCTGGTCGACGCCGCCGCGGAGGCGGTTGGCAACGGCGGACGTGTGCACTATTTCGGCGCCGGCACTTCCGGCAGGCTCGGGATCATCGACGCAGCAGAGCTAATGCCGACGTTCAATTTGGCCGAGGGCGTGGTCATCGCCCACCATGCCGGCGGCTCCAAAGCCCTCATCCGGGCTGTGGAAAACGTTGAGGACTCCTGGGACGCCGGCCTCGCCGACGCCGAAGAGGTCAGAGCCGGAGACGTCGTCATCGGCATCGCCGCCTCCGGGCGTACCCCGTACGTCGGCGGCGCCCTGGACCGCGCCCGCCAACTGGGCGTTCCGACCGCGCTCATGACCTGCGCCGTCAACCCCGAGCTCGGCCCGCTGGCCGACTACGTGATGGTCGCCGACACCGGCCCCGAGGCCTTGGCCGGATCCACCCGCCTCAAGGCCGGCACCGCCCAAAAAATGATGCTCAACAGCTTCTCGACCGCACTCATGATACGGCTCGGCAAGACGTGGTCGAACCTGATGGTCTCTGTCCTCGCCACCAACGAAAAGCTCCGGGCGCGGACTGTCCGCATCCTGATGGAAGCAACCGGGCAGGACGAGGAGCACTGCCGGACCGCCCTGGCGGCGGCCGACGGCGATCTCAAGGTGGCGCTGGTATCGATGCTTACCGGCTCCGCCTCCGCCCGGTCACGGAACGCCGTCGACGCCACAGGCGGCGTACGCGCCGCCGTCGAATCCCTCACCGTTTAGCACGTCCGGTTCCGCACCCGCATACCCCAATAGATCTTCGTATCACCTCGCCCTCCGACCAGAAGGATCACACAATGAAGGTACGACCCAGGCACCTGATCGCGGCACTTGCGCTCGCCATGTTGCCGCTTACCGCCTGCGCGCCCGGCTCCTCGTCGCCCGCCGCGGACAAAGCCGCTGGAACCAACGCTTCGGGGTGCACCTCGCCCGAGACGTTGAAGGTGTGGTCCTGGCGGCCCGAGGACGTGGCGGCCTACAAGAAAATCTTCACCTCCTACGAGGAGAAGAACTGCGTCAAGGTCGACTTCCAGGCCTTCAAGAACACCGAATACAACCAGATCCTCTCCACCGGCCTGACCGGCAGCAACGGTCCCGACGTCGTCCAGGCCCGCGCCTACGGCGCCCTGCAGCCGCTGATTGTCGGCGGCAACCTCACCGACATCACGGGCAAGGTCGAGGGCCTCGACGGCATGGACAAGACCATCGTCACCGGTGCCCAAGGCAAAGCCGACGGCAAGACCTACGGCGTCCCCTTCGCCACCCAGACGATGCAGGTCTTCTATAACAAGAAGATCTTCAAGGATGAGGGAGTCGAGGTGCCCACGAGCTGGGACGACTTCATAAAGGTCAACGAAAAGATCCAGGGTTCCGGCATGACCCCGCTGGCCGTCGGCGCCAAGGACGCCTGGATGATGCCGTTCATCCACGACATCTTCGGCTCGGCCGAGTACGGCGGCAAGGACTTCCGTGACGGCGTTCAGACCGGGAAGAAGACCTTCACCGATGCCAAGTACGTCAGCTCCATCCAGAACCTGAAGGATCTGCAGGGCTTCATGCCCAAGGACGTCGTGGGCGCTAGCTACACCGATGCCCAGGTACTGTTCACTAACGAGCAAGCAGCCATGTTCCCGGGCGGCTCGTTCGAACTGGGCTTCTTCCAGAAACAGAACCCTGAGCTTGACCTCGGCGTCTTCCAGGTCCCCGTCCGGAGCACTTCAGCGTCCCAGCAGCCGGTGTCGGCCGCCTACGCGGACGGCAACTGGGCAATCAACGCCAAGTCCCCGAAGCAGGAGGCTTCCCTGAAGCTGCTGCAGTGGATGGCTAGCAAGGAATTCGGCCAGCACGTCGTGGATGACCTGAAGCAGTTCTCCCCGGTTGCCGGCGTCACCTTCAATGACCCCGTCATGAAGGAAATCTGGGACCTCTACCAGAAGAGCCCCGCGCCGTACACGCTGCTCGTCGATTTCCGCTATGGCACACCCTCCGGTACCGACCTGATGGGTTCTGGTGTTCAGGAACTGTTCTTGGGCAGCAAGGACGCCGCTGGCGTCGCCCAGAAGGTCCAGGACGGAGTTTCCCAGTGGTTCAAGCCGACCAGCTGAGCCGACCGAAGCTGCGCAAGCGCAGTCCCCGCCGGGCGGGGACTGCGCTTGGCTGGCCGGCCACCGTTATCTTCCTCGCCCCAGCGGTGATCATCTTCGCCGTCTTCGTGCTCCTTCCGATGATCACCGCTTTCAGCTACTCGTTCTTTGACTGGCAGGGCACAGCCCGCGGGGCGTTCTCCGGGATTGAGAACTTCTTTACGCTCTTCACTGCAGAGCCCTTCAAATCCGACCTGCCGCGGGCGCTAATGCACAACCTGCTGCTCTTCGCCGGTGCCATGGTCTTCCAAAACACCGTCGGGCTGGCGATCGCTTCCTTCCTGTACAAGCGCAAACGCTTCAAGAAGCTGTTCCAGACGCTCTATACACTGCCGTACCTCGTCAGCCCGTTGGTTATCGGATACCTCTGGACCCTGCTGCTCTCGCCGCTGTTCGGCCCGGTGAACGCGCTCCTCAAGGCCATCGGTTTAGGCGAGTTGGCGCAGCCCTGGCTTGGCCAGCCGTCCACGGCACTTTGGGTGATCGTGCTCGTTACGGCCTGGCAGTGGCTGGGCTTCCCGATCCTGCTCTATGGCGCTGCCCTCGGCGGCATCCCGGAGGAACTCACGGAGGCGGCGTCATTGGACGGCGCGACGGCGTGGCAACGATTCCGCTCGATCACGTTGCCGCTGCTGACCTCGGCTATCGGCACCGTCAGCATCCTCACCTTCATCGGATCGATGGAGGCGCTTGCACTGCCTTACGCCATGGGCGGGTCCACCGGTTCGCCGGCCGGAGCCACCGACGTCCTGTCGCTGATGTTCTATCGGACGGCGTTTGAATCCGGGGCCTCGAATGCCATCGGCGTTTCCTCGGCCCTGGCCACGATGATGTTCATCTTTATTTTCGGAGTGGCGCTGGCCTTCACTTCGATCATCCGACGCAGGGAAAGGAAGCTCTCCTGATGAGTCTCCTCACAGAGAAGAAGCCTGCCGCTGGGGTACCGGTCCCGCAGTCGAAACGCCCCGGACCAGCCCGGCGGAAGGGTGCAGCCGGCCGGTTCGCCGTCTCGGGCTTCCTCTGGGTCTACGCGGTGATCGCCGTCGCGCCCCTGCTGGTCATGGTGGTCAGCTCGCTGCGAACCACCCGCGAAATGGCCCGGAACCCGCTGGCACTGCCGCTGAACCCCAACTTCGCCAGCTACTCCAAGGCCTGGGTAGAGGCGTCCTTCGGGACCTTCTTCGTAAACTCCCTGCTGGTCACGGTCGGCTCAGTGCTGATTTCCACCATCGTCTCGCTGATGGCGGCCTATGTGCTCGCACGCAGCAAGTCCCGAGTGACCGGCATAATCGAGGCCGTCTTCCTGTCCGGGCTGATGCTGCCGGTCTACCTAGCAATCCTCCCGGTCTTCTACCTGCTGGACAGCATGGGCCTGGTGGACAACAAATTCGGCCTGATCATGGTCTACGCGGCGCTGAGCATCCCGTTCTCGGTCTTCGTCCTGACATCGTTCTTCCGCCAGCTTCCGCTGGAACTGGAGGAAGCAGCGCGGATCGACGGTGCCGGCAGCTTTACGATGTTCTGGCACATCATGCTTCCGCTGGTGAAACCGGCGATAGCGACCGTCGTCGTCTTCCGCTTCGTCCCGATCTGGAACGACTTCTTCTACCCACTGATCCTGATGCGCTCCAAGGAGAACTACACACTGCCGGTTGGGCTCACAACCTTCTTCGGCGAGTACCAGACAGACTGGCCCACCCTGTTCGCCGGGCTGGTGATTGCCACCATCCCACTTGTGGTGCTCTTCCTCGTCGCCACGAAACAGATCGTCGCCGGCCTAACAGCCGGCATGAGCAAGTAGGAGCA
>Ga0335397_10011969_pt1 | contig 10650 bp, 9 predicted proteins | sample MAT04_FD_205740 | JGI IMG/M metagenome (GOLD analysis project Ga0335397, IMG submission 205740) | Freshwater microbial communities from Lake Fryxell liftoff mats and glacier meltwater in Antarctica - MAT-04 (spades assembly) (version 2) ...
GGCGCCCCGGGGCCACAGCGGTCCGGTTCCTGCGCGGCCAGTGTCAGTGGTGGCAGTGCTGACAGTGCTGACAGTGCTCACAGTCCTGGCAGAACTGGGAGTGCTGACAGCGGCGGAAGTGCTGGTAATGCTGGCGCTCCTGACCCTGGCCGCGAGCGCGCGGGCGCCAGCGCCACCCCGGCGCCGACTCGTGACTGGGCGCACTTGTCCGGCGCCGCCTTCGTCGAGCTGCTCGAGCACCTACCCACCGAGCACCTCAACGGCAAGGTCGCTGCCACCGTCGTGGTCACGGTCGAACACGAACGCCTGCGCGAACAGCTCGGCGCAGCGCACCTCGACACCGGGCACGACGTGTCGGCCGCTGAAGCCCGCCGCTTGGCCTGCTCCGCCGGAATCCTGCCTGCCATCCTCGACGGAACCTCACTGCCCCTCGACCTCGGGCGCACCAGGCGGTTCTTCACCGAACCGCAACGCGTCGCCCTCGCGACCATCTACGAGCAGTGTGCTGCCGACGGCTGCGACCGCCCCTATGCGTGGACCGAACTGCACCATGAGGACCCCTGGGCCACGGGCGGACTCACCAACCTCGACCTCGCCGTGCCCCTGTGCGGCCCGGACCACCATCGCGCGCACGACCCCCGCTACGAGCTCACCGTCACAACCGACCCCCACGGACGCAAGGGCGTCACCTTCCGCCGGCGGAACTAGCCACCACGGTGGATCACCAACGGATCAGCCCACGCGCCGGTCCCGTGTCGACCTCGACGGTGACTGCGCCGGAGCCCGACTGTGGCAGCGCCCGACTGCGGCAAAGCCCGACCGCGCCGCGCCGGGCGGCGCAATGCGCATCGCGCCCAGCCGGGACGCCGGTCGCGTGTCGCCCCCCGCGGGTCGCCCGTCAACTATCGAGGGGGCCGGTGAGCGCTCCGCCGCAGTGGTAGACGTCGGGGCGGCGCAGTGCACGTCGCGCCCCGCGGGTCGCCCGTCAACTATCGAGGGGGCCGGTGAGCGCTCCGCCGCAGTGGTAGACGTCAGGGCGACCCGGCCAGACCTTGCCACCCTCGCGCATGTCGTCGTCGAGCTCGTTGCGCCAGGTGCCGCGCTCGTCGATGAACCAGCGGGCGGCGTGGTCCCACAGCCTGCGGTACCAGTGCTCCCAATGAGGATCGCCGGTCCGGCGCAGGAGCACCGCGGTGGTCTGGATGCCCTCGCACACCGGCCAGTGCAGGCGCACGTCCGCGACGGGGGCGCCGTCCCAGTCGACCGTGTAGACCAGCCCGGGGCGGCCGTCGATGGCCCACCCCCCGTCGAGCGCGCGCCGGGTCAGGCCGTCGGCGGCCTCAACCAGCCACGGCGGTGAATGGACGAGCGGGGAGGCATCGAGCTGGAGCAGGAAGCGCGCCCACTCCAGCGAGTGGCCGAACGTCGCGCCGTACGGGCGGAACGGGTGCAGGGGTTCGTCGCGGTTGTACTCGGGCAGCACCTGCCAGTCGGAAGTGAAGTGCTCGGGCAGCAGCCAGTCACGTTCGCGCGCAGCGACGTTGATGAAGCGGTCGGCGATGGCCAGCCCACGCTCGTGCCACACGGCATCCCCGGTGGCGTGGCCCATCGCCAGAAAAGCCTCGAGGCCGTGCATGTTCGCGTTCGCACCTCGGTAGTCCTCGCAGTCAGACCAGTCCGGCGCGAACGACTCGAGCAGCGCCTGCGCTTCGGCGTCCCAGAGCCGGGTGTCGACGACGCCGACGACCTGCTCGAGCAGCGCGCGGGCGCCGGCGTGCCCCACCGTGAGCGCGTTCGCCGACGCGAGCCCGACGTGCACGTGGTCGTAGGTCATCTTGCGGGTGACCGAACCCGGCTCGCTGAGCCAGCCCCCGTGCTCGGGGTCGGCGTGCAGGCCGGAGAGGGAGTCCATCGCATGGTCGAGCAGCTCCCCTGAGCCCGGCACGCCGTGCCGCACCCCGAGCGCCGCGGTGTACGCCATGCGAGCGGTCAGGAAGAGCTGGGGGCGGCGCCCCGGTATCGGCGACCCGTCGGCCGCCTGGTACGCGAACCCACCGGTGGGCAGGATCGAGCCGAGCGCGAAGGAGATGACGTCGGCGAAGCCTCCGTGCAGCCAAGCGTGGTGGCCCGGCTCGTCGAGCCAGGACCGTTGGCCACGCCCTGCAAGGACAACGCCCGACGCAGACGCAGGAGTTCTCGATTCCACACCCGCAGAACGCATCTGGCTCACAGCGGTTGCACCTCCAGCCGGTAGGTCGTGGTGTGTGACTCGCCGGGGGCGAGCGCCACGGCGTTCTCGAAGGCGTTGGCAGCCTCGATGCACACGAATCGCTCCCAGTCGTCGTCACCGATGTCGGGAACCTCTTTGGCCTTGGCGTCCCAGGGGTTCCACACCACGATGTTGCGCGCTCCGAGGGTGCTGACGACGAGCCGGCGCCCAAGGGCAGGATCGTGCAAGGTCACCTGGTCGCTCGTGCGGAACACGGCATCGGTCTCGCCGGTGAACACGAGATCGCCCACCTGCACCCGTTCGGTGCCGGTCACCTTGTCGAAGAACGGCTTTCCGTCCAGACCCTCGATTCGCGCGGCGTGCACATCGCCCACGACCAAGTAGGCGTGCAGCGCCTCCTCGTAGTCGAAGCCCTCGTCGCCGGTGTTCGTCGTCGTCAGCGACACCTCCAGGGCCCGGCCGACGCTCGCCCGCAGCTCGAGGGTGTAGCGGTGCGCCCAGTGCGGGGAGGTCGCCGCGTCGGAGGTGAGGCGGTAGGTGACGGTCGCCTCCTCGGCACCCTGCGTCTGCTCGACGAGGTCCCACATCGTGGTGCGCACGAAACCATGCAAGGGCTCCGTCCCCGCCGCGCGCCCCGGCCCGAACCACGGCCAGCAGACCGGCACACCGGCTCGGATCGAGCGACCGGCCGCCAGACGCAGGTCGGTGCTGACGTAGAGCACCGGGTCGGCCCCGGCCGGAGACCAGCTGGTCACCTGGGCCCCCTGGTCGTACACCTCGCCGGCGCCCGCGGAGGTCTCGAGGGTTCGCGGCGGAGACAGGGCGGCGGTCATGGCTCCAACCTAGGGATGCCGGGCGCCCGCCCACCAGCGGGGTGGCCCTGAGGGTTCCGCGGGCGGCCGAGCCGCAACCGATCGGGGGGCCGGACCGACCGGCGTCCGACCCTCGTCATCCGGTGGTCAGAGGCTTGCCGGCTCCCGCTCGGCATCCGCCTCAGTCGCCGACTCCGGTGCAGGCTCCAGCGCCTCCCGCCGACCGTCGCGCCGGTTGGCCAAGATGCTGGTCGTCGTCGCCAACGCCAGGATGCCGACGATGACGGCGAGCGAGGCGAGTGTGGGCACCTCCGGCACCGCCGGCCAGAGACCGTGGGCCCAGTGCAACACGAGCTTGACGCCGATGAAGGCGAGGATGGCGGCCAGCCCGTGACCCAGGTGGCGCAGCGAGCCGAGCGCCCCCTCGACCACGAAGTAGAGCGCGCGCAGGCCGAGGAGCGCGAAGGCGTTGGTCGCGAACACGAGGTACGGGTCACCGGTGATGCCGTAGACGGCAGGCACCGAGTCGATCGCGAAGACGATGTCGGTGCCCAGGATGGCCACGACGACCAAGGCCAAGGGGGTGAGGGCGCGACGCCCGCCCTCGCGCACGGTCATGCGCGTGCCGGCATACGACTCGGTGACCGGCCAGAAGCGGCGCAGGAGGCGCACGGTGCGCAGCGAGCCGATGTCGATCGCGTGGTCCGCCGACGACAGAGCGTCGCGCAGCACCTTGACCGCCGTGACGAGGAGCACCGCGCCGAAGAGGAGGAAGGCCCACGAGAACGACGCGATCAGCTGGGCACCGAGGGCGATGAAGATGCCGCGCAGCACGAGCGCCCCTGCCACGCCGATGAGCAACACGCGCTGCTGCAGCTCGCGGGGCACGGCGAACGCGGTGAGCAGCAGCAGGAACACGAAGAGGTTGTCGACCGACAGTGACTTCTCGACGAGGTAGCCGGTGTAGTACTCCAGACCCCGGTCGCCGCCGTACTGCTGCCAGATCCACACCCCGAAGGTGAGCGGGATGGCGACGTAGAACGCCGACCAGCCGACGGCCTCCTTCATCGACACCTCGTGTGGGCGCCGGGTGATGAGGAAGTCGACGACGAAGATCACCGCGACGGCGCCGATGGTGATCGCCCACAGGGTGGGCGTGCCGATCGACGGCTGGGCCGCGGCCGGGTCGGCGGCAGCGAGCAGGGACAAGGGGGGCATGGGTCTCCTCAAGACGAACCAGCGGTCTTGAGGTCTCCTTCACCGCGCAGCCGTGAGGCCGTTCGGCGCCGCGCCGGGTCCGCCGTAGGGCGGACGTACTGACCGGCACGAGCTTGGGAAGTACTCCCCTCGTGCTGAGGAGTCTAGGCAAGGAGGATGATTTCCCCAAGTCCAGGTGTGGAAACCCGGCCAACCCTCGACACGGCATCCGACGCACCCGCGTCACAGTCGAGGTCAAAGGCCGGCCTCTGAGACCCGAACATCACCTCGAACCGTCCCGCCCAACAACGGGTCGAGGTGAAAGGCCGGCCTCTGAGACCCGAACATCACCTCGAACCGTCCCGCCCAACGACGGGTCGAGGTGAAAGGCCGGCCTGTGAGACCCGAACATCACCTCGAACCGGACGAGGGGGGTCAGCGCTTGGTGGCCTCGAGCCGGGCCAGCGCCTCGACGCGCTCCGCGGCATGGTCGACGATCCGCTGGGGGTAGTCGTGGGCGTAGCCGTCGGGCTGGTTCCACGGCTCGTGCACCGCCGGCCCCGCCAGGTGGGCGAGCTCGGGCACCCAGCGCCGCACGTAGTCGCCGTCGGGGTCGAAGCGCAGCCCCTGCGTGACGGGGTTGAACACCCGGAAGTAGGGCGAGGCGTCGGTGCCCGTTCCCGCCACCCACTGCCAGCCGTGGTTGTTCGAGGCGATGTCGCCGTCGACGAGGTGCTCGAGGAAGTGCCGCGCCCCCACCGGCCACCACACGTGCAGGTCCTTGGTGAGGAAGCTCGCCGTGATCATCCGCACCCGGTTGTGCATCCAGCCGTGGGCCAGCAGCTGGCGCATCCCGGCGTCGACGACGGGATAGCCCGTGCGCCCGGCCCGCCACGCCTCGACGGCGTCCTCGGGCTCGTCGTAGCGCATCTTCGACATCTCCGGCCGCAGGTCTGCCCACGACGTGCGCGGATGGTGCCACAGCACGTCGGCGTAGAACTCCCGCCAGGCCAGCTCGTTCTCGTAGGTGTGCGCGCCCTTGCCCTGATCCCCCGCGAGGTCGGCGAGCAACGTGCGGGGGTGCAGCACACCGAGCTTGAGGTAGGGGGAGAGCCGAGACGTGCCGTCGAGGTCGGGCCGGTTCCGATCGTTGCCGTAGGTCGCCACGGCTCGGTCGCGGAACTCGCGCCACCGCCGCAGCCCCGCCTCCTCCCCCGCCGGGGGCAGCTCGGGGAGGTCGGGTGCCGCCAGGGCCGCCTGCACGGCAGCCGTGGCGTCGGCGTCGCTCGGGGCCTGCCGCAGCGGCAGCTCGCTCGGGGTCGGCGCCGGGTCGGGCCAGCCGTGTGCCCGCCAGGCCTTGGAGAACGGCGTGAAGACCTTGTACGGCTCACCCGAGCCGTTGACCACGAGACCCGGCCCCACCGCGTACGGGGTGCCGGTCTCGACCCAGCCGATGTCGTGCCCTTCGAGCCGAGCCGCCACGGCGTCGTCCCGCCGCCGGCCGGCCGGGGTCGTCTCCCTCGAGACGTGCACCGAGGACGCACCCACGCGCGCCGCGAGCTCGGGAACGACGCGGCGGGGGTCGCCGTACAGCAGGGTCAGGGCCCCGTCGAAGGCCTGGTCGGTCGCCTCGAGGGTGGCCGCGAGCCAGGCCCGCCGCGCCGCACCGCCGCCGTCCCACAGCCGCGGGTCGACGACGAACGCGACCACGAGGTCGCCCTCGCCCGCTGCGTCTCGAGCGGCGAGCAGCGCCGGGTGGTCACGGCGCCGCAGGTCGCGGCGCAGCCAGAGCACGGAGGTCATCGCGCGTCCTTCACGACAGCCGGTCCAGGACCGGGGGGAGGAGGTAGAGCATGCCCAGCGACCAGGTCAGGTGGGTGATGGCCGGCCCGAGGATGCCGCCCGTCACGCGCCGCTGGAACGCCACGACCAGTCCGACGAGGGCGGCCGCGAAGACCAGCAGCGGGATGCCGGACGTGGCGGTGACCAGGGTGTAGACGATCGTCGTGACGGCCACCGCGTGCCGCCGCCCGACTCCGGCGTAGAGCGCCCCTCGGAAGTACAGCTCCTCGGCGACGCCGTTGACGATGGTGATGACGGTGACGACCGCGAGCGAACCGACCCGGGCGTGGTCGAGGAGCTCCTGCACCGGGTCGCGCAGGACCGGAACCTGGGCGACGACGACCGAGCCGGCCAGGAACAGCCCGAGCAGCAGAGCACCCAGGGCGAGCGACTGCACGACCGCCCGGCTCAACTCCCGGCCGTCGCGGGTGTGGGCGCGGCCGAGGTGCAGCGGGCCGGACGCGACCGCCCCGACGGCCCACACCGCCGCCAGGGCGAACGTGGCGGCGTAGAACGTCGGGTCGCCGGGCTCGATGCGCAGCGCCCAGGTCAGGATGCCGGCACCCACGAGCAGGGTGATGCCGACGACGATGCGCCGACGACGAAACGCCGAGTCGGGCTCGGTGTGGTCACGGGGCACCGGGTCGACGAGGGCGGCCCGCACGAAGGCGTGCAGTTCGGTGACCGGGTTCATCGGACGTCCCGGTTCACGACCCGCCGCTCCCACGACCGCCGGCCCACGCGGGGTCGGCGCTCGTGACGTGCGCCGGGTCGGCGGTGCCCGGTTCCGGGCGGGGGTACACGTCGTCGCCGGCGACGGCGTCGGCGACCGCGCGGTCGAAGTGCAGCGGGCCACCGGGGGGCGCTCCGACGACACCGTCGAGGTCGTGCTCGCCGCAGACCACCTCGTGCAGCAGGCTGCCGACGAGCGGCTTGGCGACGCCGGTCGGCACCGGGGTCACGAAACCGACCCATTGGCTGGCGAGGTAGGGGGTGAGCACGGGCACGGTGACGATGCGGCGCGACCTCAGACCGCCCACCTTGGCGAAGCGTTGGATCATCTCGCGGTAGGTCAGCACCTCCGGGCCGCCGATGTCGAAGGTGCGGTTGACCTCCGGCGGCAGGTCGGCGGCTCGCACGAGGTAGTGGAGCACGTCGCGGACGGCGATCGGCTGGATGCGGTTGTCGAGCCACTTCGGGGTGATCATCACCGGCAGCCGGGTGGTCAGGTGGCGCAGCATCTCGAACGACGCCGAACCCGAGCCGAGGATGATCGCGGCCTGCAGCACCGCCGTCGGCACGCCGCTGGCCATCAGCAGGTCGCCGACCTCGACGCGGGAGGCCAGGTGGTCGCTGAGCGGCCCGTCGTCGGGGTGCAGGCCGGAGAGGTAGACGATCCGCCCGACGCCGGCCTCCAGCGCGGCGGCTCCGAAGGTGCGGGCGAGCTCGCGGTCGCGCTCGACGAAGCCGCCCGCGCCGTCCATCGAGTGCAGGAAGTAGTAGGCGACGTCGACGTCGGCCAACGCGGCGGCGAGCACCTGGGGCGACCCGGCGTCTCCCTCGACGACCTCGACCCGGTCGCGCCACCAGCGATCGGCCACCTTGGCCTCGTTACGGGTCAGGGCGCGCACCTGCCACCCCTCCTCGAGGAGTCGGGGAACCAGGCGGGAGCCGATGTAGCCGGTGACGCCGGTGACCAGCGCCCGGCGGGTGCCCGTCACGGGCGCCGCTCCGGCACGGTCGTGGACGCGAGGCTGCGCTGGGATGTCGTGCTCATGGCGCTGTCCTTTCCAGCGAGAGGGGCTACGGGCGGATGACCACGCCGTGCTTGACGGGCCTCCCCCACAGTAGGCGGCCGAGCCGCCTCGACTCGCCGGGAGGCGCGCTCGTCGCGGACCACGACCAGACCCGACCGTAGAACCCTCGACACGGATCGTCAAATGTTTGTCAAACCTACCGACCGCGGGCTACCGTACTCGACGTGAGGGTTTCGGTACCGCCGACGATGCGGATTGGAGAGCTCGCCGGGAAGGTGGGCGTGAGCACCCACGTCCTGCGGGCCTGGGAGAGCCGGTACGGCTTGCTGCGACCGGTCCGGTCGGCCGGCGGCTACCGGCTCTACAGCCACGAGGATGAGCGTCGCGTGCGAGACGTCATCGCCCTGCGGGACTCCGGTGTGAGCGCCGCCGAGGCCGCCCGCCGAGTGCTCGACTCCGACCGCAACGGCTACGACGAGGCCGCGCACGGGACGGCCGGCGCCCCCGGGTCGACGCGAGGTGCCCGCGCGGGACGCGGCACGGCATCCGCGCCGGGGAGCCCGAACGGGCTGGCCCCCCACGGTCTGCGCGCCGACCCGCCGATGCTCGTGGCCCAACTGCTCGACGCCGTCACCGCCCTCGACGAGGACCGCGCCCATGCCGTGCTCGACATCGCCTTCGTGGAGCGCTCGGTCGAGAGCGCGATCATCGACGTGCTGCTGCCGCTGTTCGTGCGGGTCGGTGAGATGTGGGAGCTCGGCCGCATCGGCATCGCCCAGGAGCACTTCGCCAGCAGCCTCGTGCGCCGCCGCCTCGGGGCGCTGTCCCTGACCTGGGGCGTCGGCACCGGCCCGGTCGCGGTGCTGGCCTGCCCGCCCGGGGAGTTCCACGACATCGTGCTGCTCAGCTTCGGCGTGCTCCTCGGGCGCGCCGGCTGGCGCATCCGATACCTCGGCCCCGACACGCCCATCCACTCCCTCGCGTCGGCCGCGCGGCTCACCCAGGCGGATGCCGTCGTGCTCGCCTGCCGCCGCCCGTCGGGGTTCCGCGGGCACGCGGCCGCCCTGAAGCGGCTCAGCGAGAACCACCCGGTCTGGTTGGCCGGCCGGGGGGCGACCCCCAGGGTGCTCGAGGAGGTCTCGGTGCGCCACCTCGGCGGTGACCTCATCGCGGCCGTCACCGCGCTCACCGCCATGGCGCGGGAGCGTCGCGCGGCGCAGCCGTCCGACTCAGCCGGCCACCTGTGACAGCGCATGGATGCCGAGACCGGCCAGGGCCCCGACGATCGTGCCGTTGATCCGGATGAACTGCAGGTCGCGCCCGACGTGCAGCTCGATCCGCTCCGCGGCCTCGTCGCCGTCCCAGCGGTCGACGGTGACCGAGATGACCTCGGCGAGCTCGCTGCCGTAGGTGTTGACGAAGAACGACACCGCCTCACCGAGCCGCGCCTCGAGGCGGCCGCGCCAAGCCTCGTCGTCGACCAGGTGCTGCCCGAGGTGCTCGAGCAGCTCGTCGCCGCGGGTGTGGAAGTAGGAGCTCTCGTCGTTCATGGCCGCCGTGAGCGATGCCCGGAACGACTGCCACAGCCCGAGCGCCGTCTCGGGCACCTGGGGGTGCGTCAGCAGCCGCACCTTGAGCGCCTCGGCCCGCTCCATGACCTCCGGGTCGCGCTGGAGGTCGGCGGCGAGACGTTTGAGCAGGTCGTCGAACGCCACCCGGGCGGGGTGGCTCGGGTCGTGCTGGATGTCGCGCAGCCAGTCGAGCACCTGCTGGTAGGTCCAGCCGATCACCTTGTCGTCGACCCACGGCGGCGACCACCATGGCGCGCGCTCGCCGAGCACCGCGGCATAGGTGCCCGGGTTGTCGGCGAGCCAGTCGCGCAGCTGCTCGAGCCCGAGGTCGACCAGGCCGCGGTGGGTCTGCTCGTCGACGACGCCCTCGAGCAGGGCGCCGGCGATGGGGGCGACCGGCTCCTGGATCAGGCGGGGCACGACGAAATCCTCGACCAGGGCGCGCACCTCGTCGTCGGAGAGCCTGCCGAGGCCGGCCCGGGCGACCCGCACGACCTCGGTGCGCACCCGGTGCCGGTGATCGGGCACGCCGAGCCACAGCCCGACCCGCTCCCCCACCCGTGCGGCGGCCAGCCGGTCGCGGGCGATCTCCTCGGTGAGGAAGTTCTCGGTGACGAACTCCTGCAGGCTGCGCCCGATCTCGTCCTTGCGCTTGGGGATGATCGCCGTGTGGGGGACAGGTAACCCCAGCGGGTGCCGGAACAGCGCGGTCACGGCGAACCAGTCGGCCAGTGCGCCGACCATGGCCGCCTCCGCGCCGGTGTTGACGTAGCCCCAGACCCCGCTGTGGTCGAGGTTGAGTGTCAGGGCATAGACGACGGCGGCGAACACGAGCAACGACACGGCGAGCAGCCGCATTCGGCGCAGCCCGGCGCGGCGGGCGGCGTCCGCGGGAGAAGGGGCCAGAAGACTCACGCGGCGATCCTCCCCCATGCCGGGCCACGAGCCGTTCCCGGATGCCGGTCAGCCGCCGGCCGAGGCTGCCGCGCCTACGCTGCAGCCGCCGGCCAACCTACGTTGCAGCCGCCGGCCAACGCTGCCGCCCCTACGCTGCAGCCGCCGGCCAACCCTGCCGCCCCTACGCTGCAGCCGCCGGCCAACCCTGCCGCCCCTACGCTGCAGCCGCCGGCCAACCCTGCCGCCCCCAAGCTGCAGCCGCCGGCCAACCCTGCCGCCCCTACGCTGCAGCCGCCGGCCAACCCTGCCGCGCCTACGCTGGTGGCGTGCGTTTCCTCAACGAC
>Ga0335397_10011974_pt1 | contig 10648 bp, 13 predicted proteins | sample MAT04_FD_205740 | JGI IMG/M metagenome (GOLD analysis project Ga0335397, IMG submission 205740) | Freshwater microbial communities from Lake Fryxell liftoff mats and glacier meltwater in Antarctica - MAT-04 (spades assembly) (version 2) ...
CCGACCGATCTTCAACTGATCGAACGGATGCGTGCCGGTGATTCGACGGCGCTCGGCACTCTGTACGATCGCTATGCTGCGACCGTCAACGGTCTTGCCAGATCGATTTTGCGCGATTCGCGACTCGCCGAAGAAGCGACGCACGACATCTTCCTGAGCTTCTGGCAGCGCCCCGATGGTTACGATGCGAGCCGCGGCCCATTTGCGGGTTGGCTCTTCCGGGTTGCGCGAAACCGGGCGATCGATCTCTTTCGTCGGCGTCGAGAACAACCATTTGCATCCGCTCCGTCGAATGAACATGGCGATCAGATTGACCCGGCAAGCTTTCTTATCGATCCGGATCCGGATCCGGCCGACCAGGCCGTCTCCACACTGCAGCGGGAGTCGGTTCGCGCAGGAATGGCGCAACTCGGTGCCGATCACCGCCGATTGTTGGAACTCGCATACTTTCACGGGATGACACAAAGCGAAATTGCTCACCATCTTGAGCGACCATTAGGGACCGTCAAAACACAGATCCGAAGCGCAATGCGCAAGTTGGCGCAAATCATGGCTGAAAGTTCAACCGAAGGGGATACCTCATACGTATCAACTAGCAGAGGTGCCGGAATTGTCGAAGGTGACCGCGCCGCGCACTTCTACGAGGATCACTCAGGAGCTTCCAAAGGGTCATGAACGCGAATGACAGTACACAACTGAATTGCGAAGAGGTGAGGGATTCCCTCAGTCTTTATGCGCTCTGCGCGTTGGACGCGGACGAGGTAGCCGGAGTCGAAGCTCATCTGGTGACCTGTCCGGATTGTCGTATTGCCTTGCTGCGAGAGCAGGAGGTCGTCAGTTCGTTTGCGACGCTCACACCGAGTGTTGCTCCCGATCCTGCTGTGCGAGTCAGACTCCTGGCGAATGCGACTGCCAGTGCACCGGTCCCAGTTCAACTTCTTCCCGAACCACCGCGTCAACTTCACACATTCCAGAAATGGATCACACCGATTCTCTCGGCGGCCGCTACCCTGCTGCTGATCGGTGTCGGTGTACTCGGCGTGCTCCTCATGCGTTCGGTCGATCAGCGAGACGAAGCGGTCTCTGCGTCTCGCGTGCTCTCGAACTATGTCAGCACCGGTGGCGAGGTCGTCAATCTTGCGGCGCAACCCCTTCCCGAGTACGAAAGCTACTCATGGTCGGGGAGTATGCTGACCGCCCCCGGCAAGGACCCGGTGATCGTCGTCACCGGGTGTCCGAAATCGGGAGAGTACCTGACCTATTTCGTCTGGTTTTCAGTCGATGGTAAACGGAGTCCTGCTGGAAAGTTGACCGTCGGCAACGATGGCAGCGGTTGGATGACATTGACCGCCGAGCTCCCAGTGACCGAGTTCGACACGATCGGTATCACCGTGGTGGATGAAAATCAGGAGCGTCAGGACGTCCTCGTCGCCCCGCTCGAAGAGGTCCAAAACGGATAAGCACCGACTGAATTCGTCAAACCAGTTAGGGCGACCCTGGAATTCGACAGTGCAGTCCCCGGTTCGGCCCGATGTGGCCGACCGGTATATGGTCAACACTGTCGTCGACAATCGGCGACCCGATCGCATCGGTTCGAAGAAGCGAATGCCCAATGTTCTGTAAGGTGCTGTCTGATATGGCCGCCCTGACCACGAAAACCAATGTTCGTTGGAGAATGGTTCTACAGACCGGTGAACGCGAACGAGAACTCCACCAACTGAAGTCCCATCCGCCGGTCTCCATCACACCGGTTATGGCACCCGTCCACTCACAATGAACATACTGCTGTAACTCACGAAGTAACCACCCGCCGACGCCTGTCGCATCTCACTAAGCGCTTGTACTGCAGTCGCCTCGGTAAGCAACCCCATTTCGACTGCCCGATCACCAGCGCTCCCGTAAAACGCCAGATCATCTTCGCTGAGACTGCGCTCCGACTCAGTGATCACCTCGACTGCGATATCAGTCAGCCCACATCGCTGCATCCGGCGGTTCAGCTCCAACCCCATCGCTGGATTTCGTATCGACGCGCAGAAGCCGGAAACTACCGCCGCCCCAAGTTCGGGATGCACGTGGTCCATCCGCATCCCGACAAGATCCGGTTCCACGCACGAAATCCAGCCCCCCGGTTTGACCACTCGCGCCATCTCTGCCAGCGCGCGGTCGGGTTCGGCGAGGTGAATAAGCACACGTTCGGTATGTGCAGCGTCGAACGATCCGGCCGGGAAGGGCAGTGCATGTGCGTCACCCTGGAAAAGCACGACCTGCTCCCCGAACCCACCGTCAACAGCGCGTTGACGGGCGTCGGTTAGAAACCCGACGCCGTGGTCGATCCCTGCAATTTGCCCGGATGGACCAACGGCCATGACAACTGCTGGAAAAATGACTCCGGTGCCGCATCCAACATCGAGCACACGATCCCCGGGATGAAGACGCATGGCGGCGATGGAACGCGAAATCGCCGCCTGGATCGTCTCGCTCGCCGCGACATCTTCAAGAAAATCCGCCAGCAAATCATGTTCGTCGCGGGCGCCATCGCGTTCCCAGGAGGTCGTACCGGAGGTGACGAGGAGACGGGATTGTTCAGGTGAGGTCGGTTCCATGGCTCATTGCTCCGGGATTTTTGCGATCTTCGTGCGTTTGGGGCATGGTGCCATAACCTCGGGCTCCCCCAACAGGTATACTCTGACACTGGTATGTGGAACTGTTTTTGGTTGAAACACCAATTGAACCATGCGGTGAGAACTCCCGGGATGTAGTCCGCACATCGCGGCCGCTTGGAGGTGTTGCGTTTCTCCTTCGAGTCGAACCGGGATTCACGGTCAGAAGGCTTGAAGGTCATGGCAGTAACGCTTAGCGATCAATTTCTCGGCTGTGCCGACTGCGAAACTGAATTCATATTCACGATTGCAGAACAGCTCTTTTATGCGGAACGCGGTATCGAACGCCCCTCGTGTTGTCCCGATTGCCGGGCTCGCAAACGATCCGAACGCAATGCGGACGCGATACGAGCCAGCGATGTCGGTGGGACCATGTTGTGGAGCGATGGCTACGGCAACTATGGAGGTAGCGCTCCGGTAGGACCCAAAAAGGGCGCCCGCACTGGAGTGCGGATGTATTCAACCACCTGTTCATCCTGTAACCGACCGACCGAGGTTCCGTTCGAGCCACGGAACGGTCGCCCGGTTTACTGCCGGGAGTGCTTCAACGCCAAGCGTGGCAAGTAGCAGGTCGATTCTCAACGGGTGGATGGTGACGGGCAAGGAACGTGATGAGTAGTCAGAACCCGAAGGTTGAACCCTTCCTGGACCTTTTGGACCACCCGCTCAAAACGTATATTGTCCGAATTAGAACCGCCGTGTTGGCAAGTGACGATCGCTTTCGCGAACAGATCAAGTAAAATGCCCCGAGCTTTCGGCTGGATGGGTACGATGATCGGGTAACCTTCAATCTTCAACCCAGGATAGGATTCAACTCGTTCTCCACCGGGGAGCGAAGGTCAAAGACCCCAGTTCCTTCGCCTTCGATGAAGCTTACGGTCTCCTGAAGTGGCTCGCCCTGGATCGGGGGACAGTCACCCTGGCTCCTGCGGAACTGATCCCCAATGAAACCGACCTCATCTTCCTGATCAACGCCTGGATCATCGAAACCACCATCGACTGACCACCCCAAGCAGAATACCGGGTTGAAACACGGATCCAGTTCATCACCGTCATCGATCACCTGTTGCCTTTTTCTTGTTACCCATTGCCCGAAAATGAAACGAGGGCGGCCGCATGGCCACCCTCGTTGAAACTGCGTTTGCTGTGTTGAACTACTCGCGGATGTCAGCAGCGAACTCCTGCTCGGCGATCGACAGTGCTTCGTCGGCGATGCCGACAATCTGGTCGATCTGATCGGTCGTAACAATCAGTGGCGGAGCGAAGTGCATCACATCCCAGACTCGGGTGATCAAACCACGCTCCATCAGCAATTCGTTGACGCGCTTGGTGAAACCATGATCGCGGGCGAACTTCGCCTTCTCCTTCTTGCTGGAAACAATCTCGATTGCCCACAGCAAGCCGGTGCCGCGTACATCGCCAACGGTCGGGTGTGAGCGAAGTTCTTCGAGTTTCTTGCCGAGATATTCGCCGGCGACCGCACCCCGCGCGACCAGATTGTCTTCATCGAAAATTTCGAGGTTTCGGACGGCTGCCGCAGCGGCGACCGGGTGTCCGCCGAATGTCAGCAGGTGACCCATCGGCACATTCGGCTGCTCTTTGAAAACTTCGAAGACCTTGTCGCGAACGATTGCCGCTCCGATTGGGGCATACCCGGAGGAGAGACCCTTTGCGATTGTCATGATGTCCGGCACGATATCGTACTGCTCAACCGCGAACATCGTTCCGGTACGACCGAACCCGTTGATCACTTCGTCGGCGATCAGCAGTACACCGTGCTTGTCGCAGATCTCACGAAGCATTTGCCAGTAAACCTTCGACGGAACCTGCACACCGGCAGCGACCGAAATCGGCTCACCGATCACCGCCGCCACCGTCTCAGGTCCCTGATTCTCGATCTCCTGCTCGACATAACGGGCGGCCATGATGTCGGCCTGCTCGCCCTCGACACCAAAGTCGGAGCGATATCGGTTCGGATGTGGAACGTGGCTGACACCGTACATGAAGGGACCGAAGTAGGTCTCATTGCGCATCGCGGTCAGGCTGTACGCGCCCATGGTTTGACCATGGTAGGAGCCGCGTCGGGCGATGACCTTGTAGCGCCGCGGGAATCCGCGCATCGCCTGAACCTGCTTGGCGATCTTGAGTGCTGTTTCAACTGCTTCGGAACCACCTGAGCAGAAGTAGACGCGATTCAGGTCGCCAGGGGTGCGCTCGGCGAGCATATCCGCCAATTGGACCGCGGGAACTGTGGTGAAGGACATCGCGGATGCGTACGCGAGACGTGCGGCCTGCTTGCCCATCGCCTCGGCGATATCTGCCCGGCCGTGACCGGCATTGACGACCCAGAGACCGGAAATGCCGTCGTAGTAGGCGCGACCGTGGACGTCGTAGAGCATGATGCCCTCGCCCCGATCGAAGACGTGCATCCCGCTGCCTTCGGCCAGATCGACCCAGGGAGCAGAGTGAATCCAGACGTGATCACGCGCATTCTGCTCGTGATACGCGGGAGCCAATTGATCGATCGTTGCCGTTCCGTGACCGTTGCCGCCCTTTGTCGTGGTGACCATCGCGTTGCTGCCTCCTTGTCTTCCCGGCGCGGTCCTCGCGGACGCGTAGGAAGGTTCGGCGAATGTGCGGAAGGCTCCTTGCCCCACCCCTCACCTCCGCCATGGCGTATCCGACGAGTATACCGCAGCAAAATGGGGAGATCATTCGCCGACAGTGCACAGAATCGATGAAGAGGTACGACTTTGACAAAAATCCCGCGCGCTTCAGCGAACTCACGCCACAAACGCCCGATTATTGATGACTCTGGGTTTGACGGGAACAGAGCGTACTGCCATCATCCTCTCCGCTTCGTGATCGCACAACCGGGTGCGGAGAGGGCTGCGGTAATGAACATCTATTCCAAAAACGCGCACGGCGCGCGCCGGATCGAGGAGCACCCGCTGCTTGGGTCTACGCCCAATTCCGGCGAGGTTGCGATCACGTTCGATGGCGGTGTTGTGTCGGCCCGTGAAGGGGAAACGCTGCTGGCGGCGCTGCTGGCCTCCGGTATCCGTGTGCTGCGCACGATGCCGGTCACCGGTGAAGCTCGCGGTGGGTACTGCCTGGTTGGCCGGTGCAGTGACTGCCTTGTGATCGTCGATGGTGTGCCCAACACATACGCCTGCACGACACACGTCTGTGACGGAATGATCGTTGAAACACAACATGGCCTCGGTCATTGGCCGGGAGCCGAGTCGTGATCGAGGTTGTTCAGATCGCCATTGTCGGTGGCGGTCCCGCGGGTCTGACTGCCGCTATCTCCGCCGCTAGCGCCGGCGCGAAGGTCGTGCTTTTCGATGAGAACGGCAAACCGGGCGGTCAGCTGCGTTACCGGCTTGCAACGATTCGGTACGCTCGCAATGTCGATTTCTTTCCACCTCGGCTCGCTGGAGAACTGGTGGCTCGAGCAATCGAATTGGGTGTCGAAATTCGATCCTCCCATCGCGTCTGGGGGTTCTTTCAAGGGAATCAACTTGGCGTCGAATACCCCGGCGGTTCGGCCGTCATCGGGGCGGAGCGGATTATCCTGGCCAACGGTTCAATTGACCGTTCGTTGCCGTTTCCGGGTGGTTCCCTGCCTGGAATCTTCACAGCTCGCGCTGTACAGATCCTTCTGAATACCCAGTTTGTGCTGCCCGGTCGTCGATTTGCGGTCATCGCCGATGCACCTGAAGCCGTCGAACTCATTCATGAAATCGAAATGGCAGGCGGCGAGGTCGTCGCGATCCTTCCCGCCTCCGATCTGGGGTTGGTCGCGGCAGGCGCTTTCGGAATTGAACACATCACCAGCACTGGATTCGGTGAGGAAGTCGATGTCGTCGTTGTTGCCGCCGGACGAATGGCGGATTCCGGTCTCGCTTTGATGGCCGAGTGTACAGCCGGATACTCCCACCAATTTGGCGGATTCGTGCCGAAAGTCGATATCCATTTGCAAACCTCCGTCGCAAACCTCTTCGTTTGCGGAGATTGCGCCGGACCCTGTTCGGCCGAAGTAGCGCTGATCGAAGGCGAATACGCAGGAGTTGCGGTCGCGTCATCGCTTGGGTTGATCACCGAGGAACAACGAGATGAATCAAAAGGGCACTATATTGCCAGTACGGGTGACCGCGCCGAATCGCTACGTGCCGTCGAGGGTTCATTCGTGCAGGTCGATCGCGTGCCATTGGGAGTGAGCGAAGAATGAGTGATCCGATTCAGCCCATTGCGCCTGCGTTCATCTGTCGCTGCGAGGAGTTGACCGCCGTACATATCCGTGAGGCGATTGCCGCCGGCGCGAAAACGATCAATGACGTCAAGCGACGAACCCGGGCCGGGATGGGAATCTGCCAGGGCGCGTTCTGTTTACATCATGTCGCCGAACTCGTGGAGTCCGAACTCGGTACGGAGCGCGAACAGGTTCCTCCCATGACCGCGCGACCGCCTGTTCGCGTGATTACGCTCTCCTCACTCGCCAATTTGTCCGGACCGGAATAACGTCGCGGGCACGATTCTCCCGTGCTACCATCGAATCATCGTCAGATCGTTGACGGTGGTATGCGGATTGCACAGGACCTCGCGTGACAACGTCGATCGATTTCTCCTGGATGAGGGTGGTGTTGCGGTCACTTTTTGACGAGTCAACACCGGATACCGCTCGCGCTGCAATCACCTCGCCCGATGCACTGGCTGAATTACGCCGGGATCTTGAGATGCGCGTGCTTTCAGATGGAAGACTCGGACGAATACCAGCGGGCGAGTTTGGCGACAATCTCCTGATGGCATTGATCGCGCTCCGCCTGAAGTTTCCGCTCGAGGAAGCGTTTGAAAAGCTCGAAATCAATATCGCGATGCGTGAGCGTCGCGGCGCCGGCTGAGGAGTACGGTGAGAATGACGCCACAATCATCCGCCCGACAGGTCATGATCAATACGGCAGCTGTGCTGGCCGTGCTCTTTCTTGCCTGGTTTGTCATTCAGGTCAGATCGACGCTTGTTCTACTTCTGATCGGTATTCTCTTCGCTTCTGCCATTGAGCCAATCGTCAGTCGGCTGCGACGGCGTGGCCTGGGCAGAGCGCAGTCGATTCTCGCTGTCTATTTCGCATTGCTGGTACTGCTCGCACTCTTGATCGTCGCGGTTGCGCCGCCGCTGGTGACCCAGGGAACGAAACTGGTCAACGATGTGCCCACGCTGCTCGAGGATCTTCGCGCCGAGGCACTCAGGAGCGACAACGAATTCATTCGCGAGAGTGGCTCCAAGGGTATCGATGAAGCTCTCGATGCCTACCAACGAATACGAGAAAGTCCACCGATCCAGCAGGACCAGGCGTTGAGCTTTGCCACAACGATCGGCGGCAGCATCTTCTCAGTTGTCACCGTGCTGATCGTCGCCTTTTACTGGATGACGGAAAAGGCGATCGTGAAACGCCTGATCCTGGGTCTCTTCCCGATGGACCGCCGCGATCGCGCACACGGCATGTGGGACCAAATCGAATTTCGGATCGGCGGCTGGACACGGGGCCAACTCTTTCTCTGTCTCGTTATTGGTGTGCTCTCTGCGATCGCTTACTGGCTCATTGGTCTTGAATTCTGGTTGGCATTGGGTCTCTTTGCCGGTATTACCGAAATCATCCCATTCGTCGGACCGGTTCTAGGAGGTGGCGCGGCGTTTGCGGTTGCAATCACCGATTCCTGGCAAAAGGCCATCATCGTGCTTATCTTCGCCATCGCATTGCAGCAACTGGAGGGAGCCTTCCTTGTCCCTCGGGTTATGAAAAATGCGGTCGGAATGACCCCCTTGACTGTCATTCTGGCTGTCTTAATCGGGGGATCACTCGCGGGGGCGCTGGGTGCGATTCTTGCTATCCCGGTCGGTGCTGCGGCCCAGGTGCTGATCGGAGAGCTGTTATACAACCGCGCAGACGACCCGGATATGCGATCACGCGGACCGCGCGGGCGGCCCAAGCGACGTCGTGATGAACCAATTGAGCCGGTTCCGATACTCGCAAACAAGACTGAAAATCAACCCGGCACAGAACCTGCCCACTCCCCCTCGCGTGCGTGAAAGTGAGCCCGTCATGGAAGAGAACCCCGCTGCACCCCTCCCACTTCAAACAGTCGTCGGATTGTTCGATGATCAGATCGACGCAGAACACGCGCTAATTGCGCTGAGAAAATCGTCCCGTCCCGCTGCCAGCGTCTCCGTTCTGGCACGCGACCGCGCCTCTAAACAAGGCGGTGATTCGCCCATTGATGTCACGCGCGCGGTCATGGATACGGCGCTGTCAGCGATGAACGGTTGGCTGACCGGATTGGCGGCACTGATGGTGCCGGGCAATGGGACATTTCTCGCGGCGGGCCCAATTGGTGTCACGCTGGCTCGCGTGCAACCGGCCGACTACGGGTCGGAGAAGATCAGACCTGTTGATCACGACGAGGAAGATGCTCCTGTCGGCAGCGTTGGACACGCACTCGAACTCTTCGGTTTTCCCACTGACGAAGCGCATTACCTGGAACAGCGCCTGGCGGCCGGTTCAGCGCTGATCGCAGTGACGTCGCGCGAGGAGGAGCAAATTGAGGCAACATTGCGGACATTCGCCGATTTCGATGCGATCTTCATCGGTCAGGCAGAGACCGAAGAGGAGGTCATCGATGGAACTGAACGCTGGCTGGCGAACCCAATGGGCACCGAGTCCGCTGAAGTGATCATCGCGGACGTTGTCGTCACGTTGCGAAGCGCGCGGGCCAACGCGGGAGCGTTGGCCGAGGCCTTTACCTGGTGTGGTCTTGACGTACTCGATGTGGATGGTGCTCGTATCGGGGAAGTTGAAGACGTGCTGGTTGACGCCACTGCCGATTCGACTTTTCGGTACGTGATCGTAGCGCACGGTGGTGTGCTCGGTATCGCAGAGCGAAGAACTGCCGTGCCGACCGCGATTGTCGAACGCGAGGGAGAGTCAGTGCGACTTCTGAGTAGGCAGCCGAAACTCGCGAATGCACCGGTATTCGACCCGGGAACGCCGTTCAGCCGTAAGGACGAACTGGCTGCTCACCTCTTTTTCGGGGTAACCACCTACTGGAGCGATTCGTAGGCGCCAATATATCTGCGGAACCACCGATAAGTGGTCCAGCCCGCGGACGAAAAGTCGAAACGTATTCCGCCGACAATGTCGATAATGCCGGAGGAACACGTTTCAGGTCGTCTCGTTTTTCAGGTTAGGAATCCGACACCTTTGCGATGGCAGAGAGCAGCGCACCCGGTGCAGGTGAACCCTGCTCACGGAAGATGATCTTGCCATCTTTGCCGATCATCACAACTGTTCGCAAGATACGGCCACCCTCAGGTTTGAGTGCGCTATAGGCCGTCGAAACCGCAAGGCCCTCGTCGACAAGCAGATCAAACGGCAGATCAAGTTCGTCGATGAATTGCTGGTGACTTTCGGCCGAACCTTCGTTCACTCCGAACGGAATGGTGTCGACCGCCTCGAAATCGGCGATTGTGTCTCGGAGTGCGGAAAGTTGATCGGTGCAGCCGCTGGTCATATCCTGCGGGTAAAAAACGAGAATTGCGCGCTTGCTGCCCTTGAGCGCACTCAGGGCATGAATCTTGCCACCCGCTCCCTTGAGCGTGAAATCGGGCGCGATGTCTCCAACGTTGGCTGAATGCTGACTCATTGGTACTCCAGCTTTGGTGAGGTGCGACGGACAACTGAATCAATCACCGCAAGATTGCAAGTGAATTGTCCTATTGGATTGTACGTCCAATTTGCTGAATCGTTGCTTATGGAACGGACAACATCCGATCGAGCGCGACCAATGCATCCCGGCAAGTCACCGCATCGACCACGATCTCATTCACCACTTCGCCGGCTGCCAGGTGTTCGAGCGTCCACAACACATACGCCGGGTGTACCCGGTACATCGTCGAACATGGGCAGATGACTGGATCGAGGCAAAAGATG
>Ga0335397_10011979_pt1 | contig 10643 bp, 9 predicted proteins | sample MAT04_FD_205740 | JGI IMG/M metagenome (GOLD analysis project Ga0335397, IMG submission 205740) | Freshwater microbial communities from Lake Fryxell liftoff mats and glacier meltwater in Antarctica - MAT-04 (spades assembly) (version 2) ...
AACCTGTTCGTTTGAATTTATAACTTTTTTATTTTCATCTAAATTGGTAATGGAGTTACTCTCTACCAATCTCCTAAAATCATTTTTGGAAGAAACTATTTTGTTTTTTAAAAAAATATCTACCAATAAGTCACCATCTTTTGCATTCATGTTTATTGCATCAACTGGGTTTTCTTTTTTTTGAAATGTTTTTATAAAACTTTCTTCAGCTTTTTCAGCTTTTTTGTCTCCGTGAATTATTTTAACAATTTCTTTAGCTACAGATTTCTTAGCATTCAGTGGGTTTTGACTAATTAATATATCCTCAATTTGTTTAAGTGGTAATTGGGTACAATTAATAAACAAAACTTTAATCATCTCATCAGGTTGTGCCATTATTGCTCCATACATTTCTTCTGGTGTTGTGTTTAGAAATATTCCTGTTCCACGACTCTTTGACATTAGTTCTCCTGTTTTTGGATTCTCCATCAAATTCACAACCACCACAAGTTTTTCTTTGTTTTTGAGTTTGCGCAAAAGTGTTCTCCCCATAAGTGCATTAAATATTTGGTCAGTGCCACAAAGTTCAACATCGACTTCCATCGCAACTGAATCATACCCTTGCATTAGTGGGTACATAAATTCATGTAAAAAAATATGTTTGCCTTCCTTAATTCTTTTCTGAAACATATCTCTCTCAATCATTTGAGAAACAGTAATGTTCGAAGCCAAATCCAATACTTTTTCCATATTCATTTTAGCCAACCACTTACTATTGAAAAGAATCTTGGGTGGATTAACCTTGTCTTTAAAGTTCATCAGATTTTTTATTTGATTTTGCCAGTCTTTAATATTTTTTAATACTTCTTTTTTAGAAAGTGTTTTCCGGGTTCCGTGTTGTCCTGAAGGGTCTCCTATTCTTGCGGTGAAGTCTCCGAAAAGTAAAATAACTTCATGACCAAGCTTGCGAAATTCCTCTAAAAGCATAATATTCTTTGCGTGACTTAAGTGCAGAGTATTCAAAGTCGCATCAAAACCTATATATATCCGAATTTTCTTTCCAGACATTAATAATTTTTTAAAGTCCTCTTTTGTCGGCAAAGTGTTAATTATAATGCCACGATTTAAAATTTCATCAATTTTTTGTTCATTTTTTATTATTTTAGTCATAATAATACTTTACCATAAAAATATCATTAAAAGAATATAATATGTTATTATATAAATATGAAGAAAAAATTTAATAAAAAATTATTTAAAAACATTATCCTCATTACTATTGGTTTTGGGCTTCTTTTTGCTGGTTTGTTGATAGTTTGGATCAGTACCCTTCAAATACCTGATTTTAATTCTTTTACTGACCGTAAAATTCAAAGCTCAACAAAAATTTATGACAGAACAGGAAGTATATTGCTTTATGATGTTCACAAAGAAATAAAAAGAACAATCATTCCTTATGAAGAAATGGGAGTTAATATTTTAAATGCAACTGTGGCGATTGAGGACTCAGAGTTTTATAAACACAAAGGTATCCGTATTTCTTCAATTATTAGAGCCACCATCTGGGCAAAATTAACCGGAAGAAAAGTTCAAGGTGGTTCAACTATAACCCAACAATTAATTAAAAATACTTTGTTGACTCCAGAAGTTTCTCTTTCTCGTAAAATGAAAGAGTGGATATTGTCTGTTAAGCTTGAAAAAATAATGAGCAAACAAGAAATTTTAGCTCTCTATTTAAACGAGGCTCCCTACGGAGGAAATCTTTATGGAATTGATGAGGCCTCAAAAGCATTTTTTGGTAAAAATCCTAAAGACATGACTATTGCTGAGGCTGCTTATATGTCTGCTATTCCCAATGGTCCCACTTATTATTCACCTTACCGTAAAAATAAAGATAAATTAGATGATCGTAAAAATTTAGTTTTAAAAAGAATGTTTACTTTGGGTTTTATTACTGAAGAAGAATACAATACTTCAAAAGAAGAAGTTGTTAATTTCTTACCAGAACAATTAATGGGAATCTCAGCTCCTCATTTTGTTTTTTTTATTAAAGAATATTTAGAAAACAAATATGGTGTTGATATGGTGGAGGGTGGTGGTTTGAAAATAATCACAACTCTTGATTATGAGCTTCAAAAAAAGGCAGAGGAAATAGCTTTTACCCAAGCTAAAGAAAATGAAAAAAGTTGGAATGGGAAAAATGCCGCAGTTGTTGTCCTTGATCCTAAAACAGGACAAATATTATCAATGGTAGGTTCTCGAAATTATTTTGACAAAGAAATTGATGGTAACTTTAATGTTACAACAGCCCCAAGACAACCAGGATCTTCTTTTAAACCACTTGTTTATGCTCTGGCTTTTGAAAAAGGCTATACAGAAAAGACAACTCTTTTTGATGTAGCAACTGAATTCAACTCTTCTTGTAGTCCTTCAGCGGAAGAACAGAGAACCAACTGTTACAACCCAAGTAACTACGATAATGCTTTTCGTGGTCCGATGACCTTACGTGCAGGTCTGGCTGAATCAATCAACATTATTGCGGTAAAATTATTGTATTTAGTTGGAGTATCAGATTCTATTAAAATGGCCCAAAGGCTTGGAATAACTACTTTAAAAAATGACCCCAATATTTACGGCCTGTCACTTGTTATTGGAGGAGGAGAAACAACCTTGCTTGATATGACTTCTGTTTATGGAGTTTTTGCCAATAAAGGAAATAGAAATCCATATACGGGAATAATTGAGGTCCAAGATGGGGATGGCAATATGCGTGAAAAATTTGAAAACAAAAACCAACAAGTTATCGCTCCAAACATAACCAACATCCTTTCAAGTATCTTGTCAGACAATGTTGCCCGAACTCCCACTTTCGGAGCAAATTCAGTCCTCAATATAAAAGGCAGAGAGGTGGCAGTTAAGACAGGTACCACAAATGACAATAAGGATGCCTGGACGATAGGATATACCCCTTCTGTGGCTGTTGGAGTTTGGGTGGGTAATAATGACAACAAGCCAATGAAAAAGGGTGGAGCGGCTCTTGCTGGTCCAATTTGGAACCAAGTAATGACAGAAGCAAGTAAAAATTTACCAATAGAAAATTTTGAAAAACCAAACCCTATAGATAATTCCATTCCACCTATTCTTCGTGGCTTTTGGCAAGGAGGAGATGTTTTTGTAATTGATACCATGTCAGGAGGACTAGCAACAGAAAACACCCCAGAAGAATTTCGCGGTGAAATTGCAATTACTAATGTTCATACTATTTTACATTGGATCGACAAAGAAAAACCTCTCGAAAAAAAGACCTCACCTTCAAATAGTGATTCTCAATATAGAAACTGGGAATATGGTATACAAAACTGGTGGTCTATAAACAAAAACAAATATCCTCTTATAACAGAAATTAATAGGCCAACTTACTTTGACACGGTTCACACCGATGAACTAAAACCGGTGTTTGAAATTCTTGGAATTGAAAATAAAAAATATCAAAAAAATGAAAAAATTGTTGTTTCGGTAAATTCAAAAGGGCTTAATATCATAAAAAAAATAGATGTTTTTGTTAATAATAGCTATATTACTTCTTTAAAAACAAATCCGTTTGTTACAACTTTAGTTTTAAGTGAAATTGAAGATTTGTCTAGTAATAATATAATAAAAATAATAGGAGTAGACTCTTTGGGAAACACCGGAGAAAATGAGGTTACTTTTTCTGTTGGAAATATTTAGATTTATTTAATATCTAAAAAAATACTATTTGGTAAAAGATCTTTTAATTTTATTAAAATTTTATTTTTTTTTAACATAATTTCATTGCGGAGAATTGGAGACCCCTCAAGAAAAATAATCCCATTTTTAATTTTTATTTTTTCTTTTTCAAGTTGATAAAAAATTTCTTCTGAAATTACTTTTGTAATTATATTTTTTATCTCTTCTTTTTGAAAAATAAGTTTTTTAAATTTCTCAAGAAAATTTGTTATATGATTATAATCCATCCTGTTAGAAGCAGGTCGCGGTCAATAGACGGTTTTTGCTTAATATTATTTTGTAATTATTTTCCCTTGCTACTTACTACTTTCTACCTACTACTTATTCCAATTCGTAATTATTCTTAGTGGTTCATTGGCATAACTAAATACAAAAAAGAGGAATCTCCCTCCCCTCTTATTATCATAGGTTTATTGTTTCCATTTAATTCTAAGCTTAAACTATCACCAAAAATTGACTGAAAACAGTCTAAAATATATTTATAGTTAAAGTTTGCCGAAACACTGTCTCCTGAAAGAGCCCCAGATAAAAGTGTATTATTTTCACCTATGTCTGAATTTTTTGATTCTATCTCAAATATTTTTTCCTCTGGTTTAATAGTTATCACTATTTGATTAAACTTATCAGAGAAAATATTTGAAATTTTTAAAGATGAAATAAAGTCTTGTTTTAAAACGACAGCTTTAGTTGTGGGTTTTTTCGGAATAATTTGTTTGTAGTCTGGAAAATTTCCATCAACAACCCTAGAGGTTAGGTATATGTTTTCTGCTGAAAAAGAAATTTGGTTTTTTTGTAAGCTTATTTTTAAATCTTCATCAACTCCATCAAAAACTTTAATTATTTCAACAATATTTTTATATGGAATAAGTATTCCGTCAAAAGACAATTTCTGTTTTAGTTTTATTTTCTTTTCTGCTAAACGAAAAGAATCAGTTGAAACAAAAACTAAAATATCTTCTTCTGGATATATATATACACTTCCAATTTCTGGTTTTATTTCTGAAAAAGAAGCACTATAATAAACAGATTTAATTCCTTCAATAAATTTTTTCCCGGGTATTAAAAAAGTCTCCCCTTCAACTATTGGAATCGTTGGAAAATCTTCGTGTGGAATACTTTTTAATAAAATAGTACTGGTGTTTGTTTTTACTAATAAGTTGTTATTAATTAATTCAAAAACAACATAAGCGTCTCCTTGTAAAAAAGAGAATAAGGAAGATAGAATATCCCCCCGAACAGCAACTACTCCTTCTTTTTCAATTTTAGCAGGGATTTCAATCTCTATCCCTATATTTAAATTTGTAGCACGAAGTTTTAGTGTTTTACCTGTTGCAACCCAAAGAACAGAGCTTAAAACTGGGAGGGTTAAATTTTTACCAGTTATTCTTTCAACAGACATTAGTGCTTTTTTTATTTTATTTATAGAGCATTCTATTTTCATAATTCTTTTATAACTTATATATTATTATTATTAATACTATTATAGTTGTGGATATGTGGATTTTAAAATAAACATTAATTTTAAAAGCCCAATTTTAATTTATTTATTTATATTTTTATAATAACTTTTAATTATTTTTTAAATTTTATAAATGAAACTACTTTTACACATTTAAATTTTTTATAAACAGTTCTTATCCACAGGTTTGTTATTTAAACATAATTCTAATTTTTTCTATTTCTTGTAATAGTGATGGATCAGTTTTTAAATCATTTTTAATTTTAAGATGAGAGTGAATTACTGTTGTGTGGTCTCTATCTCCTAATTTTTGTCCTATTAATGGATAAGATACATTAAAATCTTCTCGGAGGATATACATTGCAACCTGGCGAGCCCTTACAATTTCTTTTCTTCTTGTTTTTTCATAGATTATTTCTTCGGCGAAGCCATAGTAATCAGCCACAATTTTTACAACATCTTTTATGGCCACTGTTTTTTTAGGGCGGATATTGTTTTTTATAAGAGTTTTAATTTCAAGAAGAGAAAGACTTTTGTTTTTCAATTGGGACTGACAAATAACGGTATTTAAGCTCCCTTCTAGTTCACGGATGTTCCCCTCTAGGGACTCTGCTAAATAAGAAACAATATCAGGCTCAATGATACAGTTTGTTGATTCAAACTTTGCTTTAATTATAGCCACTCTTGATTCATAGTCTGGTTCAATGATTTGGACTGTCATTCCAGAGGCAAAACGAGACTGAAGCCTTTCTTCAAGGCCTTGAATAAAGTTTGGATGTTTATCAGATGAAAAAATTATTTGTTTATTACTTTCATATAAAGTATTAAAAAGATGGAAAAGTTCTTCTTGAGTTTTATCTTTTCCAGAAATAAACTGGACATCATCCATTATAATAACATCATATTTCCTGTATTTTTCTTTAAAGGAGTTTGGGTTTTTGTTTTGAATTGAGTTTATGTAGTCTATGGTGAATCTTTCCAGACTAACATAGTAAACTTTTTTTAGTGGATATTTTATTTTAATTGTATTTCCGATGGCTTGTATCATATGGGTTTTACCTAAACCAGTTCCCCCATAAATAAAAAATGGATTATAGTTTTGTCCGGGGTTTGTTATAATCGCTTGGGCGACAGCATAAGCAAGTTCGTTAAAAGGACCAACAATAAAAGAATTGAAATTATATTTAGGATTTAAATTGTCTTCTTTGTTTATATAAAGATCACTAAGGGGCAACTCTTTATTTATATTTATTTCTTTTTCTAGTTTTTTGTTATTTTGCGAACTTAAATCAGTTTTTGCTTCTTGTTTGTGGATAATATATTCAACCCCACGAATACTATCCTCGTTTCCAATTAGGGTTTTCAAGATAAGTTTATGAAATTTATTGTATAGCCAGTCTTTTACGAATTCATTTGGAACTCCAACGTGGATAATTCCACCATCTTCTTTAATAATTGATGTATTTTTAAACCAAGTTGTAAAATTGGCCCTTGAAGTGTTTGTTTCAATTTCTAATAAGCACTTACCCCAGAGATTATTTATATCCATGGTCTGTATTATACATTGTTTTTGTTTTTGACAATAATTAAATACGTTAATTAACATGTTAATATCGTGTGGATATGTTTTTAGTTATTGTTGCATCTTTGCCTTATTTAGTATATATTATCCAATATGTCTCAAACGTATCAACCAAATAAAAGAAAAAGAGCTAAAACACACGGCTTTCTTGTTCGCAGTAAAACACAAAACGGGAAAAGAGTCACTCTTGCCCGACGCCGAAAAGGACGAGCCAACATATCAATAAAGAAATAAAATGCTTCCCAAAAAAAAGCGAATTACAAAAGCCACTTTTCAGTCTTTAATGAAAGAAAAAAGGTTATTTTCTAATGAGTTTTTTCTTTTTTATTCAAAAAAAAATGATTTTTCCCAGTATGCTTTTGTTGCCCCAAAGAGTATTTTTAAACAAGCTGTAAAAAGAAATAAATATAGAAGGATTGGATATAATGTTTTGCGTTCTGTCCCAATTAAGCACGGTTTAGGTATTTTTGTTTATAAAAAACAGGTCATTTTAGCTACGAAAGAACAAATTAAAGACAGCATTATTAGTATTTTAAAAAAGACAAAATTTTTAGAATAGAAGTTAATAAATGAAAAAAATACTGGTATCTTTTATAAATATTTATCAAAAAATCCCAACCAGGGCTCATAATTCTTGTGTTTTTTTGCCAACCTGCTCAGAATACACAAAACAAGCTATTGTAAAATATGGTTCATTAAAAGGGGTATTTCTTGGAATGAGAAGGATATTGCGTTGCCACCCATGGCAAAAGAATCATTTTGATCCGGTTAAGTAGTAGGTAGAAAGTAGCAAGTAGCAAGCAGGAAGGAAAATAAGGAGAATAATTAAGCCATAAATTAGCGAAGCTAATTTATGACCTACTACATACTACTTTCTACTTACTACTTATTGCTTACTACTTTTTCCATTTTTATGCTACAATACAAAAATGTCAGCTTTATGGAATAGTATCTTTTATCAGCCAATTTATAATATTCTCATATTTATAATAGACAATATCACGTTCGGTGATGTTGGTTTTGCTATTATTTTAGTGACGATCATAGTTAAGCTTATCCTTTCCCCTCTTACAAAAAAGTCTATAAAAAGCCAGATATTAATGAAGAAAATGGAGCCAGAGCTTAAGCAGATTAAGAAAGACTTTCCAAACAAAGAGGAGCAAGCTAAAAAAACATTTGAATTATATAAAAAATATGGTACAAACCCTTTTTCTGGTTGTTTAGTTGTTTTGCTTCAACTCCCAGTTATTTTTGCTCTGTATTATGTTTTTTTTAAAGGATTAAGTATAGACGCTAGTCTTATTTATCCTTTTATTCAAGTTCCTAGTATTATTCAAACAAACTTCTTAGGATTAATTGAAATGGCCGACAAAAGTATTGTTTTAGGATTGTTGGCGGGTATTACACAGTTTGTTCAGGGTTATTTATCAATACCTGTTAAAAATAAGGTTGAAATTGTAACCTCAGTAGCCTCAAATGAGCCTAAAACCTTTCAAGAGCAACTTTCAGATAGTATGCAAATGAATATTAGATATGTCTTACCTGTCTTTATTGCTTTTATTGCTTGGAAAATATCAGCTGCTGTTGCTCTTTATTGGGTTGTCAGCAATATTTTCACAATTGTCCAAGAGTGGTATATACGCCGACAGTTATTAAAGAACTCAATATAAATTATGATACAAAAAGATAAAATTAAAGGATCAGTCGAAGAAGTATTTAAACACATTGGGTGCTCTATTTCTAAGCTCGATTTTTCAGAAGAAGGTGGAATGCTTTGGTGTCTTATAGAAACACCTGACTCTGGTTTTATTATTGGCCGAGACGGTGAAACCCTTCGCTCTTTGAACCACCTTATTCAAAAAATAGTTGAAAAAGAATCAATTGAAGATAAGATAGAAGAAAAGAGAGAAGACAAAAGACCAAGCCTTTTTATTGATATAAACGGATATCAACAGAAACGATTTGAGAACCTTAAGAATATCGCTCATATGATGGCTGAGCGTGCTCGCTATTTTAAAAGCAACATTGAAGTTGATCCTATGCCCTCTTATGAAAGGAGGATTGTTCATATGTTTTTAGAAGGAGCTAAAGATATCAAAACGGAATCAGAAGGATATGGCCCAAATCGCAGAGTGGTGATTAAATATATAGGAGATAGTAGTATGTAGAAAGTAGTAGGTAGTAAGGAAAATACAAGTAGTAGGTAGAAAGTAGTAGGTAGAAAGGAAAAATTCAAAAACACCCCAGCTTGCTGGGGTGTTTTGTTGCTACTTACTACTTGCTACCTTCTACTTCAACTTCAACCCCCACAGTGTTAAATCTTTTTTATTTAAAAAGAAAAGATTGTTTTCTGTTTTATCTAAGAAGAGCGAGACACCATCTATCGCTGTTTCGTTTATTGAATTTGCAATTGTTATTCTTTCTCCGGTCTGTGTGTTTATTTTTACAAAATAATCATCAAAAGATACTGTCCCTTGATACCAAGAATCAGGATATTGAACTGTAATAATAGTATTTGGTAAAGCACAATAGATATTTACGTTATCAGTACTCCAGACACATTTTTCGGGAAGAGAGAATGAATTTAAGTCTCTGGTTGAATTGCTTGCTGTATCATAAATCCAAAGCTCTGGCCCTTTCTGGGTTGAAGCACTGTATAAAATTGCATCGCCATCTGGACTTACAAGAGTGGTTAAGCCAAATACGTTTCCAAAAATTTTTGAGAGAGTTTTAGTTGTTGTGTTTAGAATAAATATACTTCCCTCTACGCTTCCTGATGATTTAGTGGTTAAATATATGTTTTGATTATTGTCCCACTGAGATAACCACTCTGTAAAAGGAAATGCAAAAACGTTATCTTTTTTTATGCTTCCAAACAAGCCAACCATTCCAACTGAGCCCTCATCATTTTCTGTTAAATAGAAGAATTTATTTTTATCGTTTGATAAACTAATATTTAATATATTTTGAGGGAGGAATTCTCCTTTTGGAGCACCGAGTGTAGCCATAAAACTACTAATCACTTTATCACTTGAAAGATATCTGTATATGACCGAGTCCCCATCTTTACTAAAAAATGATTCGTGAATACTTGGTATTGTTGAATTTGATATTTTTTCTTTAGACCTAGTATCTAAAAACATTTTATAGATATGACCATTCTTTTTTTCAACGTATCGAATAGATGGAATAATTTCTGTGGTTTCTTTTTCAGAGATTGTGGTTGTTGTTTTGGTAAAATATGGAGCTGTTAAAGCATCGATTGTGCCTGTGACAGTTAGATTGTTTTGTTTTTGAAAATCTTCTATTGCTTTTGTGGCCTTTTTACCGAAAACTCCATCGACAACTAAGGGTGGATTTAAAGATAACTCTTTATTTAAAAATTGTTGTATTTCTTTTCTGCCTTCTTTTGTTTCCATAGAAATAATTGTTTTTATTTCTGTTGGCTGATTTACATCTGCCTCAATTCCTGCTATTGGCCTCACATCTTCCAAAAAGGTGGCCCCAGCGATAGCAAAGTCAGTTATTTGATAGAAACGTGATGTTCCCACATCTGGATTGCTTGGGTCTATAATTGGATTATTTGGATCAGGTTCAGTATTGGGATTTTCGACAATACTCCCAGACCCAAAAGGATTGAAACTTTGATACCACGGAGTTTCACCTTTTTCATTTACCGTTTTGTCTTTATTGATCCAAAGATAAACACCGATAATAATAATTCCGGTAATAATAAATGTTGTTATGAAAATTGTTATTTTTTTTGACATAAAATTTTAATTAAAAGCTGAAGCACAAAATCTTTTATCACCGACCCAATTTTCTTTATTTGGGGTAAATAGTTTTTTCGCAATT
>Ga0335397_10011986_pt1 | contig 10641 bp, 8 predicted proteins | sample MAT04_FD_205740 | JGI IMG/M metagenome (GOLD analysis project Ga0335397, IMG submission 205740) | Freshwater microbial communities from Lake Fryxell liftoff mats and glacier meltwater in Antarctica - MAT-04 (spades assembly) (version 2) ...
GACCGCCGCCGTGCTAGCGATCTCCTTCGGGGCCGCGCGTTCCGAAGGTGGACTACGTCTGGGGTGGGTCGTCGTGCTGCTGGTGTTGCTGGCCACCACCGCCGCGCAGGCCGTCCCACTGGCGGGTGCGCTGGCGCTTGGCGTAGGAATTCGCCACTACCGCACGTTGGCACCGCTGCGTACAGCGGCTGCTGGTGCTGCGGTCCTCGCCGCCGGGACCGCGTCGCTTTTGTGGTCACGACCACCACGGGGAACACGGAACCTCGACATACCCGTCGTCGACAGTGATCAGATTCGGCGCGTCCTTTCCGGTCCAGTGAGGGTCGCGTGGCCGCTGTTCGAACATGTTGGGACCTTTTGGAACCAATACATCACCCACGACCTTGGGGGCCTCGAGCGGTGGTTCGGTGGTGCCGTTTTGGTCGTGGTCGCCGTGGTCGTTCGGCGGACTCGGCCTGCGCTGGTTACCTGGTTGTTAGGCGCCGGTGGCTTCCTACTGCTGACTCAGGGCGCGAAGCTGCCGATGCAAGCCCGTCAGCTCACTGTGTTGTGGGTGGTGTTGTTCGCTACCGGTTGGATGGTGGCACGGGATCGGCTCGACCAGCGTGACAATCATGGCGCGGACGCGACCGTCGCCGTGGCCGATGTCGTCGTGGCCGATGTAGCCCGACGGTTCGTTGTGCGCGCAGGTGTCGCGCTAATACTGCTTGGCTCGGCCGTCGGTGCTGTGTGGCCCGTAGCGGTCGACGTTCGCTTCCCGTTCTCGGGTGGCCAGGGCGCTGCTGCGTGGATCCGCACCCACAGCGACCAAACTCCGGCCATCCTGTGCGCCACCGGCGCCCCGTTCTGTTCGAGCGTGGCGATCCGTCTCGGCGAGCCCGCGTACATGCGCGCTGACAGCGATCCGTTCACCTACGTCATCTGGCGGCGCGGCCAAGTGCGCCGGGCCATACCCGCCGCCGACGTCGTCGGCGAGGCGCGACGCCTGGAGGTGCGTTTGAGACGGCCGGTGGCAATCGTGAGCCGTTTCGACAACGTTCCGCCCGGGTGCGAGGACGGCTGGACCAGTCCGCCAACCATCGAGTTCACCGAACGCTTCGTGGTCTGCTTCGCCGACCAGCTGACCGAGGGTGGGACTCCGCCGTGACCTCGCTTCGGTTGCGGCTGTCGGTGATCGTGCCGATCTACCAGGCAGCCGAGACGCTTGAGGCATGTCTCGTTGCGCTCGCGGCCGGCGCCGCCGACGTTGACGAGATCATCGTCGCCGACGACGGCTCCACCGACGCAGCGGTGGCGTCGCTGCCAGACTTTCTTTGCCAGCGTGTTCGCGTGGTTCGCAGCGAGAAAAACATCGGCCGCGGTCCTGTTCGAAATCTTGGAGCACAGGCGGCGACGGGTGATGTGCTGGTGTTCGTCGACGCCGATGTCGCGGTCCATACCAACACTCTCGGCGCGATCTGCGCGGCGTTCGACGACGATCCCGGCCGGGTCAGCCTGATCGGAGCCTACGACGACCGCCCGACGGCGAAGTCGTGGGTCAGCCAGTACCGGAACCTGCTTCACCATTACGTCCATCACACGCACGGCAGCCGGGCCACTCACTTCTGGACAGGTTTGGGTGCGGTTCGCCGCGACGTGTTCGTGGCGCTCGGCGGTCTCGACGAAGGGAACTGGGCGCGGAACATGGAAGACGTCGAGTTCGGGCACCGGCTGGTAGACGCGGGGCACACCGTCGACGTCCTGCCGCATATCCAGGGCACCCATATGAAGCGTTTCACGTTCACGTCGATGGTGAAGACCGACCTACTCGACCGGGCGATCCCGTGGTCGACACTCATGCTGCGCGACCACCTGCGCTCCGACAGATTCGTGACGTCGAGCGAACAGGTAACTAGCGCGGCCTGCTCATGGATCATCGCCGCGGCCACGGCCGCGGCGATTGTGCTCAACTTCGCGGACGCCCCTCTAGCACTGCTGGCCGCTGGCCTTGCTGGCGGTGCCGCTGTCGTGTTCTTGGCGGTGAACGTTTCGCTGTGGCGCTTTCTGGCCCGCACACGAAGTGGCGCTTTCGCCGCGTTCTGTGTGCCACTTCACCTGCTTCACGCAGGCGTGTCAGCTCTCGGATTCGGCCTCGCGCTCGGCGCCCACCTGGGCCGTCGGGAAGACAAATCGTCGCTCGCCGTCGGCAGGCTGCCGGTCAGGTAGGCGGCCGCTGGTAGGGGCGGCGGGTCTCATAGCGCTCGCACACCAGATCTAGTTCACGTTCGAGCCGGTCGACCACCTCGGCCTCAAGTTCTTCGCATCCGATCTGCACGGGTTGGCGCGCTTTGGGCATGTGACGGCTGACGTTGAAGTTGTAGAAGCGCCGAACGTGCCGTCCGAATTCCGACCGTCTCTTGCCGCGATGTGGTGCGAGGAGCGCGTTCATGCTCCGTTCGAACCACAACGGCGCAAGTCTGTTGGAATTCAGGTGGACGGTGGGCTCGTCGCCGAGGCGTGCCAGTTCAGGCACATCGCACGCGCCGGCGACGTGGCTCCAGAAAGCCTGGTGGTCCGCCACGAAGTCTTCCATCCACGTAACCACTATCGCGTCGGCCCCGACAATCTCCTCCCACGCGCGAAGGACCCCGGCGAACAACATCGGGCCCCGTTCTCGGTCGAGGTCATCTCGAACCTCAGTCAGGTAGCGGCGGTAACTGCCGAAATTTCCGCCCCGCACGGAGTAACGGTACGACGAACGCAAGAGCGATCGCGGCTCGCGGAGTGTGGCGATCACCGTGCGCTGCCACGACGACGCGGCCCATATCGCTGGGATCTCTCGGGGGTCGGGCTCATCCGGTTTGTCCTTCCAAGGTGGGAGGGAGACCAATTGTTCGTCGGACAGAATGACCGGCCTATTGGTGTCGTGCCACGACTTGTCAAGCAGGTCGTCAAGTTCGTTCGGCGAGACGCCATGGCCCTTGTCGAGAGCGCGCATGAGTAAGCGGGCTTCCTCGCCGCCCGGTCGATTCCATGGTCGTCCCGCAACGTTCGGCCATGCCCTCATTTGGCGTTGCATCGACGTGGTAGCAGTCTTGGGCCACCCGATGTGGATCAGAGCGCGGCGGTCGATGTTGTCGTTTGGCAGTATGGTCACGTGGCAAGTGGTCGGGCAGTGGGGTCGGGCAAGACGTCAGGCAAGACATCGGGGGGTAGATCGATCAGCGACGCTACCTGTTCACTCGAGCCATTGCGGACGACGACCAGTCGATCGCATAACGCCAGCGTGGTGGCGCGGTGGGCAACGATTACAAAGGTGACAGTGCCCTTCAGCTCTCTGATGGTGTCTTGAATGTGGCGCTCGGACTCGGCGTCGAGGGCACTCGTCGGTTCGTCGAGCACGATGACTGCCGGGTTACCTACCAGCGCCCGGGCAATTGCCAGGCGTTGCTTCTGCCCTCCCGACAAGCCGCTTCCACGAGGCCCAAGCACCGTGTCGAAACCGTGCGGTTGGGCGATCATCTCGGTCTCTACGTGGGCCGCGCGCGCCGCCGCGCGCACCTGCTCGTCGCTGATCCCGGGTCGGAAGAAGCGAATGTTCTCGGCGATCGAGGCCTCCATCAGGCGCGGTTCCTGGGGTACCAGCGTCACGAGGCGGGTCCAGTCGCCGTCGCGGTGGTCCTGATAGGGCACGCCATTGACAAGCACCAAGCCGGATCGAGGCATTCGCAGCCGCAGCAGAACCTGGACCAGTGTCGACTTACCGCCACCAGAGGGACCAACGACACCGAGCACCTCTCCGGGTGCAATGCGTAGGTCGACATCGCGAAGGGCACCGTCGCCGGGCACATACTCATAGGTCACGCGTACCAACTCGATGGACTTGATCTCGTCGAGGGGCCGATCGCCCGGCGCTGGGGCGGCAGCCTCCAGGACCTTCAGGTGCTCAACGAGGGCGTCGAGGTTCGGGCCGAGTTCGTTGATGGTCTGCAGGTTGCGCTGCACCGTCTGCGCCGAGTTGAGCGCGCGCAGGACCAAGATCACGACGGTTCCCGCGCCAATAAGGGCATCGGTCGCGATGAGGTACAGCACGCCGAGCGCGGAGACCACGAACATCATCGCTACGTCCGAGTAGAGCGCCCAACCCAGGCGTTGGACAACGCGCATTCGGTAGGCATCATCGGCCGTGCGATCGACGGCGGCGCGCAACTCCGAAGAGGCCTGCTCCTGCACGCCAAACACTCGAAGCTCCATGGCCATGGTGGTCATCCGACTGACGTCTTCGGCGAACCTGTTGGTCGAATTCACGAAGGCCCGTGAGCGGCGGCGGGTGATGTGAGCCAAGGGACGGAACGACAGGCTCATCAGTCCACCGAACGCGGCGACGACCACCATTGCCAGCGGGTCGACAACCGCGGCTGCCGCCACCAGCATGATGAGGCTGAGAAGTGACGAGATCCCGATCGCGAACACGTTGGCGAGTTGGGCTGAGTTACCGGCAAGTACTGACACGGTCTGTTGCAGCGCGCCGTCGCGCTGAGCAGCTTGCCGCTCCCAGTCGGCGCGCCCGAAGGCATCGATGGCTCGGTTGCGAACGGTGACCAGGATTTCCGAGGACAGTCGGGCCGTGAAGTGGGCCAGCAGAAGATGCATGACCAATGCGACGAACGTCATACCCGCGGCCATCCACAGCAGTATCGGTGTAGACGGTGGGTGCGTCACCAACGGGAGTTGAATCGCGGTCGTCGTATCGGTAGCGATCGCGACGGCGACGCGAACCACGATCACGATCACGCCGGCTTCGGCCAAACCGGCGGCGAGTCCCGCCACTGTGATGATGCCGAGCCGACGGTAAGGGCGTCCGAGCATCGGGCGCAGTCGGCGCCACGTGGAGCGCATCATGAGTCGACCGTACCGGGTGTGGCGATGGGGGCTTCGGTCGACACGACCCGCTGGGCGAGGCCAAGCACTCTGGCCCATGCCGGACCAATGGCGTCAGCCGTGAAGTCGGTGACTCGCTGCGCGGATTGGTGGGCCAGTCGTGTGCGGAGCTCGGCATCGCCCAACAGGTTTCGAAGGTGTTCGCTGAGGGCTTCGACATCGCCAACCGGATAGAGCAGCCCTGCGGCAGGTTCTGTCGCGGATGGCGCGAGCACCTCGCGCGGTCCGTATCGGCAGTCGCTCGACACCACAGCGCACCCGGAGGCCATGGCCTCCAGGAGGACCGTGGGGAATCCTTCGTGTTGCGAGCACAGCACGAACACACTCGCCGTGGCGAGCAGTTGCCATGGCGCATCGTGCATCCCTGGCATGTCGATCCGATCAGCAATGCCGAGCCGTTCGGCGAGATCGTTCCAACGTGCGCGTTCCCGGCCGTCGCCCACGAGAAGTATTCGCCAGCCTGTCGCCGCAGGGCCGAGGTGAGCGAACGCGTGGAGGAGGTCGTCGTACCGCTTCATCGCGACGAACCGACCGACGCCGGCGACCACATGAGCGCGGTCCGTTCCGGGCGCTACGAGAGGAACCGCGGGAGGCAATACGTTTGGGATTACTTGGATGTCGCGCGGAAGGGAGCGATGCGGGCGCAATTCTGACGCGAGTCGCTCGGTTTGGAGGATGAGCGTGTCGGCTCGCCGGTAGGTCCACATCCACCAACGGTTCCAGCGGCGACGCCGATCGATGAACGGGTTTCCGACCTCGGCGATGACGGTCTTGATGCCGCGCCGGCGCGCCAGCGCTGCGACTGCATTGGCGCTGGGTCCGAAGGCGACGACGGCATGGGGTCTCAACGTGCGCTGCAGTCGTCGGAGGGCCACGAGCTGGATGAGGCGGCGAAGCGGTCCACCCGGTACCCGCGAGTCGAGCACAGTGACGCCGTGACGAACGAGGATGCCTGTCTTTTCCTTCGACGGGCCGAGAGTGATGACCTGACTCGTTGCCCCATGGCGTTCGAGAATGGTGTCGAGGGTGCTCACCAACCTCCCGACTCCGCCGACGCCGTCCGAGCCGATGAGTACAAAGACATGTGGGGGTGGCGTATGCGCTGCTGCCATGGCGGGCAACCTATCCTGACGCGACCAGCCCGATACCGCTCGCATAGGCTGGCGGGATGAGCGGCGTACGTGCCAGGTGGGCGACCTGTCGGGCGGCGATTTGGGGCAATCGACGCGCCCGTTGGTTCTGGGCTCACAAGCCGGCCAACGAGTTCACCCGGAATGGTTTCGAAGTCATCGAGGGATTCCTATCGCGTGAGGAATGCGTCCGCCTCAGCCGCCTAGCCGACGTGCATCTGCCAGGTCCGGGGCACCGCGTGGAGCGAACCTGCTACACGTGGGTGAAGTCCGAGGCCAGCCATGGGCGCAACACCGGTGTGCGAGAACTTCTCAACGTGCAAGACATCGACGAAGGCCTCGCGTCGATGTTGCATCGCCGAACGATTCAAGACCTGTTCGAGGTTCGACTCGGCGAGCGTGTCGAAATTTACGGATTCGGTATCCAGTTCGACGGCATCGACACCGCCACCAAGCGTGGGTTTCACGTCGACGGCTTCTTCCCCCCGCAGCTCAAGGCGTTCGTCTATCTGAACGATGTCGAGATCGACGGCGATGGCCCTTACACGATCGTGCCGGGCTCGCATCGCTGGTTCGGGCGCAAGATTCTGAATGACTTTGCGAACGCACTCTCCACAGGAGCCAAGCGCGACATGCGGTTCTTGGTGCCAGCACGCCGTGCCCGACGAGTGATCGCGAGCGCAGGCACGCTCATCTTGTCGACCCAGGATGCCATCCACAAGGGATGGGGTGACCACTGGAACAGGCCGCGGCACGCGCTGGTGGCATATGGCACCACGACGGATCACTTCCGCGGGGGCTCGCTCACCGAGGGTGTCGAGTTCCTCCCGGTCGGTTGAAGGTGCGCCGTGCTAGTTCGCGAGTTCGCCGCCGCCAACCCCACCTGTGATAGCTGGTGAGCACAGCGTCGTATCCTGGATCGGGCTCCGTGCGGGTCGGCGCGACGAAGGGCCGGGTAATACTGTCGACGGGCAGGCCGATCAGGCTGTGACGACGCGAGACGGTGTGTGTTGCGTCGGGCCCGACGCCGACGTTTCTGACCAGGTTGGTGGCTGGCACGGCCACGAGCCCGCGCTGCTTGGCGACGTGATAGTGCCACGCACGCGCCCAGGTGTGCTTGCTACCCCGATGGGCCGCGTCGGCTTTTGCTCCGAGCGCACGGCGCAGCGCACCCTGCCCGGGGCCGAACTCGTGCTGGTAGCTGGGCCAGTCCGAAAGTTGAGAGTCGTAGCCCTCCCAGGCCCGCCGCCACGTGGCCCAACCCCAGATGTGTCCCGCCGACGCAAAGTGCCAACTTGCCCCGTCGCCGAAGGTCCGGTCGGGTCTCATGTTGGTTGCCGTCAGATACATCACCTCACGTACGTCGGCATACCGCTCGAGTACCGCAGCGGCAAGGTCGAAGAAATCTGGGTGGACGACGCAGTCGTCCTCTAGCACGATGCCCGCCTCCACCTCGCCGAAGAACCAGTCGATGGCGGTCACCATGGCTCGCTGGAGGCCGAGATTGTGGTCATGGGCCAGGAAGCTCACGTCGCACTCCCAGTCGATTCGCTCCAGTTCCCTGCGCACCTGGTGACAGCGCCCCGCATCGTCGGCATGGTTGTCTCGGGGGCCGTCAGCGGCCACGAACAGCCGGCGGGGAGCCACGGTTCGAAGGTTGTCGACCAACATGCGGGTGACGTCGGGCCGATTGAACACGACGACGAGGGCTGGCACCACGGATTCCACCGTAGCTATTCCCCGACGAAGAGCCGTTACAGTCCGCAAGCGACCATGAGCCAACGTGCCGGAACCACGTCCGACCCGTCGGACTATTGGGACGATGTGACGGTGCCTTTCGTCACCGGCGACCGGCACGTCTCCTGGCGCCAGTTCTGTGACCGGGTGCACGGCGCACTGTTGCGCGATTGGGCTCCGAAATCCGCGGTGGCACGTGCCCTCAAGACCGACATGTTTGACGAAGCGGCTGGTGGCGGCCTCGCCCACGCGCTCGCGGATGTCGCCGGCGAGGTTCACGGATTGGACGTGTCTGCCCAGGTGGTCCGCGCCGCCCGCGACCGGCACGAAGGTCTCACCGGCGTGATAGCCGACGTGCGCACCCTCCCGTACCGGAGTGCGGCCTTCGGCTTGGTGCTGTCGAACTCGACGCTCGACCACTTTCCTCGGCGCCGGGACATCGCTGAGTCGCTGGTGGAGATCGCACGGGTCACCGAACCTGGCGGCACCTTGATCGTGACCCTCGACAACCTGATGAACCCGGTGATCGCGTTGCGCGCGATCCTTCCGCGTCGACTGCTGCGCGCGACCGGCGTGGTGCCGTACCACGTGGGGCCGACTCTGACGCTGCGCGCGTTGTGCCGGGAGGTCACGCGGGCCGGGTTCAGCGTGCGTCACACGAAGACGTTGATCCATGTGCCCCGCGTGTTGGCCATCCCACTTGCAGACCGCCGTGACCGTCGCGGTGCGCCGCCGCACGAGGGCACAATCCGCCGTCTGATGTCGTGGGAGCGACTGGCAAAATGGCCAACCCGCCAGCTCACCGGACACTTCGTTGCCGTGCAAGCGGAACGAACGGTGTTGGCGTGACGCTCCCCAACTTTGTCGTCATCGGAGCAGGGCGCTGCGGAACGACGTCGCTGCATCGCCTGCTCGGTCAACACCCCGACGTCTTCATGTGTCCCACAAAGTCACCCAATCACTTTGCCGCCCATCTGGCCCAGCCACCCTGGGAGAACCCGGCAGCGGTCGCGATGGCCAGGCACTGGGTTGCCGACCCCTTGCGCTACGAGTCGCTGTTTGATGCCGCGACAACGCAGTGCGCGATCGGTGAGGTGTCGCCGGTGTACCTGCAGGCGGTGGACGCGGCCCGTGCGCTGCACGAGCGATGCCCGGGGGCGAAGCTGGTCGCGATTCTGCGCGACCCGGCGGAACGGGCGTATGCACACTTCATCGGGCGGCGGCGCGACGGCATCGAGCCGGTGGCTACCTTCGAGGAGAAGGTCGGAACCGAACTGGCCGATCCGTTGCCCGACGACGTGGCCTTCGGCCACTACATCGGCTGCGGCCGTTATCACCATTTCCTGTTGCCCTACCTGGAGCGTTTCGCCCCCGAGCAAATGCTCATCGTCCTCTACGACGACCTCGCCGCCGACCCAGCCACAGTGTTGCGCCAGGTGTTCGGGTTCCTTGGTGTCGACTCGTCCTTCGAGCCGACACCGGTCGAACGGCTGAATCGCTCCGGCGAGATCCGCGGCCGGCTGCGACGAACCGTGTGGACGAGCACGGTGCGCGCCCGCACGGCCCTGCGGCCCTATCTGCCAGCCCGGCTGCGCACCGCCATCGGTCGCCCTTTTGTGGCCGATGTACACAAGCCACCGCTCGATCCGATGCTGCGCGCGCGCATCGTTGCCGCGCTCGACGCCGACCTGGCTGCCCTGGAGCAGTATCTCGGACGTGAGCTGTCAGCGTGGCGACGGCACTGACCGCGACCATGCCAGGTCGGGTCCGGGGCGCCAGTGGCTCCAGTGGCGCAAATCGCGAGCAACACCGCCGGCAGCTTGTAGCGCGAGATCGGGACAACTGACGATGGCCTCGACGACGGTCCGGGCAATCATTGATGACAGTCCGATGGAGTTACAGGCGTGGCGATCGAACCCGAAGGGGGAGTATTCCGCCTGGGGTGGTCGATGACCGTGGAAGCGGTCGGTGAGAACGTCCGCAGCCGGGAAGATCGACGCGTCGCGATGACTCTCGGCCACGCATATGCGCAGCAGCGATCCCCGGGGTACGACAACACCCTCGAAGTTCACGTCTGACAGCACCCGACGATAGACGTACTCGCTCTGGGCCAGACGTAGCACCTCCATCACGAACGCGTCGTGCAAGTCCGGCGTGAGGGGGTCGGCGGTTGCTGACTGGTCGGCCAGGCGATCGCGCCAACCGGGTTCAGCGGCGAGCATTTGGACAACCCAGCGCAGCAGGCTGGCGACGTTGGCGCTTCCAATTCGAACCATGAAGATCAGGTTGTCGACGCAGGTGGCGTCGGGCATCGACGGATCGAGTGCCGCTAGCTCGGTCAGCGCGCACACAGTTGGCTCGGGCTCTGTTCGAAGTGCCTCCCCCTGTCGGCGGACGACCTCACGAAGCGACGCGAGGCCCTCCAGCGAGCGGCGGTTGCGTTGGCGTAATCGCGGTGACCAGGCAGCAGCGGCGTCGTGGCGCACCCACTCGTCGAGCAGGGTGTCGCCAGCGCGCAGTCCGAGCAAGGCAGCCAGCACGGTCGCCCGAGCAATTCGTTGGAGGCAGGGCGAGGGGTCGTGCGCGTCGGAACCGATCGCCTGCAACTCGCTGTGCATGGCTGCCCGGGCAACCGGCGCGGCGGCGTCGGTGACTGCTCGGGACATTGCCCGGCGAAACAGCGGCCCGTAGACGTCGTGGACGTCGTCGTCCATGTAGCGCAGAAAGCCGCCGAGCACCTGCTGGGTGAACGGTAGGGGGCTGGGACCGATGGCATCGCGGTGCTCGCGGATGATCCGCTGGCCGCGCTCCAAGCCGACCACACAGACGACAGGCCCCGAGGGCTGCATCATCC
>Ga0335397_10011989_pt1 | contig 10641 bp, 11 predicted proteins | sample MAT04_FD_205740 | JGI IMG/M metagenome (GOLD analysis project Ga0335397, IMG submission 205740) | Freshwater microbial communities from Lake Fryxell liftoff mats and glacier meltwater in Antarctica - MAT-04 (spades assembly) (version 2) ...
TGGGTTGAGATCGCTGAGTAGGGAATAGGAAAATCAAGCTCAAAGGGCTGAAAATCATGACTGCTATTTTAGCTTTTCTGTCAATGCGTAAGTCCTATGACGTTGATGTATCTTGTTGCTTTTTCCCAAGGGCGACAGGTTTCATTCTGGCCTCTACAGATCGGCGAACACATAAAAGTTTCAGAAAAACAAAGAACAGAACCAGAGCAGGGGGCTAATTTGGGTTCGGCAGATAACCCTGCTTCACCAGTTAAAAATTGGATTTCTCGTAGGGTTTTTATTCCTACATCTATAGGCACATTAGTAGGTTTAACATTAGGTTGGCTAATTGGTCAACAACAGGCATCCGGGGAACAGCGTGCAGATGTAATATGGAAAATGGATACTTTTTTAAGTGCAAGTGCTAAGGGTACTATCCTCTATGAAGCCCCAAAAATGGTTTGCGACCGGGTCAAAGAGATTTCAGGTGGGCGTTTCATTATTGAGTTAGTTAGATCTGGAAGAACCGAAGAAATTCTAAACGACGTTGGCAATAACAACAACGAAATAGACTGCGGCTGTAACGGAATTTACTACTCAACAAAAAAGCTAAAAGTTCTTTATTTTGGTTGTGCAATTCCCTTTGGGTTAACTCCTCAGGAGCAGAATGCTTGGCTCTATTATAAGAAAGATCTAGATCCTACAACTCTAGATCCCGATACGCCAACTTTTATGCAGTCAATTTATTCAAGGCTTGGCTTAAATGTAATCACTTTCCCAGCAGGAGCTACAGGCGGACAAGCGGGAGGGTGGTTTAGAGAAAGAGTCAATTCAATCACTGACCTCAACGGTAAAACCATGCGCATTCCTGGATTTGGAGCAGAGGTTTTACAAAAATATGGTGTGACAACTCACGAGCAGTTGACTGAAGACATTTCAGTACAGGAAGCTGTAAAACGTCTTGCAGATGGGAGATTTGGTGCTGTTGAGTGGACAGGTCCGTACGATGATTTACTCCTTGGGTTAGATAAAGCTGCAAAGTTTTATTATTTTCCCGGTTGGTGGGAGCCAAGCACAACCTTTGAGGTACAAGTCAACTTAAGCAAGTGGAATGATTTGTCACCTGAATTTAGAGAGGTCTTTAAGGCTGCATGTTCTGAAATCCACACAAGTATCTTGACTTTGTATACTCAAATGAATAGCAAAGTATTGAAAGAAGAGATTCCCCAAAAGGGAATTGAATTAGTGCGGTTTAGTGACGAAATTTTACAGACAGCCAAAGACGCAACAAAGAACTTAGGAGTCTCGCAGAAATAACCTATCCGAATCTTTTCATGACAGTAGCTTCTTGCAGGGCTTTTGCACTTTGAAAAGTACGAGTTATATAAGCGAGACTCCTTACTAGATGATTACGCCGAGCAAGATGAAGACTTTAAGTATGTCTATGACGAATGGAAGAGCTTTATTAAAGTGACTAGAAGTTGGTCCAAGCAGAATGAAATGCCAAGTGAATTCTTCCTTGATTTTTAGTTCCTAGTTTGGCTTAAGTTGATGAACTTTGCGAAGAAGCAACATAACAATTCAAATGCAGCAGGCGATTGCAAGCTGCTGGTGCTGAGTCGAGGTTATCTGCCGCCGCTCAGCTAAGCCGGTCTATACAATTCTTTGATAAATGCGATCGCCCTTACTCTACCCTAAGCGTCCCCGCCTAAGATTTAGAACATTGCGACAAAACCTCCGTTCCTCGAAATTTCAGGACTGATGGTTGCTTCAAAATTTGTGATTTGAGCAATACTGATAGCTAGTCAGCACTTAAATTAGGTCATACAGATATGGAAGTACGCGGTATTGGCACACCCCGTCTAGAGTGGGCAGGCGATTGTCTCGTCATTGGCATGTTTGAAGACGCGATCGCATTAACCGAAGACTTGGCAGAACTGGATCAAAAGCTTGCGGGCACGTTGGCAGAACTGATTGCCGAAGCAGAATTTAAAGGCAAAGAAGGCAGCAGCGCGATCGCCCGAGTCGGCGGCGGCAGCCCCATTCGCAAAGTGGCAGTCGTGGGATTAGGTAAACCCGATGCTCTCAACCTAGAAGGCTTAAGGAAAGCAACGGCGGCAGCGATTCGTCTGGGCAAAAAAGAAAAATGCAAAACCCTGGGGCTAAGTCTACCGATCTGGAACAACGAGCCAGCGCAGACTGCACAGGCATTAGCTGAGGCGATCGAACTCACCCTGCATCAAGACACTCGCTTTAAATCTGATACGGAGAATAAAGAAACGAAGCTAGAGCAGATTGATCTGCTAGGGTTGGCTGGGCAAGAAGGCGCGATCATTCGGGCACGGCAAATTTGCGCGGGCGTTGTTTTAGCAAGAGAATTGGTCGCGGCTCCCGCCAACATTGTCACGCCTGCGTTTATGGCTGAGACGGCAGAGGCGATCGCCCGTGAATATGGGCTAGAGCTAACTATCCTGGAACAAGCAGACTGTGAAAAGCTGGGGATGGGGGCATTCTTGGGCGTATCGCTGGGTTCTGACCTGCCGCCCAAATTTATCCATCTCGTTTATAGACCGACGGGCACCCCTCGGAAAAAAGTGGCGATCGTGGGCAAAGGCGTCACCTTTGACAGCGGCGGCTTGAATATCAAGCCCACAGGTAGCGGCATCGAAATGATGAAAACCGACATGGGCGGCGCAGCTGCCACCTTGGGAGCCGCAAAAGTTATTGGACTGCTGAAGCCAGATGTAGAAGTCCACTTCATTAGCGCCGTGGTTGAGAACATGATCAGCGGCAAGGCGATGCATCCTGGCGATATTCTCACCGCTTCTAATGGCAAAACTATCGAGGTCAATAATACCGATGCTGAAGGTCGCCTCACGTTGGCAGATGCTTTGGTCTATGCCGATGCCCTGGGGTTAGATGCGATCGTAGATTTGGCAACTTTGACGGGGGCTTGTGTCGTGGCATTGGGCGAGAATATTGCGGGCATGTGGACTGAAGATGAGGCGATCGCCACTCAGATCAATCAGGCTTCTGAACTCTCCGGCGAAAAGTTTTGGCGAATGCCAATGGAAGAAAAATACTTCGAGGGTTTGAAATCGGTGGTTGCTGACATGAAAAATACGGGGCCTCGTCCAGGCGGAGCCATCACCGCTGCTTTATTCCTTAAACAATACGTGAAAGACACACCCTGGGCGCACTTAGATGTTGCAGGCCCTGTTTGGACAGATAAGGAGTATGCCTACAACAACGCTGGGGCAACTGGATTTCCGGTTCGCACCTTGGTTAACTGGGTGTTAAGTGAGGGATAGGCGGCGACTGATCCTAAAAAATATCCTAAAAAATGTTTCAGAGACCCAAGAGGAGTGATCCGATCTTCACCTTGAAGTCTAGAATAAGAGACTGTTAAGATATAGAACTGTACAATACAGTTTGCTAGCAATTCACAGGAGCAAGATTTTTAGGCATGATTAAACTGCGCTTAAAGCGGTTCGGAAAGAAATTTGAAGCGAGCTACCGCATTGTCGCCATGAATAGCGACACCCGCCGCGACGGTCGCCCCCTTGAAGAACTCGGTTTCTACAACCCCAGAACTGACGAAGTTAAATTGGATGTCCCCGGCATTATCAAACGCCTTCAGCAAGGCGCACAGCCCACCAGAACGGTGCGCAGCATTTTGCAAAAAGCCAATGTGTTTGAACAGTTGAAGGGTGAAAGTACGGAATCCGTCGCTTAGAATCTGTCGATTAGATTAGAATCTGTCGCTTAGATTAGAATCTGTCGCTTAGATACGTGTTTAGGTAACCGCCTTGTCAGAAACAGAAACTCCACTCCCTCACCCTATTACCATCGCCCCCGACTACTGCGGGCTAGTCACTTACTTGGTGAAGCCGTTCTTGGAATCACCCGATTCCTTGAAAGTTGACTGCGAGGTTTCGCCGCGCTCGTCACGGGTTTTGGTACGAGTGGCTTTTGAGGGAGAGGACAAGGGGCGGGTATTTGGACGAGGCGGACGCAATATTCAAGCGATTCGGACGGTGTTGCAGGCGATCGCTCAAGTCGCAGGGAAAACCGCCCATCTTGAGGTTTTTGGCGGACAGCCTGAGCGCGAAGATGGTTCAGAGGATCAAAGCGACGATCGGCGACTGGGCGAACCACAGGCATCACCGCCGCCCCGTGCTTCGATCCATAGCCCACCCAAGCCACGTCCACGCCTCAAAGAATAATGTTTTGAACATAATTTTGAGTTCCCTCGTAGAAGGTTGAATGGGAACATCTCTCACGATTGAATTTCCTAGCCCTGATAGTGCGATCGCCATGACAGGCTTTCAGGAAGAAAATCTTAAGCTCCTGGCTCAGCAAACTGGGGCAAATATTGTGCTGCGTGGGCAGGCGATCGTCATTTCAGGCACCGAGAACCAGGTGGATCAGGTGAATCGGCTAGTGCGATCGCTGGAATCCTTCTGGGGAAGCGGGAAGGCAGTCACCGGGGTCGATATTGTCACGGCTCGACACGCGCTCAACAACCAGAACCAAGACGAACTTCAAGAGCTTCAGCGAGACGTGATTGCTCGCACCCGTCGAGGCGAAGAAATCCGGGCAAAAACGTTTAAGCAGCGGCAGTACATTCAAGCCATCCGCACCCATGACATGACTTTTTGCTCAGGGCCAGCGGGGACGGGCAAGACTTTTTTAGCTGCCGTAGTTGCAGTTCAGGCGCTCATGGCGAACCAATATGAGCGGATTGTTCTGACCCGTCCAGCGGTCGAGGCAGGAGAAAAACTGGGCTTCCTGCCTGGAGACTTGCAGCAAAAGATTGATCCTTACCTGCGTCCCCTTTACGATGCCCTCAACGAAATGATGGATGCGGAAAAAATTCCTAACCTGATGGAGCGAGGCATTATTGAGGTGGCACCATTGGCTTATATGCGAGGTCGGACACTGAACAACGCTTTTGTGATTTTAGATGAGGCGCAGAACACAACGCCGTCTCAAATGAAGATGGTGTTAACTCGGCTAGGGTTCCGATCGCGCATGGTCATAACAGGCGACACTACCCAGACCGACCTGCCATCTCATCAACAGTCAGGGCTGGCGGCGGCAAAACGGATTTTAAAAAATGTGGACGGCATTGCCTTCTGCGAATTAACCAGGGCAGATGTAGTGCGTCATGCTTTGGTGCAGAGGATTGTAGCGGCGTATGAGGATCATGAAAGTCAGGCTTAATCGCCTTGCCGATCGCTTTACTTCAACGTTAGAAATTTCTCCAGTGCCGCAGACATGGCTGGGGGCCAACGCCGAACTTGTGTCACCCAATCGATTTTTTTGTAGCGTCGATCTAGTCCTACGGCGGCGACCCAATTGCTTTCAGCTTCGCCGCGATCGCCAGTTGCCCACAGCGCTGCTGTCAAAGCCGCTCGCATATCTGCAAAGTTTGGGTACTTCCGCACCAGGTTTTTCATTTGGCGGATAGCTTCGGTGGTTTCACCAATTTGGTATTGGGCTAGGGCGTAGTTGGCGCGTGCAAAAACGTATTGCGGTGCCATGTCTGCCGCTTTTTTATAGTCGGCGATCGCCTCGTTCCATTGTCCCAATCCACCTTTAGCATTACCGCGATTGTTGTACGCTGCCGGATCGTTAGGGTCGAGTTCAAGAACGTGATTATAGTCGGCGATCGCTTCATTCCATTTACCCAAGCCTTCTAAAGCCGCGCCTCGGTTGAGGTATGGATCAGGAGCATTAGGGGCAAGTTCCATAGATTTTTCGTAGTCGGCGATCGCGGCTTCAAGTTTGTTTTGGCTGACTCGCGCGTTGCCCCGGTTACTCCAGACAGCAGGTTCTTGCGGGAGTTGCTCAATCAGTTGGCTCCAGTAGTCTTCGGCGGCTGCAAAATTGCCTTTATTAGTGGCTTCAAACGCTTGTGAACGCAGGTCTTCCACTAATTGCAAGTTAACTGGAGCATCGAGGGGCAGCGCGATCGCGTTAGAAGTTGCAGCTTGGACGGGCATTGCCCCCAGCCAAGTCACGAAGATTAAGAGTAACGAGAATAGAAATGTCATCATGCGCTTATCATGTCAGGTTTTTAGAACCAAAACAATCAGCGCCTGATTTACGGCACAAGCTCCAAAACCAAGTTTTCGGTATAGTGCTCTTTGTCCCGAATCGAATTAACGCGCTGCTGCTTCGCGGTTTGAATCTCTTGCAAAAGCGCTTCGGTTTCTGCCTGAAGGTGAAGCAGTTCAACCTGATGGGTCGCTTGGTAGGGTAGTTTTCTAGGGTTTTCTAAGGGAATTGCGTTACCAAGAGCGATCGGAGGGATTGAGTCGGATACGGCGGATGTAGAGAATTGCACTGCACGATCATCAATTAAAGTTTGACTAGTCATTTTTACTTATTCACACCACGCGAGTATTCTAGCCTGTTTAGTCGATCCAATAATATTGAATCTACTAATCGGCAATTTCTAGGGTGTGGCGGTTTTTGAATTGGCTAATTTAGGTCAGATTTTTTGTGCCTCATCCTGACTGAGCTACGAAGGATTACGGTTAACGTAGATCTGCTGGCGCAATTCATCGGTAAGGTGGGGGAGTTCAGATTGGGCGATCGCTCGTTGTTCTCCAGAAGCCAGCCATTTCAACTGCACGGTCAAATTTTCCGCCTCAGTATCTCCCAAAATTAAGCAAGCCACCGCACCTTTACGGTCTGCCCGCTTAAACTGTTTGCCAAAAGCACTGCCGCTCAGGTCGAGTTCTGCCGAAAACCCGAGTTGGCGCAAAGTTTGGGCAACTTTCAGGGCTTGGGCTTCAGCGCGATCGCCCCTCGACACTACATAAAAGTCAAGCGTGGGAGCAGTTGGGGGCTGAAGTTGTTGCATCAAAATCACCAACCGCTCTAGCCCGATCGCCCAACCGACTGCCGGAGTTTCAGAACCACCCAATTCTTTCACCAATCCGTCATAACGCCCGCCGGCACAAACGGTTGCCTGTGCCCCCAGGTCATCGGATTGGATTTCAAAAACGGTGTGGGTGTAATAATCTAGCCCGCGCACTAGCTTGTCATTAATGTTATGGCTAATTCCCAAATCGGTGAGCAACTGCTGGACTTGTGCAAATCGCTTTTGGGAATCGGGACTGAGGTGATCGTGAATGCTAGGGACGTTTTGCAGAATGTCTTGCGTTTTTTGATCCTTGGTATCCAAAATGCGTAGAGGATTCCGGGTGAGGCGATCTTGGGAATCAGGATCGAGATCGGCTTTGTAAGGCGTCAGGAAGGCGACGAGGGCTTCGCGATATTGGAGACGATCTTGGCGATCGCCAATTGAGTTAAATTCCAAGCGCAAATTCTTCAAGCCAACGGCTTTTAACAAATCATTGGCGATCGCAATCACCTCAGCATCAGCACGGGGATCGGCACTGCCCAATACCTCAATGCCCACCTGATGAAACTGCCGCTGCCGTCCAGCCTGAGGTCGCTCGTAGCGAAACATAGAACCTGCATACCACAGCCGTTGAATTTCACCTTGGGCTTGAAGATTGTGCTGCACATAGGCGCGAACCACGCCCGCCGTTCCTTCAGGGCGAAGAGTCAGCGATCGCTCGCCCCGATCTTGAAAGGTATACATTTCTTTGCTAACCACATCGGTCGCTTCGCCCATGCCACGTTCAAACAAATCGGTTTGTTCAAAAATGGGGGTACGAATTTCTTGATAGGTGGCTTTGCCAAAAATCTCACGGGCGATCGCTTCGATCTGTTGCCAGTATTGGATTTCTTCAGGCAAGAGGTCGCGCGTTCCTCGTGATACTTGAATCAGGCTCATGGTGCTTTTTAGTCTACGGCGGGCTTATTGAACGGGTTCCCAGGGAGCGTAGCGATCGCCATAATAAGCCAAAATCTGCTCCACTCGACGACGAGATTCGTCATCCGCCTCCAAGTCATACCGAATTGACAGCCCACCCGCCTGACTTTTGAGATACTCAAACTGCTCAGAAGTTTGGGGCAATACCTCAACCTCAACCCCTGTCACCTGCCGCAAATGAGCCTCAACCTCTCGGTAGATAGCCAGGGGCATTTGGGGAGATGACCAGGATTGGGTCGGCGTCATAATTTTATGCTTCTGGATGGGGTGGAATGGGGTGCTGAGGGGCGATCGGTAAGGTACAGCAGTTAACTTCGTCAATGCAAACCTTACCCCACTGCAACGCCCAGCGAACCAATGCCACACGGTTGCTGGTTGCTGTTTTAGTCAAAATATTGCTGATGTGATTATCGACGGTTCGCTTGCTAATCTCTAGATTTTCGGCAATTTCTTGATTGGTCAAGCCTGCTGCTACAAGTTCAACAATTTGTAGTTCACGGACAGAAAGAGTCCCATTTACCTGAACCTCAATACCCGTCGTCATGTTTTCCATCTGTGATATGTATATTTACCTACCGTGTTCTACCATTCTAAGGGCAGAACTGAGAAAAACGTCCCCCGAATAGGGCTGACTGAGCAGTTTTGTTTTTTAGAGTAATGTCATTCGCTGCTAAGAGTTCAACGCTTGTAAAAAATCTGTCTCTCTACATTTCCCTAATCACTCGGCAAGGATTGCCTGCTGCAATCACGTTGCTAGGGATATTTCGGGTAACAATGCTACCTGCACCGATTGTAGTATTGTCTCCAACTTTTACACCGGGGCAAAGAATAGCACCGCCGCCAATCCAAACATCATCCCCAATAATAATGGGCGCTGCCAACTCTAAGCTAGATCTTCGGGTCTCAGCATCTAAAGGATGATATGCCGTGTAAATTTGAACTCTAGGAGCCAGCAACACATTGCGACCGATGTAAACGGTGTTGCAATCTAAGATAATGCAGTCAGAGTTGATGTAGAGATTCTCTTGGGCATAAATATGGCAGCCGTAGTCACAGCGAAAAGGTGGCTGGATTTCAAACTTTTGACCGATCGCCCCAAAAAGAGTTTGAATGATCTCCTCTCGTTTTTTACTCTCGTCGGGAAGTGAGGAGTTAAAAGCATACAAGAGATTTTGCGCCTTTTGATACATTCCCTTAAGCTCAGGATCAGTCGCTAAATATAGCTCATTTGCCAGCATTTTTTCCCGTTCTGTCTTTTCCATTTTTATATCTCACAGGCAGTTTGCGATCGCTGTAATGCGATTTTTAACCAGTTTCTGATAGGGGCTTCGTTCATTAATTTATCCCACTATCAAGTTTAAGTGGATGGGTTCCGAGGCAACTTAGAGGATTTCCAAACAGTATCGCCAATCATCTGTAGGGGCGTGGCATTCGGTCAAAAAGTTCTCGGACACACCGAAAAATGGTCGTCCGAATGCCGCGCCCTGACTCTCAGATGTCACATCCACAACTTTTCAGACATCCTCTCAGAAAGCTTTCTCATTCTGCTCAGAAACTTCATTAAGTTCTCTGCATTTTCAACGCAAATCCTTGGTTCTGGATCATTCGCTGAGAACGAAGAAACGAGAGAAAAGGAAAAGTGTAAAGTTTGTTCAGCTCTATCCTGCCATCCAAGCTGTATCGCCGTATACTACCTTCTAAGAATGAATTAAGACCAGGGTGCAAGGCTTATTAGCTCATATCCTTTTTAAACTGCCCTAATGAGGGTTATTCACCACGGAAGATTTTGGGAAGAATCGCCAACAGGCTACGCTGGTAAACATTACAGCGCAACCTCAAGCCTTGAAAAATACCATTGGCGGACGCGATCGCGCTGATTTTTTACGCTTTAATCTCAACAGTCGCAGCAGCGTTCAAGCGACCTTGAGTAAACTAAAAGCGAATGCAAACTTAGCTTTGTTGAATGGCGCAGGACAATTAGTTTTGCAATCGAAACGGAAGGGAAAAAAGAACGAAGCGATCGCCACTACACTAGATGCAGGCAGCTATTTCTTAAAGATCACTCCAGGTAGCCCCCAGGATCAAACTAAATATCGGTTGCAACTGTCTGGCGCACCGCTCAATTCTGCTCCTGCTCCTGCTCCAAGTCTTGCTGCCAATGCCGCTCCCGTGCTGGCGGTCAACATTCCGATATCGCTAACTAAAGGAACGCCAGCGATTTTTAACGCTAACTTGTTAAAGGCAACTGATGCCGAACAAAATTCTAGCCAATTAGTCTACACTCTGAATCGCTTACCAGAAGCAGGACTGCTCCAACTCAATGGCAATCGCCTCAAGACTGGAGGCACCTTTACCCAAGCCGATATCGATGCAGGTCGCCTTGCATATAACAGCTTAGGGCGCAACCAACAATTGACCAATAACAGTACCGATGACTTCGATCCTCAAATTTCTGGCTCTAATGTCGCTTGGTATGGCAGCGGCGGCACAGATGGCGGTACAGACACTGAAATTTTCTTTTTCAACGGCAGCACCGTTACCCAACTGACTACCAACAGTACCAGTGAATCCGATCTTCAAATTTCTGGCTCTAATGCTGTTTGGAGAGGCAGCGGCGGCACAGATGGCGGTACAGACACTGAAATTTTCTTTTTCAACGGCAGCACCGTCACTCAACTGACTACTAACAGTACCTTTGACTTCGATCCTCAAATTTCTGGCTCTAATGCTGTTTGGAGAGGCAGCGGCGGCACAGATGGCGGTACAGACACTGAAATTTTCTTTTTCAACGGCAGCACCGTCACTCA
>Ga0335397_10011995_pt1 | contig 10638 bp, 11 predicted proteins | sample MAT04_FD_205740 | JGI IMG/M metagenome (GOLD analysis project Ga0335397, IMG submission 205740) | Freshwater microbial communities from Lake Fryxell liftoff mats and glacier meltwater in Antarctica - MAT-04 (spades assembly) (version 2) ...
CACTGGCATCGTCGTCGGCGTGGTCACTGGCATCGTCGTCGGCGTGGTCACTGGCATCGTCGTCAGCGTGGTCACTGGCATCGTCGTCAGCGTCGTCACTGGCATCGTCGTCAGCCCTGTGAGTGTCGATGACCATCGCGCAGTAGTCGTCGACGCTGATGCCGGCAGCGTCAGCCTCGTCCTGCAGCTCGGAGAACGCCGGGTTCTGGAGGTTCTTCGCAGTGCCGTTGGTGAACGCCGTGCACTTGCCGTAAAGGTGGGAGTCTTCTCGTTCGCCTTCGTCGCTGTCGGATGCTTCGGTCGTGGCTGTCTCGTCGTCAGGGGCCTCGGTCGTGGTGGTCTCGTCGGGTGCCTCGGTAGTGGTCGTGGTCGACTCCTCCTCCACCACATCGGTGGTGGTCGAGCCCTCGAGTAGGACGACATCCTCGAAACGGGACGAGGCGGACGACGAGAATGCGCCACCGGAAGAGGCGGCGGCGGCGGTGCCGGCAGCGAGCAGGGTGACGGCGACCATCGCCGCAACGCGGCGGGGGATACGGGCATTGAACATGGGGGAACTCCTGTGGATCGTGGCGGGGGGACTTTCAACCGCGACCTCGGCGGTGAATCGCTGCATCAGCGCAGCCATTCCCTTCAGCTCGTCCTCGGTGACTGCCTGGTGGGCAGCACGCAACACGTCGGCGACGTCGTGCAACGAAGCAGGTACGGCGGCGGCGGGCAATGTGCCGTCGACCAAGCCATTGGCAATGTCGTCGGGGAAAAGCTGCTCGGTCACGCTGTCAGATCGTCCGAGCCCTCGTGGGAATTACACGATCGTCGAGAATCTCTTCGGCGGGTCCCTTGGCCAACACCGTGGCGAGGTGTCGCAACGCACGGTGCTGGGTGACACGCACCCAGTTCGAGGTGTGGCCCATCACGGTTGCGACGTGGGCCACGTCGAGGTCGGCGACGATCCGCAGTGTCAGCACCTCGGCCTGGTCGACAGGCAAGGAACGGGCGATCAGGTCGAGCGCAACTTGGGCCGAGAGATGGGCGAGCGACTGGCCAGCGGTGTCGTCGGCCACCGGGCGGTCCCGGAAGAAGTCCTCGTCCACCGGATCGGTGGCCCGCCTCATCGCCGTGCGACGGTGATCGGCGACACGCCGCCGGGCGATGGAGAACACCCAGGCCCGGAACCCAGCGAGATCCCCATCGAACGCGCGCAGACCACGGGCAACCGCCAACCACACCTCGCCCGCCAGGTCGTCGGCCATTCGCGGCTCGCTGACCCGCAGGAACCGCACTAGCTGCGGATGAAGCTCGAGGAAGAGCAGTTCTGCGGCGCGCTGGTCGCCGGCTTTCGCCGCAACCATCACGCCGCCGAACGTGAGGTCGTCCATGGACTGACGATCACTCTGCATGTCCAACAAGTATCGACTCGAGGTCGTAGCGAGTGAAGCCAAGGATCATCCAATTCTTTGCTGTCTCTCGGCTCGCGTATGACGGGCATAGCCTGGGCCCATGGACTACACCGTCACCGCACTCGACGAGATCGCACCAAAAGTCGCCAGCACTCGCGCCGCTTTTGACACCGGCGCCACCAAGCCGATCGACTGGCGGCGCGCCACCCTGGCGAGAATGCGCGATCTACTCGAGGAGCGCGAGACCCAGCTGCTCGACGCGTTGGCGGCCGATTTCGGCAAGCCGCGTTTCGAAGCGTGGACGACCGAGCTCGGTTTCACGGTCAGCGACATCAACCACACGCTGGCGCACCTCAGCTCGTGGATGCGGCCCGACAAGGTGGGCACTCCGCTTGCCTTCCAGCCCGGTTCGTCGTACGTGGTGGCCGAGCCGGTCGGCGTCGTGTGTGTCATCGCCCCGTGGAACTACCCCGTGCAATTGCTGTTGCTGCCGATGGTTGCGGCCATCAGCGCCGGCAACGCGGTGGTTGCCAAACCCAGCGAGCTGGCACCGAACACCGCGGCTGAGCTGATCTCGCTGATAGAAGCCATCGGCGACCCTGCCATCGTGGCGGTGCAGGGTGGAGTAGCCGAGACCACCGAGCTGTTGACACAGCGCTTCGACCACATCATCTACACCGGCAACAGCCGCGTCGCACGCATCGTCATGCGGGCGGCGGCCGAGAACCTCACCCCGGTGACGCTGGAACTGGGCGGCAAGAGCCCGGCAATCGTCAGCCGCCACGCCAACATCGACGTCGCCGCTCGCCGTATCGCGTGGGGCAAGTTCATCAACGCCGGCCAGACCTGTATCGCGCCGGACTACGTACTGGTGGAGCAGCCCGTGCACGACCAGTTCGTTGCTGCGCTCGGCACGCACATCGCCGAGTTCTACGGTGCCGACCCACAGACCAGCCCCGATTTCACGCGCATCGTCAACTCGCCGCACTTCCATCGGCTGGAGAAGCTGCTCGACAGCGGCACCGTTGCCTTCGGTGGCGTCACCGATGCTGACACGCGCTACATCTCGCCCACCGTTCTCACCGGTGTCACCGCTGCCGACCCGGTGATGGGTGAGGAGATCTTCGGGCCGATCCTTCCCGTCATTGCCGTTGACTCCATCGATGCAGCCATCGGATTCGTCAACGGGCGGTCCGCCGACGGCGACAAGCCGCTCGCGCTGTACACGTTCAGCGAGAGCGACAGCGAGAACGACAAGGTGATCGCGGGAGCCACCAGCGGCGGCGCCTGCGTCAACGGCACGCTGCTGCACATCAGCAATCCCAACCTGCCCTTCGGCGGTGTCGGCGAGAGCGGAATGGGCGCATACCACGGCAAATTCGGGTTCGATGCGTTCAGCCATCATCGCGGTGTTCACTCGCGCAGCACGAAGATGGACCCCTCGATGATGTACCCGCCGTACACCGCGAAGAAGCAGAAGCTGATTCGCAAGGGCATGGCGATGGTCGACCCGCGCGATCTGTTCGCCAAGCTTCGTGGCTCACTGAATCGGGGCAGCTGATCATGGCGTTCGGCCAGCAGTCAGGTCCGTCGGCATCAGCGAAACAGGTGCAGGAGTTGCTGTCGCTGCTCCACGATGCCGGTCACTCCGACTTTCGAGACGCACGCGGCCCGATGGGTTTCACACAGCGGCAGGCCGGCGGCAAGTTCAGTCGCGAGGAGGCCGACGCGTTCATCGAGCAGCTACAGAACGAAGCCGAAGAACAATCCGTCGAGCAGCCAGCGCCCGTTGCATCGACAAAGTCCGCACCGAAGCCACGGGCAACCGCCGCCAGCACGGCACTGGCAAAGATCCCAACGCCGCAACTCGCCGCCGAACTGCAGCGACGTGGCTGGATCGTCGTCGAGCCCTAGAACGTCGGCCCTATAACGTCCAGCGCTACGACGAGGGCGTGAGCAGCGAAGCGACGTGGCTCTGCAGCTGCTCGATGCCGGTGCCTTTGGAGGCACTGACCCAGATGATGTCGCCCTGCTCCAGCTCGCAACCCTTGGCCAGTTCCTTCTTGCGGGTGGCGAGCTTCGATGGCCGCACTTTGTCGATCTTGGTGGCGACCACCGTGTGCGGCACGCCGCTGGCACGCAACCAGTCGAGCATCTGCACATCCAACTTGGTCGGCCCGATCTCGCCGTCGACCAGTATGAACACCAGCTCCAGGCCCTCACGCTCGAGGAGGTACCCCTCGATCATCGCCTGCCACGTCGAGCGCTCGCGCCCGGGCACCTTCGCATAGCCGTAGCCCGGAAGGTCGACGACGGTGCCACCGGACGGCAGCACGAACATGTTGAGCAGTTGCGTTCGCCCGGGCGTGTTGGAGACACGGGCCAGTTGACGGCGGTTGGCCATCGCGTTGATCAGCGATGATTTGCCCACGTTGCTGCGCCCCACGAACGCGGCCTCGCACGGCGTGGGCGGCAAGTCTGAGTAGCGCTTCGCCGAGGTGACGAACGTGAACTGGAGGGGCACGGCGACCACGGTAGCGGTCGGTATCGTCGGGCTGTGCCGTTTCTGCCACCGCAGACTCACCGCGATGCGGGAGTGCTGCTCACCACTCGTGGCATTCGCGGCTTTGTCGATGGCCTCGTCAGCCTGTCCATCACCGCGCTACTGCCGGTGTTCGGGTTCAGCGCGCTGCAGATCGGCGTCATTGTCACCGGCATGATGCTGGGCTCCGCGGTACTGACGCTTTTGGTCGGAACAAAGGGGCACGCCGTCCCTCGCAGAACGTTGCTGTTCGGTGGTTCGGTGCTCATGATCGTCAGCGGCGCACTGTTCGGCACGGCGACGTCATTCACCGCGTTGCTGGTCGTCGGCGTGATTGGCACGCTCAACCCGACGTCAGGTGATGTCAGCGTGTTTCTGCCGCTCGAGCAGTCGATCTTGGCCGGCACCACACCAGCCGTCTCGCGCACCGCGCTCTACGCGCGCTACGCATTCATCGGCGGGATTGCCGGTGCGTTCGGCACGCTCTCGATTCGGATCCCGGAGGCAATCGCGCGGAACACATCCGTCTCGGAGGAAACCGCGCTCCGCAGCTGCTTCGGCGCGTACGTGCTGGCCGGCTTCATCGTGTTGCTGCTGTACCGCACTCTCTCGGTTGTCTCGGCCGCCACCAACCCCGTGGTCGCTGCCCCGCTGGGCCGCTCGAAGCGGGTGGTCTACAAGCTGGCCGCGCTGTTCTCGCTGGACGCGTTCGGTGGTGGCTTCGTGGTGCAGTCGATGCTTGCCCTCTGGCTCTTCCAGCGCTTCGATCTTTCGATCGGGGCGGCGGGCACGCTGCTGTTCGTGACCGGCTCGCTGAGCGCCGCGTCGGGCTTCGTCGCTGCATGGTTGGCGGCGCGCATCGGACTGGTACGCACAATGGTGTTCAGTCACCTGCCCGCCAACTGCCTGTTGATCGCGGCTGCGTTCATGCCCAACGTGCAGCTCGCGGTCGCAATGCTGGTGATGCGTAGCCTGCTCAGCTCGATGGATGTACCGGCGCGCACCTCATACGTGATGGCTGTGGTCTCACCGGCAGAACGCGCAGCTGCGGCCAGTGTGACCAATGTGCCGCGCAGCCTGGCCGCAGCGCTACCGCCCACCGCGGCCGGATGGATGTTGGACCACAGCACCTTCGGCTGGCCGCTGATCATCGCCGGCACCGCCAAGATCATCTACGACCTGCTGCTGTTGCGTCAGTTCCAGCACGTGTTGCCGGAGGAAGAACAGCCGCCTCAGGCCGCTCTGTAGAAGTTGAACTCTTCACTGGTGATCAGCTGGCCGTCGCGCGTGAACACGCAGCCGCTGTAACCCGGCTGTTGCGCGAGCCAGTACAACCCGTCCGCACCCATCACGTACAAGACTGTGGCGTACGCGTCAGCGTCAGCCAGGTCTGGGCCGACCACGGTGGCACTGGCCAGCTCGGTGATCGGCTGGCCAGTTCGTGGGTCGACAATGTGCGCGCCGCGCTCATAGCTCGCGCTGGTTGCGACGGCCAGAGGACCGGCACCTTCCAGGACGAATGCGACCGCCATCGAGTCATCCGGATGACGAATGCCGACGCGCCACGGAGCATGGTCGCCACTGAGGCCACCGAGGGCGACGTCGCCGCCGGCGTTGATACAGAAATCAATCACCCCGCGCTGTTCCAGCAGGCGCGCCGCGCGCTGCACGGACCAGCCCTTCACATAGCCGCACGGATCGAAGCATGTGCCATTCGGCGACGGGAGCGACCACACGTCGAACACGCCATCGGTCGCCTCATTCAGCTCGCCACAGCGCTGCAAGACCTCGCGTACATCGTCGCTGACCTGTACATCCGTGGGCGCCAGGTCGCCTCGACCGAGGCGGCTGATCACGCTGTCGTCTTTGTAGGGGCTGAACACCTCGTCGACCTCGTGGAACCACGCAACCAACTCTTCGACGAGCGACCGATCGTGCGAGTCGACGATGTCGATGCTGATGGACGTGCCCATGACGGCCTCGACGTGGTGCAGACTCATCGGCGGTTGTCGGATCAGCCACTGATGCCGGACGCGGCGTTGGCCGCATCGATGGCCGACTGCATCGAGATGCGGTAGCTCTTGGAGGTGTAGGTGGCGCCCGACACGGTGTTGACGTCGGCCGATTGCGACCGCAGTGTCTCGTTGACCAGCCTCGGCAGCGCGACTTGGCTGATCCGAATGCTGTTGCGATCACCGTTGGGGTACTGAAGGATTTGAACATCGGCGACCTGGCCACCTGAATACACAACCTGCACCTGCACCGTGCCCCAGCGGTTCCTGTCGCTGCCGCCGACGTAGGTGCCGTCCACCACGCCAGCCGGCGCCGGTGCTGCAACTGCGACGGTTGCTGCAGGCGCCACTGTCGTAACTGGGGTTACGGCGGCTGGGGTTACGGCGGCTGGGGTTACGGCGGCTGGGGTTACGGCGGCTGGGGTTACGGCGGCTGGGGTTACGGCGGTTGGAGGAGCCGCAGCAACCGTGATCAACGAGCCGGCGGCGGTGCCCGAGGTCAGTTGCACAGAATCGGTCTGGCCGTTCTGGTCCGCAAAGACAACGGTCAGGCCGAGCGTGGTGACTGCACTCAAGGCCAGTGCCGAGAGCTTCGCCGCACGAGCAGGTTTGGCGCGACGGCCGGGCTTCGTCGGCGGCTTGGCGGCGGGACCGTTCTTGGGCGGCGACAGCGGGCTGCCAGGACGACGGTTACCGAGCTGCGCAAGGCGCTGCTGCAGGAGAGGATCAATCGGTGCGGTCTGGCGTGTCGACTTGCCGGATTTCGATGGGGTGGTCATGTCGTTGACTTTCAGGCGATGGCACGGCGACGTTGCGCTATGCCGCTGAGGCGAATGGTGATGGGGTAGACGGCAATGCCAATCAGGAGGGCCAGCCCGCGAGTGAAGTAGCCCGAGGCCGAGTCGCTTCCTGCTTGGTAGGCGTGGACACCGGTGAGCACGACGGCCGGAATCGACACGAGGTGCACCACGTGCCACGCCTTGCGCGGTAGACGACGACGAACTCGACCAATGGAGGGCAACACGACAATGACGAACAGCCAGAAGGCCAGGACACCCCAACCGATCCTCCAGCCAACTCTGCCGCTGGGGACAAAGAGGTTGACGAACGAGAGGCCCGCTTGTGTGTCGAGGAACGACATCAGCATGTGGAGGGCGATGAAGACGAGCGTCAGCCCGCCCAGGTAGTTGTGCAGCGCCAGCCACCAGTTGGGGCGCAGGCGGGTACCCGTGTTACGGGCCGAGAAGAAGAGTCCCCACACCAACGCGGCCACAGCCAGCACCGCCGCAACAATGCCGGTGGCCCGGGTGAGGTACCACATCAACGAATCCATCTGCGCAGTCTGAAGCAGTACCGTGAGTGAACCGTGGCGTGGAGGTGAGAGTTTCGTAAGAGGTGCGGCGGCACTCAGCGTGACATCAACAACCGATCGACGGCCGCCTCGATATCTGGCTCGCTGAGCAGCATCAACTTGGCCGCGTCGCCCAGTGGGATGAAGCTGTCCTTGCTGGTCACACGCGCCATCCGGCCAGCGAAGCCACCATCGATCAGCGTCGCCAGCACGCCCTCGGCGACGCCTCCCGAATGGCGTGTCTCGTCAACCACCAACACCGCACCGGTGGCAGCCGCCTCGAGAAGGATGTCGTCCACCGGCAATGGGGCGATCCACCGCAGATCGACGACGCGCGCGTAGATGCCACGGGACTGCAGCCGACGCGCGACGCGCAGGGACAGGAAGAGACCGTTACCGAAGGTGAGGATCGTGAGGTCCTTGCCGTCTCCGTAGGTACGGGCCGCGCCGATGGGAACGTGTGCCGACGCGTCGGGGGTGGCGAGCCACAGTCGGTCACCGGGTTGCATCAAATCGGCGGTGTGGTAGCGGGCGATGGGCTCCACCATCACCCCGACCGTGCCATCCACTTCGGCTGCAGCGACGAGCGTGCGCAGGATCGCGGCTGCATCGTCGGGCCGCGCCGGCACAGCCACAACGACGCCAGGGAGGTCGCGCATCACGGTCAGCGAATCGTCGTTGTGGAAGTGCCCACCGAAACCTTCCTGATAGCCGAGGCCGGCGATACGCACCACCATTCCATTGCGGTACTTGCCATTGGAGAAGAACTGAAGGGTCGCGGCCTCGCCGCGCAGCTGGTCCTCCGCATTGTGGAAGTAGGCCAAATACTGGATTTCGGGGATGGGCAGGAAGCCGCTGATGGCGGCACCCAGCGCGAGCCCCAAGATGCTTGTCTCATCCAACAGTGTGTCGAACACTCGCGCAGCGCCGGTCTGGGCCAGCAAACCCTTCGTGACGCCATAGACACCACCCTTCGCTGCCACGTCCTCGCCGAAGAGCAGCATGTTGGGGTGCACCTTGAGTAGTTCGCCAAGCGTCGCATTGATCGACTGTGCAAGGGTCACTGGCGCGCTTGCGGCGGGTACCGGTGCCGCACGCACCGCCGCTGCTACCGCCGCTGGCCGGCGCGGCGCCAGCGGTGCCATCACTTCCTGGGCGGTCGACAACTGCGGCCACTCGGCGATAGTGGCAGCCACCTCGAACACGCGTGCACGTAGGTAGTCGTGTCGAGTGGCAAGGCTCTCGGCGGTGTGCCGCCCACTCGCCACCAAACGGCGGGCGGTGGCCAGAATTGGGTCGCGGTCGGCCTCCGCACGCATCTCGGCAGGGGTGCGATAGGCGCTTTCCACGTCGGTGCCGGCGTGACCCCCGAAGCGCACGGTCCGCAGATGCACGAAGGCAGGTTGGCGGCGAGTGCGCACCCAATGGCCCAGCTCGGCAGTGACGGCCAGGACCGCTTCCGGGTCGGCGCCTTCGACACTGACGTAGCGCAGGTGCGGCCGATTGCCGTAGGCACTTTCGATCCAGCCGGCGGGCGTGCGCACACTGATGCCAAGGCCATTGTCCTCGCAGACGAAGAGGAGCGGAAGTGGCAACCGTTGGTGAGCGCAGTGCAGCGCGGTGTTGATGGCACCGGTAGCCACGGAGTGGTTCGCAGAGGCATCGCCGAACGAGCAGACAGCGAGGGCGTCTGCGGGCCAGGGCGACTCGACTCCCAGGCGCGCGGCACGTCCGATGGCGAACGCAACGCCGACTGCTCGCGGTAGGTGCGAAGCGATGGTGGAGGTTTGAGGTATTACGGCCAGGTCGTGTCGGCCGAACACCTTGTGGCGCCCGCCGGCGATCGGCTCACCGGTGGCGGCCACCATGCCGGCGAGAATGTCGTGTACCCCACCCAGGCCAGCGCGTGCGAGGTAGAAGCCGCCGCTGCGGTAATGCAAGAGCGCTGGGTCGTTGGGGCGCAAGGCCATCGCAATCGCCGCATTGCTCTCGTGGCCCGAAGAACCAATGGTGTAGTAGCCCTTCGCCTGCCCACGCAGCCATCGTGCGGCGAGGTCGCAATGCCGGCTGGCCAGCTGCACGTCGAACAGCCGCTCGAGCTCGGCGAGGACGGGCTGGTCGACTTCCTTCGCCTCCGATGGTGCTTCGTTCAATACGCGAAGTGCATCGTAGAGTTGTGCTTCTAGTGCGCTGCGCTCGGGTGTGCCCACGCCGTCAGCTTGTCAGACGTCAACGCGATAGCGGACGATCACTGGGTCGCCGCTGGGCTGTACGACCGCTCGGTAACGGTTGATCAGCGCACGCATCGCCGTGTTCTCACGCAGCACGTCGGCGATGATTCGCCGCACGCCGCGCTTGCGAGCCAGCACGAGCAACGCATCCATCAGTCGCGAGCCGACGCCAAGCCCTTGGTACTCATCGATCACAGTGACCGAGAGCTCGGGCGGTCCTACGGGGTTGCCCATCCATCTGGCGACCCCTATCGGCTTGCCCTCGGGATGGTCGGGCAGGTCGGCCGCGGCATCGAAGGCAATGATCGCGGCGTTGATGACCCCATCGACATTTGCCAACCGCTGCAGCACGCCGGCGGGCAGTTCACGCACGGCAGTGAAGAAGCGGAGATGGCGCGACTCTGGGCTCAGCTCGGCGAACGCTTCAAAGAAGTACCGGGCAAAGTCTTCCGGCACTGCCTCGCGGGTGGTGATCAGTGGTGCGTGATGGATACGCACAATGATGCCGGAACAGAGCAGCACTGTCGGTGCGACTGTTGGCACGTCGCTCGCACAACCACAGAGCAGCCCATTTGAGCAGCACGTTTCCGATGACGACTCACCGCGTCGGACTAGATGCCGTCGACGAAGTCCTTCGCCTTTTCAGATGTCATCTCGACCTTGTCGTCGATGGAGTCAGGCGTCTTGCTCTCGACCAGGTCGACAGCCTTGTCGATGCCACCTTTGACCGCGTCCTTGTTGCCATTGACCAAACCCTTGACCTTGTCAAGTAGACCCATTGTGCACTCCTCCGTGTGTTTCAGCGTAAAAACAAGCTCGCCGTGGGCCCGAAGACCCACGGCGAACCTGTGGTGGTCGAGACCGGCGTCGATCCGGTGACCCTACGCTTTTCAGGCGTATGCTCTGCCGACTGAGCTACTCGACCGATGTGTGCGCCACCAAGCTCTGAACGATCAAGGTGACGCCCGAACGGGCTTGCGCCCGAGCGGTCCCGACGGGGTTCGAACCCGCGACCTCCGGCTTGACAGGCCGGCGTGAACTCCACTTCACCACGGGACCAGGCTGTTGACCAGCTGGTCTGTACTACTTAACGACACGACTT
>Ga0335397_10011999_pt1 | contig 10636 bp, 12 predicted proteins | sample MAT04_FD_205740 | JGI IMG/M metagenome (GOLD analysis project Ga0335397, IMG submission 205740) | Freshwater microbial communities from Lake Fryxell liftoff mats and glacier meltwater in Antarctica - MAT-04 (spades assembly) (version 2) ...
CTAAAAGCAGTCAGTTAATTCGGTAGCTAAACCAAGTCCATGTTGAGAACTGTAGTTTTAGCCCTCACCCCCAGCCCCTCTCCCAAAGGGCGAGGGGAGCCGGAAAAGCTTTCAAAGTCCCTCTCCCCAGGGAGAGGGCTTAAAGCCTTCGGCATATATGAAAAGGGTGAGGGAAACTCTGGGTTTCAAGTTAGACGAGGTTTAGATGATCAGTTACGAATTGTTGACGCATTAAATACGCTGCTCACTAAACCAGAAACTCTTGATATTAAGCCGCTAAAAGGACGCTCTGAGCTGCGCTTATGGGTTGGTAAATATCGCGTACTGTTAATCGAAGATCGAGATGCTCAAACTTACGTGATTACTGCTGTTGGTTCTCGTGGAGATGTTTATAGCAATTATCGATCTGGTGCGCTACAGATCGGAGGGCGAACTGCCGTATCGCCCCTACTCTGATGCACTTCACTAGCATGAGAACCGCTATATAAGTAGCTCCCGAGCATGATTAGTCCTGTTGACAACGCCAGTTGGAAAGTATTCTGGAACCGCAGGATAAGGGCAGATTCGTGGCTCAGCTAGAGGAATTGTTGCAACAGTGTACGGTGAAACTGAATTTGCCCGATCGCATGGGTGGGGTACGGGCTTTTTTGTAACACCTAAATGGATTCTGACTTGTGCTCATGTGGTGCAGCAGGCGCAAGCGCGACCGATTCAGGTACGATGGCAGAGCCAGGAAAGCTGGGCAGAAGCGGTGGTGGAGCGCATGCTGCCGGAACCATATGATCTGACCCTGCTGCGAGTGACAGGTCTTGACCCTGCCAATCTGCCTTGCGTCTGTTTGGGCGAGGAGATTTGTTCTCGCGATCCGTTATATCTGTTTGGCTATCCCGATGAGGGCGATCGCCAAGGAGAACCGCGCACGTTCAACTGTGATGGCCTCACTGGGGGTGAAGTTCCCTCGATTGTGTTTAATTTAGGTCAGGTGCGACCGGGGATGAGCGGGTCGCCATTGCTAAATCAGCGGACGGGGAAAGTCTGTGGAATTGTGAAATTTACACGCGATCGCTCCCTCGATCTAGGCAGTGGTGCCATTCCTACCACCGTAATTCTGGAGCAGTTTCCAGAATTGCGAGAGCTTCAAGAGAAGTTTCATGGGGGCAATCGCCGTTGGAGTGATTTAGTCGCCACACTGACTGAAGTTGATAACACTAACTTTATTGGAGGAACTCATTATCATCAACACTCATCATTGCTATCAGATAGAGCAGGCGCTGTCCCTATTACCAAGACGATTGACTTCCAGCCCGGATTTCTCACAAGGCAATAAAAACGGGGTCAAAAAACTGCGAGAGTGAAATTTCCACAAAGCTTCTAGCGGTTTAAATAAATGACCTCGACAAAACAGAGTGTAGCGCAAAATCCTACACATTTGGACAGCTAGAACGCAGCCCAGTCGTGGCAAATTTTAGTGGAGGACAACTGACAACGGACGCAGGGGTGATTTTAATCGCTCAACTAGACCAGCACTATCGCATCAGTGAGCAGTTAGCAGGCTGTTTTAGCGACGGGCGCTTGGCGAGGAGGGTACAACATCAGTTGAAAGACCTGTTGGCACAACGGCTCTACGACCTGGTACAAGGGTACGAAGACCGCAGCGACCACGATAGGTTAAGAGAAGATCCGATGTTTGGCATCGCGGTGGGGAAGTTAGAAAGTCGCCACGAGCGCTGTGCCGCCTTAGCTGGCAAGAGTACGCTGAATCGGTTAGACCAAGCGCTGCATGTCAGCCGAGATGTATCGGAAGAACGCTACGTAAAATTCATGGTGAATCCCCAGCAGGTGGCGGAGTTATTAGTGGAGTTGTCTTAGAACAGGTCGAAGTGCCTCCCACGCAGATCATCTTGGATATGGACGTGAGCAATGATGAGATTTATGGCAAAAGCGGCTTCTCAGCGCCAGCGTCAGGAGATGACCGCCACGTTGTTGCAGGTCTTGGGAAAGACCACAGCCATTGCAGCTGAACTCGATGCCATCGTTCCCGCACAAGTCTGGTATCAGTCCCTCTTCTACTAGACCCTAGACTCCTGGAGCGCTGAGCGCCGTATGGTGTGTAAACTGACCTACGATGCCAAAGGGGTGCATCGTCATTTTGTGGTGTCCTCGTTGCCATTGCCTCACGCTCAACTCCATACTCAGCACTACTGGCCACGCGCTGAGATGGAAAATCGCATCAAAGAACATCAACTCGATTTGTTCAGTGACCGCACCTCTACCCATGATTTTGAAAGTAATCAATTAAGGGTCTGGTTCTCTTCCTTTGCCTATGTGTTGATGCAGGCACTGCGTCAGCACCTACTGCCACACACTGAGTTAGCCTCGGCTCAATGTGGCACCATTCGCATCAAACTCCTCAAAGTCGCTGCGCAAATTCGCTTCAGTGTGCGGCGAATTGTCATTACCTTTAGTTCCTGTTGGCCAGGGCAATCCTTTTTTCGCCAGGTTTATCAACGCTTGCAGCAACGACCTCGTCCAGGCTAGTCCCTCACCCCATTTGCCGGAACAATATATCTCACAGGCCGGGTGTATCCTACACCTTCACGTCCCTGTGTCTATTGGGCAGAAGAAAATCGCTCAAACTCCGATTCTCTCCTCGAAACAGCATTTTTTATCCCCATGCCTTCTGCATCGCAGAACAAATTCAAAGAATCTTGGGTTGATTCTAAAATTCATCCCTTCTCTTATTACTTAGCTCACCCTTGTGAGAAATTCGGGCCTAAATAACTTTGACATAACAAGCCTTCAAGAATCGTTATTCGATTGTTTTTTAAGCTTAGATTCGCTGAAACAAAGCACTCAAATTTCTGAATTCCTGTATTTTAGGAAGAATTATGGTAAATTTTCACAAGACTCGAGAAGTCTGATCGCATATGCATCAGCTACTACTTTCACCCAATCCGGATTAATCCATAGCAACCAGGCAGTAACCAGAAAAAGATTTATTAATAGAAATACGAGCGATAGTGGAGGACAGTTAGAGAATTGCAAACTCGTCACTATGTGAATTAGACTGTCGATCTGCCAAATTGTAAATGTGCTAGGTAATCCAACCTTAAAAATACATTGCACTCCAAGAAGAATCGCACCTATAGATGAAGTGATAATTCCAAGGGGTTTCATCCCTAGCAAATTCCGTCGAAAACCATAATTACAATTCTCCTCATAGATTAGAGAAAATTTACTGTGGTCACGCGTCTTAGAGATCAGAAACCGAATACAAGTATCGTATATTTGGTCTGCTAAATCAAAATCAGCTAGCTCTTCGCTTTCACTTGGCATCCACTGGCCTGTTAACTCATGCAACTTACTGTGCTGACGAGCCAGATTTATCTTATTTTTTGCAGTACGATGCCGCAGAAAGTATGTTGTAGGTTTGCCTCCCCATGCAGTATACAAATCCTCTTCTTTAGCCTTGCCCATATCACGTGAAAGTTGTGCCAAAAACTTGAGCATTCCAAACCAGGCAAGTAAACTAATTACTCCGCCCCATGACCAAACATTATCTGGAAAAAATGCAATAGCAAGTAATACGATCGGTAGACTAACAAACAAAGCAGGCGCTAGTCTTGCTTTTCGGTTGTAGTCATCGAAGTTCTTTTCAATAAAATCTATGACCATATGGTTACTCTCGTATTTCTCGTAGTGACCATGTTTCCTGATTTTCACCAACAATGAGCATTACACCTGGCAGTCCATCACGATCAAGAATCTCGGCAAGATAGCTTAAAAGTCTGATGTCATGTTCACTCGGTTTAGTTGAGATCCCTGATGGATGGGAATGCCATTCACCAAGGTAAGACACAATATTTGCTGTCCGTGCTTGCGCTGTTTTGATCTGCTCCTCAAGACCTTGCGTGCCGCGTATAAACCCACTTGGATCTGCTGCGCTGTCTAGAGGAGCAGAGAGGATATCGACCACGAAGATTGATTGCAATTTCTGATCAATGTAGCCGAGCAAGACCCCGCCCGTTTCATTTGGGAGATTAGTGGAGCGAATTTCCCTAGCCTTATCCTGCAAGCGAGCATTCCATACGATGTTCCAATCCTTAACAGCAACAGTTAGGTTTGCAGCCACAAATACTGTATTAACAATAATAGTTCCAGATTGCTGTTCAACATGCCATATCGAGATTACAGCGTCGGGTTGCTCACGTCTGAGCCTAACTTGCCGTGCAAGGGTTGCAGCATGAAGCTGAAGAAGCTCGACTGGTATCACGCTTGATACATCCCGACATCCTGCACCAACCCAAAGGTGTCCTTGATGTCCATGCAGATGTTGCTCACCCCAAGCATTATTCAAGATGGCTTCGTAATACTGTGCCTCCAGTGAGTCTAATCGCACATTGCGATCGGAATCTTCTAGAAGTAAAACAGATCCTTGTCCAGACGGAGTTAGAAAAACGGATGCTGATCGCTTTAGGTTAGCGATCGCTAAATCACGCGGTACTGCAAGCGTAGTTGTTACATCAACCACTAAATCTGCGCTCTCAACAGAAGTCTTCAAGTCCGCATTCGACCAGTTAGTTACACTATCGACAATAGCAGAAGCTTTTGCATAGCCATTAAAATAAGTTTTCTCTACTATTTGTTTAGCTGCATTTGCTTTAAACTGGCCAACCTGAAAATGTTTAGCTGTGTGTCGGGCTAAATTATGCGGCTTGATGTAATCGGGATCAACAAACGTCCATGTGCCCCACGCCTCTCGATACCAAATGTCGGCAAGACTACTACCAAGTGCCCCAACACCTGCGAGAACACCAGAAAATTCAGCAGTGCCAGCAGTGATACCTGAAGCCTGCCGTGCAGTTGCATGAGTTAGAGAGAATATAACTTCGATCGGCTCAATATCAATAGAACGCCAAGCTTCAGGAGAACTTAAAGCCTCAGCGAGTGAATGGATTTTGTAATATTTCCCATCTTTCCCATCCGTTAGCACACCACATGCTTCGCCTAATTGCCCAAGATTGATGTTGAGATAAAAGGCTTTATATTCATTTCGCTCTACAACACTACTGTTATGTCGTTGGATGGGTATCTTAAGAATAAGCAACATTTTACTATCAACTGCTTTGGAGATTCCCTCCTCGCTCACGCTACGCTTAATGTCAGCACAAAGCAAATCAAACAAAGTTGCACCTCGTGCTGCCAATTGTCCGTCAAGTGTTCCTAAATCATATGGAAAATGCTCAATAGAACGATGGGTTACTGGTTGAAGGGCAAGAACGAGACAGTTCAACTTCAGTTGAACATCTCTTCTCTCAGAAGCTTGCAAGAAGTGTCCCAGAAATACCCTATCTTCTAGCCGTTCCAGCGTCAACTTAACGTCAGGTTGACAGATTTTTTCATCAAAATCTGGAGGCAAGATAATCTCGAAAAGGCTGCGAAAGTAGAACGGTTCAACTGGTTGATCTTCACGATGCAGCGCGCCTTTAGCGGTTTCAGAGAGCCACCATAATACTCGATTAAGATGGCTTTGAGGCGTCCATGAACGCTCGACCACTTCCCACGGTTCAAAATACAAGCACAATGAGGCAGATTCGCCCTTCTTTACAAGATTCTGATGTAGAGTTGCAGGAAAACCTCGTCGTAATGCTCGCACTTCAGGCATTTTGCTCTTTTCAGCATGGAAGACTAATCCAATTCGCTCTCGATACAGAATACCAATTTCATTTTTGGTAGGAACACCATCATCAATGCAATCGACAACGAGAATTTCTGCAACACGTTGTCCTTCTTGAATAAAACATCTTAATTCCATAAGCTCAAAGAATTTATGTATATCACAAGCCCTAAACATGCGGCGTGAAATTGGTAGGGTTAAAACGTCTTCGGTAAGTTGAGCTATAGGCTCACCAAAATTGATGTATTCGTCTGACATCTAACCTGCCCTCGGTGCTGGAGAAGAAACAATAATATTGACTCCAAAGTTTAAAGAAGTTTTCAAATTCACCCCTGCACTGGTAATTTGAAACTCCAAAGGTTGCGGTTTCTGGGGGGTTGGCTCCTCCATAGTCACTATGAATCTTCGCCCACCAATACAATCTAAATAGCGTTTATAGCAATTCTTGGCTTGGATATGAGGGGGTTGCTTCTGTTGATAGGCTTCTCTAGTATCCTCGATTGGTTTGCTTGAACTCACTATATAAGCTCCTGAACGACCATACAAGAGAAGCTCTTCCACTAGGGGAAGAGGAACTGTTTCTTTCTCACCTTTTTCTGAATTGAGGGCGTGATGACTGCAATGATGAGGAATATTAAACAAATGCCATTCCAATCTATCTTCGTTTTTGTGCCATTTAGTGGTACGTACAATATCCTCAAGCACATCACAGGTTGAGTCGCCCACAGCAAAATAGTTGGTTTGAACACCCGCCACTTCAAAACGAACTTGGAAGATTAGCGACGCGTCATTTCGTAAGTCGTCACCATCGTCAACGTGCTTCACAAATGGCGAATGACAGAAAAACTCAACGCCATCGCTTGTAAGAGAAAAGCTTGGAACGATTTGTCCAGCATCAGTAATCAGGTGCCGACGCGATTCAAGCGTCAACCCATTCTTCTCAAGCCAAGTTTTAAGCATTTCTGGTTTGGAGAAGACACGGATGCCTTTGCCTTCACGAAGGCGATGCTGAGCTTCTCGCCGCCAAATGACAAATTCTGCACTCCGTTGGTCAACAGTAGATGATTCCAGCAACATTGCGGCTGGAACCCACAACTCATTCACTTTAATTCGTCCGTTACCCTGGCATTTAGTAGCGTGTCGCAACTCAAAGAATTCAGTGCTGTGCGCAATGTGGTCTAGATCTCCATGAGTAAGAGCCAGAACATCAAAATAGTCACGCTTTGCCTCTGCAAGTTCGCTTTCTAGCTGACTTTTGAGATCAATAGCGGGTTCATCCTCATCCTCGCCACATGTTAGGTGACGGAAGTCAAAAAGTATGCGTTTGCCGTTGTCTAGAATAATCTGGCTTGTGTCGCCATTTTGTACTGGGTAGAAAATAACTTTGTGCATTAGCTGCCTCGCTAGGAATTGAATTTGAGTTAATCAGGGTAAAACTTACTGTTAGTTGCGGTTTCTAGACTCCTTGACTTGAGTAGCTAAAGCCAAAGGAAAAGGTCATCCTCGCACAAACGCCTCTGCAAATCTGTGAAATTCAGGTTTATTCACTGACATATTATAGATATAGATTTCTAGGAATATCCCCGCAACTCTTTCCTACCGTGGTGATAAGATTGAATTAGCATAAGACAGTTCTGCACATGGATGCTACTTGCACGTATTATAGCAAAATTTTTGAAAAGTACAAGTGTAAATTCAAATGGTTCGCAAAAAAGAGACAATCACACTTTCCATTCCACCTGGAACTAAAGAGCAGCTAGAGACAATAGCTGCTGGTTTAGACATTATGTGGGGCGATCACCCTAGTATTTCTGGTCTAGTCGTGGCGATCGCCCAACATCAACTTGAGGTTGGAAGTGTAATTACACTTGACTCAAATCAAAATACAGCCATCAGACAAGCTATAAAACTCTTGGTTGACTCTGGTCATATTGGCGATGCACAGACTTTAGCCCTCTTTCTACTAGAACATGGCAACTTAGAGACACCTTTACGCCAAGCTTTGCTGAAACAAGTTAGTCATCCTACTGAATCATGGCGTAGAGTCATTGATCAGCAAATTAAAGCTAAACAGCCTTTTTACTTGTTATATGAAGATTCTCAAAATAAACAAATGGAATTCACCGTTCGCTATGGCGAAATTTGCTTTTGGGAAAAGCGATTTTATCTAGAAGCCTGGTGTGAAGAAACAGAGGGTAGCTTGAATCTACCTGAACTAATCCATAACCGCTGCTTCCGGTTAGACAGAATTATCAACATCCTGCCTGCAAGCGGGGATTGGCAAGATCGGCTTGAATCTATTGAAGTGCAACTACAAATCTTGAGGAGATTAATAAAAGCTTATGAACCTAAACCAGATGACATAACCGATAAAATCACAGGCGATGCTCGCTACGTAGTTAGACGTGTATCAAATACTTTCTGGTTTATTCGAGAGATCCTACGTTACGGGGAAGAATGTATGGTTGTATCTCCAGCGAGCGTGCAAGATCAACTCATAAGTAAATTAAAGAAGCTTTGTGAGCATTACAACTTTTTACCATAGGCTTATAAAAAGGTAGAGAATTGTCTTGTCTGGGAAATTCGTTCTAACTCTTCAAGCACCGCTAATGGAATCCCAACTGAGTGGGCAGCCTCAGAAACTGTCATGGTTCCAGTTTTCACGAGTTCTAAAAGCTGGCGGACTTTGGTGACAACTGGATCATCGATCGACGTGTAGCCTCTCGTGATGGCAATATTTAGCCCAGCTTGAATCTGGTCGGGGCTGGTTGACTGACAAAACTAATCGAGGGAGCTGTTGTCGGTCTATATTGTGAATTCCAGGCGATAGCGACGTTTGTCGTGCTGTTTGCGAGAAGCCCTTGCCGGGTCAGGATCATAGTTGCCAACGAATCGGACTGGGTGAGTCAGTCGCCAGCCGGACTCTAGAGCCGCCTTAACTCATTGCCAACCGATGCGGAAACAGCTGTTACCACGAAACCAATGGGTATCGACCCACCGACGTTTGCCAGTCGCGACCACCACCACCCCTTGGGCGGTGACATCTACCGTATACACACAAGTGATGGAATCTAACTATAGTCTCGGCGAACCGCCTCCTAGCTCCCAAGTTTGGGGGAACCGAACCGTTCAAAGTCCCACAGAATTGGGGGATTTAGAGGGCTGTGAAGCTCGAACGAAGCCAGTCTCGACTTGTGTGTACACGGTAGGCGGTGACATGAAGGGTCGCCAGCGCCAAAATGAACCAGAGCCGAGAGAGGGCACAGACGGAACGAATCTCAGATTTCTGGATATTCCAGCCGTTGGACTGGTCATCAAGGAAATTTTCCTCAATATCAAAGCGCAAGCCGTATTGCTGAAAGGTTTGCAACCAACGCTGCCTGAATCAGCGGTTTATCCAGTCGATGGACGTTGATGCGGGCATTACTCAGCCAGCGCCGCACTCGCCTCTGTTTACTCTGGGCAAACTGTCCGCGACACGGCAGATGGGATAGTCATTGCGTGGGGTTGACTTCGCCCGTTTAAATCAATGCCACCACCATCCACACACAGGTTGTCAGATGTCCCAGGTGTGCCCAGTCATCTGTTGACTCAGCCATAGCTTCAAGGCATCGTAAAGAGGGGGAGTTTTTTTCACAGCATGTCTAGGGTTTGAGTGGTATCGAATCTCAGAATGCTGCCTCCCCCTCTAGATTCCCTCTCATGCTCAAATCCCCAATTGGCAAACGTTTCAAGCCTTGAGTCATCCACTTTTGTCAGTCAACCAGGCGATCGCCTCAACACCGCCGACATTATTCTGCTGCTAATCAGCCCTAATTCACTGTCAGATGACACCTGTTATGACATAGAAATCAAACGGGCAATGGAACGACATCAGGCAGGTGCGGCTCGTGTCATTCCCATTTTGCTGCGTCCAGTAGATTGGCAAGGAGCGTTGTTTAGCCAACTTCCCGTTTTGCCCAAGAATCAGCAGCCTGTGACCTCTTGGGACAACCGAGATGAAGCATTTCAGGCGATCGCGGAGGGAATTTGAGAGGTGGCGATCGCAGCCAGCCCCAACATTAGTTCAAGGATAATTTCAGTGTGCAAACAGCATCGGCTTAGCTGCCTGACGAATCAGTGGAGCTTCCGTCCGACGACCAGGTAGAAGGCGATCGCCCTCGGCTCGACCGATGTCCATTAAAGAATTAATGGGCAGCGTTTGTAAAAAATATATTCAAATCGGGATGACTGGATTCGAACCAGCGGCCCCTTCGTCCCGAACGAAGTGCGCTACCAAGCTGCGCCACATCCCGTGGGTGGTGATTAGCCACTCAAGTTTTAGCCTATCACACCGCGCTTGAGGAACAAAAGCTGAGTGCCTGGAGTTAGCTGCTGGCCATTCAACTCCGAGTCTGTCAAAATTGTTCGGCCAGGGAAATTTGCTTGGGCTTGCCGCTGACCAGATTGATCTACGAAAAATCGACCGCCTGCTACGTATTTTCCCTACACATCGCAAGTCAGGATTAAGATGGACGGAAATGAGGTAAATATCAACGTATTTGGCCGTTTATTTGGTGCTCAATATCTTTTTACACTTTATAGTTTCTAATCTGCCATTATCCTTCACCCTGAAATGACTGTTTCTAAGCCCCAACCCGACCTACCGTCCACTGCTGGGGGGCGATCGCCCTTCCCCCATACGGCATCAGCCCTAAAGCGGGCAGAACGAGCCGTCGCCTGTACCCCGTTTCGGCTACCCGTATTCACTATCATGCGGCTAGAAGGAGTTTCGCTGCGGGCGATCGCCGGGGCTGCGGGCGTTGAACATCAATATACCCGTCAAGCGCTGTCAGAACTGAGCGCCGAAACCGATTTGCTGTGGTTGGTGCAGGTCGGGATCTTGCGGCGCGAAGTAGACGGTCAAGGGTTAACCGATAGCTTTCGGCTGACGCCATTAGGACGGCAACTGGTAGAGCG
>Ga0335397_10012000_pt1 | contig 10636 bp, 8 predicted proteins | sample MAT04_FD_205740 | JGI IMG/M metagenome (GOLD analysis project Ga0335397, IMG submission 205740) | Freshwater microbial communities from Lake Fryxell liftoff mats and glacier meltwater in Antarctica - MAT-04 (spades assembly) (version 2) ...
GTAAAATTCTAGCGGTATTAAGGTAGAACATACTTTTTGGTACTTGTTCAAATCTGCGGCAGGGCATGACGTGGATTCAAAACAAAGCTCAGTCAATGTCTTCATAGAAGAGTCACTGAGAAGCCTATACTGTATGCTTGCATCAGTGTAGGTATGTCACGATTTAAACCCGATATAAAACAGGACTCCTTCCTGTTTCCGGCTGACAGCTAAAATTAACACTCTTAATTTTATTGATAAAATTTTTTATTAGTAGTTGACATTTATTCTCAACCAAGGCTATATTCTTATAAAGTGTTCTCCTCTCTTTTAAGGATCGGCAGACGGGATTAGCCAGCAGTAGCAGGCTCGTCCCTCTTTTTTTTGATCGGTCATTGGTCATTAGTCATTAGTTAAATTAAATATTGATTGACTCTAGACAAAGGACAAATACTTCTCTACGAGACGCTACGCTTTAGCGATACGCTCAGTACAAATTGGACTTTGGACAAAGGACAAATGACAAATGACAAATGATGCGATCGTGATTGGGTCTGGGATTGGCGGATTAGTAACAGCGACCCAGTTAGCGGCAAAGGGAGCGAAAGTGCTGGTACTGGAACGTTATTTGATTCCAGGTGGTAGCGCTGGTTATTTTGAACGCCAAGGTTATCGATTCGATGTTGGCGCATCAATGATTTTTGGACTGGGAGACAAGGGTACTACCAACTTACTCACCCGTGCATTATCAGCTGTAAATGTTAGCCAAGAAGCGATCGCAGATCCAGTGCAGATTCACTATCATCTACCTCAAGGTTTAGACTTGAAGGTTGACCGGGTTTATGAAAAATTTTTGCAAAATCTTATTGCTCATTTTCCCCATGAAGAACAGGGAATTCGTCGCTTTTATGACGAATGCCAAAAAGTATTCAAGTGTCTCAATAGCATGGATTTGCTGTCGCTGGAAGAACCTCGGTATCTACTGCGGGTATTTTTTCAGCATCCTTTGGCATGTCTCGGTTTAGTTAAGTATCTGCCCCAAAATGCCGGGGACGTGGCGCGGCGCTACATCAAAGACCCGCAATTATTGAAATTTATCGATATGGAATGTTATTGCTGGTCGGTGGTTCCATCAGACATGACACCAATGATTAATGCTGGGATGGTCTTTTCTGACAGGCATTATGGCGGAGTCAACTATCCCAAAGGCGGAGTGGGACAAATTGCCCAAAAACTGGTGGAAGGTCTAGAGAAGGCTGGAGGTAAGATTCAGTACCAAGCTAGAGTCACGAAAATTCTCACAGAACAGGGAAAAGCGGTAGGTGTGCAACTGGCTAATGGTAAAGTATATCGGGGTAAACGCATAGTTTCTAATGCTACACGCTGGGATACATTTGAACAATTATTACCAGCAAAAGAAATGCCAGATAATGATAAAAAGTGGCAACAAAATTATCAAAAATCTCCAAGCTTCTTGAGTTTGCACATCGGGGTAAAGGAGTCAGTTTTACCTGCGGGGACAGAGTGCCACCATATTTTGCTGGAAGATTGGGAAAAGATGACAGCAGTGGAAGGCACAGTTTTTGTTTCGATTCCCACATTGCTTGATCCAGATTTAGCACCAAGTGGATATCACATCATTCATGCATTTACGCCTCACTGGATAGATGATTGGCAAAAACTTTCTCCGAGTGAGTACGAAGCGAAGAAAGAAGAGGCGGCTTGGCGAATTATTGATCGCCTAGAGAAGATTTTCCCAGGTTTAGATGCTGGATTGGATTATTTAGAAGTGGGGACACCCCGCACCCATCGCCGCTTTTTGGGTCGTCAGGATGGCACTTATGGGCCAATTCCCCGACGGAAGTTGTGGGGGTTATTGAATATGCCCTTTAATCGCACAGCTATTCCAGGACTTTATTGTGTAGGGGATAGTACCTTTCCGGGTCAAGGATTGAATGCAGTAGCTTTTTCTGGGTTTGCTTGCGCCCATCGCATTGCCGTAGATTTAGGATTTTAACGTACATCAATCAAGGTGATTACAGGAACAGCCTACGTAAAAAAATAGATGTGGTTTTTCGTATAAGCGCATAATTTACAAAATTTTTCATAATTATGCTTTAAAGGTTTTATAACCGCCCTTTTAATGTTAGGTAATTGATACAGCTATAGTAGCGTGTCAAGACTAAATTGATGCAATATAAAAGTTTAGTTATGTTTCTACAATCTCAATATTTCCAAGATTTTTAATGCACTATTTTAGCCTTGCTACGCCAGTAGGGTGTGTTATATCATGTCCGCTTGATTGCTTATTAAACTCGAAGAACCCCACCCCGCCAAAGCTGTGCTTTGTCTCCCCTCCCCGCTTGCGGGGAGGGGTTGGGGGTGGGGTTCTTTTATTATGGCTAATTTGACGGACATGATATTACGGCTTCCGTAACACACTGAAAGCCTCAAATGATGCCGTACTCTCAGCAATAAAATACCCTACAGCTACAGTGATTTTCTATTTAATTCAACCTACCCACTTGGATTACATAATTTTGATTTTATTGGCTGCTTTCGTAGCCTTTTCCCTTGCCTCTTGGACATTATCACCCTTTGCCAAAGCTACGCCCATTCGCCGATATGGATGAGCATTAGGTTTACCAAATAATCTAATATCTACATCTTTTTCTGACAAAGCATCGGCTACACCACCAAAAGCAATAGAATCAGATTTTTCTGAAGCTAAAATTACCGCACTGGCTGATGCTCCTAGCTGTTGTATATGAGGAATTGGCAAATCTAAAATAGCTCTTAAATGTAGTTCAAATTCATTGAGATTTTGTGATATTAATGTTACCATTCCTGTATCATGCGGTCTGGGAGAAAGTTCAGAAAAAATCACTTCGTCTTTGGTAATGAAAAATTCAACGCCAAAAATTCCGGCTCCTCCTAAAGCATCGGTGACTTTTATAGCTATTTCTTGAGCTTTTAATATCTTTTTTTCAGAAATTGCTGCCGGTTGCCACGACTCTTGATAATCGCCTCGTTCTTGGCGATGACCAATAGGAGAACAGAAAATAATGGGTGCATTCCACTGTTTAATTGTCAGTAAAGTTATCTCAATTTCAAAGTTAATAAATTCTTCTACAATGACTTTTTGACTGTCTCCTCTAGAATTAGCGATCGCATAGTTCCATGCTTTCTCAACTTCACTCTTATCCTGCACTACAGACTGACCTTTACCAGAGGATGACATCACAGGTTTAACAACATTACTAAACCCAATTTCATCAGAAATTGCAATCAATTCTTCTAGAGTTGTTGCATAACCATATTTAGCTGTTCTGATACCTAATTCTTGATGTGCCAGTTCCCGAATTCTATCGCGGTTCATTGTATAGTTAGTGGCTGCCGCAGTCGGTATAACTGTAATCCCTCGCTGTTCAAATTCGATCAGCTTTTCTGTTCTGATTGCTTCAATTTCTGGTATAATAATATCTGGCTGATGTTTTGTCACTACAGCTTCTAAATCATCAGCACTGAGCATAGAAATAACTTCATAAGCATCAGCAACTTGCATCGCTGGAGCATTAGCGTAGCGGTCAACGGCAATCACATAATTACCAAGACGTTGAGCAGCGATCGCAAATTCTTTGCCTAGTTCTCCTGAACCCAGCAACATCAATTTTTGGGGTAATTTAATACTCATTAATTTATCCAGGTCAATCTCAATTTAATAATCTTATAATTTTGTGTGTTTTAATTACCATCTCCTCAAGAATTAAAGCCTCGGCTCCGCTCGGCTTTAACAGTGAGCGGAGCCGAACTGTTAAATCTAGCACCGCGAAGTTGTAAATCTTGACGTTGTAGATGATTTAAACCAGTACCTACGCCAAGCTGACACTTATCTACTAGAGTCTCCAACCAAATAGTCTCGTTAAGAGTTGCACCTCGTAAATTTGCATTTCTCAAATCGGCTTCCGTAAAATTTGCAAATAAGAGGTCTGCATTGACTAAACTACTACCTTGTAGATTTGCTCCTGATAAATTTCCTCGAATTAAGTTTACTCCATCTAAAATTAAACCAGATAAATCTGCTCCTATAAGATTAGGGAATTTTAACTGACTTGGATATTTAAAAAACCGCATTATACAAATTATATTTGCTTCATTTAGTTGTATTTGGGTTAAAAATTCATAACGAGCTATGCCCAGTTGCTTAAGAATTTGTAGACGCTGTGGGGGGCTTTGTTCTAAAAACTGGATGGCTGTATAGCGTAAGTCTTGAGTAGGCAGATTTAGCATTATTGTCAAATTGTCATGATACTTATGCTAATAAAAAGTTTAACCTTAATGCAAGAACCCCGATTTCTTTGAGAAGGCGGGGTTCTAATGGATAACTACTTATTTAGCGTCCTGCTAACAATGCTTTCGTTGCAGATTCGCCTGCTAATCTTACCTGCTTTGTTAACTGGAAATTCAACAAAGCTAAAACACTAAACTGAGCTAGGAATGCCATAAAAATTGTTGTCGCTCCAGAGTATTGTATTGCTGCCCAAGGATAAATTGAAAACAGCCATGCATTAGGATATTTCCACGAGATGCCAAGAACTTCTAGAATCATCGGTGGTAGGAACGTTACTGCACCTATAGTACCTATTGCCCAGAAAGAACGTTTGGGAGTTTTCAGCAAAAGTATCAATTGGGTAATGGTAGCGTAAATCATGATTATGCTGATAGACAAAGCTACAGCTAAAAGTACTTTGAATCTGTCAAAATTGTTATCCGCCAAATTTTGGCTATAGTCTGTATCAAAAACAGATGTAATTGAAATCCAGACTAGCAAAGGGATAGTAACAATTGCCAGATTAATAGCGATCGCTACAAGTGCAGGGCTTTTTTCCGCCAAAATCAGATCCCGCCACACACTCTTGCGGCTAGAAATTTCCTGATGTCGGTATCTTGCCCAATCTTGTATATCTTGACGATGAGGGGAAAGAACGGCAATTAAACTGAAAACTAACCCGAAGTTGTACATTGCCAGATAAAGTAAATTTGCCCCAACCTGTTCATCAAAGTTGGCATTATTTTGCCAATATTGTAAGCTAAATCCCCACATCATCACCTGGCAAAAAGCTACTAATAAATAACTTTGTCCCTTGCTGATGATTGAGGCTTGAGGATTACGGAAGCAACGTTTAAGAGCTTGTAATATTCCATAACTGCACAATCCCAAGTTCAACAAATGGAAACCAACAACACTAACAACATTTTTTCCTAATGGTAAAAAGAAAAACTCCAAGCTGTTCAGTTGAGAACCATTGTATACATGTAACAAGTTAGGAAACAGATAATTTATTGTATCCCAAGGAGCGAAAAGCCTTATCCAAGCAGTTGAATTATTTAAAACGTTGCTAGAAGACGACGATGCAAACCTCATTGCTGTGAACAATAAAAGCAAAACTGTACCACTACCCAACCAAGGCTGAAAACCGCTAAACAAACGACTAATTAAACCAAATAGTAGTGCGGCACTGTAGAAGAAAATACAGCTAGCAGCAAGAATGGCGTAGTAACTCAAAATGTAACTAGAGGCAATTTGGGCAGAATGTCCAGCCAACAAATGTAAAGGAACTGCAACTAATATTACGAGATAAATTAAACTTGGAACTCCTAGCAACTTGCCAGTCAATATACTTGTTTCTGATTGGGGGCTGAGACGGATGAAATTTAGCGTACCGCGAGTTTCTTCTTTGGCTAAATCGTTGATTAGCAAATAAGTTCCTGCAACTAATAGTGTAAATACAAAAACTACACTAAACGAGAGAAACATATATTCCCAGTGATCTCGCCACCACAACTGCCAATCAATGTCGTTTTGAGGACAATAATTATTTGATAAATACTCCTGAAATTTATCAAATACAGTTGTGGCTTCCTGGTTTTGTGTTTTCAGATTAGTGAGGATTGCTGAATTGGATGGTTTAATCTGCTGATAATTATTTAATTGTTGGGAGAGAAAATTTTGTTGCCGACCAAGTAGGTTGTATCGCTGATTGTAAGTTTCACGTAGACGACAGTATATACCAGTTAGCGAGTATTTATCATCTGGCAAATCTCGTAACTGATATAAAAAAACTACCAGTTGCAGTAGTAGGGATGTAGCAACTGCGATCGCTACATTAAAAAATTTCAGGCGTCCTTTAAGTTCTCGCAATAGTTGCGGATTCCAATCGCCGATTCTGTCTATCAAATTGGGCATCATAGGAAAAAATTCTCCAAAAATGGGGAGTAATATTTATTGACGAATCAAGATGCTTGTTTGTGACCTAATTTTAAAAAAATACTTTCTAAGTCTTCTTGCGTACAGTGAAAATCAGTCAGGGGAATGCCCGCTTTGATGAGCGATCGCAACAACTCAGCACTATCTTCATCTTTGCCAGAAAAATTCACCCGCACACTGTTTTTTGCTGATATTACCTCCCACTCTTCTACTAAATGATGATGTTTCAATTCTCTTAAAAGTGCCTCTAGGTTTCCTAGAGTTGATATCACAATCTGCTGGTGGGAAAGACGTTGGTAAAGTTGTTGTAACGAGGTACTTTCTACCAAGAAGCCAAGTTCCATAATTCCCACAGAAGTACACAGTTCCGCTAAATCACTGAGAACATGAGAGGAAATAATTACCGTCATTCCAGCTTCTCGCAAAGCCTTGATGATTTCACGAAACTGCATCCTAGCAATGGGATCAAGCCCAGAAACAGGCTCATCTAGTAATAGTAAAATCGGTTCGTGGATAATGGTTCGCGCTAAACTTAAGCGCTGTTTCATCCCCCGCGACAGAGTAGAAATTTGGCTCTTGCGTTTATTTCCAAGTTGGATGAGTTCTAAAACTTCATGTAGGCGTTGAGTCCGGCGCGGTTCTCGTAAACGATACAGACGCGCAAAATAATCTAGGTAATCCCAGACTGTCAGATCCTCATATAGCGGGTAGTCATCGGGTAAGTAGCCTAGACGACGCTTAAGTTTGGGATTACTCTTGTCACGAAGTAAGCGATCGCCATTAATATAAATCTCGCCCGTAGTTGGTTCCTCAGCAGTTGCCAACATTCGGATGAGAGTGGTTTTACCCGCGCCATTCGGCCCAATCAGTCCATATACTTCCCCTACCTGGATTTCTAAATCAACATCATTGACAGCAACGTGCCGGTCAAATTGCTTAGTTAGTCCACGGGTGCAAATTGCTAATTCTTTTACCATCGCTGCTGGGGTGCGGCTTGTGATTAACACTTAACCTAGCCTTTTCTACAGCTTTTGTCAGGCTGGTTTCAGAAATTGAAACTGAGTTTATATAAAGTTGCTTTGTGTAATGGGCATTATTTACTACTGTTTCAATGAAGTTTTAAATAATACCAATTATTAAGTTTTACTACGGTGGATAGTCAATTACCCGCCACTGAGCGGAGTACCGCTACAGTGGGGGCTTGTATCTACGCTCCACCTCAATTCTGAAAACATGAGCAGGATATCAGCTTTGGTTTCATCGCGCGACACATCAGGGGATACTGACAAGCTCCCCGTACTCGTCCAGTCTTGCCGAACGAGCAACGTTCTCATTGCAATATTTCTGGAGCCAACCAAATCAGCGTGTAATTCATTGCCGCAGCACGCCTATAGTGGGGGAATCCTGCTGATCTAGTTGAGAAAATCTCTAAGAGATCGAATGAAACAGCCCTACTTTTTAAAGGGAGTTGGGAATCTCTTCTGCGTAAGTCCTACAAAATATAGGTGGCATTAATCCTATTCATATTTTTTATCCGTTAAGATAATTTTTTCTAATTACAGCCTGACTTGAGCCGGAAATAATATAAATAAAACTTATCAGGATTAAGCAACTAAATTTCATTACTAATCGGGTTCAATTTCCAGTTACATCGTTTAATTTTTCTCGTAGTATCAGAATTGAAGCAAATTTAAACCAGCGGCTAATCCCACAGAACAGCCGTGACCTTTGCCTAAAGATAACTTATACTACCGTTTGCAAAAGAGAGGATTACTTAATGGCAACTTATCAAGTTACACTAATCAACGAGGCCGAAGGACTAAACACAACAATTCCCGTTGAGGACGATACCTATATTCTAGACGCTGCCGAAGAAGCTGGTCTTGACCTGCCCTACTCTTGCCGCGCTGGTGCTTGCTCGACCTGTGCAGGTAAGCTCGTAAAGGGTACTGTTGATCAGGGTGACCAGTCCTTCTTAGATGACGATCAAATAGAAGCTGGATATGTACTGACCTGTGTCGCTTACCCTACCTCTGACGTGACAATCGAAACTCACAAAGAGGAAGAACTCTACTAAGAGTTAGGCCCCTCAACAATAAACCTCTTGCAAGAGTTAGTGATGTTGAAAAAATAAAAGCATCACATCTAGTGTTAACGCCCTTTCAATGCCGTGTCTATAAAGCGACTTTGACAAAAAGCCTAATTTCCTGTTGAGCAGGAACACAGTAAATTTTGTGTTCCTGCTTGATTTTTTAAGTATAGACTTTTCCGATTAGCTTAAAGTTTAGTCTCTTTGCTGAAAATCTGAATCTGAGTACCAGGATAGTAGAATTGGAGAATTTTTGGACTTGACCAACCTAACTTAGCTAAATTTTGAGCGCCAGTTTGACTCAAGCCGACTCCATGTCCTAATCCACCACCAATAAAGGCGTATCCCCACAGTTCGGGTTTTCCTTTGTTCAGGGGTTCTATGTAAAATAGCGTACTTCTAGGAGCAGCAAAGGCACTACGAACTTCGTCTTTGTGGAGAAGAAAGGTGCTGTTATCAGTTTTAACGGCAAGTTCAAGGATACGCCCACTCTGGCTTCGCTTTACTACTGCCATAGCCTGAATTGTCTTAAATTTGGCATGGGGACTTTTTTTCACCTGCAAAAATTTCTGCAAGTCCTTGGTAATATCCTCTAAAGAGGTTTCCTTATGCCAACGAAACATATCCCACTTGCTTTCATTAAATCCTTCTTGGATATTAATAAATTTTTGGAAGTTCTTTTCATCTGCTAAACTCTGCTTAGACAAGTTCCAAAAATTAGTCGGAGCATCCAGTACAGGGCGCAGATAGGGACGATCATCGCCATTCCAGACATCGCTGAAGGAGGCGGTAACGCCACCAGTAGTGGAAGAATAAAGGGCATCTACTAGTTCGTTTTTATAGGTTACTACCTTACCCCTGGTTGAGGCGATCGCTCGGTCTGTTTTAGCCACCGCTCCATTCAGCCCATAATAAACTTGGCAGTGAGTATCAGCACACAACTGATAGTTATCTGCGGCGAACCTGCGTAAATTTCTTAAAGCATAAGTCCGAGCGAGAATTGCCTGGGCTTCCAGCGCCGCTGTTGGTGCATCTGTGCCTATTTCGTAAGGCACAACCCCACGCAAATAAGTTTCTAAAGTTACTTGGTTAACTAGAGTGTATGTGCCATAAGCATTTGGCTGCAAATTCAGTCGCCCAGCATAAAGACGAGCATTTTCTGGTTTCTCGCTTTTATTCACCCGAATCAAGTTTTTATCAGTACTGATTTCCAAATCATTCGGGCTATAGCGCTTACCATCCACCACCCAACTAACTCGCGGTACTTGTTTTAAAACTCTAGTATCAAGATATACTTTTTCTTTGGTAGAAGCCTGGATGTTTTGCAATAGCAAGCGTCGCAGTAAAGGAGTGCTATAAACATCTCGTTTTGCCCAAACCTGCCAGCGTTCTGGCTGGGCTATTTCCACTTCCATTCCCTGAGAACGCCATTTATTAGCACTGTCTTCCGCAGTTTCAAAGGTGCGATATGTACCCAAAACTACCACTTCTTCGACTACTGACTGGGGTAAAGCTTGCATGACTGTTTCCAGCTTTACAGGGTTCTTAGTAAACAGGATTTGCTGCTTGTTGCCCGCAAGAAATTTTAGCTTTAAGCGATCGCCTTTTGTGGGTTCTAGTTGCAGCTTGGCTGTGGGTTGTGAGCCAAATCGCTGCACAATCCCAATTTTCAGTTCCATACCCTGAATGTTACTTTCAGGCCCTGATGCAGCAGTTAGTCCCAATAGACAAAATGTGGTCAGCACGGTGTGGGAAAAACGCCAAAGCGATAATTTCATAGCTACCTGATAGCGATCGCCCAGCGTCTCCAAGAGTTGCGATAGCGAGTTATTGATCGTCTTCTGCCCCTTAATGCGGTGTTGGAGCTGATTTTCCGATTGCTTTTTAGTGCGGTTTTTTTGTCGCATGAGTGCTCCAATGATACCATTAGCAGTTTTGCCCAAAGTAGTTGCAAAACGTAGTCATAATGACTATGATTTATTTAGAGACACAAAACAGAACTAGTTGGATAAACTCCTTATGGTTAGAGTCCAAGAAATTCCATTAAATCAGATAAAACGGCCGTTGCCTCGTGCAAACGATCCAAATAAAGTGCAAGTCTTAATGGAATCGATTGCGGAGATTGGGCAGCAAGAACCTATAGATGTCCTAGAAGTAGATGGACAATATTATGGCTTTTCAGGTTGCCATCGGTATGAGGCTTGCCAGCGTTTAGGCAAAGAAACCGTTTTAGCCAGAGTTCGTAAAGCACCTCGCAGCGTTTTAAAGATGCACTTGGCGTAGACAATGAGAGTGGGGAG
>Ga0335397_10012001_pt1 | contig 10635 bp, 9 predicted proteins | sample MAT04_FD_205740 | JGI IMG/M metagenome (GOLD analysis project Ga0335397, IMG submission 205740) | Freshwater microbial communities from Lake Fryxell liftoff mats and glacier meltwater in Antarctica - MAT-04 (spades assembly) (version 2) ...
ATTTATTTTCATTTATTAGGAAAGCATACTCGTCTTTACTGTCAACCTTTAACGCTAAAATATTTTCATCAAAAAAGCCATGCTTAAAAAGGTAACTTTCATCTTTTTTGTCAATGAGCAAAGCGTTATTGCCAAGATATTCCCATTTAGCTTTCTCTACTTTTCCGTTTTGAGAAATTAGTAAATCGTTGTTTGCACGAAATATATAAACATTCTTATTGTTACTTATGTCGTCAATAACTACCCAATGTTGATTTGTCAGTAAATTTAAGTTATCAAGTTTCTGTGAAAACCTTTGAAGTTTTGGAATTAAGTCTGAAATAAAAGTCTTCATTATTTGTCTATTTATTACTGTCTGATTTGGTTGCCACTAACGTCAGGCCCGCTAGCTATCGGGTCTCACATTACACCTCACTCAAAACTACCAAATAAGTTCAAAAAGAGATACTACCTTTCGAAAAATTAAAGCAAATGAATTTTATCACTCCTCAAAACGCGAGCAAATTGCGTTTGGTTGACTTGCGAATAAAATACCGTAATGCAAAACGAGCCAGTTTGTTGTTGCATTTAGCGTCAAAAAAATAGCACATAAACGGGTATAGTTCCCTAATAAATTTAGGCAAGTAGGAGTGTGAGATTAATGATTTAAATAATTTGTTGAAATATGCAAAACCCCATCGCGCAAGCCAAGCTGGTTTTATTTATTTCAACAAATATTACGACGACGAAGCGGTGATTTTAGCTTAAAATAACGCTTTTGGGAGGTAGTTTAATGGTTTTCAGAGGAGGTGATGTTAGCGGTTGCCCTTCTGTCCGTCCTTAAGTGTGTCGTGTCAAGTTTGCACATATTTTGTCTGAAGCGAAATAATATAGAAGCGATGTCTGTCCAAGTTTGCACTGTGCGTTGGATAAAAAAATTAAAACACCGAAGGGTGGGAAGAAGCAAAATGAATTTCTTTTTGGGTCGGGCAGGCACACTCTTTTGCAAACTTTGTTCTGTGCGTTGGCTTGTAGGGGTTTGCAAATGTGTGTGACTGCTGCGTTGGCTTATTGATAAGTTTATTTTGCAATTGTTTGCCGAAAGAACCCTTCAAATTCTTAAATTTGTCAAATAGAAATGGGAGCTAAAAAACAAGTCATTTATTTAGATAATAACGCAACAACCCAAATTGATAAAAGGGTCTTGGATGCGATGATGCCCTTTCTTACCAATGAGTTTGCAAATGCAAATAGCACACATCAGTTTGGTGTCAATGCTTACGAAGCTGTCAAGTCTGCTAGAGTTCAAGTTGCTGATTTAATTGGTGCAGAGGCACACGAAATTGTCTTTACAAGCGGGTCAACTGAAGCGATAAACCTTGCAATAAAAGGTGTCGCTGAAAATTACCAGTCAAAAGGCAAGCATATTGTAACTGTGTCAACCGAACATAGTGCTGTCTTAGATACCTGTCAATATTTGGAAAACAAAGGATTTGCGGTTACATATTTGCCTGTAAAGGCAGATGGTTTGATTGATTTTAAGGAACTCAAATCTGTTTTGCGTGATGATACTATTTTGGTGTCTGTCATGCTTGCCAATAATGAAACTGGAGTCATACAACCGATAAAGGAAATAGCTGAATTGGCTCATAGTTTTGGAGCATTGTTTATGTCTGATGCTACACAAGCTGTCGGCAAAATACCTATCAATGTTGATGAATTAGGCATTGATTTATTGTGTCTAAGCGGTCATAAACTTAATGCTCCAAAAGGAGTCGGTGCTTTGTTTGTTCGCCAAAGAATGAACCGTGTCAAAATACCTGCTTTTTTGCATGGTGGCGGGCATGAAAAGGGTATGCGAAGCGGAACGCTAAATGTGCCGGGTATTGTTGCTTTAGGTGCTGCTTGTTCCATAGCACAAAAGGAAATGTCAAAAAATGCTGAAAGTATAGGTGCTTTGAGAGATTATTTAGAAAGCGAATTACTAAAAATTGATGGGACTTCTGTTAATGGTAATGTCGAAAACAGACTTTACAATACTTCCAATTTATTATTTCGTGGTACTGATTCAGATGCTGTAATTATGGGTTTAAGCAACACAGATAATGATTTACCTCTTATTGCTGTGAGCAATGGAAGTGCTTGCACTTCTGCGTCTATTGAACCTTCTCATGTTTTAACAGCAATGGGTTTGGATGAGATAGCTGCTTTTAGTTCTGTCCGTTTTTCAGTTGGGAAGTTCAATACAAAAGAGGAAATGGATATTGTGATTGATTCAGTTAAAGATGTAGTTTGCACTCTCCGTTTGATGGTATCTTGAAATCGAAGATAAGTTTAAAACAACAGGATGGCTCAAAAGTAAAGAGGTAATGAAAGTGTTAAAAATACCTGCTTGCGATTTGATGCACTTACGAGAAACGGGGAAATTAAAATTTACGAAACATGGGAATGCTTTTTTGTATGACGCTGAAAGTGTTTTGAAAAATAAGAAAACCTACTAACCTATTTATCTAATTTTTTATTGCCTTTTGCGGATGGCAAGAAATTTTCACCTGTGATTACTTTCTTTCCTGTTTTTTGCTCCAAAGCCAGTCTTGCATCTTTAGCTATTTTACCTCCTTTTTTACCAGCTACTGCGTTTTGCTTTACACCTTTTGCCATATCTGTTTCTGCTATTTGTCTTGTTGAAAGTTCTGCAAGGGCAGTAAAAATAAGTTCTGATTCGCTCATGTGATCACGTAAGTTTTGAGATTTCAATCCTTTCAAATCCTTATGATTTTTTACAGTTAAGCCAGACCATTCCTGATGAATTCTATTGGTTAAAAAAGCAAACTCATCCGATTTTCAACTCCACTTTCTTTCCAGTAATCCGTTAGTTTATTTCTCGTTTCCTGCCCTGTCATGCGTTGTTGAATCCACTTTTCGCTTCTACCTAATTGTTGCCAGTTTTCCCTTGCTCTATCTACGCTCATTGCAGGGTCTTGAATTTCCTGCATCCGCTCATAACCAACTTTTGCCAGCCATTGTTTAAAGGGTTCAGCCTTGGGTGAAGGGATGGATTGTATGATTCTGAAAATGTCTCTTACTGTTCCTGATAGGGTTTTTCTTATTTTCCCGTTGGTTTGGATTCCTATCTGGGGACAATTTGTCCCTAGGTAGCTTCCAAGTTCGGGATCTCTTTTTCTTAGTTTTTTCAAATAATCGGTGGCATTGACAGAGTCTGTTAATGCTTCAACAATGTCCACCACCGAGAAATACCATTGTTCTTCTTTCTCGTTCCAATAGGAACGGATTTGAGTTTGTTCAAATAGTTTAATGTTTTTCATAATGCCACTAATTTAATTTCAGTCAACTCATTTCTTTCTTCTTTCTTACCTGCTTTTAGAGTGAGAATGATGTTTGCGATTAGGAGAATCGCAAGGAATGATAGGAATATGTATGTGAGAGTCATGTTTATTTATCTAATTTTTTAATTGCTTTATCAAAATCACTTACCATTAATTTATCTTGAACAATTCGGTATTTATCAAATTCTTTTTCGGCTAATGCCAATGCCACTTCGTGGGTTACGCTGCCTGCGTCTTTCAAGATAGCTGTTTCATTAAATTGCAAAAATGCATCTAACCTTTTTATCCAATCTTTCATATACATCACGGTTCCTTTGCTCGCCTGCACTTCGGCAAAATCTAAATACATAGTTACAATTCTGTTTAATCCATCCAATTCTTTTTCATTCAAATAATTCTTGGCAATTCCAACGTCTGTCTTTCTTATTTTTCCTTGTGGAGCATTTTTCCAAGTGGTAAGTCCCATATTTTCCTTGGTGCTTTCTGCCCTCGATGAAATTAATTCGGCAGCCGTTTGTCCTGTTATTGCCCAATGCAATTTATTTTGAACAGTGGCAAAAAATGCTTTTGTGTTTTCAGCATCCTTGCTATAATCTGCACTGCATTGAGAATAAATGTCCGTAATTTTTTGATAAAACCTGCGTTCGCTGCTGCGTATATCTCTAATACGGGCAAGTTGTTCGTCAAAATAATCTTTACCAAAAATGTTATTCGGATTTTTCAATCGTTCATCATCCATTGTAAAACCCTTGATGATATATTCTTTCAGCCGCTCTGTTGCCCAAATACGAAATGCGGTTGCCCGCGTACTGTTTACCCTGTAGCCAACAGAAATGATTGCATCGAGATTATAGTATTTCACTTTTGTTTCTTGCCTTTTGCCGGCTATAGCACCATGTTGAGTGGTATGTTCCAAAATGGAACTAACCACTTCTTCTTGCAATTCGCCTACTTCAAAAATATTCTTTAGGTGCTTTGAAATAGCCGGCCGTTGTACTCCAAACAAATCGGCAATTTTTTGCTGTGTAAGCCAAATGGTTTCATTTTGCAAATATATCTCAACCTTAACCTTACCATTTGGTGTGGTGTAAAGTAGTATTTCGTTAAAGCCATCTGCGGCAGGTTTTACTTTTTTTGCCATCTTTTAATTGTTAGTTTAAGAGGGTCGTTTTTCAATCAAGAGATTACTTTCTTCTTTCTTACCTGCTTTGAGGGTGAGAATGATGTTTACGATTAAGAGAATCGTTAGGGCTGAAAGGAAGATGTAAATTAGTTCCATTTTAATCGTTAGTGAGATTAGTATTTAAAGTATTGAGCAAAGCCAATGCTTGAATGTAACTATCTTGAGTCATTGGCTGTGTAATTATATTGGATAGTGCTAAAGCAAACTGATTAAGCAAATCAAAATTCGCAGGTTTGATAAAATCGTATAGCGCAATAAGTCTTATATTTTTCGCAAGTTGTCTGAAAACATCATTAACCATTGCATTATTATGCAATTCTTGATTATTATTTAGACTTGTGTGAATATCTGTCAGTAGTATTTTTAGCGATTCAAAAGGTTTCTTATTGTATAAAAGAAAACTACCATCAATGTCTTTTATCTTGCTTATGTCATTTAGAGCTACAACTATTCCCTCTAATTTATCTGCTTTTGCTACTGCTGTTTCTGCATATTCAATTGCTTTACCAGAATCTATTTTTGCTTTGTTTACATTGCCTATGAGAGCATCAAACTTCGTTTTTAAATCTTTTAATTCCGGTGGCAATGTTTTTAAATCCTCAATATGATTTTTGTTGTCTGTAATGTATTGCTGAACTGCGGTTACTTTAGCTTCTGCCTGCTCCGCTTTTTTATTTATTTCTTTTAGCTCTGCACTACTTCTTACATTTATTACAATGGGAATAAATATACCTAAGAAACCTATGACACCAATCCAAATGCTTACCCAAGTGTTTAACCTATCAATATCTTTACCCACTTCTTCTTTAGTTGCAGCCACTGCTTTGTCAACTTGTGATGTAAGAAATTGAATGTGATTTTTTAATTCTTCTAATTGAGGTTTTGTAAGTGTATAGTTTCTTTTACTGTCTGCTGTATCAGGAAAAACAAAATAGGGTTGAAAGTTTATTTCGCTTGGATTTACTTTTTGAATGTTCAAATATTTTTCGGAAAGCACTACTGCAATTTGTTTTGAAATCGTATCATTCAATTGCATTTTATGTGCTGAATCCAAATTGATGAAAACAATATCAGGCATCATCAAATCCAGTTTGGCTTGTTCATTTACCGTCTTGATAATTGTTTCGCTTATCTGCTGCTGCTGTGTGCTAATCATTTTTTCTACCTGTATGTTTCTGAAAATCCAAAACAGGATTATCAGAAAGACAATCAGAAAAAAGTAACCAATCCGAATGGTTAATTTTTTTGATACACTTATTGTATTGTTGTCCATTATGCTCATGCTTTGTTAAGGGTGTTTTGCATTATTGTATATGGTAAATAGCTTGGCATATGATACACTAACTCTTTGTAATCGCCTTTGTCTTTTGCATTTTCATAAGGGAATAACTTTGCGAACGCAATGTTTTTAACTTTCATTTCTGCTGTGGCTTTTACTGCACTTTCAAAAATTAACTGGTCGTGTGTAAAGAGTATTAGTTGCAATTCTAAATCGGGTGTGTATTTGTCAAACACTGTAAACAGTTCTTTAATGAACCTTTCTATGGTTGCTCTGTTTTCAAAATCGCTGGCATAAAAAATATCGTCTAACACTAAAGGCAAATTGATTTTAGTATTTATCCGTGATGCCATTGCAATGCTTACACCAACCATAGTTGAGAAAAGGCGAAAGTGAAATGTGTTGAAATATTTATTTACTGGAAGTGATGGGATTGATTCGTCTTTAGGAACAATGTAAGCAGTGATAATTTCTGAAAGCACTTCGCCTGTATCTTCATCTATTTCTTCCTCTCTCATTTTAATTTCAAAATCAACACTTCTGTCCTCATTTTGCAAATATGTTTTGATAACATCTTCTACAATGAACTGAATAGGTATAAAGGCTTGCTGCACCTCTTTATTAAGTAGTGTATGAAAATGTGTAGAGTAAGTTCTTGCTTCGTCTTTTATCGCATTATAAACGGCTTGCTGTTCTCTGAAGTTTTTTAATTCTTCATTATTGTTTTGTATTTTTTTATTTGACGCAACTACTTGTTGCTCTAATGCTGTTATTTCATTTTTGACAGTTACTATTTGTTCAAACAATGTTTTGCTTTGCAAATTGGCCGCTAACTGCTTTTCAATATTTGCCAAAACTTCATTTCGCTTTCCTGCAAATTTTGAAATAGTTTCAGTGAAAGTTTTTAATTCAGCATTGATGTATGTTTTATTTGTTTCAAAAAATGAAAACAAAAACTGATTCTTATTCAGTTTGAATTTTTCGTTGTCATTCATTGCTCCACCAATAGAATAAAATTCGTTTGATTGTGCAGCTTCTACAAAAGCAATAAAACTGTTTTCGCTTGATGTTAATTCGGAAAGTTCACTGCTTGTTTTTATTGAATTATTTTCTTGTGTAACTTTTGCTTTTAGCAATGCAACTTGATTAAAGAAGTTTTCTAAATTTTCAGTTGTGATATTTAAAGCCTTGGTTAGTTCCTGACTTGCTTTATTAAATGATTCTATTTGTTTGATTTTATCCGATACATAAGCTTTGATTTCTGATGTTGATTTTTTTGAACTATTGCAGAAAGGGCAATCCGTATCAACTTTCAATAATTCTAATCCTAAATTGAAAAACTGAATTTGTGAAATATTTCCTGCCTTAAATTCCAAAGCAGAAAACTCTTTATACTTCTGTTCATACTCTGCAATGTTTTTATGTAGTGTTTGGTAATCGTATTGAAAAGAAAAATTGCTTAGCTTGATTTGTGCAATTAGTTTTTGCAACTCCTGCACTTTCTTGTCTTCTGGTTGTTCCTTTTGTGAGTCGGTAAGTTGAATAAGTTTTTGCTTTTTTTCTTCTATTGCTTTTTGATTGTTTTCAATCAATAGTTTCTCTTCTTTGTTGTTTTTTTCTAAGGCATTTATTCTTGTGCCTTCGGTAGCTCTTCTGTATGCAATAAAAAGTCTAAGGTTTCTTTCAAATATTAACAACTCACTTAATCCTAAGCTTTCAGCAACAAGATTGTGAAATGAATTATTACCCCCGTTTAAGTAATCTAATTTTCCATTGTAATAAATATCGTAATCGCTAATGAAATGAGTATTCGGATTTACTTTATCTCTTACCTCTTTTGGAATGTTCAAACTTTGCAAAGTAAATTTTTCATCAACAGTTTCAATCTCACACATACTGTTGCTAAAGCCATTAGAAAAATTGCTTAAATAATCTTTGAACTGAGGAGCTTCATCACCTAGTGGCTCAAATGTTCTAAGTTGTGCCTCTCCAATTTTTTTACAGTAATTGTATTCTATTGAATTGTAAATAGAAGATTTACCCGAACCATTTGAGCCAAGTATTATCATACTTTGTGGTAGATTATTTTCATCTAAAAAATTTATTCCGAAAGGGGTATTTGAATTTGGAAAACCTCTTACTAATTTCAGTTTTATTTGCTTTATCCTTAAATCTTTCTCTAACCAACTTTCAATATCATTTGCTTTTTTGCTGCCGCTTAAATCTATCTTTTCTCTGGCTTCTTCTTTTTGTAAAATGAAATAGCTACTCACATTCTCAACAAACTTTTCCTTTTTGGAAATATCAACTGTGGGGTGCAATGCAAACACAAGAGAAAGTTTATTCCCTTTTAAATCAGGAATCAGTGCGACCTGTTTTAGAAATGATTCTTTGTCTTTTATCATGATTTAAAAATATTTTTTTTATGCCAACTACAATTTTCTTTCAAAGGAAAGTAATCTTTCAATTTTGGGAGTAGAATTTCTTTACCTTCAAATATATGAATACTGTAATCGCTTTTGCCTTCCTTAAAAGTATTAGAAACAACAACTTTGTAGCTGCTATCAATTGCAATCAAACCTCTATCAAATGCTCTGTGCAAGTTTGGGCATAAGGCAATTCCATTTGATATTGTATCATCAAAACTATAGCTAAATGGAATGATGTGGCAAGCATCAACCATTGAAACATTTATTGTTGCATCTATCTTCATTCCTGAAATGCAGCAAGTGTTATTGTAAATTTTGGGAATCTCTCTTTTGAATAAACATCCACGAAGAAAAATTTCTTCTTCGTTTTGTTGTAGGATCAACTTTTTAATTTCGTTTCTGTATTCGGCTGCATCTTCGTGTAAAATTTTTCCTTCAATGTTATCAAACATTTTTTGTTGTTCGCCAGACGAATTACTGAAACTGTTTTTTGTTTCGGGAAAATATTCATCCAATAAAAATTGTTGCAAGATGCTGTTGCTCTTTTTGTCTTTCATCAGTAAAAGCAAATCATCATTTATCACTGCACAATCAACTGCTGCATTTAAGTTGGAAAAACTTCTGATTCCTGCTTTGAGTTGTAAGATATTTTCAAAGCCAACTTTCGGTATCAAGTTCCAAAACTTATCATTAGTTAAATGATTAAATGGCAAGGCAAAACGGCAATCATGATTTGATGTAACAAGCAAACTCCAATTTGCTTTGAATAAAGCAACCAATTCGGGAGTGATGTAAATTCTTTGGTTGGTGATTAGATTATTTTGAAATGCTTGTAATACAGAAATTAGTAGAATAGGTTTATGTGGAGCAATTCCATGTGCCCTGTCTATTCTTAATCTTTTAAAGATTCGTAGATATTTCTGTAATGTTTCTTGCACACTTGTTAGGTTGTCGTTTGCGTTAGGGATTGAAGCGGAAATCCTTTTTGCTCTTTCGCAAAAAGATTGTAGCGGAAAGCCCGACCCGTAGGGGAACGCCCAATTAATTCATATAAACTGGATTCTTTAATTCTTCAATAAACTGATTCAAGCGATTGTCAATGTCCGACTGTAAACCTCTTTTTCTAATCATCAACGTTTTGGTTTTTTGCAAAGCCAACAGGTCTTGGATAAACTCAACATCCTTAGGTTCTTGCTTGCAAGTCTTTTTGAGAAGGTCGGCTTCTTGTTTGTGTTTTTCTTCTTGTTTGCTCATATCAATTTGTGTTTTGAAAATGCGATTATAAACTTGTGAAACTTTGGTTTTGAAAAAGCAATCTCTGAACCAATAGTATTGAATGAGCACCATTTCCTGGTGAGTTATCAATTCAATACCTTCTGATGCTTCTATCAGTTTTTGTGCTTTAAGGATTCTTCTTAAAATCTCAACTCTTGTTTCAAAAGTATAGGGTCCCCAAAATCTTTCGTGAACTGAACCATCCCTTCTTTCTCTTTGCCTATATTTTTCGGGGTTGTCTCTGGTTTCAATCAAAAAATTTCTGATGTCTGCCAATGGTTGCATCCATTCTTCACCATTGTCAATCAAACCTTCCATTGATTTATCTTTGTTTACAACAGTGCAAGTCCAGCAACCAAAGCGGCTGTTTCCGCAGCTTGGTGTTGTGTCGTCAATTACCAAAGGGCAATCTCCGGCATTTGCATTTCTATATAATGTTACCAATTCTTTGTGTGTTCCGCCCCAAGGTGGCGAAACCTGATTTAGATATTGCCAAACTTCATTGGTTGTAACATCTTTAATAGGTGCATACACAAAAACATTTGGCAATAAATGTTTCCGCAATCTTTGTCCTTTTACCTCATGCTTTTTAATAGAAGCGGCACGGTTTGAACTTTCATCACTTCTTGTTCCTAAAAGAATAATTGCTTCTTCGTTCATTGAAGTAGTTTCCTTAATAAATCGGGTTGTAGGGTCAATTTTTAATCGTTCGGTGCACCATCTATAAAACTTATTCGGGGCTGGGTATCCTAGTCCAATTAATTTAACCCAAAAAGTATTTTCCAAATTCGGCATGGTTTGATGCACAATTATTGGAAAGTCATTAAGATTTGCTTCTTTCTGAATTCTTTTTAAAGTCTTGTTTATGAACTTTACAATTCTCGGATTTTCAACTAAGGTGTCATTACAAACAACATATATCTGTCTTGTAAGCAGAATAGGTTCAATTCTTTTTAGTGCATTCCAAACTACTTGTAAAAGCATGGTGGAATCTTTTCCACCGCTAAAGCCGATTATCCAAGGTCTTGATGGATGTTCGTCATATAGGTATTGGTCAATTATTTCGTTTTCTAAATGCTGTATATTTAATGACATGTGGTATTAACTTTATCGTGGTTAGTTTAGCATTTTGTTTATGAATTT
>Ga0335397_10012003_pt1 | contig 10635 bp, 5 predicted proteins | sample MAT04_FD_205740 | JGI IMG/M metagenome (GOLD analysis project Ga0335397, IMG submission 205740) | Freshwater microbial communities from Lake Fryxell liftoff mats and glacier meltwater in Antarctica - MAT-04 (spades assembly) (version 2) ...
GGCAGAGGCCGAGGCGTCGGCCGACAACAAGCGCTGGTACAAGCGCGACGGCTATTTCTGGGTGCCTGAGGAAGCGCGATACGCCAGCCTGCTGGACAACTCGCGCCAGGCCAACGTCGGCGCTATGTTGAGCAAGGCCCTGTCCAGCATCGAGGGCGAGAACACCAGCCTGTACGACGTGTTGGAGCACATCGACTTCACGCGCAAGGTGGGCCAAAGCAAGATTCCCGACATCAAGCTGCAGCAGCTCATCACGCACTTCGGCAAGCACCGGCTGCGTAACGAAGACTTCGAGTTCCCTGACCTGCTGGGCGCCGCCTACGAATACCTGATCGGCGAGTTCGCAGATTCAGCCGGCAAGAAGGGCGGTGAGTTCTATACACCGCGTTCCATCGTCCGCATGATGGTGCGGCTGATCAAGCCCAAGCTCGGCCACGACATCTACGACCCCTGCTGCGGCTCCGGCGGCATGCTGATCGCGGCCAAGGAATTCATCGACGAGCACGGCGAAGACGGGCGCAAGGCCAACCTGTTCGGGCAGGAGTTCAACGGCACCGTCTGGTCCATCGCCAAGATGAACATGCTGCTGCACGGCATCAGCAACGCCAATCTGCAGAACGACGACACGCTGGGCGAGCCGCAGCACGTGGAGGGTGGCGAGCTGATGCACTTCGACCGGGTCATCACCAATCCGCCGTTCTCCCTGCCCTGGGGCAATACAGAAAAGGACGAGAACGACAACGCCGCGTGGCAGCCGAAGTTTCCGGACCGCTTTCGCTACGGCCAGGTGCCGCTGGGCGCCAAGAAGGCCGACCTGATGTTCTTGCAGCACATGCTGGCCGTCACACGCGACGGCGGCATGGTGGCCACCGTCTTGCCGCACGGCGTGCTGTTTCGCGGCGGGGACGAAGCCAAGATTCGGGCCGGCATCATCGAAGAAGACCTGCTGGAAGCCGTGATCGGCGTGGCGCCCAACCTGTTCTACGGCACGGGTATCCCTGCCTGCATCCTGGTGTTGCGGCAGCGTGTGCAAAAGGGGGCCAACCGCGTCAGCGGCAAGCCGCTGGAGCGGCAGGGCAAGGTGGTGTTCATCAACGCCGACCGCGAGTTCTTCGAAGGCCGGGCGCAAAACTACTTGTTGCCTGAGCACATCGAGAAGATCGTCAACACTTTCGACGAGTTTCGCACCGTGCCGGCGTTCTCTGCCATTGTCGACTTGGCTACGCTCAAGGCCACCGGCTACAACCTGAACATTCGCCGCTACGCCGACAACGCGCCGCCGCCCGAGCCGCACGACGTGCGGGCCCACCTGGTGGGCGGCGTGCCCAAGGCCGAAGTCGCCGACAAGGCGCGACTGTTTACGGCCCACGGGCTGAACCCGATCGATTTACTCATCGAGCGTGACGGTAAGTACTTCGACTTTGCGCGCACGCTCACCCAGCGACAGGACATCAAGCCGGCCATCGAGAACAACACCGGCATGCTCGCCAAGGAAGCGGCAATCCGCGAAGCCTTTGAAGCCTGGTGGGCCGGTCACAGCGCGCGCATCACTGCGCTGGCCGGGCAAATGGACAACGCGGCGAGCCTGGTGGCGCTGCGCAGTGATCTGCTGGCCAGCTTCAGCCAAAGCCTGGATGCCATCGGCCTGCTCGACCCCTTTCAGGTGCGCGGCATCGTCGCGGGCTTCTGGTACCAGACCAAATACGACTTCCTCACGCTGATGGCGCGTGGCGCCAAGGGCGTGGCCGACGCCTGGCGCACGAGCATCGTCACCGCGCTGGAAGACAAGGCCAGCAAAGAAAGCCCGCTGGAGCACAAGCTGGTCAAATTTCTGATGAGCGACTTTGTCGAAGGCATCAACGAACTGGAGGCCAAGAAGGCCGAGCTGGACAGCCAGATTAGGTCTGCCGATCCCAAATCCGCGAAGGACGCAGAGGCCGAAGATGGCGACGCCGCCGAGCCCTCGGTATCGGACGCGGACGATGAGCGCGTGGTCGACGAGGCGCAGCTCAAGGCGTGGAAGAAGGAGCTTGCAGCCGTGAAGAAGGCTTTGAAAGCCCTGCACGACAGCTTCAAGCGGCACATCGATGCGGCGGTGGATGGCTTGTCGCCTGAACAGGCCGCAGAGTTGATGCTGACAATCCTGCACAACGACATGCGCGCGATCGTCGAGCGCTACATCGGCGCGCAACGCAAGGCCATCGTCGCTGCGTTCGAGAATTGGTGGGAAAAGTACCGGGTGACGCTGACAGAGATCGAGGGGAAACGCGATGCAGCAGCGCATGCGTTGCAGCGCTTCCTGAAGGCCTTGCAGTATGTTTGAGCGAGACTGGCCGACCACTGAAGTCGGAGAGCTTGTCGAGAAACACTTCAGCGGGCCGAGCCCCGACTGCGAAGAACGCCAGATATTCGCGAGTGAAGAGTGGGGCGTGCTCAAGACAACGGCGATTTCATGGTCAGGCTGGAATGAGAGTGCGCACAAGGTGCTCCCCAGGGCGTATTGGGGGCAACAGAACCTTGAAATCCGCGCTGGGGATGTATTGGTCACGAAAGCTGGACCGCGACATCGAGTCGGCGTTGTCTGTCACGTGCCTTCGATCCGAAGTCAGCTCATCGTCTCGGGAAAGATGATCGGTCTGCGACCGAGAACAGAAGTCGTGGAGCCTCGAATTCTTGCCGGTCTGATCTCACTTGCTGCGTCGCAAAAATTCATCCACGACCGCACTACTGGGATGGCGGAGTCGCAAGTCAACTTCGCCAATGAAGTCCTCCTGCAGACGCCGATTCGATTGCCTCCGTTGAACGAGCAAAGAGGGATCTCCGGAGTCCTAAACAACATCGACTCGGCGATCCAAGAAGGCGAATCGATCATCGCCAAGCTCAAGGCCGTCAAGCAGGGCCTGCTGTACGACCTGCTGACGCGAGGCATTGACGCCAATGGCGAACTGCGTCCGTCGCCGTTCGACTCGCCGCATCTTTACAAGGAATCCGCGCAGGGTTGGATTCCGAAGGAGTGGACATTTGGAGTGCTTCAAGGCTGGCTCGAAGGTAAGCCGAAGAACGGCTATTCGCCACAGGAGGCTGGTGAGTGGACGGGAATGCAGATGCTTGGCCTGGGTTGCCTGACGGGCGACGGCTTTGAGCCCATTCAACTGAAGCCCGCGCCTCGCAATGACAGAAGGTTGGCGGCGGCAATGCTTGCGAACGGTGACTTGCTGATGAGCCGGTCAAACACCCGTGATCTGGTTGGGCTGGCTGGCGTCTATCGATGTGTAGAAACCCCATGCACCTATCCCGACTTGATGATGCGATTGCGGCCATCTCCCGAGACCAGTGGAGAGTTCCTTCAGTTCGTTCTACGCTCTCCGATGCTGCGTCGTCAAATCCAAGCCCACGCGGTGGGAACTTCTGGGAGCATGGTCAAGATCAGCGGGAAGATCGTCAGCAACCTTGCGCTTTCAATGCCAAGTGGCCCGGAGCAAATCCGAATCCTGAATTGCCTTTCCGCAGGGGCATCTCGGGTGACGGCAGAGGTGGAAAAAGTGTCGCTACTGCGTGATATAAAACACGGCCTGATGGACGACCTCCTCACCGGCCGCGTTCGCGTCACGCCGCTGTTGTAGCCGCTACCATGCACGCAAAGAATTAGACAGGGAAAGACAACCAAATGCCCGTGCGCATACCCGACTGGACTGCTGAAGGCGTTTTGCCGCCGCTGGACCTGGGCAACCCAACGGGCCCCAACCGCGCGCCCTATCCGGTTTCCTTGTACGACCTGGTCGTGCGCTTCGCAACGACGCCTGAGCGCTGCCTCATCCTCGACGGATACCTGCACCATCGGGCGGCCCTGCACGCCAACGGCTACCAAGCCGGCTTCCAGTGGCTGGACGGCAGCTTCATGGAGGACGTGGAAACGCTGGAGCACCGCGCGCCCGGCGACATCGACGTGGTGTCGTTTGTGCAGTTGCCAGTAGTTGCGAACCCGACGCCGGGCGACCTGGATGCGCTGGACCACGCGTCGGCCAAGACCCGGTTCAAGGTGGACAGCTACATCGTCGAACTGGACGCCGTGCCGCCCAAAGAAGTGGCCTTCTGGTCGGCCTACTGGTACAGCATGTGGGCGCACCGGCGAAATCTGGCCTGGAAGGGCTTCTTGCAGGTAGACCTGGGGTCCGGCGAGGATGCCGCTGCTCGGCACTGGTTGGCTCAAAATACAGGTTCCGGAGCCCACCCATGACCCAGCGCGACAGTCTGATCGCCGAACACCGCTTCCTGGCCGAGCGCCTTGCTGCGCTGCCCGTCGCCGCCAACCTGACGCGGCGCAGCGCCGAGGCACGGCTGCAACAGGTCGACGTGTTGTTGGCCCAGATGCCAGCAGCAGCGCCTCGGGCCAGCGTCAGGTTGACGTTCAGGGGTCAGCCTGTTTTGGGCAGTGAGGGCATCCTGGCCGACTTCGGCATGAAGGCGGTCAACGCCTTCTCGGAAGCAGTGGCTGCGGTGGCGGCGTCCTTGAGCGCCCCGCTGGCGGCCATGGGCCCCATCCCCAACCGCGACGCCAATCAGCTGTTGATCACCGGTACAGCGGTCGGTTCGTTCGGCTTCGAGTTGCAAGAGCTGCCAATTAACCAGGCGGACATGCTGGAACCGTCAGCCGTGGGGCGCGCGCTGGCCCATACACAAAATTTGCTGCTGGGCACAACGGCACCTGACGACGAATTGCTGGCCGATACCGCAGCCGAGCTGGACCAACGAGCCATTGACAAGGTTCGAACCTTCGTAGCCGTGCTCCGCGACAACGAAGCCACGTGCGCCTTGCAGTTTGGTGCCCGCACCTTTCGCTTCAATGAGCTGGCCGAAGTGCAAACCAGCCTGGACCGCCTGAGCCACGACAACCTGCAAGAAGAATCGATCATGGTGTCTGGGCAGTTTGAGGGCCTGTTGCCCCGCCGAAGAAGCTTTGAATTCCGCCGTGCTGATTCCGGCGAGGTTCTGACTGGCAAATTGGCGGCGGCGATTTTGCGGCCTGAGATCGTCAACGAGCATTTGAACGAACCGGTCAATATCCAGTTGGTTCGGACGGTGGTCGGCCGTGGACGGCCACGATTTTTGCTGGCTGCGCTGCCGGCCACCTGGGCTGATGGAGCAGCCCCTCAGCTCACCCAAACCTGAGCAAGTCGGTCAACGCCCAGTGTCTCCATAGCGCCGTCTGGCGGGCACTGCCTGGAATCGGCGAAAGGGGAGCCAAGGCTATGCGATCGGATGGAAACGGATGGAATCGGATGAGGCCCATCCGATTGACCTGGGGTCGTGCTTGATGGGCTGGGAACTCGACGATGTCGAACAACCCTTCGTCGCCCAGCTGCAGGCATTGGGCTGGCACTACCTTGAAGGCAGCCTCGATGCACAGGCCGCGACCGGTCGAACCGGGTTTGCCGAGGTAATCCAGGAAGGCGTGCTGCGCGAACACCTGCAGGCGCTGAACTTAGGCCCCGACGGCAAACCCTGGCTTGACGAGGGGCGGCTATCAGAAGCCTTGCTAGCGATCACCCGGCTGGGTACGCACAAGCTGATGGAGGCCAATGAGAAGGCGACCGCGCTGCTCATCAAGGGCCTAACCGTCGAAGGGCTGCCCGGTTGGGACGGCGGCCGCGGCCAGACCATCCGCTATTTCGACTGGGACACGCCGGCCAACAACCGCTTCACCGTCGTCAACCAGTACCGCGTGGACTGCCCACCGGGCTTCAACAGCGCCAAAGCCTTCATCGTGCCCGACCTGGTGCTGCTGGTGAACGGCATTCCGCTGGTGGTGGTGGAGTGCAAGAGCCCGTCGGTGCAAGAGCCGCTGGCCGAAGCCGTCGACCAGCTGCGCCGATACAGCAACCAGCGTCGCGCCGCTTTCGAGGTGGATGACAACGAGGGCAACGAGGCGCTGTTCGCAACCACCCAGCTGCTGGTAGCTTCCAGCTTCGACGAGGCCCGCGTCGGCTGCATCGGTGCCGCCTTCGAACACTACGCGCAGTGGAAGACGGTGGTCGGGCCCGACGGGCAGGGCAGCGAGATCGAGGTGGCCCAGTCGCTGGGCAAGCCAGCCCTCTCGGAACAAGAACGGCTGATCGCCGGCCTGTTGAAACCGGCGCACTTGCTGGACGTGGTGAAGAACTTCATGCTCTTCATGCAGACCGGCGGGCAGACCATCAAGACGGTGTGCCGCTACCAGCAGTATCGGGCGGTGAACCGGGCCGTTGCGCGGCTGACGAATGGGCAGACTCGTTTGCAGCATGGCGAGAACGATCAGCGTGGCGGCATCATCTGGCACACGCAGGGCTCGGGCAAGAGCCTGACGATGGTGTTCCTGGTGCGCAAGATGCGCGCTTCGGCCGAGTTGCGGCGCTTCAAGGTGATCGTGGTCACCGACCGCAAGGACCTTCAGGGCCAGCTGTCGAGCACAGCGACGATGACCGGCGAAGTGGTGGACGTGGCCGAAAGCGCCGCAGGCGTGAAGGCACTGGCCCGCCGCAAAGGGCCGGCGCTGATCTTCGCCACGATCCAGAAGTACCGCGACACCGATACCCAGAGCGATGCGCCGCTGACGGCGTCTGACCTGCCGAGTGACGTGCCCAAGGTGGCGGAGCCTTCTGCCAGGTACAAGGTCGACGAGAAGTTCGAGGTGCTGAACGAGGACGACAGCATCCTCGTGTTGGTGGACGAGGCGCACCGCACACAGGCGGGTGACCTGCACGCCAACTTGCTGGCTGGCCTGCCGAATTGCGCGCGCATCGGCTTCACCGGCACGCCGATCATCATGGGCGACAAGAAGCGCACCCACGAAATCTTCGGCGAGTTCATCGACCGCTACACGATCAAGGAAGCCGAGGCCGATGGCGCCACAGTTCCGGTGCTGTACGAAGGGCGCACGGCCAAAGGCGCGATCAAGGACGACGCCAGCCTGGACGAGCTGTTCGAAGACCTGTTCCGCCAGCACTCGCCCGAAGAGCTGGAGGCGATCAAGAAAAAGTACGCCACCAAGGGCCACATCTTCGACGCCCCGGCGCTCATCGCCGACAAGGCGCGCGACATGCTGCGCCACTACGTCACCAACATCCTGCCCAATGGCTACAAAGCGCAGGTGGTGGCGTACAGCCGGCTGGCGGCCATCCGCTATTCCGATGCATTGAAGGACGCGCGCGATGAGCTGCTGGCCGAAGCTGAGGCGCTGCCCGCTGCAGACAAGGCGATGGACGATGAGGCCCTGTGCCAACGGCCCGTTGCACTGCAGGCTATGGTGCAGGCTTGGCGCTACCGCGAGCTGCTGGCGCGCATTGAAGTGGCACCCATCATCTCGGGCAGCAACAACGATGATCCGGCCTGGAAAACCTGGACCGACAGCACGGCGCAAGAGCAGCTGATCAAACGCTTCAAGAAGCCGCTGACGCACGCCAAGCCAGACAAAGCCGACCCGCTGGCCATCCTCATCGTGAAGTCGATGCTGCTCACCGGTTTCGACGCGCCGATTGAGGGCGTGATGTACCTCGACCGTCCGATTCGCGAGGCCGAACTGCTGCAGGCCATTGCCCGGGTGAACCGCACCGGCTTCGGCAAGCGCTGCGGCATCGTGGTCGACTACTACGGCGTGGCCCAGCACTTGAAAGAAGCGCTGGCTGCCTATGCCGACGAAGACGTGGCTGGTGCGCTGGCCAGCCTGAAGGACGAGGTGCCGATCCTGCGCGAGCGGCATCTGCGCGTGGTGGACATCTTCCGCCAGCGAGGAATCGAGAACCTTGAAGACACCGAAGCCTGCGTCGAGGTACTGGGCAACGAGAAACTGCGCGCCGAATTCGTCGTCAAGCTGAAAGCGTTCCTGGCCTCGCTGGACACGGTGCTGCCCCGACCGGATGGCTTGCCGTTTTCGGCTGACGCCAAGCAGCTGGCCTACATCCACGCACGGGCGCGCAACCGCTACAAGGAAGGCCCGGTCCTGGGCAAGGACGTGGGCGCCAAGGTGCGCAAGCTCATCGACGACCACGTGGTGTCGTTGGGCGTCGACCCGAAAATTCCACCGATCCAGCTGACTGATGCGGAGTTCGACACGCACGTCGGGCGTGCGGCCAGTGACCGAGCCAAGGCATCAGAAATGGAGCACGCGATCAAGTCACACATCCGTCGTCATCTGGATGAAGACCCGGTGCGCTTTCGCAAGCTGTCGGAACGGCTGAACGACATTTTGCGAACGCTGGGCGAACAGTGGAACGAGCTGATCTCGCAGCTGCAGCACATGGTCGACGAGCTGCGCAGCGGTGCCGCAAAAGATGGCAGCGTGCTAGACGATGTGCCGGAGCATTGTGCGCCGTTTTTGAGGACCGTTCTGGATGTGGTGTGCCAAGGACAGACGCCCACCGCCGCGCAACTGGTGCGCCTGAAGGACATCACGGTGGACCTGGTGGACCTGCTGGTGCAAGAGCTGCAGAGCGACCCGAAGATTTGGACCGCCAACAAGCGGGCAGCGCAGGAAGACCTGAAGGCCCAGGTGTTCGAGTTCATCATGAAGCTGCGGCCACCGCTGCTAGATGACGCCCGAGCGGGCGCGTTGTCTGATGCGCTGATGGACCAGGCGCGTGCACTGCATGACAAGCTGGTGCAGCTGTGACCGCTTCGACCGTGGCACGTCAGGCAGTTGCCAAGGAGGGCGAGGCCGCATCGCAGCCAGCTGCGCTGGTCGTCGACGACCTGAAGGTCAGCGTACGCCGAAGTGCCAAGCGGCGAACGATGGAAATCACCGTCGACCGCACAGGTGAACTGCTGATCACCGCGCCCCCCGAGGTTCGCCCCCAAGTCTTGCGGGCGTTCATCGAAGAGAAGAGGTTCTGGATTTACACAAAGCTCGCAGAGCGCAACCGACTCCACCGATCGGTGCCACGCAAATCGTTCGTCGACGGCGAGGGCTTTTTGTACCTGGGGCGAACCCATCGGCTGAAGCTAGTTTCGGATCAAGACGCCCCGCTGAAGCTGGTGAACGGACGTTTCGCGATGCGTCGCGACGCTGCGCCGATGGGGAGTGAACACCTCATCCGCTGGTACACCGAGCGTGCGCGCCCGTGGCTGGCTGGTCGAGTCCAAGAACACGCCGAACACATGGGCGTGAAGCCGGCCGGCGTGCGCGTGCAAGACCTGGGCTACCGCTGGGGGTCATGCGGCAAAGGCGAGTGGCTCTACTTTCATTGGAAGGCCATCCTGCTGCCGGCGCGCATTGCCGAGTACGTGGTGGTGCACGAGATGGCCCACCTGCACGAGCCACACCACACGCCGGAGTTCTGGCTGCGGGTAGAACGAGCGATGCCAGACTTCGCACGCCGCAAGGCGTGGCTGGCAGAGCATGGGATGGATGTGGAGGGAGTCTGAAGAGCATGGCCGAGTACTTCACAAGCGACCATTTCAAGCTGCTCGACAAGTGGCGCGGACAGGCTCGGGACAAGTCGAACCCCGAACAGAACCGGGCCTACGAGGACCTGGAGGCGGCGTACGCCGTGACCGAGGCCTGGGCAAATGAGGTCCAGAGGCGCCTGTTCCCTCAAGGGCGCGTGGAGGTGCGCAAGCGGCCGACGAATCAGGGCAACAACTTCGCCCCCTACAACTGGGCCCGCATCTACCCAACGGCGGATTCGCCCAAGGAACTGGCCTACACCGTGGGCATCGACTACGCCGAGGGCTTCATCGTCAAGATCGACACCGTCGGACTGGACGACAGCGATGCCAAGCGCAAGCAGTACATGACGGTACGAGGTGCGTTCGACAACTCTTCGCCGATTCTGGGCAAGTTGTCGAAGACGGAAGGCCTCGAAAAGTCACTCGCTGAACTTGTTGAATGGAGCGTGAACGCGATCCGAGGCTTCAAGCTGCGGTACACGGAGGTGGTGGCGAAGCTTGGCCTCGCAGTCCGCTTGAGCGATGACGATCTGTTGAAGCGCTTTTCGAGCAAGCCGGCGTTCAAGACGTTCGTTGATACCTGGACGACGGCCGATGCGGCTTTATTCTGCCGCCTGGCCCGTGCCGTCCACGACGCCGGATACGACTGGTGGCACATGGGCAAAGGCATCCAGGTTCGGTTCGGGCGAAAGAACCCGGGGCAGGAGCGCGCTGTCGGCGTCCTTGGCATCGTTCGTGGCCGACGGACGCGAAAGCTCTCGTGGTTGCGCGCCACGGACAGCCAGCCCAAGTTCGAACGCCAGCCATTGACCGACGACCTCGTCACGAAGGTCGATACAGCTGTTCAGGCCGAGCGCGCGGCGCTGGACTCGTGGCTGGTGCTGGACGCCGAGCGTCCGGGCCTGTGGCCCGACCAGTTGAGCGAGGACCCCGTCGAGCCTGGCGAGGATGCGGACGATGCCGAGGAAGCCACGCTGACCACGCGGCGGGCACCGATTAATCGCATCTACTACGGGCCGCCTGGCACCGGCAAGACCTACCAGCTGCAGCAATTGCTCGCCGACCAGTACACGCACGAAGTGGTGACCGGCGACGTGGCGGAGTGGACGGCGCAGCGGATCGCCGACGAGTTTGGCTCGGTGACTTGGTGGGAGGCGCTGGCGGCGACCCTGTACGACATCAAGAGCCCTGCCAAGGTCGCACAGATCATCGACC
>Ga0335397_10012008_pt1 | contig 10632 bp, 10 predicted proteins | sample MAT04_FD_205740 | JGI IMG/M metagenome (GOLD analysis project Ga0335397, IMG submission 205740) | Freshwater microbial communities from Lake Fryxell liftoff mats and glacier meltwater in Antarctica - MAT-04 (spades assembly) (version 2) ...
AAGTGGCGACGAAATCCTGCGCGATGTCGGTAATCTTTCGCGACAGAACCCCGCTTTGTTCGTGGCCGGTGGCCTGGCGATCGGGTTCGGGCTGACCCGCCTGATGAAGGCGACGGCTTCGGACAGAAGCAATGGGAGCAGCAGCGGCGATTCCCCGTCATGGTCGCAGTCACGCGATAGTGGGCGAACCACTGCCTCGGATGACTCGCGCAGCTTCGGCAGTACGACGACCCAAGGCGCCGCCGGTTACGGCGACACCAGCACTCTCTCGGGAGCCAGCTCGGGCCCGTCGTCCGGCAGTACCGGAAGCGGCGGCGTTGGCCTGGCAGGTGCCAGCGGCAGCGCGCAAACCGGATCAACCGGCACGCTGGGTTCGGCGCTCTCAGGCCACAGCGCGGGCAGCACCGAGCGGGCGGATTCCGGCTTGGGCGGGAACGATTCGCCATCAGGCTGGGGCAAGACTGACGACAGCACCACCACCGATGAAAGCAACGGGAGAAAGCCGCTATGAGCAACACCATGGGCAGTGATCCCACCCCCTCTTCACAGCGGCTGGAGGATGACCAGTCGATAGGTGGACTGTTGAAACAGCTCGGGCGTGAAATCCCGTCGTTGTTCACCAAGGAACTGGCACTGCTGAAGGCCGAAGCCAAGGACAGCGTTCGCGCCACCAAGGCCGGCATCGCCGCGGTGTCCGCTGGCGGCGCGGTAATGATGGCCGGCCTGGTGATTCTTTTGCTGGCCGCAGTGTACTTGCTGAGCGAGGTGATGGTGCCTTGGCTGGCAGCGGCGATCGTCGGTATTGCCGCGATGGTCATCGGCATGATGATGGTCAAGGCAGGCCAGAAGAAGTTCGATGCCGATTCACTCAAGCCACAACATACCCTCGACTCACTTCAGAAAGACAAGAACGCCATTGGCGGGAGGATGTCATGAACAGCACACGTGACCGTATCGACCAGGAATCACAGAAGGATCCCGAACGCCTCGAGCGTGAGATCGACCAGCAGCGCGACAGCATCGGCCAGATCGTCAGTGCGCTGGAGAGCAAATTGTCTCCCGGGGAAATCGTCGACCGTTTGATGAGTTCGGGCAAGGGGTCTGGTGGCGAGATGGTGCGTAACCTCGGCAACGTGGTCAAAGCCAATCCGATGCCCGCACTGCTGGCCACGGCAGGTCTGCTGTGGCTGTATTCCTCGCGCAACGAAACCGCCGCCACGCGCAGCGCGTCGAGGATGGAGCACAGCTATGGCCGCTATGACGCTTCCTCCGCGGCCTATGCGTCCACGTCAACGATGGGCGCGGGCAGCGGCCGTTACGAAAGCGAGGACAGCCATGACCACGATGGGCCTGGTTTGAAGGAACGTGCCTCGCACCTGCGCGAAGGCGTTTCGGACAAATGGCATGACACGACGTCACGCGTTGGCAGCATGGCGCACAGCGTTGGTGATCGGGCCAAACAGATGGGCGGCACATTGCGCCAGCAGACCCACCGGGCCACCGATGGCTTCACCCATATGCTCCACGAAAACCCGATGGCCGCAGGCGCGATTGCCATAGCGGTGGGTGCTTTGCTCGGCGCCGCATTGCCGAATACAGAGAAGGAAAACGAGCTGATGGGCGAAACCGGTGATCGGATTCGCAGCAAAGCCGGTGAAGTGGCAGACAGCGCGCGCAGCAAGGGCAGCGAGCTGGCGCGTGAGCTGGGTCAGGCTGCAGGTGGGAGCAACGGCAACGGCAATGGAGGCTCCATGTCTTCCAATGGCGGCTCGCAGAACTCGGCGCCGCAAGTCAACGTTTGAGATTGGATTGGGTGGGGAGTCTCTTCCTCGCTGATACATGTAGAAGGGCCGGAGCATCTGCTGGATGCTTCGGCCTTTTTGCTGTGGGCGTTTGTAGTCAGGCACTGGTCGGACAGAAGCTCAAACATCGGCTCGTCCTCGACCAGCAGCACGCAGGCTTTGGACGAAGGCGCCAGCGCGCTCAGATGCGCTCCTGCCATCAACCAGCGGCAGATCGATGCTGCGGCGTGCGTCCTGCTGCGGGATATTTTCCGGCAGCTGGTGAAAATGCCTACGGCCCACCGGCGGAAGCGCCGAAGCCGACGATCATCAGTTGCGTTGTATCCGCGTCACCGGCAGTGCCGCCTTGCGCGTGTCGTGGGTGTTGCGGCTACTGGAGGTCTTTTCTTCCATCACGTGCATACCTTTAAACGCGGCTAGGGCAGGTATTCCCGGATACGGATTCTTTCAGCGCGGCATCCCGTGTTCGATGGTCGGGACCACTTCGCGATTGACTCGCTCCCACCGGCAAACCCGCTGACCGTGGCGGCAGCACCTGCGCGCCTTTGGGAGCGTCACCAGTGGCAATGCTCGCGCACCTGCGGGACGGCCATTGCAGAAAAGCAGCGCGGATAATCAGCAGCGCAGAACAACTTTGCTTCTGCTCGTCATTCCCGCCTGCGCGGGATCACGAGGTTATTGCAGGCCTCCTCACGCCTCCACCGATTTGGTTTCGAACCAGCGCGAACTGGCCAGCAACTCTGCCAGGGTGCCCAAGTCGACAGGCTTGACCAGATGATGATCGAAGCCGCTCGCGGCGGTGCGCTGCAGGTCGGAAGACTGCCCCCATCCGGTCAGTGCAAAGATCCTGCAGCCGCTGCCGGGCATCTGCTGGCGCAGGCGCTGGCAGGTCTCGTACCCGTCCATGCCCGGCATGCCCAAGTCCAGCAGGATCAGCTCGGGGGCGAATTCCGCGGCGGCCAGCAGTGCGGCGGGTCCGTCGTAGGCGGTGCGCACCTGGTGATTCATCAAGCCCAGGAATTCCGCGATGGCGTCGGCGCCGTCGCGGTTGTCATCCACCACCAGGATGCGTCTGCATGGTGCGTCGCGCATGTAATCCCCTTTGGGTTCTTCTGCCCTTGAGCCGTGAGTCTCCTCCAGCGCCGGCAAGCGCACTGTGAAACAACTGCCTTTGCCAGGGCCTTCGCTGCTGGCCGAAACCTCACCGCCATGCAGGTCGACCAGGCTGCGTACCAGAGTCAGGCCGATACCCAACCCGCCTTGCGCGCGATCGCTGGCGCCATCGATCTGGGTGAACAGGTCGAAGATGTCGTTCAGACGCCCGGCCGGCATGCCTTCACCGGTATCGCTGACCTTGATCTCGAAGCTATCGCCATCGCGGCGGATGGCGATGCCGATATCGCTACCCGCCGGGCTGTATTTGGCGGCGTTGTTGAGCAGGTTCGAAAACACCTGCGCCAGACGGATGGGGTCGCCATCGACCCACAGCTCGTCTGCCTGCGGGACATAGGTGAGCCGATGGCCGGCGGCGTTGATCAAGGGCAAGCTGGTGTCGATCGCATTGCGCAGCACCTCGCCCAGCTCCAGCGACTGCTTGCGGAGTTCCACGGTGCCACGGGTGATGCGCGACACCTGCATCAGGTCGTCGACCAGCCGGGTCATGTGCGCGACCTGGCGCTGCATGCGGTCGAACACCTCACGCTCGACCTTCGGATCGCGCCTGTGGCTCAGCGACGCCAGCGAGGCGCTGAGCGGCGCCAGCGGATTGCGAAGTTCGTGGGCCAGGGTCGCCAGGAACTGGTCCTTGCGCTTGTCGATCTCGATCATCGCGGACTGGGCGTCCAGCAGGTCGGTCACGTCCGGACTGCTTCCGGCATAGCCCAGGATGTCGCCATTGGCATTGAAGATCGGATTGGCGCGCGACTGCAGCCAGCGCCACTGGCCATCCACCCGTCGAATGCGCACCCGTCCTTCCCACGGGATGCCGTATTCGGCGGCCTTGGCGAAACTACCGAAATACTCGTCGACGTCCTCGGGATGCACCAACGAACGCGGGTCGAAGCCGCGTACCTGGTGCTTGCGCAGTCCGAAGAAATCCATGTACGACTGGTTGACGAATTCCGGCTTTCCGTCCGCGCCGGTGACCCAGATCAGCACCGGCACGCTGTCGGCCATGGTGCGAAAACGCTGCTCGCTGACGCGCAGGGCGTGCTCCATCTGCTTGCGCTCGGAAATGTCCTGCAGCACCGAGGCGGTGTACAGCGGCGTGCCGTCCGCATCGGCCACCAGATTCATCGTCGCCTGCACCCACAGCGCCGTGCCGTCGCTGCGTACGATGCGCTTCTCGACATTGAAACGTTCCATTTCGCCAAGCACCAGGGCACCGAATCCATGCCTGGTCGTCACGACGTCTTCGGGATGGGTCAGCGCCATCACCGGCATCTGCAACAACGTCTCGCGCGAATAGCCGCTCATGGTTATCAAGGTGTCGTTGACGCGTAGGAACATCCCGGTGGCGCTGTCTATCTGCGCCATGCCCACTGCGGTGGATTCGAACATCGCCCGGAACGCAGCCTCGCTGGCGCCCAGCGATTCCTCGGACTGCTTGCGCTCCACCAGATGCGCGATCTGGCGGCCGTAAAGATCCATCAGCCGCAATGCCGGGCCGGTGGGCTGGTGCGACGCCGACCAGTACGTGGTCAGCACACCCAGGACCTGGCCGCTACGCGCCAGCAGCGGGGTGGCGTGCACGCCGCGATAGCCCAGCTGCGTGGCCAGCGCATGCTGCGCAAAGCGCTGGTCGCTGGTGACGTCGTTGATCGCCACTTCCACCTTCTGCGCCAGCGCCATGCCCAGCGGCGTGCCCGGCCCTGCCGGCAAATGCCGAAGTACCTCCTGCGCCGCAGGTCCGAGGCCGCATTGCGCGGCGAGTTCCAGGCAGTCGCCATGCTCGCGATAGAAATGCAGGCTGGCATGGTGGGTGTGGTTCCAGGTGGCTACCGCCTTGAGCACGTGGTGCAACGCCACCTCGAAATCTTCTATCTGCTGCAGCTCGATGGTCAGCTGGTGCAGGCTCTCCATCGCATGCAGCTCGCTGGACAGGAATTCCTGGGTCCGCAACGCGGCGTCTTCGGTGGCGCGATGGTTGTCGATATCCAGCAGCGACGCAGTGAGCCGCGGTGCCTCGCCTGTCGGTCCGGGAGCGAGGGCGGCGGCAAATGCGAACCAGCGTGGACGGTGGTCGCCGCACAGCAGCCGCACCTCCACTGAAAACGAATCCAGGGTTCCTGCAGCCATTGCCTTCAGCAGCGGATCCACATGGACCGCGTCTTCGCGATGAATCAACTCGTGCAGGCTGCGCCCGAGCAATTGCCGCTGCGTGTCCCCAAGTGCATCGCACAACGCCTGGTTGACGCGCAGCAGCGCGCCGCTCGCCGGGTCGGCCTGCAGGTTGCCGACCAACGGCAAGTTGAAATGGGTGTCGAATTCACTGGGCAAGGCGGGTGCGCTCTGCAGAAGGCAGCTGCGCGAAGTATCCCTCAACGCGCACCGATCTTCACCCTCCGTTTCGAAATGTTGGCAGCGCGTGACGAAGATGCTACATGTGGCCGGCGCAGGATGCAGCGGCGGGAAGCCGCTCTGCCCTCCGCCATGAAAACAGAGGCGTCATGAGGATTTGCTCGCTACGCAAAAGCAGATGGTCCGTAGACCGTAGTGGCAAAGGCGGCAAAGCCAGAGCACGAGCTAGGCAATGAATTCCGCGAAACCCTCTTCCGTCCTTCGGGCATCTTCTCCCGGAGAGAGAAGGCAAGCGCTACATCGGGCGCGGAGAAAACCCCAGCCGGGCGAGTACGCAATCGCGTTCGCAGCGGAAATGACTTCGTGAAGCTGGCGGCAGCGCCGCTTCCAGTTGTCGGCAGCGTCGTTTCACGCGACGCTCCAGTTCCTCGTCCGAGGGATAGCCCACGCAGCAGGCAAAAAAAAGATCCTCGACCTTGGCCAGCGCCGAGTCCAGATCCAGCCAAGGTCGGGAAGCGGGCTCAGCAACAGGTTCCTTCCTCGTACGCAGCAGTGGCACCGCACCGTCAAACTGGGCAAGCGGGCTCAGGGCCATGGCGGCAGTCCCTTGTCGGCAGGCAGAGCTTCGGTTCTGCAGAACTGTGTTCTGCGCTGGTGTGCGATGTTCGCGAGCAGAGTGATCATGCGTATCTGGATACGGAGTGAAGCAATACCAACTATGTTGTGGTGACAGCCGTGAAACTGACGCGAAATCCCGGGCTCCCCAGTCGGTGATCCGCCGCTATCGCTTCCAGATGTTCCTAGCAGGTTTCAAGTCCGATCGACGGCACGGTTGCACGTAGCGCAATGGCTTCGCCACCCGCCTTGCACAGCGGGGGAGGGCGGGCAGGGTGATTCGCCCCCACCAGCTCTCCTTGAGTCAGGAATGTGCCTCACCCACCTTCAAATGGTTGAGCACGTCACGAACCCCGCTGCAGCTGGCAACCAGATCCTCGGCCTGCCGCTTCATCTGCCGTGATTCGATTTGCCCTGTCAGCGTCACCTCGCCATCGTGGACCAGCACGGTGATGCCGCTGGCGTCGACATCGTCGTCGTCGGTGAGCCGCTGATGGACCGTGTCGGCGATATCGGCGTCGTTGCGCAGATAGCCTTTTGGCCCTCGACCACGTTGACCCGGCACGCCGCTCAATACACCCCCACCCGAACCCTCGTGACGCTCAAGCGGCGCATCGCCTGGACGCTGGCCGGGCGGGTCGTCGCCGAATTCAGACGGGTTGCCGCTGAAGCCGCCGCCTTCTCCGCCCCAGCCTACCGACGACATGCTCTTGGGATCGCGCGAGCCGCCCTGTTGCTCGTCGCCGTAATACTCGCCGTCCTGGCAAGGCGTTTCCGATTGATGTGCACGCTCTTCCGCCAAGGCGTGGCGTGGATCGTTTTTGTCATAGCTGAAGCCGTCGCCGCCGAATCCACGCAAAGCAGTGTCGTGCTCGCCCTGGGTTTCGCCCAGCGGCCGATACTCGCAGTCACGCTGTTGTGAGTCATCCTGCTGTTGATCGCGCTTGTTCATGCCGCCTCCGCTTGTTCGAGTTGCCAGGGCATTGATCAGGGTGCCCGCGATTCGCCATGGATGTGCCCACCCGGCGTGGGTCGGTACAGATTGCCGTCCGAATCATGCGGCGCTGCATCGCGATGCTGGCGGTTCACCTGCAGGGCGCTCAGTTTGTCCGACAACGACGGCCAGACCTTGGCCACGAAAGTGTCCAGCTTTGCGATCGCGCCGACGGTTACGTCGCGCCCACCCTTGGTGGCCGCGTCCAGAATCGCTTCTGCGACCTTGGTGGGATCGATCATCGGCGAAGGCAGCTTCGGCTGGCGCGCCATGTAGTTGCGTGCGTTTTCCGGGAACGGTGTGTTGACTGCAGTCGGCTGGATCAGGGTGATCGATACCGGTGCTTCTTCCACTTCCTCTACTTCCACTCGCAGCGCGTCGGTGAAGCCTTTGACCGCGTGCTTGCTGCTGCTGTACATGCCCTGCAGCGGCACCACGGCATCGGACACCTCGCTGCCTACGTTGATCAGTGCCCCGCCGCCCTGCCTGAGATGGGGAAGGGCGGCAAGGCTGCCGTTGACCACGCCCCAGAAGTTGGTTTCGAAGATACGGCGGTGATCCTCGATGGCCACTTCCTCGATCATGCCGTACACGGAAACGCCGGCATTGTTGACCCAGGTGTCGATGCGGCCATAGCGATCCAGGGCACAGTCGACGATCTCTTCCACGGCATCGCGATCGGCCACATCCACGGCCACCATCACCGCATCACCGCCAGCTTCAACCATCTCGTCGACGATCATGCCCAGGGTGTCGGCGTTGCGCGCCACCAGTACCACCTTGGCGCCGCGTTCTGCCGCGGCCAGGGCCGTCGCGAGCCCGATGCCGCTGCTGGCGCCAGTGATGACCATGACCTGCTGGTCCAGCGGCTTGAGAAGATGTGCCATGGAAAACTCCGGTGCAGAAGGGCGAGATGCGTGACCATGAGGCTAGGCACCGCGACGTTGATCGAATGTGAAAAAAGCAGTGTCTTTCCGTGCAGTTCTTGAGGGTTGTTGCCTGCGCGCAACCCAGCAGTCCACACCCGCTGCTTACACGCACCGCCCTATGCTGCGGACAACTCCAGACAGGCCAGGCAATGACTCCTCTAGACAAGCCGCTGCGCCGCGAAGTGGCAATCGACGATGTGCTCTACACACTCACCATCGACCCGGATGGCTTGACGCTGGTTGAAAAAGGCAAGCGCAAGGGAATCGTGCTGGCGTGGAACGACCTGCTCAGCGGCGACGCCGGACTGGCCGCAGCGCTGCAGGCCTCGACAGAGGAAAAAACACGATGAATCCGGACCTGGTGGGATGGGCCGCATCGGCCGTGCTGGTGATTACCCTTAGTCGACAGATCTATACGCAGTCACAGGACGAAAGCGCGCGCGGCGTGTCGCGCTGGCTATTCCTCGGACAGATGCTGGCCTCGGTCGGTTTCATCATATACAGCGCACTGCTGGACAACTGGGTGTTCATCGTTACCAACAGCCTGATCCTGCTGACTGCCGTCGTTGGCCAGGTCGTCATGTGGCGCAAGCGGAGCCATTCAAACTGATCTGAACCGATTACAGGTCAGGTGAGCCGCACGAGGGAACGGCAGCCACTTCTGAGTGCGTACGTTGACCCCACTCGAGGCGCGAGCCACCAGGAACTCAGCCAGCCTGCCATCACAGGTAAAGCGCTTGGGCTTTCGCGGGAAGAATTTGGCCCTGATCCCCACCGATCCTGCGCCGATCAGGGACCGCCGAGGCCACGCCTTGGACCAGTGCCGTCGGGCTTTTCATAGTCTTCCTCGGGATCGGTCTGGTCTTCGTCGTGATCTTCGGGCATGTCCATGGTCTTGCGTGGGGCACGCGGATTCCGATGTTTGTCCGGAGTGTCGGCGGAGGCTTGATCACCGTCCTCGTTGTCTTGCGTTTGCGCGGGCTCGTTCATGGATCTGTCTCCAGGGCGAAGGTAAAAATATTGGGCGTCATGCAAAGTCATGACGCCATCGAAATCGCCCCGCAGATGCGGGGCGAGGAGTCAAGAATGCAAGACAAGCCGGTTGTGCCGGATCGCCGGTTCGGTCACTCCTGCTCACGATCCTGCGGGTTCCGCTGCTGGTCCTGATCCTGCTGACGATCCTGTCCTTGCTGATCCTGCTGCTGCTGACCGCCCTGCTGGTTCTCCTGACCCTGGCCCTGCTGACCTTTTTGGCCCTCCTGGTGCTGCTGTCCCTGCTGGTTCTGATCTTTCTGTCCCTGTTGGTTCTGCTGTCCCTGCTGGTTCTGACCTTGTTGTCCCTGGCCACCCTGCTGGTTGCGCGTCTGGTTCTGATTGTCCGCCATGTCGTTCTCCTCACGACGCGATTCGTCGTGTTGGAAACGTAAGACTTTTGATGTAACGCCGGGATCAATTTTCATTGCGTCCGTTTATACCTCGCGTTTACTAATCGAGGCGCTGCAAGTCAAAAAGCAAAACCGAGTATTCACGCCAGGTTTTCGGCCGTGGGTAGAGAGTCAGGTTCCACGCTAGGTGAAAAAAAATGAACCCTGATCGTCAAGACCAAACTTCTCCGGAACAAGCCGGGAATGAAAAACCTGAAGAGCGTGAACAACGCGACAAGGAGCAGAGTGACAAGCAGGATGAGGCGCTGGAGGAGACTTTTCCGGCAAGCGACCCGGTGTCGCCGTTCATTCCTGCACGCGCACCCGATTAGCTGGAGCGGGCCGCCTGGAGTCAGGCATGGCCAACGTTGCGCCGGGTCAATTCATTCCCGGATTCTTGAGCCGTTCCCAAACTGCGCGGACCACGGGCTCGGCATCCTGCCACTCCAGGCGCTTGTTCGACTGGATCCGCATGTACTTGTCGCGCAGGCAAGGCAGCATTTCGTCCACTGCGTCATGCGGATGCATCAAGTAGCTGTCGTAAGCGAACCGCAGCGTTGCCGTGTAATGGTCACGCGGAAGGGCGGTGCGGTAGCCGGTGAGCGCTGGCAACCGTTGTGCCCAGTAGTCGAGTTCGTGATCGACATCGACCACGACGGAGCGGGGGTGGGCCGCGGCGACCCAGGCGTAAGTGGTGTCCATGGTGCTTCCTCATCACGGAGAGTTCCCTCCTGCGACACGATGTTCTCTGAATCAGGTGACATTTGGGTGTAAGCGCTGTTAATGGCGATTAACACTCTTGGCACGACCGGGAACCCGGGCTGCGGCGGCATCCACGCAGGTACCTTTCAAGACTCGGGTCAGGTCCCGGAATACGCGTTTCGTGGAGCTGGCTCCGCAGCCAGCCCCGTGCTTCAGTCGTCTTCGCGCCGGCGCTCGCCGTACCAGAGGTCCAGGTGCTTTCGCGAGGAAAGAAAATCGCGCCGATGCAGTGCGAAACGCCCCAGCAATTGCAGGTGTTCCACCAATCCATGGGTGCGCAACTTGCGCGCGGAGGTGTGTACTGATTCGTGCAGGATCACGAATCGCCCCTGGCGCGCCAGCGCCCGGCTGAGCGCGATGTCCTCGGCCGCGTAATACGCCTGGTCGAAACCGCCGGCCGCATGGAACGCGCTTGCCGTGCAGAAGATGAAGCAGCCGGGCGCGATGCGCGAGATCCGGAATATCCATACGAACAACGACACGCCCAGCCGCTCATGCCATCGCACCGGTTCCTGCAGACGTACCGCGGCGCCGCCACCGACCGCGCCGGCGTGCAACGCTTCGACTGCGGCGCGCAGTACGTTGGC
>Ga0335397_10012011_pt1 | contig 10631 bp, 6 predicted proteins | sample MAT04_FD_205740 | JGI IMG/M metagenome (GOLD analysis project Ga0335397, IMG submission 205740) | Freshwater microbial communities from Lake Fryxell liftoff mats and glacier meltwater in Antarctica - MAT-04 (spades assembly) (version 2) ...
AAGCCGACGCACCAGGGCCGTTGTGCCGCGGGCAGCGCGGCCACCGTGGCCAGGATGTCGGGGTTCTCGACCATCTCCAGCACCGGCGGGCGGCCGCCGAGCGCGGCATCGGTCTTCTTCAGCTTGCCGTCATGCGACTGCGCCGGACGCCAGTCGGCCACCGCGGCGGTGGCGATGAACAGATCCTGCCCGGCGGCGCGCGCCAGCACCGCGTCGGCCATCTGCTGCGCGCTGGTGACGTCGATGCGGCGCACCCCCGCCGGCGTGGGCAGGTGCACGGGGCCGGCCACCAGGGTGACCTGGGCCCCGGCCTCGGCGGCAGCGCGTGCGATGGCGAAGCCCATCTTGCCGCTGGAATGGTTGCTGATGCCGCGCACCGGGTCCATGGCCTCGAAGGTGGGGCCGGCCGTGATCAGCACCTGGCGGCCCGCCAGCAACTTGGGCTGGAAGAAGGCGATGACGGCGTCACACAACTCGGTGGCTTCCAGCATGCGGCCGTCGCCGACCTCGCCACAGGCCTGATCGCCCGCGGCCGGGCCCAGCAGCACCGCGCCGTCGGCCTGCACCTGGGCGACGTTGCGCTGCGTGGCCGGGTGGGCCCACATCTCGCGGTTCATGGCCGGAGCCAGCAGCAGCGGACAACTCTCTCGTGGGCGCGCCAGGCACAGCAGCGGCAGCAGTTCGCCCGCCCGGCCCTGGGCCAGCTGGGCGATGAAGTCGGCACTGGCCGGTGCGACGACGATGGCATCGGCGTCGCGGCCGAGGTTGATGTGCGCCATCGCGTTGGGCTGGTCGCGGTCCCACTGGCTGGTGACGACCGGGCGCCCGGTGAGGGCCTGCATCGTCACCGCGGTGATGAACTGCTGCGCCGCGTCCGTCATCACCACCTGCACGGTGGCCCCGGCACGCTGCAGTTCGCGCGCCAGTTCGGCGGCCTTGTAGCAGGCGACGCCACCACTCAGGCCCAGCACCAGATGGCGGCCGGACAGGGCTTGCGGGGGGGTCGCATCAGACATGGCGAGGGACTCTAGCAGCCCCGCCTGCGCCCCACTTGCGCCGCCTTGACCCCGTGCCCGTGATGGTCGCCACAGTTTCAGCTTCCCTTAGTTTCAGTAATTACTGAAAATTCAGGCATTGAAGGCGGCACCCAGGGAAGCACTGATGCCGGCACTGAACACCAGACCCGGCCCCCCACCCGCATTCATCACCCTCCGCCATGACCCACCTGTCTCCGCTCGTACACAGCTTTGTCAGCCACTTCGGTGAGATGGGCAGCCGTTGGGGCATCAACCGCACGGTCGGGCAGATGTACGCGCTGATCTATGTCTCGCCGGTGGCGCTGAACGCCGACGAGATCGCCGAACGGCTCGAATTCAGCCGCAGCAACGTCAGCATGGGTCTGAAAGAACTGCAGGCCTGGCGGCTGGTGAGCTTGCGCCACTTCAGCGGCGACAGGCGCGAGTACTTCGAAGCCCCGTCCGACGCCTGGGAGGTGTTCCAGACCCTGGCCGAAGAACGCCGCCGGCGCGAGATCGAGCCCACGTTGTCGATGCTGCGCAACGCGCTGCTCGAGCAGCCGACGACCGAGGAAGACCGCATCGCGCAGGAACGCATGCGCGGCATGCACGAGCTGATCGAGTTGATGACGACCTGGTTCGACGACGTGCAGCGCCTGGATCGCAAGACCCTGTCGCAGCTGATGGGCATGGGGGCGAAGGTGCAGCGGGTGCTCGAGTTCACCGGCCGCTTGACCGGCAAGGCCGGTGGCAAGCCAACAGAAAAGCCGAAGAACAAGCCTACAGACAAGCCGACCGGCAAGCCCGCCGCGGTGCCGCCGCTGCCCGGAACGCAGCCATCCAGGCCCGACGCCCTCGCCGGCAAGGGCTGAACCCCATCCCCACCCCGAAGGCCCCCAGAGGACCCCCATGGACGCCCTGATCCTGGCCCGCATGCAGTTTGCGGCCAACATCACATTCCACATCCTGTTCCCGACCATCACCATCGCGCTGGGCTGGACGCTGCTCTTCTTCCGCCTGCGCTGGCTGAAGACCCACGACGAAGCCTGGCTGATGGCCTACCGCTTCTGGACCAAGGTGTTTGCGCTGACCTTTGCGCTGGGCGTGGTCAGCGGCATCACCATGAGCTTTCAGTTCGGCACCAACTGGCCGGGCTACATGGAACGCGTCGGCAACATCGCCGGGCCGCTGCTGGGCTACGAAGTGCTGACGGCCTTTTTCCTGGAAGCCACCTTCCTGGGCATCATGCTGTTCGGCCACGGCAAGGTCAGCGAGCGGGTGCATCTGATCGCCACCTTCCTGGTCGCCTTCGGCACCACCATGAGCGCCTTCTGGATCCTGGCGCTCAATTCGTGGATGCACACGCCCGCGGGCTACGAGATCCGCGAGGGCGAGTTCTTCGTGCGCAGCTGGTTCGAGGTCATCTTCAACCCCAGCTTTCCGTACCGCCTGACGCATGTGCTGCTGGCCAGCGGGCTGACGGTGGCCTTTCTGGTGGCCGGGGTCAGCGCCTGGCAGTTGCTGAAGGGCAAGGCCAACGCCAGCACCGGCCGCGCGCTGCGCGCAGGGCTGACCCTGGGTGTGGTGCTGATCCCCGTGCAGATCCTCGTCGGCGACATGCACGGCCTGAACACACTGCAGCATCAGCCGCAGAAAGTGGCGGCGATGGAGGGCGTGTGGGAAACCGAGCGCGGCGCGCCGCTGCTGCTGTTTGCGCTGCCGGATCAGGCCGATCGCACCAACCACTTCGAGATCGCCATTCCCAAGCTGGCCTCGTTGATCCTGACTCATGAACTGGACGGCGAGATCAAGGGCCTGAACGAATTCAAGGGCGAAAAGGGCTGGGAGCATCCGCCGGTGGCACCGGTCTTCTTCGGCTTTCGCATCATGGTCGGCACCGGCATGCTGATGCTGCTGTTCAGCTGGGTCGGGCTGTGGCTGTACCGCCGCCGCGGCTGGGCGGCAGAGCGGCTGCCGCGGCCGCTGCTGTGGGGCCTGGCGGGCATGAGCTTCTCGGGCTGGGTGGCCACGGTGGCTGGCTGGTACGTGACCGAGATCGGCCGCCAGCCCTTCATGGTGTACGGGCTGCTGCGCGTCGACGAACTGGCATCGAACGTGCCCAGCCCCTTGATCGCGCTGACGCTGGCGATGTACGTGACGGTCTATGTGACGCTGATCGTGGCCTACATCGGCGTCGTCAAGTACATGGCAGAAAAGCCGGTGGACATGTCGGCCCCGCTGCCGCGCACGCCCGAACCGGCAGGGGCACAGGCATGAACTGGGCCGTGGCACTGCCGGTGATCTTCATGGCCCTGATGGGCCTGGCCATGCTGGCCTATGTGGTGCTGGACGGCTACGACCTCGGCGTCGGCCTGCTGCTGCCACGCGGTGACGACGGCCAGAAGGACACCATGATCTCCAGCATCGGCCCCTTCTGGGACGCCAACGAGACCTGGTTGGTGCTGGGCGTGGGCATCCTGCTGATCGCCTTCCCGAAGGCGCACGGCATGATCCTGCAGGCCCTGTACCTGCCCGTGGCGCTGATGCTCATTGGGCTGATCCTGCGCGGCGTGGCCTTCGACTTCCGCGTCAAGGCGCGGGCCGACCACAAGCCGCGGTGGAACCTGGCCTTCTTCGCCGGCAGCGGCATCGCCGCGGTCAGCCAGGGCTGGATGCTGGGGCGCTACATCACAGGCTTTGCCGAGGGCCCGCTGTTCACGCTGTTCGCGGCCGTCATCGCATTGCTGCTGCCCGCGGCCTATGTGTTGCTGGGCGCGGGCTGGCTGATCATGAAGACCGAGGGCGAACTGCAGCGCATCGCCGTGCGCTGGGCCAAGCTCGCCTGGCCGCCGGTGGTCGTGGGCATGGGCCTGATCTCGCTGGCCACGCCCTGGGTCAGCGAGACGGTGCGCAGCCGCTGGTTCAGCATGCCCGAATTCATCGCGCTGCTGCCCATTCCACTGATGACGCTGGCCGCGCTGGTGGTTGCGCGCGCGGTGTTGAACAGCAAGAGCGTGCTGGGCCGGCTTTGTTGGCTGCCCTTTGCGATGGTGGTGACGGTGTTCCTGCTCGGCGCCATCGGCCTGGCCTACAGCCTGTTCCCGTACGTGGTGATGGACAAACTGACGCTGTGGGATGCCGCCAGCGCGACCGAATCGCTGGCCGTGATCGCCATCGGCTGCGCCATCACGGTGCCGACCATCGCCGGGTACACGGTCTATGCCTACCGCGTGTTCTGGGGCAAGGCGCGGGAACTGCGCTACGCCTGACTGCCAGTGGCTGGAGCCGGCTGCGCCTGGCTGGGCCGGGATAACGGCGTGGCGCAGGTGAGAGCCGCGTCAAGGGCGCTCAGGCGCCGTGGCACTTCTTGAACTTCTTGCCGCTGCCGCAAGGGCAGGGGTCATTGCGGCCGGGGGTGGGCGCTACACGTCGCGTCTCGGGGACCGGCGCGCGCTCGACCCACCACAGGCGCAGGTCCTGCACGGCATAGCAGGCGTCGCTAATGAGGGCGTCGCGGTCGACAGCGTCATCGGCAGCGGCGCCTGCATCGGCCGCAGCAGTCGGATCAGGGTCCACAACGGTCTCGGCAAAGGCTTCGGCTTCGGCTTCGACAACAGCAGCGGCCGGGCGCGGCTCGTACAGCGACCTCACTTCGCGGCGCAGCTCGGCGTACAGCGGCGCCTGCTCGTCATCGGCCGCGGGCTCGGTCCACAGATCGGCGAAGTGGTCGGCCGCGGCGTCGAAGCCCTGCGCCCACTCGGCCCCGGTGTGCAACTGCGCCTCGTCCTCGGCCGTCACCGGCGCGCCGCGCGTGCGCAACCCGGTCAGCACCTGCCCCCGTTCGGCCTCGGTCCACTCGGCCATCAGGGGCTCGAGCCGCAGCGCGTCGAGGTCGTCGTACAGCGCCTCGGCGTCCAACTGGTCCTGCAGCACCGCCAGCCGCGCCTTCAGCGCACGCAGGGCGTGTGCGCGGTCGTCAGGGTCGGCAAAGGCGCGGTCGAAGGCGTCGCCACACAGGCCGCCGATCCATTCGTCCTGCGGCGGCAGCCGCGGCCCGGCCGCCAGCGCCGCCAAGTAGCCGTCGGCAAATTCCCACGAGATCGAGCGGGCAAAACCGCCCAGACGCTGGCACACCTCCTCGAAAGCCAGGATCTCGGCGCTGTTGCTGCGACGCGGCAGGCGGCTCATCGGGAAGGTTGGGAGGGGTTTCGACGCGGGACGATTCGGACCGGTTGCCGCTTTCAAGCAGGCGGCCGCCGATCACCCCGCATTCTCAGGGGACCCCGTGTCATGCACGCAACAAACAGGCAGGAAGTTCGCGGCGCGTCATGTCGACGGTACGCAGGCGCGGCACATTTCAAGGGGTCCTGGCAGACAGATTGCTAGGCTTAGTCCGATTGCACAAGAAATGTGACGGCTGCAAGTCGGATTTGTGCCAACCCGGGGCATCGCGCCCCAAGGTCGCCACAGGCCCCTGGCCGATGCACACTTTGACACCGCTTCGCGGGCTGGCGCCGACCCACGGCGCTGCCCTTCTTCCTTTTCCACATCAGGATCGAAACCCATGAACAACCCGCACTGGATGGGCTTTTCACGCACCGCCATCGCCTTCGCCGTTGCCGCAGTCTCCGTTGTGGCTGCCGCGCCGGCCCTGGCGCAGAACACCACGTCCGCCATCGGCGGTCGCGTCCTCAACGCGGCGGGCGCACCCGTCGCGGGCGCGACGGTGACCATCCTGCACGTCGAATCGGGTTCGACCAACACCGCCACCACCGACGCCGACGGCCGCTACGCCGCCCGCGGCCTGCGCGTGGGCGGGCCCTACACCATCACGGTCAGTGGCGGCGGCCTGGTCGACGTGCAGAACAACGTCTTCCTGGCCCTGGCCGAAACCACCCTGGTGGACAGCCGGCTGCGCCCCACGGGCGAGACCATCGTCATCACCGGCCGCGGCGTGTCGGACAAGTTCAACAGCGCCAACATGGGCGCCGGCACCAACATCGGCACGCGTGAGTTGGCTGGGCTGGCATCCATCCAGCGCAACCTGCAGGACTACGCCCGCACCGATCCGCGCCTGAGCCAGACCGACAAGGATCGCGGCGAGATCTCGGCCGCGGGCCAGAACGTCCGCTTCAACAGCATCACTATCGACGGCGTCACCACCAACGACACCTTCGGCCTGAACGCCAACAACCTGCCGACGCTGAAGCAGCCGATCTCCATCGAAACGATCGCGTCGGTGCAGGTCAATATCAGCAACTACGACGTCACGCAAAAGGGCTACACCGGCGCCAACATCAACGCCGTCACCAAGAGCGGCACGAACGAGTTCAAAGGCAGCGTCTATTACGTGACGCGCGACGACAGCCTTGTCGGCAAACGCTACAACCGCGCCAACAACACCTACTTCAAGCGCGCGCCGTTTGAAGAAAGCACCACCGGCTTCACGCTGGGCGGGCCGATCATCAAGGACAAGCTGTTCTTCTTCGCCAACTACGAAGAGTTGACCAGCTCGCGCGCCAGCCCGACCTTCGGTCCGCTGGGCAGCAGTGCCACCAACGTCGGCATCACGCAAGCCGCAATCGACTCGACGGTGGCCATCGCGCGCAACACCTGGGGCTTCGATGCCGGCGCATCGACCGTGCCGCAAGGCCTGGAGGTGTCGGTCAAGGACACATTGCTGAAGTTGGACTGGAACATCACCGACAGCCACCGCGCCAGCCTGCGCTACACCAAGACCGAGCAGGCCGAGCCCAACATCGCCGGCTTCTCGGCCACCGGCCTGTCGCTGTCGTCGTTCTGGTGGAACCAGGGCACGGAACTCGACAGCGTGGTGGTGCAGTGGTTTGCCGACTGGACACCCGACCTCAGCACCGAGTTCAAGTACTCCACGCGCGATTTCAAGACCCGGCCGGCGCAAGTCAACGGCACGCGGCTGCCGGCCATCGGCCTGCGCTTCGCCGACCCCATTGACGGCAACCCGTCGGGCGTCAATACCAACCCTCGCTTTCTGAATCTCGGCACCGAACTCAGCCGCCAGCTCAACGCGCTATCGACCGAAACCACCGACCTCTACTTCGGTGGCACCTACATCCTGGGCAAGCACGAGATCAAGGCCGGCATCGACTACGCGGATAACAACGTCTACAACGCCTTCGTTCAGAACGTCAATGGCAATTACACGTTTGCCTGCGAACCCGGCAGCTACAGCTTCGGCACCGTGTTGGGCAACAACTGCATCGGCAACTTTACGCCGACCGGCGGCGGCGCCAATGTGCCGATGACGTCAGCACAGCGCGACCTGGCGGTGCTGGAGAACTTCCAGCGCGGTCTGCCCTCGGCCTACACCGTTCAGCAAGCCCTGGGCGGTCGCACACTGAACGACGCAGTGGCAATCTGGAGTTATGCCAACACCGGCCTGTTCCTGCAGGACACCTTCAAGCCGACGCAGAACCTGAGCCTGACGCTGGGCGTGCGCTACGACAAGCAGAGCGCGCCGACCAAGCCGCTGTTCAACGCCAATGCGGCCGCACCGGCCGGGCCGCTGGGTGCCAACGGGCGCGCGACGGGCGGCTTCGGGCTGGACAACAGTGCCACCCTCGATGGCAACGACCTGGTGCAACCGCGGGTGGGCTTCAACCTGCGCTTCGACACCGAACGCCGCATGCAGCTGCGGGGCGGTTTCGGCCTGTTCCAGGGCGCGGCCGCCAACGTCTGGCTCAGCAACCCGTTCAGCAATACCGGCATTGCGGTGGCACAGCGCAGTTGCGCGTCCTACCTCGCGTGCTCGACTGCCTTCAACACCGGGCAGTTGCGGTTCAGCGCCAACCCCGACGCGCAGCCGACGCTGACCAACAACCCGCCGGCACCGAACGTGGACTTCCTCTCCAGCTCTCTGGAACAACCGTCGGTGTGGAAGGCGAACCTGGCCTTTGACGCCGAACTGCCCGAACTGCCGCTGGTGGGTGGCGGCATCGTCGCTGGCTTCGAGTGGCTGCACACCAGAGTCAACAGCGCCATCTACTACCAGAACCTGAACCTGGGTGCGCCGACGCTGCGCGGACCGGACGGCCGGCCGCTGTTCTGGCGTGCCGAGGGTCGGAACACCGCCTGCTGGAACGTCAACGGCACGCCGATCACGACCGGCGCCTGCGCCACCCCGAGCGGTCAGTCGCGCACCCGCGCGCTGAGCAACCCGAGCTTCTTCAACGCCCTGCTGGCCACCGACACCAACAGGGGCGGCGGCAACGCCATCACGCTGTCGCTGTCCAAGCCTGCGACCTCGGGCTTCGGCTGGAGCGTGGCCTACACGAAGACGACGGCCGAAGAAGTCAGCCCATTGACCTCATCCACTTCCAACTCGAACTGGAACAACAAGAACAGCTTCGACCCCAACGAAGGCACGCTGCAGAACAGCAACTACCTGATCAAGGACCGTTTCATCGCCAGCGCCACCTGGAGCAAGGCCTTCTTCAGCACGTACCGCACCTCGGTGGGCCTCTTCTACGAAGGCCGTCGCGGCAAGCCCTTCAGCTGGACCTACCTGAACGACTTCAACGGCGACGCCATTGGCGGTAACGACCTGATGTACGTCCCGGACGGCCCGGGCTCCAACCAGGTCGTTTTCCGGGGCGGTGCGGCCGAAGAAACACTGTTCTGGCAGATCGTCGAGGGCAACGAAGCCCTGCGCGCAGCCAAGGGCGGCGTGGTCGGCCGCAACAACAGCTTCGCGCCCTGGGTCAACTATGTCGACATGCGGTTCAGCCAGGAACTGCCGGGCTTCATGAAGGGCCACAAGACGACTGTCGTGCTCGACGTCCTGAACTTCGGCAACCTGCTGAACAAGAAGTGGGGTCGCATCGACGAAATCGACTTCCCCTCGCGCCGCGGCTTCGTCAATTACAACGGCGTCGATGCCCAGGGCCGTTACCAGTACAGCCTGGGTCAACTGCGCGACTTCACGACCAAGCAGGAATCTGGCGAATCGCAGTGGGCAGTGCAGGCGACGCTGCGTTACGAGTTCTGATCTGTTGATGTGAGCAGCGGCGGTTGCCGCTGCCAACAAAAAGGGACCTGCACGCAGGTCCCTTTTTTCAGGCCGACTCGCCGACCGCTCAGCGCCGCGCCGGCGGGCTGGGATGCCAACGCGCCATCGACAGCACGTCCTCGTACACACCGTGGCGCAGCGCATAGCCGCGCAGCCGGCCCTCTTCTTCGAAGCCGCAGGCGCGGTACAGGGCGATGGCACGGGCGTTGTCGGCGAAGACGGTCAGCTCGATGCGCAGCAGCTGCGCCCAGTCGTCGGCGTAGTCGCTCAGGGCCTGCATCAGTGCGCGGCCGACGCCCTGGCGCTGGGCTTCGCTCGCGACGCTGATGCCCAGCAGGGCGGCATGGCGGCGGCGCAACTGCGGCATCGGGTGCAGGCCGGCGCTGCCGACAATGCGGCCTTCACGCTCGGCCACCAAGTGCAGATGTTCGGCCCGCGCCGGCGTGTTGTTGTCGGTCAGCCGCGCCAGCCACATCTCGTCGCTGGGCCAGGGCAGTTGCATCAGGCCGGGGTAGACCTCGGGGTCGCCCATCATCTGCGCGAAGTCGGCCGCGTCGCGGGTGGTGGCACGGCGCAGCAGCAGGCCGGGTGGCAGCAACCGCTGCGGCCGCTGCGGCCGTTGCGACCGTTGCGACCGTTCTGGCAACTGCGGCGACCCCTGCAGCGGCTGCAACACGGGCACCGCCGGGTCCATGCCTCAGACCCGCTCGCCGACCCAGCCGGCCACGTTGGCCAGTGCGGCCGGCAGCGCGGCGGCATCGGTGCCGCCGGCCATCGCCAGGTCGGGCTTGCCGCCGCCCTTGCCGCCCACCTGCAGGGCGACGAAGTTGACCAGTTCGCCGGCCTTGATCGCACCCTTGGGCCTGGCCAACAGGTCGGCCGTGACCCCCGCCGCCAGTTGCACCTTGCCACCCTCGACGGCCGCCAGCACGATGACCGCCGACTTGAGCTTGTTCTTCAGCTGGTCCATGGTCTCGCGCAGTGCCTTGGCATCGGCGCCGGGCAGCATCGCGGCCAGCACCTTGATGCCGCCGACGTCCACCGCCCGCGCCACCAGGTCGTCGCCCTGAGAAGACGCCAGCTTGCTCTTCAGCGCCGTCAATTCCTTCTCCAGCGCACGCACCTGCTCCAGCACCGCGGCCACACGGCCGGGCAATTCGGCCGGCGCGGCCTTCAGCGTCATGGCCAGCGCATCGATCGTGCCTTCAAGCTGCTGCAGATAGGCCAGCGCGTTGTCGCCCGTGACGGCCTCGACGCGGCGGATGCCGGCGGCCACACCGCTTTCGGCGACGATCTTGAACAGCCCGATGTCGCCGGTGCGCGCCACGTGCGTGCCGCCACACAGCTCGCGGCTGCTGCCGATGTCGAGCACGCGCACCTCGTCGCCGTACTTCTCGCCGAACAGCATCAGCGCGCCGGTCTTCTGCGCCTCGTCGATGGGCATCACGCGTGCCTGGGTGGCGGCGTTGGCCAAAACCTCGGCGTTGACGATGTTCTCGATCTGCGTCATCTGCGATGCCGTGACGGGCGCGTTGTGCACGAAGTCGAAGCGCGTCCGCTCGGCGTTG
>Ga0335397_10012012_pt1 | contig 10631 bp, 11 predicted proteins | sample MAT04_FD_205740 | JGI IMG/M metagenome (GOLD analysis project Ga0335397, IMG submission 205740) | Freshwater microbial communities from Lake Fryxell liftoff mats and glacier meltwater in Antarctica - MAT-04 (spades assembly) (version 2) ...
ATTATTCCAAAAAACTCCGTAGGATGAACGATTTAAGTCTTTAACCAGATAGTTATGGATAAACATCGCTAGATCGTGACTCTGGGCATGGTACCAAAATGTCCCAATACCTTTAGTTTTTTCGGCATCGCCATTATCGGGGAGAGCGTTGTAGTGCAAACTTAGGGCGATCGCTGGTTCTATTTTTTCGATCATATCCGCCCTTGGCTGTGGGTAAATATCCTCATCACCAGATCGAGTCAAAATTACCTTTGCCCCTTTTTTTAATAATTCCTGTTTTAGTAATTTACTCACAATCAAAGTTACATCTTTTTCTGGATAGCCCGTAGCTCCTCTGGAACCTAGATCTGCTTGGCTACCATGCCCAGGATCAATGAGGATAGTCAGATTTTTTAGTGAATTATTAGTATTTACCTGTGGCGGATGTCTGAGGGATAAGACTAAGTTCGTGCCATCATATCTAACCTTATAACCCCATTGCTGACTGGACTTTAAATTGATTGTGTATTCAACTTTATTGGGCGCAGCTTGTTGCCAATCTATACGACTAATAACGGGGTCATCATTAACTAAGTTGGTATCAGTTTGGGCAGTGACATTATGTAAAGTGAGAGCAAAGGTGCGATCGCTTTGAGTAATAGAAATAGGAACAGGCAATTGTAGGGGAATTAATAACTCAGTCCAGCCTTTAACCTTGCGAGTCTGAAAACTACGAACTAATGAAGTGGGAATGGTATTAGCACTATTAATTTGGACTGATTTTGCCTCAATCCAACCGCCATAGCTTAAACGCACCCAATCCCCTGCTCGCGCTGTAATTCGATCCACTGTACCTTTAGGTAAAGGTGTAAGTCGGGAAAAGTCAGAACCCGCACCACTCCGAGCTATCCCTGACTCTATAGTCACTTTTGCCAGTTCAATTTTTTGAGGAGAGAGGATACTAATATTGCTGTTAGATTTTTGGGAAATACTTTTTTGATCCAAAGTAGCTATAAATTCAGGTTTACCTAAATCTCCAGAGTCCAAAAAACTTGCACAACCTCGATAAAGACCACTAGGGGTAGGTAAGGGTAGATTATTGCCAGTGAGAATTGCCGAATTTGGGGGTAATTGTAATTGGTTGCTCGGAGATAAAGGGATCAGAAAATTTGCTAATTTAACTTGAATATCAGCCTTAGGCGTAGCGATCGCTTCAAAGCAAATATCTTCCTCTGGCAACCTTGATATATTGACATTGGGCATCAATGATGAACTGATAAACCCCAAACTTTTAGGTGGATCTATAAAACTAGATAACCGTGTTACAGCCAGATTAAGATTTTGGTTCTTGTACTGTAAATTAAATTGATTTATCCCCAACTGCAACGGAAAACTAGGGGCAAAATGACCAAACCTAGAACGCTTAATTGGCTTGCCATTAACTAAAACATCGCCAGATGAGGCTGCCGTACCAATTAAAAATATGCGATCGCTCTGGGTTTGGTGCTGAGAAGGAGGATAGGCAACAAAAAGTCTTTGAATATTATTTTGAGAAATACTAGGAAAGATAATTAGAAATGTGGCGATCGCCAATAATAAAACTAATATTAGATTTTTGAATCCTTTACCACGTATCGTCATCGGTCACGCTCTTATCCCAAATTTCTAAATCCAACTCTTCTAGATACACTAAAGCACTTTGAATCTGATGACTAGTTCCTTCAAGTTCTAGGTTAAACCAGCCGTCTTCTTTGGCATTTTCTCCTAAAATAGCCGCAACAATATTGACAGTTACCCCATGATCAGAGACCAAACGGGAAATAATTGGCTCCTTATGATAACTTTGGGGTACCCGCATCGTCAGTAAAGCTTTAGTTAATCGATCATCATCTTTGCTTATACCGTCTGTAGAATCCAACTGAAAACTATCCTTAGAATTGAGCATTTTGACCTCGTCATGAAAAATTTATGGTTACAGCTTAGTTTTATCGGTTGTTTCTTGAGATGATTCAGCTGTTACTTCTGGTTCTCCTTTAAACTCTTCCCTAAAACCACGAATACTCTGAGCCACGGCTTTACTAAGTTCAGGAATTCGCTTAGAGCCAAATATAGCTACTCCAACCACCGAGATTATGATCATTTCTGGTAAACCAAGACCAAACATAGTTTTTAAATTGTTCGTATTACATCTCAAGGTTAAACCATCTTGGGGAAATTTTAGTGATTTACATTAACATTTCCCCTTATTATTTAGTCCCAAACTTCATACTTAAAGCTTTAATTAGTATATAAAAACTGGAACTTTACCCTAAAATTTTAATTATGAGGCTGGATTACCCCATAGCCACCATGATTGCGTTCATAGACAACATTAATTTGCCCAGTTTCGCCATTCCTATACACAAAGAAATCATGATCAACCATCTCTAGTTGCTCCACAGCCTCTTCTGTAGTCATAGGTACCATAGTAAAATATTTATTCCGAATAACTTGAGCAGGTAATTCAGGTACACGATTTTGATCAGGTAGAGGAATAGGGGGCTGTTCTGTAACTGCTAAAGCAGTCTTAGTATTAATTTTTGCAGATTTACGCTCTTTATATTTTCGTAATTTACGGGCAATTTTATCTGCAACCAAATCAATACTGGTATAGAGGTTTTCGCTCCTTTCTTCAGCCCGAATTACAGTGCCACTAGCGTAAATAGTTACTTCGGCGGATTGGCTAGAAATAATACGAGGATTTCGCGCAACAGAGAGGTTAACATCTACCTCTGTAGTCATTGACTTAAAATGATTTACGGCTTTATCGATTTTTTGACCAACATATTCACGGATAGCTTCTGTAATTTCAATATTTTTACCCTGAATTACAATTTTCATACCGTTACCTCGCTTTTTTCAATACAAATAATGATTAATAGTTAGATTTCTAACTTTTAGCTTTAAGTTTTAAAAAAGTTGTGAATTCCAACTAATTCTTAACCACAAGATAACATTTTGCTTAGTTAAATTCCCTATTTATTAAACTGTTCTTAATATTTAAATACTTTGAACTAACCTAGCTAAGATTCCTGATTTTTCTACACCCAAATTGTTTTTAATTTTATATTTTGTTGATCTGAGAAATAAAAAAGCTACTGCCAATAGCAATAACTTTAATAGCATATTAAAGATTAAGTTAAAAATTCACAAAAGTCCTACTCTTTATCTTTAAGTTTATCAAATAGATCTTCAGCTTTTTCTTTCAAACCCTCCGCCGTATTACTAGCTTTTTCTTTTAAATCTGATGCTATATCTCTAACATCTGTATTTAAAAAATTACTAGCCTTCTTAATATTTTCATCACCAGTTTTTTCTTGTATTTCTGCGGCGAGTCCCTTAGCATTGCTAGCTAGGTCTTCAGCAGCATCTTCAGCTTTATCTTTTAAATCGCCTAAAAAACTAACGACATTTCCCGACAAGTTTTATCTTTGCTCATAGATATCTATCCTCGTAGAATGAGTTTTACCAAATCACTATATTACTTTATCTAAAGGCAGTAATTACTATCGCCAAGATACCTTAGGCAATATCTGCTCACGATCAATGCGATCGCTATATTTAACCGCAAAGTTTAGTAGGGAATCCAATAAAGCATCAGATAAATAGTGAGGCTTCAATCCTAAGTCTAAAAGATTGGTGTTTTTAGCGTTAAAGTAATGTTCCTCTTTTTCGACACGCGGATTATCAATGTTGTTAATTTTAACATCCATGCCAATCGTTGCTCCCGCTTTTTGCACCATTAGAGCTAAGTCACCAACAGAGAATAACTCGGTAAACTGATTAAATACCCTAAATTCTCCTGCTTTTGCAGGGGTAGCGAGCGCTAATTCCACACAGCGCACAGTATCTCGAATATCAAGGAAAGCCCGAGTTTGTCCGCCTGAACCATAGACAGTGAGGGGATGATTAATTGCAGCTTGAATACAGAATCTATTTAAGGCTGTACCAAATACACCGTCGTAATCCAGCCTATTAATTAAAACCTCATCAATACCAGTCTCTTCAGTTAAAACTCCATAAACTACGCCTTGATTTAGGTCTGTTGCTCTAAGTCCCCAAACTCGACAGGCAAAGTGGATATTTAAAGAATCTTGACACTTGCTAACATGATAAAAACTACCAGGTTGCTTAGGATAGGGAAGAGTATCCTTACGACCATTGTGTTCGATCGTAATATAGCCCTCTTCAATATCAATATTTGGTGTGCCATATTCACCCATAGTGCCTAGCTTAACTAGATGACAGTCAGGGAAATCAGCCTTAATAGCGTAAAGAATATTCAAAGTGCCAACTACATTATTCACCTGAGTCAGTACAGCGTGTTCACGGTCAATCATGGAATATGGGGCAGATCTTTGTTCTCCAAAGTGAACTACTGCCTGAGGCTCAAACTTCCGAAATGCCTTGGATAGGAAATCGTAGTTAGTAATGTCACCAATAAACAGATCAATATTTTTACCTGACAGTGCGTGCCAGTGAGCAATCCGTTTTTGAATAGAGGCGATCGGAGTCAAGGTATCCACCCCAAGCTCTTGATCCCAATGTCGTCTAATCAAGTTATCGACAATGCCAACTTCATAACCGAGCTTGGATAAATATAATGCTGTAGCCCAACCGCAATAACCATCACCGCCAATCACCAGAACTTTCATGCAAATTTAGTATTTTAGTTAACTTTACTTTTATATACTTCTAATTTATGGCAAAACCAAAAGGTAAAACCTAAAATTTAGATTATCAGTTAAGGGGGCTAATTTCCCAGATTAAATTAAACTGTCAAGTTAAAAATTTCAAATGAGCAACTCTTACGACTGGATTAACAAAGCGATCGCCACAATTGAAAAAGCGAATTGGTATAGAACACCCCAAATTGTCGACCCCTCGATGCTCATGTTCGCCAGCAATAATTACTTGGGATTAGCTCAAGATCAAAGGTTAATTGATGCAGCGATCGCCGCCACCCAAAAATACGGCACAGGAGCTACAGGCTCACGGTTGGTCTCAGGGCATTTAGAAATTCATGATCAGCTAGAACAAGCAATAGCCAAACTTAAAGGTACCGAATCAGCCCTAGTATTTAGTTCAGGCTACTTAGCAAACCTAGGAACTATCTCTGCACTTGTAGGTACTAGAGATTTAATTCTGTCCGATGCTTATAATCACTCCTGCCTCAAACAAGGTGCAATTCTTAGTGGAGCTACAGTTCTTGAATATAGTCACAACAGTCATGAAGATCTATCTCAAAAATTAAAAGCTAATCGTAACAAACATCTCCGATGTCTAATCACCACAGATACAGTTTTTAGTATGGATGGAGATATCTGCCCTCTAAAAGCGATCGTTGATTTAGCGGAACAGTACGATTGCATGGTTCTTGTAGATGAAGCTCATGGTACAGGAGTATTTGGCGATCGCGGTGGTGGAGTAGTTAGCTCTTTGAATATAAATTACCCAATAGTTCAAGTTGGAACTTTAAGTAAGGCTCTAGGTAGTCTTGGTGGATTTGTAGCAGGTTCCACTAAATTAATTACCTTTCTCAAAAACCGAGCCAGCACTTGGATCTATACCACTGGTTTGTCTCCTGCGGATACTGCCGCCGCCCTCAAAGCATTGGAAATTTTGCAAACCGAACCCCAACTTCGTCAAAATCTTTGGCACAACGTCAAACTTTTGAAAAATATCTTACTAGAGGCAGATATAGCTATACTTCCCAGTTCATCTCAAATCTTGGCAATCAAGATCGGAGATATAAAGAAAACACTAGCTATCTCCAAATACCTAAAAACCCAAAATATCTTTGCTCCCGCTATCCGTCCACCCACCGTTCCATCACCGCGCATTCGCCTGACTTTGATGTCAACCCATACCCCAGATCAGATTCAGACCCTAGTTACCAATCTCAAAACCGCAATCCATCAGCTAGACTAAGCTCGTAGACCTGTAAAAATCGAATCTATGCCCCCCAAACTATCACGTCCCCCCGATCCAAGCGATCCCGAATATCAGCAATTAGAGAGAAGGATTAACTTCGCCCTTCATGTTGGAATATTTACAGCTACTAATTCCTGTATATGGTTTGTAAGATCCATAACATACTCACAGTGGGAATGGACACTTTGGCTGATAAGTGGGTGGATCATGCTTTTACTGGGACATGGTAGTTGGTTAATTTCCAAAGAAAATCAGGATAAATCATGAGTAACTCTGAAATCATCGAAAAACTCGCAGCAGCGATCGCCGAAGAAATATATATAGACATTGCCAAATGGCACCTATATCTCAATGATGCCCATCTGCATATCCCCTTAGCTGAGAAATTTTTTGCCCTGGACCATATCGATAAGGTTGAAATGCTTAAAGTCTTAGCAAATACCAAAATAGAAATTGGTGGTGGCAAGTCAGAAGTCTCTCTCAGCGATCTCATCCCAAATCCAGTTCAGTCAAAACTATTAGAGATCCTAGAAAACTTTTTCGATAAACTTTAAGAAAGGGGGTTGACAGACCCAAGGGAGTTTGTTATATTCAATAAGCGCAAAACGGTTAAACAAAACCGAAACGCCTGAACCATAGACAACACAATAGTTTGAAAGCCAAGCAAGAAAATCTCGTCAAAGAAAATTTGAAGAAATTCAAGCAAAAGAGCGTTTAAGAGACGCAAAAAGAAGAGCAACTCAACTCAACAACATCATGGAGAGTTTGATCCTGGCTCAGGATGAACGCTGGCGGTATGCTTAACACATGCAAGTCGAACGGAGTAGAAATACTTAGTGGCGGACGGGTGAGTAACGCGTAAGAATCTGCCTACAGGACGGGGATAACGATTGGAAACGGTCGCTAAAACCCGATGTGCCGAGAGGTGAAATATTTATAGCCTGTAGATGAGCTTGCGTCTGATTAGCTAGTTGGAGTGGTAACGGCACACCAAGGCGACAATCAGTAACTGGTCTGAGAGGATGACCAGTCACACTGGGACTGAGACACGGCCCAGACTCCTACGGGAGGCAGCAGTGGGGAATTTTCCGCAATGGGCGAAAGCCTGACGGAGCAATACCGCGTGAGGGATGAAGGTTCGTGGATTGTAAACCTCTTTTTTCAGGGAAGATAATGACGGTACCTGAAGAATAAGCATCGGCTAACTCCGTGCCAGCAGCCGCGGTAAGACGGAGGATGCAAGCGTTATCCGGAATTATTGGGCGTAAAGCGTACGCAGGTGGCATATCAAGTCCTTTGTTAAAGCGCGAGGCTCAACCTCGTAAAGGCAGAGGAAACTGGTAAGCTAGAGTATGGTAGGGGCAGGAGGAATTCCCAGTGTAGCGGTGAAATGCGTAGATATTGGGAAGAACACCAGCGGCGAAAGCGTCCTGCCAAGCCAAAACTGACACTCATGTACGAAAGCTAGGGGAGCGAATGGGATTAGATACCCCAGTAGTCCTAGCCGTAAACGATGGGTACTAGGTGTTGGGAGTATCGACCCTCTCAGTGCCGTAGCTAACGCGTTAAGTACCCCGCCTGGGGAGTACGGTCGCAAGATTGAAACTCAAAGGAATTGACGGGGGCCCGCACAAGCGGTGGAGTATGTGGTTTAATTCGATGCAACGCGAAGAACCTTACCAAGACTTGACATCCTATGAATCCCCTTGAAAGGGGGGAGTGCCTTCGGGAGCATAGAGACAGGTGGTGCATGGCTGTCGTCAGCTCGTGTCGTGAGATGTTGGGTTAAGTCCCGCAACGAGCGCAACCCTCATTTTTAGTTGCCATCATTAAGTTGGGCACTCTAGAGAGACCGCCGGTGACAAACCGGAGGAAGGTGGGGATGACGTCAAGTCAGCATGCCCCTTACGTCTTGGGCTACACACGTACTACAATGGCTGGGACAAAGAGTCGCAAGTATGCGAATGCAAGCTAATCTCATAAACCCAGTCTTAGTTCAGATCGTAGGCTGCAACTCGCCTACGTGAAGGCGGAATCGCTAGTAATCGCAGATCAGAATGCTGCGGTGAATACGTTCCCGGGCCTTGTACACACCGCCCGTCACACCATGGAAGTTGGTCACGCCCGAAGTCGTTATTCTAACCCTTGTGGAAGAAGGCGCCTAAGGCAGGGCTGATGACTGGGGTGAAGTCGTAACAAGGTAGCCGTACCGGAAGGTGCGGCTGGATCACCTCCTTATAGGGAGACCTACTTGTACTAGACCGAACTTTTTATTAGGTCAGTATCAAGCTATCCCAAGGTCGGTCGAGATCAAAAGCAAAGCTTTCAAACTATGTCTAGTTCAATCAGTAACGAGAGGGCTATTAGCTCAGCTGGTTAGAGCGCACGGCTGATAACCGTGAGGTCCCTGGTTCGAGTCCAGGATAGCCCACTAGGGAAGAAAAAAACTTCTTAGAGGGGGTATGGCTCAGTTGGTAGAGCGCCTGCTTTGCACGCAGGATGTCAGCGGTTCGAGTCCGCTTACCTCCACTGAAAAACCCAATAAAAATGAACAGCAACCCATCTTGATAAAACAAGAAAGACTGCTGGAAAATTCCAGTCAGAACCTTGAAAACTGCATAGTAATAGTCAAAAGTAACTTTTCAATAAGTACTTAATAGCTAAGTGATGAGAGTCATTTAGTTGATAAGGGACAAAAATGAAAACAAGCAAGTAGATACCAATGTAAAGCAAAAAAGCAAATTGTGGTCAAGCTACAAAGGGCTTACGGTGGATACCTAGGCACAGGAAGGCGATGAAGGACGTGGTTACCGACGATACACTCTGGGGAGCTGGAAACAAGCCTTGAGCCAGAGATTTCCGAATGGGGCAACCCTATATACTGCCCGTTGAATACATAGACGGGAAAGAGCAAACTCAGCGAATTGAAACATCTTAGTAGCTGAAGGAAGAGAAAATAAATAATGATTTCCCTAGTAGCGGCGAGCGAACGGGAACCAGCCCAAACCAGTTGGCATGACTAACTGGGGTTATAGGACAGCAATATGTATCAATAAGGTTAGACGAATTGTTTGAAAGGCAAGTCATAGAGAGTGAAAACCTCGTAGTCAAAAACCAAATTGAGCTAGCTGAATCCTGAGTAGCACGGTACACGAGAAATCCCGTGTGAATTCGCCGGGACCACCCGGTAAGGCTAAATACTCACCTGTGACCGATAGTGAACCAGTACCGCGAGGGAAAGGTGAAAAGAACCCCGAGAGGGGAGTGAAATAGAACATGAAACCGTAAGCTTACAAGCAATGGGAGGACGATTTAACGTCTGACCGTGTGCCTGTTGAAGAATGAGCCGGCGACTTATAGGCAGTGGCAGGTTAAGGCGAAAATGCTGGAGCCAAAGCGAAAGCGAGTGTGAATAGCGCGATAGTCACTGTTTATAGACCCGAACCTGGGTGATCTAACCATGGGCAGGATGAAGCTTGGGTAACACCAAGTGGAGGTCCGAACCGACTGATGTTGAAAAATCAGCGGATGACCTGTGGTTAGGGGTGAAATGCCAATCGAACCCAGAGCTAGCTGGTTCTCCCCGAAATATGTTGAGGCATAGCGGTTGTGATTATAGTCTGGGGGTAAAGCACTGACTCGGTGCGGGCTGGGAAACTGGTACCAAATCGAATCAAACTCTGAATACCAGATGCACACACAACCAGTCAGACTGTGGGGGATAAGCTCCATGGTCAAGAGGGAAACAGCCCAGATCACCAGCTAAGGTCCCCAAGACATCGCTAAGTGGATAAGGAGGTAGGAATACAGAGACAACCAGGAGGTTTGCTTAGAAGCAGCCACCCTTAAAAGAGTGCGTAATAGCTCACTGGTCAAGTGTTCCCGCGCCGAAAATGAACGGGACTAAGCGATGCACCGAAGCTGTGAGATTAATTAATTAATCGGTAGGGGAGCGTTCTGTAATAGTGAGAAGCATTAGCGTAAGCAGATGTGGACGAAACAGAAGTGAGAATGTCGGCTTGAGTAGCGCAAACATTGGTAAGAATCCAATGCCCCGAAAACCCAAGGCTTTCTACGCAAGGCTCGTCCACGTAGAGTTAGTCGGGACCTAAGGCGAGGCTGAAAAGCGTAGTCGATGGATACAGGGTTAATATTCCCTGACTGATATGTTGGAGCAAACTAGGGACGCATGAAGATAAGCTATACCCTTAATGGATTGGGAAGAGTTTACGAACTCTAGATAGTGAAGTTAGTGCCAAGAAAAGCTAGGTAGCGATGAAAACATACACCCGTACCCCAAACCGACACAGGTGGGTAGGTAGAGAATACTAAGGGGCGCGAGATAACTCTCTCTAAGGAACTCGGCAAAATGACCCCGTAACTTCGGGAGAAGGGGTGCCCACCTAAGACGTGGGCCGCAGTGAAATGATCCAAGCGACTGTTTACCAAAAACACAGGTCTCTGCTAAGTCGTAAGACGATGTATAGGGGCTGACGCCTGCCCAGTGCCGGAAGGTTAAGGAAGTCGGTCAGCGTAAGTGAAGCTGGCGACCGAAGCCCCGGTGAACGGCGGCCGTAACTATAACGGTCCTAAGGTAGCGAAATTCCTTGTCGGGTAAGTTCCGACCCGCACGAAAGGCGTAACGATTTGGATGCTGTCTCGGAGAGAGACTCGGCGAA
>Ga0335397_10012015_pt1 | contig 10629 bp, 9 predicted proteins | sample MAT04_FD_205740 | JGI IMG/M metagenome (GOLD analysis project Ga0335397, IMG submission 205740) | Freshwater microbial communities from Lake Fryxell liftoff mats and glacier meltwater in Antarctica - MAT-04 (spades assembly) (version 2) ...
TGGCGACGCGACAAGGAGCGGGGGCTGTCGGCCGGCGAGAAGCGCATGCTCTCCAAGGCGCGCCAGATCCTCGTCAGCGAGCTCGCGCTCGCCGAGGGCACCAACGAGGACAAGGCCGAGGCCATCCTCGACGAGGTCCTCGCCTCCTGACGGCCCGCCACCCCTCGTGCTGACGGGTGGTCCTGCCGATGGCACACGCATGAGCACGCAGTCGAGCCCGGGCGGCGGGCCACCTCCTGGTGGCGCGCAGCCGGGCTCGCCTGCTGCCCGGGCGCCCGTCGCGGCGCTGTCGCGCCCGTCGCGGCGCTCGCGTACGCCGTACGCCGTGCTCGAGGCCCTGCGCATGCTCGTCGTGGTGTTCTTCGCCGGAGCGGGTTACCAGGTCGGGTTGTCGGTCGACCCCGGCCGGCCCGTGCTCGGCGCGCTCAACGGCACCGCCGTCGGCCTCATCCTCGGCTCGGGCTTCGGCTACGTCCTCGGCGGGATCGTGGGCCGCAAGACCGCCGCGACCGCCGAGGTCGCCCGCACCCGGCTCCGCGACGTCTCGGCCGACACCCTGGTCGCCGGCGCGCTCGGACTGGTCGGTGGGGTGCTGCTCGGGGCGGGCGTCGCCTGGCCGGTGTTCTTCCTGCCGCAGGCCTACCTGGCCTTCCCGCTGTTCGGGTTCGTCGTGGTCGTGCTCGGCTACCTCGGGTCGCAGGTCGCGATGAGCAAGCGCGAGGGGGTGCTCGCGCTGTTCGGCGAACGTGCAGGGCTCGCGCCCCGGGACGCCCCGGCCGCAGCGCTCCCGCGCGTCATCGACACCTCGGTCGCGATCGACGGTCGCGTGCTGGACGTCGTCCGCGCCGGCTTCCTGCACGGACGGGTGCTGCTGCCCTCTCCGGTGCTGGCCGAGCTCCAGGGGCTGGCCGACGCCGGCGACGACCTGCGCCGAGGCCGGGGCCGGCGTGGTCTCGAGGTGCTCGAGGCGCTCAAGCGCGAGGACGGGATCGACCTGGAGGTGCTCGACCTCGACGTGCCCGGTGTCCACGAGGTCGACGCCAAGCTGGTCCGGATCTGCCTGGACCTCGGCGCCGCGCTGCTGACCCTGGACACCAACCTGGCCAAGGCCGCCTCGCTGGCCGGCGTCAGGGTGCTCAACCTTCATGCCCTGGCGCTGGCGATGCGCCCGGCGGTCGCCGCCGGAGACGACGTCCCGGTGCTGCTGCTCAAGGCTGGCAAGGAGCCCGGGCAGGCCGTCGGCTATCTCGACGACGGCTCGATGGTGGTCGTCGAGCGCGGCCGCAGCCAGGTCGGCCAGGAGCTCCTGGTCACCGTCACCAGCGTCCTGACCACGGCCAACGGGCGGCTCGTGTTCGGCCATCCCGCCGGTGAGCCCCCCGAGCAGGCCCCGGTCCGCCCGCGCCGCGCCGCCGTCACGCGGCCCGTGAGCGGCGGGCGGCCCACCCCGGCCGCGATGCCTGTCCGTCGTCGTCCGTGACCGGCTCCGCTGCCGTCGGCGTGCTCGTCCCGGCCGCTGGGCTCGGGGTGCGGCTCGGCCCGGGCCTGCCCAAGGCGCTGCGCGAGCTGGCCGGCGAGCCACTGCTGCTCCACGCCGTCCGAGGGCTTCGCGCCGCCCCGTCCGTCGGACCGGTCGTCGTCGCCGCCCCGGTGGACGAGGTCGGTGCGGTCCGCGCCCTGCTGGCCGACCTCGACGTGCTCGTCGTGGCCGGTGGCGCCGAGCGGCAGGACTCCGTGCGCCTCGCCCTGGCCGAGCTGCCCGCGGCGGTCGGGCTGGTGCTCGTCCACGACGCCGCCCGCTGCCTCACCCCGGTGGCCGTGGTCGAGGCCGTCGTCGCGGCCCTGCGCGCGGGCGCCGACGCGGTCGTGCCGGTGGTGCCCGTCGCCGACACGGTCAAGCAGGTCGCCGGCGCGCGGGTGGTCGCGACCCTCGATCGGGCCGTCCTGCGGGCCGTCCAGACGCCGCAGGGCTTCCGGCGGGACGTCCTCGAGCAGGCGCACGCCTCGGGGACGGTGGCCCGGACCGACGACGCCGGGCTGGTCGAGGCGCTCGGTGTAGCCGTGACGACCGTCCCCGGTGCCGATGAGGCCTTCAAGATCACCCGGCCGCTGGACCTGCTGCTGGCCGAGGCGCTGCTGGCGATGACCGGTCCCGGCAAGCACGGCGGACGCCGTGCGCGCTGAGCTGCCGCTGGTAGGCATCGGCACCGACGTCCACCCGTTCGCGTCCGGCCGGCCGTGCTGGGTCGCCGGGTTGCTGTGGGAGGGCGCCGACGGGCTGGCCGGGCACTCCGACGGCGACGTCGCCGCGCACGCCGCCTGCGACGCGCTGCTGTCGGCCGCGGGCCTGGGCGACCTCGGGTCGAACTTCGGCACGTCCGCGCCGCAGTGGAAGGGCGCTTCGGGCGCCGACCTGCTGACCGAGACCCGCCGCCGCGTCGAGGCCGCCGGCTACGCGATCGGCAACGTCGCGGTGCAGGTCATCGGCAACTCACCCCGCATGGCCGTTCGCCGGGCCGAGGCCGAGGCGGTGCTGTCCGCCGTCGTCGGCGCACCCGTGCGGGTGTCGGCCACCACCACCGACGGCCTCGGGCTGACCGGCCGCGGCGAGGGCCTGGCGGCGATCGCCACCGCCCTGGTCGTCCCGTCCTGACCGGCTAGGGCCAGGCGACTCCGTCGCGGACGTCGGCGACGCTCAGGCCGAGCAGCGCGCTCGCCGTCCGCTCCTTGTACACCCCGTCCTGCAGCGCCCACATGCGGACGCTGCGCTCCAACGGGTCGACGATCCACAGCTCTTCGACGCCGTGGCGGGCGTAGAAGTCGAGCTTGCGGTAGCTCTCGTCACCGGGTGAGAGCACCTCGACCACGAGCGCGGCGGTGTCGAAGTACAGGGCGTCAGGGCTCCCGCGGTGCCAGCCGAGGTCGGGGACCCGGAAGTCCGTCGGCGCGCCGAGGTTGAACGACCCACCGGCCAGCAGCCCTGCCGCTCGAGCCGGTGGGCGCAGCAACGCCTGCAGCTCACTGGCGACCGCGCCGTTGCGGCCGTGCTCGTGCGGGGCCACATGCAGCACCCCCTCCCAGACCTCGTCGCGGCCGTCCAGCCCCTTGGCCCGGCGGTCGGCGAGCCAGGCCTCGATGACGGGCTCGTGGCCCAGGACGACGGTGGTCATGCCGTCAGCGTAGAAGCGCCGGGAGGCCCTGGCGAGCACACCTGTGGACGGGCACGCCAGGGCGCAAGCCGGGGGGTGCGCGGGAGGACGTGGTCCCGGGGGCGGATCCCGGTCGTGACAGCGACCCCGGCTGGGCCCTGCCCGCCGGTAGCCTCGGTCCCTGTGAGCCTTCGCCTGTACGACACCGCGACGCGCTCGGTGCGCCCGCTGACCCCGCTGGAGCCCGGCCGGGTCGGCGTCTACGTCTGCGGACCGACGGTGCAGGCCCGCCCCCACGTCGGCCACCTGCGCAGCGCCGTGGCGCTCGACGTCCTGCACCGCTGGCTGCTCGCGAGCGGTCAGCGGGTCACCTTCGTCCGCAACGTCACCGACGTGGACGACAAGATCATCCACGATGCGAGCCACGATGGCGAGCCGTGGTGGGCCCTGGCGACGCGGATGGCCCGGGCCTTCACCCGGGCCTACGACGCCGTCCAGGTCCTGCCGCCCACCGCCGAGCCGCGGGTCACCGGCAGCATCCTGAGCATCACCGCCCTGATCGAGCGGATCGTCGAGCGCGGCCACGCCTACGCCAGCGGCGGTGACGTCTACCTGGCGGTGCGCACGGTCCAGGGCTACGGCGCGCTGTCCGGTCAGGACCCCGACCAGCTCAAGGCCTCCGAGAAGGCCGTGGCCCATGGTCACACCGGGGAGAAGCGCGACCCGCTCGACTTCGCGCTGTGGAAGGCGGCCAAGCCGGGCGAGCCGTCCTGGCCCTCGCCGTGGGGGCCTGGCCGGCCCGGCTGGCACATCGAGTGCTCGGCGATGGCGGTCGCCCACCTCGGCGAGAGCTTCGACCTGCACGCCGGAGGCGTCGACCTGCTCTTCCCGCACCACGAGAACGAGCTCGCCCAGTCGCGGTGCGCCGGCCACCCGTTCGCCCAGCACTGGTTGCACCACGGGCTCGTGACGGTCGCCGGGGGGGGCGGCGAGAAGATGAGCAAGAGCCTGGGCAACTCGACGCTGGTCGAGGACGTGCTCCAGCAGATCCGGCCGCAGGTGCTGCGCTACGCGCTCGGCGCCGCCCACTACCGCTCCCCGCTCGAGTGGTCGCCGCAGGCGGTCTCGGACGCGGAGGCGGCGTACGGCCGGATCGAGACCTTCGTGCGCAACGCCACCGAGGCGACCCGGGGTGTGGAGCCCGGTGCGTCCAAGGCCAGCTGGGAGGAGTTCGCTGCCGCGCTGGACGACGACCTCGGGGTCCCCCAGGCGCTGGGCGTCGTGCACTCCGGCGTACGCGCCGGCAACGCACTGCTCGCCGGCCGCGAGCTCCCCGCCCTGGCAGCCACGCTCGCCGTCGTACGCCGGATGCTCACCGTGCTCGCGCTGGACCCGGTCGAGCAGTGGCCGGGCAGCGGCGGGACCGAGCTGACCGCGGTCGTCGACGCGCTTGTCGCGATCGCCGTGGAGGCGCGGGCCGATGCCCGCGCCCGCAAGGACTGGGCGCAGGCCGACGCGGTCCGCGACCGGTTGACCGCCTCGGGCATCGTGCTCGAGGACACCGCTGACGGTGTGCGCTGGAGGCTAGGAACATGACCGGGCTCGACACATGACCGGCAAGCCGCGATCCGGGATCGCCAAGGGCGGCCAGGGCGGTCGCGCCGGCAAGGCGGGCTCGCACCGCAAGGGGGCCCCTGTCGGCTCCGGCGGTCAGGGCAGGAAGAAGCTGCAGGGTCGCGGCCCGACGCCGCCGGCCGAGGAGCGCACCAAGCACCCGGCCGCTCGCAAGGCGGCTGCCGCCGCACGCCGGGCGGCCAGCGGCGGTGCCAACCCGGCCTCGGGCAGCGCCGTCGACCGCTCCGCCGGCCCGCGCGGCCCGCGTCGCGCCGGTGCCGACGCCCCCGAGACCGTCGTCGGCCGCAACCCGGTCGTCGAGGCGCTGCGCGCCAAGGTGCCGGCAACCGCCCTCTACGTGGTGATCGGCGTCGACGCCGACGAGCGGGTCACCGAGGCGGTGGCCCTGGCCGGCAAGGCGCGGCTCGCGCTGATGGAGATCAGCCGCGCCGAGATGGACCGGATGACCGGCAAGGCCCTGCACCAGGGGCTGGCGCTGCAGGTCCCGCCCTACACCTACCTGCACCCCGACGACCTGCTCCAGCGGGCACTCGCGACCAGCTCGCCGCTGCTGGTCGCGCTCGACGGCGTCACCGACCCGCGCAACCTGGGCGCGGTCGTCCGGTCCGCCGCCGCCTTCGGCGCGCAGGGCGTCCTGGTGCCCGAGCGCCGTTCGGCCGGCATGACAGCCGCGGCCTGGCGCACATCGGCCGGTGCGGCCGCCCGCATGCCGGTCGCGCGCTGCACGAACCTGGCGAGGACGCTCAAGGACTACCGCGAGGCGGGCATGTTCGCGGTCGGGCTCGCCGCCGACGGCGACGTGTCGCTCGACGACCTCGAGCTCGCGACTGAGCCGCTGATCCTCGTCGTCGGCTCCGAGGGCGACGGCCTGGGTCGCCTGGTGGCGCAGTCCTGCGACCTGACCCTGTCGATCCCGATGGCGGACGGCAACGAGTCGCTCAACGCCGGCATCGCTGCTGCGGTGACGCTGGCCGAGGTGGCCCGCCGCCGGCGTACGGCCTCGTCCCACGGCGCCTGAGCGCTCTGGCAGCTCGTCCATTCTCCGGCGCGGTCGCGCTGCGCCTCCTGCAGTTGACGCTCCGACGAGCCGGTCTCCTGTGCGGGGCTCGTTCGCGCCGGCCCCTCCCCGGCGTGCGGATCCGCTCAGCACGGAAGATCTCGCCATCGACGACGACCTGCTCCTTGCCGCGTTGCTCGCCTCGCCCGCTACAGCGCTGGTCGGCATCGCGCTGGACGGCACGGTCACGCGCTGGTCGGCGGGTGTGGAGCAGCTCCTGGGCTGGCGGGCCGACGAGGTGCTGGGGCAGCCGCTTCCCGTCGTGAAGGCTCCGGGCGGCCAGGGTGTGCTGGACCTCGGCGGGCGACTGCTCGCCGGCGAGGACGTCCCAGACCTCCCCCTCGTGCATCTGCACCGCGACGGCTCGCGCGTCACCGTCCGGGTGCACCTGCTGGTCGTGCGCGACCTCGAGGGGCTGGCCGTCGGTTTCGCCGCCCGCTACGACGACCTGGACCGCCTCCCCGTCGCGACCGTCGAGCAGGACGAGCTGCGCCTGGGCTTCCTCGACTCGCCGGTCCCTCAGTCGTGGACGGACCGGGACGGCACGGTGTTGGCCGTCAACCGGGCGATGGAGCGGCTGCTGGGTCTCCCGGCGGCCCGCCTGCTCGGGACCGACTCGCTGCTGACCTGCGTCGAGTCCGACCGCGACGTGCTCCGCACGGCGTGGGACAGGCTGGCCTCGGGGGACCGTCACCACACCCGCGACGAGGTGACGCTCGTGGGAGAGGGCGGGCGGCACGTGGACGTCGTGGTGCGCGCCAGCTCTGGGCGAGACCCCCGGGGTCGGCTCGTCGTCGCCACGGCACTGGAGGACCTGACCGCCTTGCGGTCCGCCGAACGGCTGATCCGCCGCGAGTACGCCCGCTACGCCTCGTTCTTGGAGTCCATGCTGATCGCGGTCCTCACGTACGACGAACAGGGGCGGTGCACCTCGTCGCGGGGGCGTGCCCTCGTCCACTTCGGGCTGCAGGAGGGCGAGCTGGACGGTGTCTCGCTGCTGGAACGCGCGCGCGACCGGCCCCGGGTCGTGGCGGCCGTTCAGGCCAGTCTCGGAGGTGAGTTCACCCGGGTGCTCGTCGACGTCGATGACCGGGTCTGGCAGCTGCACCACGGGCCGGTGCGCGACGAGCAGCAGCGGATCGTCGGCGGCCTGTGCATCGCCAGCGACATGACCGAGCTGGCCATCGCCGAGCGGGAGGTGAAGAACAACGAGGGCAGGCTGCGGGCTCTGCTCCGAGAGTCCGAGGACGTCGTGTTCGTCATCGACGAGCACGGTCGGCTGCTCTACGTGAGTACCGCCATCGCCAGGGTGCTGGGCTACGACGACCGCACCCTGTTCTGGTGCAAGACGCTGGACTACAACCACCCGGACGACCGCGCGAGCGTCGCGGCGACCTGGCGCCGCTCGCTCGCCAGGCCGGGGACCAGCCAGACCCTCACCTGTCGCGTACGGCACGCCGACGGGTCCTGGCGGGTGTGCGAGCAGGTCTTCACCAACTTGCTCGACGACCCCGACATCAGGGGCGTGGTCGTCAACGTCCGCGACGACGTGACCGAGCGGCACCGGGCGGAGCAGGAGCTCGAGCGACTGGCACTGCACGACGCCCTCACCGGTCTGGCCAACCGGCCGCTGCTGCTGGACCGCGTGCGCCAGGCGCTGGTTCGGGACCAGCGGTCGGACGCCCAGACCGGCTTGATCGTGGTCGACGTCAAGGGGATGCGAGCCGTCAACGAGAGGGTCGGCCAGCTGGGCGGTGACGTCGTGCTGCGCGTGGTCGCCGAGCGCCTGCTCGCGGTGGTGCGCGGCGGTGACAGCGTGGCCCGCGTCGGTGGAGACGAGTTCGCCGTGCTGATGTGCGAGGTGGCTTCCCTCGAGGACCTCCGGACCCGCGCCTCCTCGCTGGTCGACGCGGTCCGGGGGACGGTCTCGGTTGACGGGCTGGAGCTCGGGGTCTCGCTCGAGGTGGGGTGCGCCCTGTCGCCCGCGGAGGACGCCGGCGCACTCCTGGCCGCCGCGGAGCGGGCGCTGCCCGTGGCGGGCGCACCTTCACGCGGTGTGGTCGTGGCGCAGGCCGTTGACCATGCCGGACGCCGTCACCGCGAGCAGGTCGCTGCCCTCAGGAGGGCGATCTCGGGCCATGAGCTCCGCCTGCACTACCAGCCCGTCATGAAGCTTCCCAGCGTGGAGGTCGCGGGTGTCGAGGCGCTGGTGCGGTGGCAGCACCCCGAGCGCGGACTCCTCGCGCCCGCCGAGTTCATCCCGCTGGCCGAGAGCTCGGGGCTGGTCAAGCCGCTGGGCGAGTGGGTGCCGCGGCACGCCTGTGCCCAGGCGGCGACCTGGCACGCTGCCGGTCTGCGCTTCGGTGTGGGCATCAACCTCTCGCCGTTGCAGATGGTCGACGCCGATGTCGTCGAGCTCGTGCGCACGGTGCTGGCCGAGACCGGCGCCCAACCTGAGAGGCTGGTCCTCGAGGTCACCGAGAGCGCGCTCATGGACGACCCGCACGCCCCGGCCACGCTCCGTGGACTGCAGGCCCTGGGCGTGCGCATCGCCCTGGACGACTTCGGGACCGGCTACTCGTCGTTGACCTATCTCAAGCGCTTCGCTGTCGACGCGATCAAGATCGACCGGTCCTTCGTGGCCGGGCTCGGGCGCGACCCCGATGACGAGGCGATCGTCTCGTCGGTCGTCAGCCTCAGCAGGGCCATCGGCAAGATCGTCGTCGCGAAGGCGTGGAGACCGTCGGTCAGCTCGACGCCCTGAACGCCCTGGGGGTGGACCAGGCACAGGGCTTCCTGTGGTCGCCCGCCCTCCCCGCCGAGGAGCTCGAGCGCTGGATCGCCGCCCGTCGCGCCGCCGGGACCGAGGTCCGCGCCGCGGCGCCGACGTCGCCGGCCCCCGTCCCCGGCCAGGTAGCGGTGTCCGCCAACGACGGGGACCGCCAGCGCATCGTCGAGCTGCACGGCAAGGGCGCGTCGCTGCACACCATCGCGGCAGCGCTCAACGCCGAGGGACGCCGGACGCCCACAGGCCCGCGCTGGACGACGACGACCGTGGCCCGCGTCATCGCCTCCCTCGCCCCGGGGTCGCGGCGTGAGTGGGCACCCCCCCGGCTCTCCGGCTGATCCTGCGCACGCGCAGGGGCGTAGCCCGCGCGCGTCAGACGAAGGCGCTGTGACCGGTGATGGCCCGACCGACGATGAGCGTGTTGATCTCTCGGGTGCCCTCGTAGGAGTAGAGGGCCTCGGCGTCGTTGAAGAACCGGGCGACGTCGTAGTCGAGCAGGATGCCGTTGCCGCCGAGCACCTCCCGCGCGTAGGCAACGGTCTCGCGCATCCGGCTCGTGCAGTAGGCCTTCGCCAGCGCCGCCTGGGCGTCGTTGCACAGGCCCGCCTCCTGCAGCTCGGCGACCCGTACGGTCATCCCGAGCGAGGCGGTGATGTTGCCGAGCATCTTGACCAGCAGGTCCTGGATCAGCTGGAAGCCCCCGATCGGGCGGCCGAACTGCTCCCGGGTCCCGGCGTACGCGACAGCGGCCTCGTACGCGCCCATCATGCAGCCCACCGAGTTCCAGGCCACACCCCCGCGGGTCAGCTGCAGCACCTTGCCGGTGTCCTTGAACGTGTTGGCCCGCTGCAGCCGGTCGGCTTCCGGGACGCGGCAGCCGGTCAGCACGATGTCGGCGTTCTGCACGGTGCGCAGGGCCAGCTTGCCCTCCATCTTGGTGGCGCGGAAGCCAGGGTTGTCCTTGGTGACCACGAAGCCCTTGACCGACCCGTCGGCGACGTCGCGCGCCCAGACCACGACGAGGTCGGCGAAGGTGGCGTTGCCGATCCACCGCTTCTCACCGTCGAGCACCCACTCGTCGCCCTCACGACGTGCTGTCGTCTCGAGGCCGCCCGCAACATCTGAACCTCCGTTCGGCTCGGTCAGCGCGAAGGCCCCGATGGTGCGCAGCGCGAACATGTCCGGCAGCCAGCGCTCGCGTTGCTCGTCAGAGCCCAGCAGCACGATGCTGCCCATCGCGAGGCCGCTGTGGACCCCGAAGAAGGTGGCCATGGACGTGTCGACACGTGACAGCTCCATCGTGACGAAGCTGGTCAGGAGCCGGCTGGCCGCGGGCCGCCCGGGACGGTCGTAGCCGAGCCCGATGACACCCAGCTTGCCGAGCTCCGGCACCAGGTGGTGGGGGAACTCGGCCTTGGCCCACTGCTCGTTCGCGATCGGCGCGACGTGCTCCTGCAGCCAGGTGCGCAGCCGGAGCAGCACGTCCTGATCCTCGGCGGGCAGCATCTGCTCGTAGCCGTAGAGGTCGCCCGGCAGGGGCGGGAGGCTGCCGGGGCGCTCGGGGGCGGCAGTGCGCTGCGCGGTGGGGGTGGGTGTGCTCACGGGGTCCTCGGATCTGGTTCGGGATGTCGTGTCACCGTGGGTGATCCCCGCTGCGGGGACCGTCATGCCCGCCGGTGGGTTAGGCTTGGCCTGTGGACCGACCTCGCAGCGGCAGTGGGAGCAGCGCCGTGTGGTGCCTGTGCCTGCTTGGCGTCACGCTGCTCGCGGTCAACGACGCGCACTGTCGACCGGCCGAGCTGTAGTCCCCGGGACCTCGTCCCCGCTCGTGCCCGTCCCTGCTGCGCAAAGGTCCGCCATGTCGCTGAGCACGTACTGCCAGGCCGTCGCCGACGGCACCATCGAGTCCACGGGCGTGCGCGGCTGGCTGCGCTGTTCCGTGTGCGTGCTGGTGCGCACCCATGCCGCCGGGGTGCCGTTCTAGTCAGGTCAGGTCCTGC
>Ga0335397_10012018_pt1 | contig 10629 bp, 10 predicted proteins | sample MAT04_FD_205740 | JGI IMG/M metagenome (GOLD analysis project Ga0335397, IMG submission 205740) | Freshwater microbial communities from Lake Fryxell liftoff mats and glacier meltwater in Antarctica - MAT-04 (spades assembly) (version 2) ...
TCCATCGGGTGCGGGAATAGGTCGTCGCACGTATCGGCGCGCACGTTGGACGCACACCCGTCCGGAAGCTCAGATCTGGACCACGGTGAAGTTGGCGACCGCGTTCGAGATCTCGCGGCCCCCGGTCATGTGGGCACGGCCGACAGGTTCCGGCGCAACAAGTACATTGGAATCGGCCCGAAGGACTTCGCGGTCGGTACGCGACCGACGTACTCGCAAACGAACCCGTCGGGCCGCTCGAGCGCCAGCAGTGCGGCGAACGCTTCGGTGACGAACACTGCGCCGGGAGGTGCGACGGGTTCGATGCGGGCTGCGCGTGTGACGTGCTCGCCGAAGTAGGAGATCTCCTCGCGCACAGGGTCGTGCAGCACGAAGACCGGGCCGGCGTGAAGGCCAATACGCAGCTTCAGAGTGAGCGGCAGGCCCAACTCCAACACGTCGATCCCAGCCATGACCTCCTGCAGCCGCAACGCGACCTCAGCGCCGGCGCCGACGTCGTCGAGCACCACGTACAGCGCGTCGCCCCACCCGTTGCGATAGCCGACACCCGCCGCGCACAGCTCCCCCGACAGTGGCGCCAGCACGCCCGAGACGAACGCGGGTATCTGCTGGTCGACAAGCGAGCTGAAGCCCTTCACGTCGGCGAACAAGAGCGCGCGTACCGTTCGTTGCGGCCCGACTGGCACCTGTAGCGGAGCGTTCGAAGACGGCGGTCTCACAGGCACGACCGTGGAGAGCAACCCCGTCTTCCTCCACCGATCGATGTCGGCGGCGGTTCCCGCTTCGCGAGTCGTGGGACGACCATCCCACACCGCAAGCTGCTCGGCGCGTGACGCCATGAACCGTGCACGCACCAGCGCACCGCCCATTGCGATCGACGAGCAGTAGGCGTATGCCGCGTCGTCGTCGCCCTGGCGACCTCCCGTGACCACAGTGACCGACGCCGCGCGAGTGAGGCACGAGTGGAAACGGGCTGTCCAGCCCTCGCCCGCACCGGCAACAGAGGTCTCGACGAACTGTTCCGCCGGGAACGGCAGCACCACGTGCAGCTCGCCACCAGATGCGAGGATGGCCTCGGCGATGAGGATGTCGGCACCTGCTGCGAGTGACCCGTGGGCAATGACGTCACCACAGCGCGCGATGAGCGCTTGGATCTCACGGGCAACACGCCGTTCGTCGGGACCGCGAAGCCGACCTGCTGTGCCGGCCGCACCGGTGGGCAGGTGGCCGCAGAAGTGAATGACCACTGGCACCGCGAGCGCATCGAGCACTGTCGGCTCGAAGTCGAGAACCTCGCAGATGAGCGCGAGTTGGCGACGGGTGGATGCCCTACTGGCGATGTCGGCGCCACAGTCGCTGGCGGCCACCAACGCCCGCTGCGCTCCGGCGATGTCGCCGAGTAGTAGCAGCGCTTCACCACGAGTCGCAGCCGACCAGTAGTCGTCGCTCCAGTCGATGGGCGCGCCGTCGCCGGTGTCCGCCAGGATGTCGAGCACCTCGGCTGCCAGTCGACGCGACCGGGCAACATCACCGGCGACGCACCACATCGTGGCCGCGTTGACCCCCGTGTACGTGCGCCGAAACCTCTCGAACACGCTCTCGTAGGTCCGCGCGGCGACTTCAGCCAACGCGCCACGGCGGTCGCTCGATGCCGCAGTGGCGCGGTCCTTGGCGATTCGCGCCTCCAGCGCGAAGACGTCTTCGGCAAGCCCAACGGCGAGCTGGTCAGCCCTCTCGAGTAGACCGGAACTGCGCAAGCGCTCGGCAGCGGTGTCGGTCGCGCCTGCCCTGGCGAGGGCCAGCACTGCAAGATGCTGCAACTCGGCATCGTCGACCGCATCGTCCAGCGCGCGATCAGCGGCGTCGAACGCTTGGAGGTACTCGGTGCGGCCGAGTAGTTGGCGAACGTGAGCGGCCGCCTCGCTCACGCTTCCTCCGGCCACTGCGGGCAGGTGGACTGATACTCGCCGCCGACGTAGCGATCCCATTCGGCTCGCGACAGGTTGCGTCCGGCGAGCTCGCAGGCGCGCGCCACCCAGGACGCTGGGTCCAGCGTCCAGGTGATCAGCCGCCCATCGACTGGACCGCCGGAGATCAGGACCGTGTCGGAAATGCTGTCGAGCGCCATCGCGAACTCCACGTGCCCCGCGATCGCCGGTCCGATGGCACGACGGCTGGCGACCTCCCACAGGCGGAGCTTCCCGTCGCGACTGATCGCGGCAAGCACTGTGCCCTTGTTGACCAACGCTGCGTTCTGCAGTTGGGTGCCCGCAGCGACGAACGGTTCGCCTAGTGGTTCGCCGGTGGCTGCGTCGACAAGGAAGACCGTGCCCGCTTCGGTCGGCACGATCACCTGTGCGCCATCGGGCGTCAACCGGCCCAGTCGCAGTGCACTCGCGTCGGGCGCGAGCACGTGCTCCGAGAGAATCGTCCATGTCGCCGTGTCGAACGTGCGCAGCGTGCCGTCCTGGCCGCCTGTGTGCAGCCGAGTGCCATCGGCGTTCCACACCAGAAGACCCATGCAGCACGGGAACTCATCCACGGGTAGCGGCTTGAGAACCGGTTCGCCGGTCACGGTGTCGTAGACGGCGAGGCTGCCATCGCGTAGTCCGACGGCCACGAGGGTGCCATCGGGGCTGAGCGAGATGTTCTCGATCGAGTTCTCGCCGAAGCTGATCGCCACCTGTTCGGAAAGGTCCGGCAACCGCAGAATCCGGACCTTGCGGTCGATCACCTCTCCGGTGACCTCTTCGATCTCCAAGCTGTGCACACCGACGAGCCCGGCCTGCTCGGCAACATCGAGGGCACGGTTGAACGTGCCGGTCGCAACCTTGGCGGTCGGGCTGTCGATGTCGCCAACGGGAGCCACGACGACATCTCCAACGATGGAGACGACCATCTGCCGGCCGCCGTCGATGACCTCGACACCCGACAACGTACGGCCCGCGCGTTGCGCGACACCGAGCTGGGTGGCGCGACCCGCATCCCAGACGACGGCGGCATCGTCGTAGTAGCTCGCTGAGAACAGCGTCGAGTCATCAACGAATTCGGACCATACGGCACCGGTCATGCCCGTCATTTCCAACACCTCCGCGGACGACGCAACGTCGAACACCCGGACGCTGCCATCGTCACTGCCCATCCCCACCAGCGCTCCGTCGGGGCTGAAGAAGAAATCGCCTGTGCGACTTCCCCGCACCGAGAGCACCGGGCTCAGCGAGTCCAACGTGACAGCATCGAGCAGAATCCCGGTGCCCGCCAAACCCCCTTGAATCAGCACGGTGCCGTCAGGGCTCAAGGTGAGACCACCACCAGGTTGCAGGTCGTCTCGGCTGAGAACCGGCACGGACGGGTCGCCATCGAGGTCGTACACCCCCAGCAATGAGGAACTGAGCGAGTTGACCGCCAGCCGCTGATCGGGCAGGAAGACAGCGACAGCGTCCTGCGCTTCGACCTCGAACACCTTCGTCAGCGAGTCGAGCTCGAAGACCTGCACCAGCGGTTCCGCGAGCAGGCCGACGGAGAGCAGCGTGCCGTCGTCGCTGAGGGCCAGCGACCCAGCGGTGCCCTCACCGATGCCGGTGGCCACCACTTCACCGGTTCCGGTCTCCACCACCGTCACGCCACTCTCGCTGTTGACCGCCAGGCGGCTGCCATCCTTGCTGACGTCGATGCCGAATGGGCCGGGAACTCCGGAGAGCAGTGGATCGCCGACGGTCGTCCAGCCCTTGGTGTCGACCACCCAGACGTCGCCGTCCGCCGTGACTGCATACAGGATGGCACGGTCGGGACTGACCTCGACGTCGACGATTCCGGGCGGCAAGTTGCGCACCAACTTGGTGATGCCCTTGGCGTTGTTGAGTGCGGCGAGAAGGCCAGTGGTGGTGTCGATGGAAGGGTCGCGCCGATACCCCTCGACGCCGAGCAGCAGCCCGAGGTCGATGTCGGAAGGGCTGATCGCAGCGGCCTGAGCAGCCAACGCGCGCGAAGTCGCCTTGTTGCTCTCCTCGTTCGCACGTGCGCGTTGAGCCTCGGCGACGTCGCGTTGAGCCGTCGCCTCGCGTTGCTGATCGATCGCTACGACCGCCGCAATCATCGACACGACGGCGAGCAGTGCGACCGCAGTGATCCCGATAGTGACGAGGCGCTTGGCCCGCTTCTGTTGGCGGACGTCTTCGCCCTCCAGATCGTCCTTGGCCACACCGTGGATGGGGGCGGCGAGGTCGGCCACTGCGGCGCGGAAGCGGCCGTTGCGCAGGTCCAGCTGCTCATCGGTTCGCGCCCAGCGCATGTCGAGCCACCGCGGCTCGTTGTCGAGTGCGTCGATCAGTGCCTCCGGAAGGCACGTCGTGAGCGTTCTGTCGACGCCGGCATCGGGCAGGAAGCCGATGTCACCGTCGGTGACCACGATGAGGATGTGGTCGAGGGGCTTGCTGGCCAGCCACGTGGTCACTTCACGGGCGACCCAGTCGGACCTGGCTGCTTCCGGCGAGGCGAGCAGCACGAACCATTCCGATCCGGTGAGAGCGGACTCGATCGAGCCCCACAGGTGAGGGTTGGTGGACAGCCCCGTGTTGTCGTGGAACACCCGCAGCGCTCTGCGCTGGAACGTTCCCTTGGCCAGTCGTTGCAGGCCACGCTGCACCTGGGGCGCCAACTGCCCATCGGCTGCGTGGCTGTATGAGATGAATGCGTCGAACTGATCCATCGATCCCCTACCTCGGTGCTGGTGCAGATCTCCAGCGATGCAATGGTCGTCGTCGAACATCTTGCCTCACCACGACATGGTCGTCTGTCGTGTTGCCCACAGACTGGACGTCACGAAGCGCACCTTCCCAAAGATCAGGCGACGCAACGAGGCACTCATCGCATTTGAGGAAGTTGCTTCATGACGAAGACCGCGTTCGGGGTCGATGCCGCCTCCATGCCGACCATCGACGAGCGGAGCATGAGCTGCGTCCGCGGCAGCCGTGGATTGCCTGGTAGTCGGTCCGCAGATGTCAGGCGAAAGACTTTTGAGTAGCGCGCAGGCGCTCGCAGGCGTTGAGCAACAGGCGGTAGGTGATCTCCGGCTGCTCCTTCAGCAAGGGTCGCAGCGTGATCGAGGCAAGTGAGAACGCGCGCACCTCAGTGGTGGCAACGACCGACGCGGTACGCGGCTCGCGATCGATCACGGCGTACTCGCCAAAATGTTGGCCCGCGCCCAACACGTTGACCACGTGACCGTTCACGCGCACCTCGGCGTTGCCGCTGATGATCATGTAGAAGCGCCCCGAGCTATCGCCCTGCGTCACGATCTCGTCACCGGGCTCGAACGTGTGCGAATGACACATGGTGGCGATGAGCTGCATCGTCTTCTTCGAGAGACCGGCGAACAAGGACACCCGCTCCAACGCCTCGATCACTGGAGCATTGTCGGCGGCCCGCTTGTTGGTCATGGTGTAAGTCCTCCGGTCTGATGCTCGCGAGCACCGGCGCAGTTTTACTACACCCACGCCGCGGACATGGCCACGCAGCCGCGGCAGCACCGGAGGCGCGACCCGCATGCAGATCGGCAATGACCAAGGTTCGTCCTTCGAGATGCTCACCCGCTCCATCGGCGTGCACAACGCCATCGAGATCGCCACCTTCAACGGCTACTCCACCATGATCCAACAGGTCTGAGCGGCTCCGACTCGGTCAAGGCGACGCCCTTCTCGGACCCTCAGACACTCGTCGAAGAGCCAGCGCGGCGAGCTCGAACTACAACTCGACATCGATCTGATGCAGCAGAGGTTGCCGGCCGGCGGTCGGTGGCCATCGCCGCCGGCCTGCGACGCCGAGGCCTACGCTGCCCTGATCGAAGCGCTCGACGCAAAGTGGCGCAAACAGCTCGGGCGGGTCCGCGCCAACTCGGCGGTCGAACCGCTCGTCGATCTCTTGCCTGGCGTCCGAGTCATCACCGGTGTACGCGCCACGATGGCCACGCGTACGCCACGGGTGAAACTGCTCACGGCCAGCAATGGCTGCAGTTCCGGCTCGGGTCATCGACGAGCCTCCCCGCAGCAATCGAACAGGCGATGAGCGACAACGACGCAGCCGCACGCGACGCCAAGCCCGGGCAGGGCGCTGTCCCGCCCCGCACACTGGTGGGCCTGGCTCTGGTCGCGCTGGTCCTGCTCGCCGGCGTCGCACTGCTCGCGCTGATGGGCGGGCTGGGCGCGCTCGTGACCAGCGTGCTGGCCGGTGGCGCACTCGCTGGTTGGGCATTTCGACGGCACCGCGACGCCGACGGCGCCCTCAATGCTTGGCAGCGCCGGCACCGCCAGGCATGGCGCGCTGCCCGTTGGTTCCTCGTCGCGGGCGCATTGTGGATCGGGGTCTCGTTCGCCAGCTACGTCGTTCCCGACAACGGCGACACCACCAGCCAGCGAACGGCAACGTGGGCACGCAACCACGGCCTCGGCCCGGTGATCGACCGCCTGGAGACGTGGGTATACGCGACGCCGCCCTCGAAGGAGCCCGCCAAGGACCTGTCGCTCGCCCCCATCGTCACACTCGCAACGACCACGACTGCTCCATCCGCCGCGCCGTCGACCACTGCACCCACGACCGCAACCACGTTGCCGACCGCAGCAACCGAGGCGCCCACGACGACGGCGCCCGTTCTCGCCCCTCAGTCGCCCGCCGCACTCACGCCGCCGATCAGCCCGGCGCTGCCCGGCGAAGGGCAGTGGGTCCCCGTCGCCCAGGCCGCCGGCCACGACGCAATGTGGGCCACCAGCATCCGCCCGCTGGGCGATGTCGGCGGCGTCGTCGCCTCGATGGTGGTGATCGACCAGACCGACCTGCGCGCCGGGATGTTCAACGGTAGCGAGGAACCGGGTGGCAGTTGGGTACGCGGCAGCCGAGTGCCTGGCGACCTACGACCTGCGCTGCTCGCCGCAATGAACGGCGGCTTCCGCCTCGAACACATCAAGGGCGGTTACATGACCGAACGCAAGGTGGTGAGGCCGCTTCGCAACGGCGACGCCACGGTCGCAATCGCACGCGACGGCACGCTCTCCATCGGCGCGCTGGGTGCCGACATCATCGACGACGGCAGCTGGGCGAGTCTGCGCCAGAACCTGATCCTCATCGTGGACGGGCGCGTCTCACAGGTGCAGCGCGGCCTCGACGAAGGCGTGTGGTGGGGCGCTGACTTTGGTCGTGCCGTATACGTCGCCCGGTCCGCGATCTGCGAACTGGCCGACCGACGCATCGCCTACCTGATGGTGGCCGACGTGAACGCCGAGCAACTCGCCCAGACGCTGATCAACGTCGGTTGCGTGCAGGCGATGCAGATGGACATCAACGAAGACTGGCCGCAGTTCAGCCTGTACGCACACAACCCCGATGGCACCCTGGACCCACACTTCGTGGACCAGCGGATGAGCGGCAACCGCCACCGTTACCTCGAGGGCAGCACGAAGGAGTTCTTCGCGTTCTTCGACGCCACGCTGGTGCCGTCGCCCAGCGCGCTGGATACATAGCCACCTCGCCCGATCCCCTTCGGCGTGCGGCCAGCGACGCTTCTTTCACCGATACGTCCGAGACGACGCCGACCCATCTGGTTGATGGGTGCGGGCGTCAACGTCGTGGTCGGGCGAGATCGCCCGTCAGGCGGTTCAGCTGAACCGTTTCGGGTCACGGAAACTGTGTGAGACCCTTTCCGTACTGTTCGATCATGGACACCACTTCCGCCACGTTCGCGTTTGGAGGCCGAGCTGTGCACCTGGTCGGCAAACGATACGCGAGCTGCTTGAATCGTGGTGTGGACATGAACCGTTTCGATGCGAGGGCCGCAACTTGGGATGACGACCCTGCCAAGGTCGAACGGGCGGACGCGGTCGCGCTCAAGATCCGCGGGGCCGTCTCGCTTGACCGGTCAATGCGGCTGCTCGAGTACGGCGCCGGCACCGGGTTGGTCACTCAGGCTCTGCGTGACTCGGTTGGTCCTGTCACGCTGGCCGACACGTCGACGGGCATGCGTGAGGTCGTGCACGCCAAGATCGCCGCTGGTGCTCTCACCGACGCTCGGGTGTGGGACCTGGACCTGGCCACCCAGGCGGTCCCCGACGAGCACTTCGACCTCATCGTGTCGGTGCTGACCCTGCACCACATCGAGAACATCGATGCTGTCCTGTCGGGCTTTGCCAAGCTGCTCCACGAGAACGGGGCACTGTGTGTGGTCGACCTCGACGAAGAAGACGGCTCCTTCCACGGCGTTGACTTCGAGGGCCACCGCGGCTTCCAGCGATCTGCCTTGGCTGCCGAACTCGCTGCCGCTGGCTTCACCGATGTGGTCGTCCAGGACTGCCACCACATCGTCCACGACGGTGTGAACTATCCGCTCTTCCTCGCCAGCTGCCGCCACGCTCGGGTTGACGATCGCCCGGAGGTGAAGCCATAGGTCTCTACCGAGAGCACTTGTTGCCGCGTCTGGTCAACCGTGCGTGCGGTACCGCCGACCTGCGGCGCTGGCGCGAGCAGGTGACGGCAGGGCTGTTCGGCACCGTGGTCGAGATCGGCTTCGGATCCGGCCTCAACATGCCCGCCTACCCACCCGAGGTGACGCTCGTCTACGCCGTCGAGCCCGCCGCAACGGCGCGCCGCCTCGCCGAACAACGAATCGCCGACTCCGTCATCCGCGTCGAGCACATCGGCCTCCGTGGCGAATCGATCCCGCTCGACGACGCCAGCTGCGACGGAGCCCTGTCGACCTTCACGCTGTGCACGATTGCCCACGTCGAACAAGCCCTGGCCGAGATCCGGCGAGTACTCCGCCCGGGCGGTCGATTCCACTTCCTCGAACACGGCCTGTCGCCCGACATGCCGGTCGCACGCTGGCAACACCGCCTGGAACCATTCCAAAAGCGACTGGCCGACGGATGTCACCTCACACGCCAGCCCGCCGATTTGGTGCGTGGCGCCGGGTTCACGATCGAGCGAGTCGAGTCGCGATACGCCGCCGGTCCGAAACCCTGGACCTGGCTCACCGAAGGCGCCGCCATCAAGCCGCGCTGACCCCGCGTCGGCCAGTCAATTCGTGAGGACCCACCGAAAGGAAAGCTACTGCTTCGGGACCTCAGCCATCTGTTGACCACAGCAAGTCTCCGCGTGGGGCATGTCTGCTGGGCAAGGGCACGGCTCCTCGTACACGAGTGTCGCCCCGCACTTCTCACACGTGTAACGGTCTCCGGCATTCCGAGACATACAGACCCCTCCTGGTTGGATTGCGTCTACCGCCACCCGACACGGCCCACCAAGCGGGGGCAATGAAGAAGTGCAGCGTCTTCAGCCAGAGTGTTCCAGCCCTCTTCGTGCGTCAAGGGCACAAGGTCACTACTCGGTCACTTGCGTGTGGCGGCCGTCGCCCTCTTCACTCACCCAGGAAGACGATGTCGCCGGCCATCGCATCGACGATCGCCTTCACTTCCGCGTACTCGACCTTGGTCTCACCGGTGCCTTCGATGATCACGGTCCACGTCGGCCCAAGGTCGACGATGTAGGTGATGCCGAGCGAGCCGGGCATCACCATCGCGGCGTCGGTCGCTCGGGTCTCCAGCCGCAGGGCGCGGAACCCGCCCGCTGTCAGGTCGGCTTCGGTGAGGATCTCGGCGAACGTGCCCTGCTCATATGGGGCGAGGGTGTCGGGGAAGCTGGCCGCCAGGTGAGTAAGGGTGATCGGGAAGTTCGCTTCGGAGTCATCTCCGATCACGAGCGGAACGCGATCGAAGGCGGAGCAGTTCAGGCACCTGTCTCCGGTCCGGCCACGTACCACCCCGCGTCACGCTGGGCCGGAATGTTGCATGCGCTGCGACATTTCGGCCCAGCGTGCTGGGACCGGGATGAAGTCTCGATTCGGGCGAATGACAGTGCGGAGCGGTCAGCCACCTGTCGCTGCCAGCGGAGGGTGCGCATCGTTCAGGCAGGCCTGGCGGTCTCAGCGCTCACACGTACTGCTGGATGCGGCTGCGCATGACGTGCTCGGGCTGGGCACCGACGATCGTCTCGACGACCTCACCAGCTCGAATGAACAGCAGCATGGGGATGCTCCGAGCTTCGTAGTGGGCGGCCGTCTTCGGTGCTTCGTCGACGTTGACCTTGACGACTTTCATGTGGCCGGCAAACTCATGGGCGAGATTGGCAAGTGCTGGTGCAACCATCCGGCATGGCCCGCACCACGGGGCCCACAGGTCGACGAGCACCAGCTGCCCCGTGTCGATCGCAGCAGCGAACTCGGAGTCTCCGGCATCGATCAGCCACGGCAGGTCGGCCCGGCACTTGGGACACACCGGATGACCTTTCGCCGCGACAGGCACTCGGTTCTTGGCACCACAGGAAGGACACGCAATCACAGGAGCAGCCATGCGATCACGCTATCGAAGCCGTGTTGGTCTTCTGTCGCTTCGAGCGAGTGGAACTGAGAGCGTCGAAGGCGGTTCAGCTGAACCGTTTTGGGTCACGGAAACACTCGTGCGTTGCCTGGATGTCATTGCAGCTCGGGCTCGGTGCGCGCACCGCCGGCGTCGACGTGTTCGTTGACGTCGATGCCAGACGTGTTGGAGGATCAGGCGAGTGAGCCGAAGGCATCGGCTTTGTCCGGGT